>Ga0326727_10001486_pt1 | contig 86288 bp, 78 predicted proteins | sample MB2enrmetagenome_FD_207643 | JGI IMG/M metagenome (GOLD analysis project Ga0326727, IMG submission 207643) | Lab enriched peat soil microbial communities from McLean, Ithaca, NY, United States - MB29MY | ecosystem: Environmental > Terrestrial > Soil > Wetlands > Peat | place: USA: New York...
CCTGAATCGGCCTATCCAGATACCGATTGGCCGTTTTGATGGTCAAAATGCCGCCTTTCGGCATGGCCTCACTCGCATTCGAAACCAGATTGAATAAGGTCTTGCCGAGATGCACGGAGGAACCGGAGATGTTCAGCAGATCCGGTTCAAGATCCGCCTTGATCCTTACGAAGGGATGGTAAGAAAATAGTTTCTCAAACTCCGGTGACTTCTGGCAATCAGCGATAATTTTATTTAGATTGAGAACCTCTCTGCCGGAGACTCCTCTTCTGGCCAGGGTCAGAAGATCCTGAACAATCGCGGCTGCCCTCTGTGCCCCGTTCATAATATTCACGAGACTGGGACTGGCCGATTTTGACTCATCCGCATCCATCAGGAGCATTTCCGCATAGCCGATGACAACACCCAGTACATTGTTGAGATCGTGGGCGACGCCACCCGCCATAGTCCCCAGGGCTTCCATTTTCTCCGCCCGCTGTAGACGCTCCTGCAGACTTTGTTTTTCCTCCTCCATCTGCTTGCGCTCGGTGATGTCCTCCACAATGCCGTCGTAACGGATGATGTTACCCCCTTCATCGACAATGACCCGGGTGCTGTTGGAAACCCAGACCATCGCACCGTCCTTGCGACGTGCTTTGAACTCAAAATTCTGCACTGCCCCTTTCTCTTGGAGAATCTCCATATAACGGAGCCGGTCCTCATGATTCACATAATACTGTTGAGAGATGTCGGAAATGGTAGATATGAGTTCTTCAGGCGACGCATATCCAAAGATTCGGGCAAAGGCAGGATTGACGGTAAGAAAACTGCCTGCCGGCGTACTCTGGAAAAATCCTTCGACGGCATTCTCAAAAATGGAGCGGTACTTATCCTCACTCTCCCGCAACGCTTCCTCGGCGTGCTTATGCTCGGTTTGGTCCTCCGTATGGACGATAATCAAATCTGGAGGAATGAAACCATAATTTACAAACAGGAATCTTCCCGGTGCGAAGTGCTGGGAAGTTAATTCTCGTGTGATTGCGGATCGTTCTTTGTAGCAAAGATTCATATCATTCAAGACCTGTGGCCTGTTTCCATAAAGTTCCACGGCGCTCTTTCCGCGAATGTCTGCAACTTTGCCGTTGGTCATTTGAATGGCGGCTTTGTTAAAATCAACAAGAATGAAGCCGTCCTCCTTTCTCTGCCAGGTGAAGGTGGGGATGGGACTTTCTTGATACAGGTTTCTGAAGCGTTCCTCGCTCTCCCGAAGAGCCGCCTCTGCTAGCTTGCGCCCGGTGATGTCCACATGCGTCCCCACAAGCCTAAGGGCGTGGCCCTGCTCATCGCGCATAACACACTTGCCACGGCCCATAATCCAGTGCCACTCCCCATTCTTGGCTTTCATGCGAAACTCAACTTCAAAATGTTCGCGCCGGCCTTCAATACACTCCATGTTCATCCGCAGAGCATTCTCGCAATCATCGGGATGAATCAGCTCCCTCCAGGAGTTACCTTTCATGGGGAAATCGCCCACCTCGTAGCCAAGCATATGATAGTACATCGGACTGAAATACCCAGCGTCAGTCTTGATGTCCCAGTCCCACAGGCCATCGTTGGTTGCCTCCATGCTTAGCTTGAAGCGCTCCTCGCTCTTCCTCCGCGCCTCCTCTGCTTGCTTGAGCTCGGTGATATCGCGTATGGATTCTATGGCCCCAACGATATTCCCCGCAGCATCGCGCAATCTCGAAGCCGCGCCATATAAATAGGCGCCTTTCCCTCCGTATATATTCGGAACATAAATATCCCCGTAAATCGTATCCACACTCCTTCCAGCAATATCATATCTCCTCTTCTCAAGTTCAGCATCCGGTAAAAGGGCGAGATCGATGAGAACCGGCCTTCGTTCACCATAAAAGGGCAGCGCATATTCATATTCTCCCTTGCCAATCATCTCCGCCTTGGGAACCCCGGTCATCCGCTCAGCGGCCCTGTTCCAGGCGATGACTTTACCATCCGCGTCAATCACGCACGTGGCATCCGGTAAAAACTCGATGATTTCATCTAAGCGTCTATGCGCTTCCCGAAATTTCTCCTCTGCCTGCTTGCGTGCGGTTATATCCCGGGTCATGGCGAGTATCGCGACAGCCTTATGGTTCTCGTCACGCATATAGGACAGGTTGATCTCCACCCAGATAATTGAGCCGTCCTTCCTGTATTCTTCCACCTCCATGGTACGCCTTCTATCGGGATCGGCAGCTCCACTGGCTTCTAATTTCATCTCTTCTTCAAAGGCCGTAAGAGCAATCTTCAGAGATTCAAGAGTCATGACTTCGTCAAGGGTCTGCTTCATAGCCTCCTCAACGGTGAATCCACGAAGGAACATGATGGACGGGCTGACATAGGTAAAGCGCAGATTCATATCCAGAACCGATACGACGTCAGCCATGTTTTCTGCGATTAACCGGTATTTTTCTTCACTCTTCTTCAGTGCCACTTCCGCCCGCTTGCGCTCGGTGATGTCCTGAATAGTAGCAATTACACCGATGACGACACCGTCCCCATTGCGGTGCGGCGCGTATGTTCCCATCACCCAGCCGGAGCGGCCCGTGGCGGGACTGTGGAACGGCGTGTCCTGCGAGCGGGCGGTCTCCCCCGCCAAGGCACGCTCGAGTAGGCGATCCACACCTTGTTCACGGAGATGGGGAAATACATCGAGGGCGCTCTGCCCCAATACATCGCATGCCGGGACGCCCGTCAGGGCCTCCATAAAGCGGTTCCATACGAGATAGTGCAGTTCGCGGTCGTAAACCACTATCCCCTCTGCGGCTCCCGAAATCACCTCATGATTGAATTGGGAGAGATTACGTAAGGCCTCCTCCGCCTGCTTGCGCTCGGTGATGTCACGGGCAATACCAAAAAGCCCCGACACTTTGCCTTCGTCATTGTATACAGATCCTTTGGTTGAAAGATAAGTTAGTTTGCCATCAGTTGTTGTAACAACCTCTTCATAGGTCATCACCTGTCCGGTTTCCATCACTCGCCTGTCGCCATCCATAACTTTTTTAGCTTCATCGGCAGGGAAAAGAAAGTTGTCATCTTTGCCTATAACTTCTTCTGGCTTTTTGCCGGTAACCCTGGCTGCCTCTTTATTGAATAATAAGTAACGTCCCTGAATATCTTTTATATAGATGGCATCAGTGGAGCCTTCAGTTATTGAACTAAGCAGGCTATGCGTTTTCCGCAGTTCAGCCTCCGTCCGCTTGCGCTCGGTGATGTCGCGTACAATGCCCCGGAACCCGGCCGGATGACCCCCCGCGTCCCTGATGAGCGATATGGAAACTTCGATATCTCTGCGATCACCATCCTTCCTGATAATCTGCCACTCGAAGTTCTTTACCGGTTCACCGGTTCGGTAGACCCGGTTGTAAACTTGATAGATCTTGCGGGCATTTTCTTCATCGGAATATTGGCGGTTATTCATCCCCAGCAGTTCTTCTCTCTCATAGCCCAACATCCTGCACGCCGACTCATTAAAGAATGTAAAGTTACCTTTAAGGTCCACTTCATGGTAGCCCTCTTGCATATTTTCGATGATGGCCCGGTATTTCTCCTCGCTCTCCCGCAGCGCATCTTCCTCACACTTACGTTCTGATCCAGAACGCTCAAACTCCTGGATTCTCTGTCTCAGAGAAGCTAGTTCCTTAATCAGTGCCTGTTTTGTCTTGGATTGATCTTTCATTGTATTATTCCTTTGCCGGAATGATCTGTTGAGGATGGAGGGGTAGCGAGTAACGGGAGTTGCCTAATTGATAGTCCTCAGTAAAAGCCGCATAAATCAGAAGTTAGTATTGAATACCATCTGAAAGGTTCAGTGTCCACAAAAATTACGCGACGATTGAAGAGGAAGTAATGGAGAAACTGTCAGGTGTTGCTCTCATCCACAAATCTTTATTGGCAGAGTGATTGACTAGTTGACGATTACGGATTGATCTTTACCCAAAAAAGTGGACATCCAGTTAAGTTTCACATGCTCTTTTTTCGAACTCCTAGGGAGAACAATAGTTTAGCGATGAGTGCCTTCTAACCCGGTTATAAAATACCTCGATGTATTCAAATATACTCCCCCGGGCCTCCCGCCTGCTCTGATACTTCTCAAAATAAATGAGTCCCGTTTTCAACGTGTGAAAGAACGATTCCATTACTGCATTGTCATAACAGTTGCCGGTCGAGCACATGCTCGGTACAAGACCGTGCTGATGCAAAAGGTCCTGAAAGGCATAGCTGGTGTACTGGATCCCCCGGTCAGAATGAAATATCAAACCCTCATCAGGCCTCCACTTTCTCAGGGCCTTTTGCAGGGCCTCGTCAAGTATCCCCTGGCTTAGCCTGTCAGCCATCCATCCATCCAACAATCTGCCGGTCGTAAGCGTCCAGGATTGCTGCCAGGTACATCGATCCTTCTTTAGTCCAGATGAAGGTGATGTCAGAGAACCAGACCCTGTTGACAGCCTCCGCCGAGAAGTCCTGCTTCAAACAATCCTCTGCCACCAATATGTCGTGACGGTACCTACTTAGTTTCAGTAATAGGCAGTTGTCAGAATTGAGGATTACCATTTGAATTGTGGTATCCGACTTTTCGTAACCTAACTGTATATTTTTTTTATAGATGCGCTCTTGCTCATCGCCGCGAGGATCGAGAGACCGTTCAGTATCCTGATGACGATATGTTTCACGGCTGTTTCCCTCTTTCTGTTTAGCAGCGATATTCAACTAACGGTCATTTGAGGTAAATCTTCGGGTTACTCGTTCGCTTTCCCCTCTCAACCCTCCGTGGCGGCGAAGCGCCACCGAGGGTCGGCTTTCAAGGTAGACGATAGCCTCAACCCAGGCTATGGCGTCATAATTTTGAACATCCGTGGGAAACTATCCATCAAACTCAACAGATCGCCGAGTGCCTGCGGATTGCCCTCTACCGTGCCGTGGCCTGACTGCACCTCCTTGTCCAGCGTAGTCTGGTTAGCCATGACGCCGATAAACGTCAGTTTAGGCAGAATCAGCGTAGCGTCGGCCTTGGGCAACGGCGCAGTGACCTCGGTGTAGATCAGAACTGAATTCTCCAGCTCGAGACAATAGCTCTTATTAAGTTCGGGAATGACCCAGTTGATAGAGATTGTCTTACCGTTCGCCTTGGGCCCGTTGAGGTGCAACCCAAGGAAGTCGAGAATCATGTCGGGGCGCATGGCAGCTATCGTATCGGGGCTCGCGGCCGTGCCGGCCGGCTTGGGCAAGGGATTGCGCAACTCAAACGCCCCCATCAAAAACTGGTTGCGCCAGACCGCATTTTCGGTCTGATAACCAAGTTGCTCGAGCGCATCCGCTTCCAGACTGCGCGCTTTCTTGTTATCCGGATCTGCGAACACGACCCGTTTCATTACCTCGGCGACCCAGCGATATTCCCCCTTGGCGAAGGAAGCCTTGGCCTTCCGGATCACCGAGTCTGCACCACCCATGAAGTCGACATAGTGCCTGGCCACATCCCTGGGGGGCAGCGGATAAAGATCCGCCGGATTGCCGTCATACCACCCCAGGTAACGCTGGTAGACCGCCTTGACGTTATGATTGACCGAACCATAGTAGTCGCGGTTGTACCAGCGGTTTGCGAGACTCGGTGGCAGCTTGATCGTCTCCGCCATTTCGATCGGGGTTTGCCCCTCATTCATCAGGCGCAGCGACTGATCCAGAATGTATTTGTAAAGATCGCGCTGATCCTTCAGAAACCGGATTGCCCGGTCGTGTCCCCACACGGGCCAAAGATGCTGGATAAAAACGATTTTGGTGTTGTCGCCAAAGTTGACGATGGCCTCGTTCAGAGTTTTCCACCATTTGCTGGCATCGCGGACCTGCGCGCCGCGAAGGGTATAAAGATTGTGCAGTGATTGGTTGGCATCCTCAGCCACGCAGAGGGCCTTGAACTGTGGTAGGTAGAACAGCATTTCCGCCGGTGCCTCAGTGCCCGGCGCCATCTGGAATACGAAGTCGATGCCGTCGATCTTCCGCGTCTCACCAGTCTTCACGATGAGGTCGGTGGGCGGGATCAGCGTTATAGTGCCGAGGGAGTTGGTCTTGCCTACACCGGAATCAACCTGACCCTTCTCGCCGCGCGGAAGATACATGCCATACCCGTAGCTGGCGCGCCGCCCCATGGCGTTGCCAGCATAGACGTTTTCGCTTATCGCCTCTTCTAGGAATCCATCCGGCGCGTAGATTTTCACCTTGCCAGCCGCCACATCATCCGCCGACACTATGCCTTTGACGCCGCCAAAGTGGTCGATGTGACTATGCGTGTAGATCACAGCTACCACAGGCCGCTTCGGGCGGTTAGCGTAATATAGGTCCATGCCCGCCTTCGCATCCTCGGCAGAGACCAACGGGTCAACGACGATCAGGCCAGTGTCGCCCTCAATGATATCCATGTTCGAGATGTCGAAACTGCGCACCTGGTAGATGCGATCGACAACCTTGAAGAGGCCGTTGTAAAGGTCAAGCTGTGCGTGCCGCCACAGGCTAGGATTAACCGTCGGCGGAGCATGATCCTGCTTCAGAAAGTCATAAGTCGTGAGGTCCCAGGCCGTCACGCCCGCGCTGGTCTTGATGGTCAATCGCGGCAAAGTGGCGACGAAACCCCTTTGCGCGTCTTCGAAGTCTTGCCTGTCGGCAAAGGGGAGTTGCGTCAGGACCTGGGCGTTGGCTTTCTTGGTGGCTTCAGTGGCATCCTTAGGCTCAGCGGCAGCGACGCTGAACCCTCCCAAGAGTATGAACAACAAGGCCAATGAAAATATTTTGTGAATTCTCATTTGATACTCCTTTCTTTGATTATGATAATGACTTGCTTTCTGGTAGATATGAAAAGATGTATATTCGATCGAAATTGTGTGTCAAGAAAATACTGGGCACAAAATACAAGGCGCGATTTTGATTAGTCGGGTGGCGCGGGGGAATTTCACCCCCACGGTCGAGTAGCCGCGCACCTCACGGTGCGCAGCCCTCACAGAAGCCCGCCTGCAGATTTCCCGCACGAGCATCTTCAGCACTTGATTCACAATACGGCGAGGGATTGCATCCTTGCGAAAGGTATGGACAAGAGCTATGTTTCCCGCGTAATTTATCTCGCCTTTCTTGCCCTGACATTACTGAAAGTGTCATAGCGGGGCGGCAGCCTGCTAATCTCAGTGTTGAAAAGCTCACTAAATGGAATGATTTACCTCTGGGCTGGGCGCAGCAGCGTCAGCTCCTGCGTTTCGTTTGATCTTCTAAGTTGACCGATAAAATACCGAACAGAGAAAATAACTAATATCATGGCTTTTACCTCCTTCAGGCTGGCTTCTCCGGTCAACTTACTTAGCCAACCCACGCCATGTGCGCCCCTCCTGGCGCATAGACCGCAGAATCTCTCCTGCGGATGAATTCATGGTGGGTCAGGGCAGAATTGAACTGCCGACACCTGGATTTTCAGTCCAGTGCTCTACCGACTGAGCTACCGACCCTCCCAGTTTGTTACGTTATTACGCGGAAGTCTCGTCTATAAAAAATCACCTTCCTTGTCAAGGCCTTTTTCATCGGGCGCATATGCAGGCCCATCAACGATATTCCTGACACGGATGACAACTGTCCCCGCTATCTTGTCATGCCAGCCCTGTTTATTCGCATCAATTGCGATCCAGACAAACCCGAGGTAAAGGACAACGGCCGAGATCACATAACCAACCCATCTGAGAAAAGCTAGCCCGAAGGTCATTTGCTCCCCCGTTGACTGAACGACTTTGAGGCCGAAAATCATCTTTCCGGGCGTCTGTCCGGCAACGCCGTGGAAATATGTGAAATAAAACATACTTATGAAGATTGTCATAAAGAGATAAATAAACACGAATGTGATGGTCATTTGTTCAAATCTCTCCGGCAACATTTCGCGGTAGTGGGACAAAAAGCTGATACTCAATGCCAGCATACCTATAAAAAGGACGAAGAGAGAAGTGAAAAGGAGGATTATCTTATCGATGGAAAACGCCATCGCTCTTCTCCAGAAGCCACCGTAATTATTCTCCCCCACTATAGCTTACCCCCTTCCGTTTCTCTTCCGAAGATACCCAATTCATATTGTATTATGGAAAGAATAGTGACGGCAGCAGTCTCCACCTTCAACACATTCCTGCCTAAACTCACAGATATGAATCCTCTTCTCATGGCACTCTCGACTTCGTCTCTTGAGAATCCCCCTTCCGGCCCTATCATGACGGTGATGTCTTTTGCTCCCACATATCTACTATCACGCAATAGTTTTTTTATGCCTCTTTCAGACTCTTCTTCCCAGAAAATAATTTTCAGCACCCCCCCTTCCACAGATGGAAGCATCTCTTCAAAGGAGAGAATGTCGTTGACTTCCGGTATATCAGCCCTCCCGCACTGTCTTGCCGCCTCGATGGCTATGCTTCGCCACCGCAACACCCTGGAATGGGCCTTTTCCGCCATTAATTGGGGGACGGATCTTGTAGACCGAAAGGGGATGATCGTGCGAGCGCCCAGTTCGGTTGCCTTCCGGACTATGGAATCCATCTTGTTCGCCTTGGGGAGAGACTGAAGAAGGGTAATTTTCGGAGACTCGTCCTGAATCCTTTTCTTTTCCAAGACCTCTATGTCGATGCTATCGGTGGAGCAGTTTCTTATTACAGCTTCGTATTCCCATCCGGTGCCGTTAAAAAGAACCAGATGGTCTCCCTTTTTCATCCTGAGGACGGACTTGACGTACTTGAGATTCCCTCCCCCAAGATCAAATATCTCGCCCTTCCCCCTAGGCCCGGGGAAATAGATTCTCGGCACTGTCAAGACTTATTCCCTCACAAAACAATTGGAAATTGGTCAGAAGGCGGGACAGCTAAAAAATGCCAAACGCTCTCTCGCGGCACTTAAGATTGATTTTCTTTTCTTTGAAGAACGTAGCAAACCCATTCCTTTTCCGAGATGATCTGGTGGATGGCGAATGTGCCCTTCAGGAAATTAGATTCGATATCAGTTTTATTTTGATCAATAATGCCTGAAATCACCAGATAACCATCTTTTTCGATCAAAGACATCAAGTGGTCACGGAGACGTACCAGTATCTTGGCCGTGAGGTTGGCGACAATTAGATCAAAGGGCTCACTAATGGTGTTTACGTCGCGGTTGATGATTTCCACTCTGTCTGCCACGCTATTTATCATTGCATTCTCGCGGGCAATCGCGGCAGCCTTCTTATCGATGTCGACACATACTACTTTTTCCGCACCCAGCTTCGCGCAGGAGATGCCCAAGATGCCTGTACCTGTCCCGACATCGAGTACTCTCCACTTTTTATTACCCCTGTCTCTCAGAAGAATGTCCTCAATCGCTTCGAGACACATTCTCGTCGAAGGATGCTGGCCTGTTCCAAATGCCATCCCCGGGTCTATCTCGATGACAATGTCCCGGCCTGCGGGAGTGTATCTCTCCCAGGTCGGTTTAATAACGATGTTCTTGCTCACACGCAGGGGCTTGAAATATTTCTTCCACTCTTCCCCCCAGTTCTGATCTGCAACTATTTCCATGGAGAGGCGAGGCTCCTCCATTCCGGGGAAGAGACCGGAGACGCTGTCCAAGTATATCTTCAGCGAGGTGATACGATCTTCCAGCCGCCCATCAAAGGGTAAATACGCTTTAAGGACTTCTCTCGTTTCAGAGAGCCCAAAATCTCCCGGAAACTGGGGCGTCAGTTCATCCTGAAATGCTCCCGGGACACCTATTTCAGTAAGGAAGTTCGACAATGCATCGATAAGCAGCGGCGATACGGACAGTTCGATCTTCAGCCATTGTCCCTTTTTTTCTCCGGTTAGCCCAGTCACTTCTGACATTATCGTCCCTCCCTGACCTGAACTGATTGGATATACTTTTATATCCTCTTTTCAATGATATTTCAAGCAGCTTGAATTTTAAGGTTCTTCGTGATAGCTTGCACTAGTTATTTCGTCTTAATTTGAAAATAGAATTCATCTCTTGCTACCCCCCCATTTCAAAGGGGAGCGCAGGGGGAATTTAGGCGAACCCATTGCGAAATCCCGCTCAATCCCCCCTTTGCAAAGAGGACGTCAAGGAAGGGCAGTGAAATATTACCCGTTATTTCTCGATATCACAGATAAAAGATGCGTCGTCATAGGCGGAGGCGATGTGGCCGAGAGAAAAGTGGTACGGCTTCTTGACTTCGGGGCCAGTGTCATCGTTGTTGCAAAGACGCTAACTAACAGTCTTGACGCGATGGGGAAAACAGGCAGAATAAAACACATTGATGCCGATTATGACAAGTCCTTCCTCGATGACGCCTTCCTGGTAATCGGCGCCACGGACCGACATGATATCAACGCGAAAATCTCCGCAGATGGGAGAGAAAAGGGGATACTCGTTAATATTGTGGATGAGCCTGACAAATGCGATTTTATCCTCCCTTCACTCATCAAGCAGGGAGACCTTTTGATCGCCATATCCACCGGAGGAAAAAGCCCGGCCCTGGCGAAGAAATTGAGGGAAGAAATGGAGCAGCTTTTCGGGACGGAATATCAATCGCTCCTTGAAGTAATGGGACAGCTGAGAGAAAAGCTGGTCATGAAGGGTCGTTCCTCCGACGAGAACAGGCGAGTCTTTGAATCCGTCGTGCATTCAGACATCCTAAAGCATATAAAAGATAAGCGTTGGGATAAGGTAAGAAAAATCATTTACGACATTACCGGCGAAAAAATAAAAGTTGGTGATTGATGGATGTCATTTTTTTCAGGGTGGCTCTTGCTGTCTATCTCTTAAGCGCGTTAGGATACTTAGGCTCCCTGTATACCAGAAGGGTACTGGTAGCCAGGATCTCCACATGGATTTTTTTCTCAGCCTTTGCGTTCCATACTTTGTTCTTCGCAATGAGATACATCAAAACCGGCCAGAATCCTGTGATCAGCTTCCATGAGACACTTTCCTTTTTCGCCTGGGCAATGGCAGGTATTTATCTTGCCTTCCAATTGAAGACGAAGACCAGGGTGCTGGGTGCCTTCGTCTCTCCCGTTACTTTTCTGCTTATGATCGCAGCTTCGAAAGATATGGGAGGATACGTTTCTATACCAGCTGTACTCCACAGCAATCTCGTGCCGGTTCATGTAATACTCGCTGTGATGGGAGAGGCTCTTTTTGCTCTGGCCACCTGTGCAGGAGCCATGTATCTCACCCAGGAAGGTTTACTGAAAAATAAGAAGGTGAGCAGCTTCAGCAAGGTGCTGCCTTCTCTTACAGACTTAGACAGGATTAATCATATATGCCTCATGCTGGGATTTTCACTGCTCACTCTTGGCATCCTCGTAGGTTCCATATGGGCAAGAAGTGTCTGGGGCAGTCTTTGGCAATGGGACCCCAAGCAGACATGGACGCTCGCGGCGTGGTCCGCTTATGCCGTGCTGCTTCATCAAAGGCTCGCCATGGGCTGGAAAGGGCATAAGGCGGCGCTTTTCACGCTGCTGGCATTTTCCGTGCTCTTGATTTCACTTGTGTTAGTCAGCCTCTTCTTTGTAACTGCTCACAGATTCGTATAGCACCATGAATATCATTCTTATCGGCATGAACCACAAAACTGCCCCCCTCGAAATCAGGGAGCGTCTTTCTCTATCCTGCGGGGACGACATCAACCGTCTTAGGGAAATAATGAACATCCCAGAGATAAAGGAAGGTCTGTATCTTGCCACCTGCAACCGTATAGAAGTCCTTGCTAATACCGCAGACAGTGAAAGCACCGTGGAGCGGCTGAGGGCTTTTATTTTTCATCACGGCAATCTATCGGCAGAAGAGATGAGCAAATGCCTCTATCTGCACCATGATCATGATGCCGTGCGCCATCTGTTTCGCGTGGCATCCAGCATCGACTCCATGGTTATGGGGGAACCACAGATTTTGGGACAGATCAAGGATGCGTTCCGCACAGCCGTTGAACATAACGCAACTGGTGTCATATTGAACAAGATCCTCCATCACGCATTCAGGGTGGCTAAGAGGGTGAGAAGCGAAACGGGAATTGCCAATAACGCCGTGTCCGTCAGTTTTGCCGCCGTGGAGCTCGCAAAGAAGATATTCGGCGTTATTGAGGGCAGGAATGTTCTACTCATAGGAGCAGGTGAAATGTCGGAGCTTGCGGCAAAGCATCTTATCAGCCGCAGGGTGGGAAATGTATTCATCGCCAATAGAACATATGCGCGCGCAGTGAAGATGGCCGAAGATTTTCACGGAATCGCCATAGAGTTTGGCATGCTCCCGGAAAAGCTGCACGACGTCGATATTGTAATAACCTCAACAGGGGCGCCCGGCTACGTGCTTACGCCCCCAATGATCGAAGCGGCCATCCGTAGGCGCAAGAACCGTCTCCTCTTCCTTATCGATATTGCCGTGCCGAGAGATATAGACCCCGCAGCAGGGGAGATCGATAACGTGTACCTATACAATATTGACGACCTTCAGGATATTGTAGACAGCAATCTGAAAAGCCGGAAAAAGGAGGCCGAGAAGGCGGAGACCATCATAGACGAGGAGGTGACGAAGTATCTTGAATGGTACAGTGCCCTAGAAGTTGTGCCGACGATCATATCCCTGCGTGAAAAAATGGAGGGCATCATTAAAGGAGAGATTGCAAAATCATCGTCATGGATGGAAAGTCTCACGGAAGAGGAAAAAAGGAATATAGAGATCATGGCTAATTCCATTATCAACAAGGTGCTTCACGATCCGATTACGGGACTGAAGGAGGAGAGCAAGGATAACAGCGCGCTGCCTTACATCGCAGCGATCAGGAGGCTGTTCGGTTTGGATGATAAATGAGGAGACAAGCACATTAGAAGCATACTGAGAATCGGAACGCGGGGAAGCCTTCTCGCACTGACGCAAACGAATTGGGTTGCAGAGAAGTTGCGGAGAGGAACGCCCGCCGTTTCCGTCGAAACCGTAGTGATTAAGACAAAGGGAGATATACTGCAAGACGTACCTCTGGCTAGAGTGGGGGGAAAGGGACTCTTTGTGAAAGAAATCGAAGAAGCCCTCCTCCGGGACGAAGTAGATATAGCCGTCCATAGCATGAAGGACGTACCCATGGAACTCCCGGATGGTCTGGAAATCGGCGTAATGCTGGAAAGGGAAGACCCGCGAGACGTGCTGATCTCGAAAGACCAAAAACGGCTCGCGGATTTACCGGTCGGCGCCCGCATCGGAACTGGTTCCCTTAGGAGGGGATTCCAACTCCTTCATCTTTTTCCGGACATCGAGATCGTTCCCGTGCGGGGCAACCTCGATACACGTATAAGAAAGATTCAAACGCACAATCTCGATGGCATCATTGTAGCGGCATCGGGGCTGAAGCGGATGGGATGGACGGACCGTATCACCCAGGTCATACCGGTGGAAATAATGCTCCCCGCCGCAGGCCAAGGTGTGCTCGGCATAGAATTGAGAAAAAACAACGGCGATGTCCGCCGCGTCGTCTCCTTCCTCAATCATCCGCGTACATGGATGGAAGTGAGTGTGGAGAGGGCATTTCTGGGGCGACTGGGCGGGGGATGCCAATTGCCCGTAGCTGCCTACGGCGTGAAGGAAGGAAACGACCTGACCGTTAGGGGACTGCTCGGAAGCCTTGACGGCCGAGAATTGATAAAAGATGAAATAAGAGGAGTGAGCGAAGACGCCGAGGTTCTGGGAACATCACTAGCGGAAAGAATCTTGTCTAAGGGTGGACAGGCAATACTTGATGAAGTTTACAGAAGGGGGCTTTTCTGTGGCGAGCAAGGGTAAAGTTTATATCATCGGGGCCGGCCCGGGAGATCCCGGACTGATTACGATAAAAGGTTTGAGGTGTCTCCAGGAAGCCGATGTCATCATCTACGACTATCTCGTGAACGACGAGATCATACATCAGGCGAAGGAATCGGCGCGTTTGATCTACGCAGGGAAAAGAGGGGGAGAACATACACTGCCGCAGGATGAAATAAATCGACTCCTCCTTGAAGAGGCGAGGCAGGGAAATGTTGTCGCCAGGGTTAAGGGCGGAGACCCGTTCATCTTCGGGCGCGGCGGGGAGGAGTCGGAAATCCTAGCGCAGTTCGGCATCACGTTTGAGATAGTTCCAGGTGTAACGTCCGCCGCTGCGGTCCCGGCGTATGCGGGCATCCCGCTGACGCATAGAGGCTATACGTCCACAGTCGCCTTTGTGACAGGTCATGAGGACGCGACAAAAGAAGAAAGCGATATCGATTGGAAGTGTCTGGCAGGAATCGACACCATTGTGTTTCTCATGGGTGTCAAGAATCTCAGCCAAATTACGGCCAATTTGACATCTCATAGCGTGCATGCGGATACCCCAGCTGCCCTCATCCGATGGGGGACGACGGAAAATCAGGAGACCCTAATAGGAACCATCAGCGATATTGCCGGGAAAGCGAAAGAAAGACATTTTTCTCCCCCGGCCGTTTTGGTGGTGGGTCGCGTCGTGGATCTACGGGGCATGCTGAGCTGGTACGAGACGAAGCCTCTCTTCGGTAAAGGCATCGTGATCACGAGACCAGAGGTTCAGACCGAAGAATTCGCAGGCCTTCTCCATGCGCAGGGCGCACGTGTGATACATTTCCCGACGATCAAAATTGTCCCGCCAGTAAGTTACGACGGTCTCGACCGGGCCATCGCTGGACTCTCGGAATATCAGTGGATCATCTTCACCAGCCCCAACGGCGTGGTCTTCTTTTTAAGGCGTCTGAAAGAACTCGGACGGGATATCCGAGATCTCAAAGGACTCCAGATCTGCACGCTCGGGCCCGCCACGGCTGCCCAGCTTGAACAATCAGGCATCCGGGTTGATCTTGTGCCTGATGAGTTTATTTCCGAGGGGGTGGTCAAGGCGTTTGAGAAGATCAATTTGAGGAGAAGCAGGATACTGCTCCCCAGAGCCGAAACCGCTCGCGATGTCATTCCTGAAGGACTTGCGAAACTCGGGTCAGAGGTCGATGTGGTAACTGCATATCGAACGGTCAATTCGGGAAGAGATAAAGCGGAGCTTGTATCATTGATAAACGATGGTAAAGTGGACGTCATCACATTTACCAGCCCCTCGACGGTGGCGAATTTCATGGAAATCATGGGACAGGATTATGCGATACCGAAGAGAGTCAAGATCGCCTGTATCGGACCGGTCACAGCCGCAGCCGTTAAGAAGGTCAGACTTCCCGTGGACATAATCCAGAAACGCTATACCATACCGGGCCTGGTTGAAACACTGACGAAATATTTCACCAAAAAAGTATGAAGACAAAAAAGGAGGGTTGGAATAAATTATGTATTTTCCTGCTTACAGACCGCGGCGGTTGAGAAAAAATGAAAATTTCCGGAGGATGATCAGGGAAACAAGGCTATCCGTCGATAATTTCGTTTATCCTCTTTTTGCAACCTTCGGAAAAGATGTGAAAAAACCGATCAGCTCTATGCCCGGAAATTTTCAAATGTCCGTTGACCATTTGGTAAAAGAAGTGCAGAAAACGAAAGAACTGGGTATCCCTGCCGTTCTCCTCTTCGGTATCCCCGATAAAAAGGACGAGGTGGCATCCGGGGCCTTCATGAAAAACGGAGTTGTTCAGCAGGCAGTCAGAAAGATCAAAGACAAAGTTCCCGACGTTATCGTCATTACTGATGTGTGTCTATGCGAATACACAAGCCATGGTCACTGCGGGATGATCGAGAAGGGCGAAGTGGACAACGATGCCTCTCTCGAAGTCATAGCGGAAACTGCCGTGTCTCATGCAAAGTCAGGTGCGGACATGGTTGCCCCGTCCGCCATGATGGATGGCCAGGTCGGCGCCATCCGGGATGCCCTGGATGAAGCCGGTTTCGAGAACCTGCCGATCATGGCCTACTCCTCGAAATATGCCTCCTGCTTTTACGGCCCATTTCGTGAGGCCGCGGAAAGTGCCCCACAATTCGGTGACCGCAAGGCCTACCAAATGGATCCGGCCAACGGCGATGAGGCTATCCGCGAGATAGGCCTTGATGTTGAAGAGGGAGCCGATATCATTATGGTCAAACCCGCCCTGCCCTACCTCGATATCATCCACCGCGCACGGGAGGAGTTCGACCTGCCCATTGCGGCCTACAATGTGAGCGGCGAGTTCTCCATGATCAAGGCCGCGGCCAAACTTGGCTGGATGGACGGAGAAAGGGCAATGATGGAAACGCTCACTTCCATCAAGAGAGCCGGCGCGGATATCATCATCACCTATTTTGCCCCGGAGGCAGCAAAGTGTCTCCAGAAATGAATAAGAAAGTGCTACCCCATACCCTCCGCATGGTTGCCTGGGAAGTAACCAGGAGTTGTAACCTAGCCTGCGTCCACTGCCGGGCATCGGCCGAACACGGTCCTTATGCCGGTGAGCTCACAACAGATGAGGGATTGCGTCTCTTGGACGCGATTGCAGCCGTAAGCAAGCCTGTAATTATTCTCACTGGCGGGGAACCGCTCCTCCGTCCCGACATATTTGAGATTGCCGCCTACGGAGACAAGAAAGGACTCCACATGGTCCTAGCTACCAACGGAACCCTAGTCACAGAACAGATTGCCAACCAGATGCTGAAATCAGGAATCAAGAGAGTCAGCATCAGCATCGACGGCATGAATGCAGAAAGTCACGATACCTTCCGCACTGTGGCCGGAGCTTTCGCAGGAGCGCTCGCCGGTATTGAAGCAATGAAAAAAGTCAGCGTGGAATTCCAGATCAACACGACTATAACCAAAGCCAATCTAGATCAACTCCCCGGTATCATGAAGCTGGCCATCAGGCTCGGCGCTGTTGCACACCATATCTTCCTCCTCGTTCCCACCGGTCGGGGAAAAGAGATGGCGGGGCAGGCCATATCTCCCGGAGATTATGAAAAAACACTGAACTGGTTCTACGAGGCAAGCCTCAATTGCCAGATACAACTGAAGGCTACATGCGCGCCCCATTATTACCGCATCCTGAAACAGAGAAAGGGAAAGCACTTAATGAGGAGCATCGGAGCTGAAAACGCCCTGCATGCCATGACGCGAGGTTGCCTAGGTGGAAGTTCCTTCTGCTTTATCTCCCACACCGGCCAGGTACAGCCCTGTGGCTATCTGGAGGCCGACTGCGGCCGGATTAGAGAAAGCGGATTCAAAGACATCTGGAACAGTTCCCCGATATTTGAAGACCTCCGTGACTTGAATAAATATAAAGGCAAATGTGGCCATTGCGAATTCATCAAAGTCTGCGGTGGCTGCCGCGCGCGAGCCTACGAAATTACGGGAGACTACTTAGCCCCCGAACCATTCTGTATCTACGAACCGAAAATGTGAGGCTGGAAAACTATCCACGTAGCTGGTACAGTTTTTGGGGGACACCCAAATTTGCAGAACTATAACTCTGAATGTGGTAAATGTTCTGGGGGCAGGTCACCCGGATGTCCGTTCCTCCTAAGAAGATGTGGCTTCATATTTATGCATCGGCCAGCGATAAACAGCCTGTGATGGACGGGTATAAGGGAAATAGGCTCTTCACCTATACATTACTGGATGGTTTAAACAATAACAAGGAAACCGACAAAAAAGATGGCAAAGTTAGCATCGTTGGGCTGGTCGAATACTCCAAGACGATAACAAGGAGCACATCAAGACAAATGGGACATGAACAGACTCTTCTAATCATCAACTTCGGGAAAGATAGCTCCATATATAAATTGCATTGAACGTTTCAAGATGAACTAAACAACAATCTTTTCATCGCTTCCTTCCTATTATTAATAAGAAATGCTTTACCAAAAATTGTCACCCTTTAATCTGGAAATCATCACCTACATGAATGATCAATCTCCAGACCAATTTCTTTGTGATTCTAGGGTTTAGTCTCTCGTAATGCCATCATTTTCTCGGCATTGACAATTTATAGGCAGTGTGAAATGCAGCCCACGTTATCTTGCTATACAATGGTCGGAAATACGTGTTCACAATCTTGTAAACGACGAGAATAGTTCTCAGAAGTTCTTATGATTTGTAAAAACCAAACTCTTCCCGGACAGTCATCCTCTCTCCGGTAAGGGAATCTAAGCTGCTTCTTTATGAAAGGAATAGCAAATGAAGATTATAGAAGCCATACGAGCAAGAAAAAGCATCAGAGCCTTCAAGCCGGATCCCATCAAGAAAGAGATCGTCAAGGAAATTTTGGAAATTGCCACACGTGCCCCCTCAGGGACAAATACCCAACCGTGGGAGTTCTTTGTTCTTGCCGGAGAGATTTTAGAAAAAGTCAAACAGGCTAATATCAAATATCTCAAGTCCGGGACACCACCGAATCCGGAAATTAGCTTCGCGATATCAAACCCCGACACAGTTTATCAGAAGCGAAGAGTGGAACTTACCAAGCAACTGTTTCAACTGATGGAGATCCCAAGAGATGACAAGGAAAAGAGAACGCAATGGCTGGAAAGAGGCTTTCGTTTCTTTGATGCGCCCGTAGCCATTATTATATCTGCAGATCGATTATTATCGGAAATGGGACCTCTAATGGATATTGGTGCTGTTATGCAAACCATTTGCCTGACTGCATTAAACTATGGCCTGGGTACATGTATCGAGTACCAGGGTGTCATGTACCCTGAGGTTCTGAGGCAATATGCGGGAATACCAGAAAATAAACGGATATTGGCTGCTATCGCTGTCGGCAATCCCGATTGGGATTTTCCGGCAAATAAAGTGGAGAGTACTCGAGAACTCGTGGATAATATAACTAACTGGTGCGGCTTTGAATAGAAGTAAGACGGACGGTTGAATTCAATATTACCCGTTGTGAGAAGATAGTGCAATCCTCGCTTTCCGTAATCTTCAAACTTTAATATTACGTAAAAGTAAGGATAAGTGTGAAGCGTCTACGATTCCACCGTTTGAGCGATCTTGGAACATCGGCAATCGGATTTTTCGTTCAGTCCTTCTGCAGTATTGATTTTCTGATTCGGATAATCTGTACTACACTTCACTCGGTAATCGCCAAAAAAATCGCAGAACTTTAACTCAAAATGTGTTACAAGTTTCTGGTGCAGAACAAAACCGTAGGACGGCCGATTTCGTGGGCGAAGGGACTCTTATCGGCGTTATATACCTAAAAGGAAGCCCGATGCAGGGAACGAAAGAAGATATTCCAGGAGTAACTGACGGAAAAGGACATTGCGGCCTAGCTCAACATGAGATGAGGAGTTATTCTTTTGAAGGAAAAGGCGGACATTCTGTATGAAAAATCTTAATGTAAATAAATGGATGGCGAATCTTAATATATTATTTCTGCTCACCCTTTCCATATGTCTTGTATCCTGTCTGACCTGGATCATGGAAAAACCCTCCATCGCCCTCCGTGAAATCACTCTCAGCCTCAGCCCCAGCTCCCTCACGGAGGCGAACCTTCTCATCGGTCTCGACGTTCAAAACCCGAACCATTTTGACCTTACGCTCAAGTCTTTCGAATACTTTCTTTTCCTTGACAACAAGGAAATTGGAACTGGCCGCCTGGAAAAGGAGATTCTCGTCCCTTCATTATCAACAACGCAGGTGCAAGTATCGGTCGCTGCAAAGTTTAAAGATCTGGGCGATAGCTTGAAGACAATCATTGCCGGTCATGACCTGCCTTACAAGATAGAAGGAAAGGCCTCTATTGAAACGACCTTTGGCAGCCGCGACTTTCTATTATCTAAAGACGGGCATACTAATTATATAAAGTTATGATGACTTCCACGATATGATAAATGTAATCTTCATCATGCTCGCGGTGTTTACTTTCGATGGCAATGCTTTCATCGAAACGAAACATTTGTCAAGGACTACACCTATCATGCGGGTGAGTTGGACAGCAAAGAGCCGTGCAGGCTCCTTGCACAGCCACTCTGCTTCTTCCTGAAAGGCTTGCCAATATGATTTTTCTTTTCACAATAGCTTTCTCTTAGAAAGCGTGTTAATAAAAAGCACGTTTGTAACAGTACTGATGAAATATCTTAACTATTAAATCCTGCATGAGGCTTGCTATGGACTCATTGTTGAGACTCAATTTCTAGGGACAGAATAGAGTTTTTCTTATATCATTTAAAATATCGGGAGGAAGTTTCATAAGATATTTGGCATCCGCTCTTATCGGCCTTTTCTTGATCGTTTTTTGCCAATCTGCAGGTGCTGCGATTTGCTAGAACAACTCCTTCTTGCTGGTCTCTGGTGCACTTTTAAATACAGCAAGGTGACTAGTTACAGCAGTGAAACGCAGCTACAGTTCTTCTCGAACGGCACTTACGCGACAGGAAGGCGGAGCGAAGGTTACTCAACTGGGAAGGGAGTAACTTTTGGAAGCCAGTCAGACAAAAGATCTTATGGGCGCTGGAGGGTAGCAGATGGGGTATTGTACCTCGCTGAGCAAGGGGGTGCGCCCCAACCAGTCGGGATAAAGGTTACCAAGAATTCCTAGGCTGCCTCGATCATTATTGCTGATGGCGTAGAATATTGTCGGCGTAAATAGCTGATTTTAGCATACTCTCTTCCAACCCGTAATCCTTACTCTTCACATAAACCGTGGAGTCACACTCTGTAGGTGATATTTTTAATTTAATGCATACGCTTAGCTGAAGAACTCTTTTAAAATGGATAGCATCGACAAACAGATTTTGAATATCATCCAGAAGGACTTCCCTGTTGTTGAAGAACCATACAAGGCAGTAGCTGCTAAGGCAGGCATTACTGAGAATGAGGCTTTGCTGCGCACCAAGAAATTGAAGGAAGAAGGAATTATCCGCCGCATCGGGGCGGTCTTTGACTCCAAGAAGATGGGCTATGCAAGCACCCTATGCGCCGCCAAGGTTCCCAAAGAAAAATTGAAACAGTTCGTCGCGGTTGTAAACTCCTATGTCGGTGTCACGCACAATTACCGAAGAAACCATGAATACAATGTCTGGTTCACTTTCATTGCCTCGGATGAGGAGACTTTGAAGAAATCCCTCGGCGAAATAGGCGACAAGACGGGCGTCACGGATATCATCAGCATGACTGCCGCACAGACTTTCAAAATCGATGCAACGTTTGAATTGTGAGCGAGGTGGTCTAAATCCCCCCCGCCCCCCCCTTTACAAAGTGGGGAATAGTGATGAATGAAAGAAAGCACGCAATGACAGAAGAAGCTGAAAAACCTACCCTGTTCTTAATCGATGGCAGCAATTATATATATCGCGCCTATTATGCAATCCGCGAATTGTCCAATTCAAAAGGTTTCCCCACCAATGCCATCTATGGTTTTACGACGATGCTCCTAAAGCTGCTGCGGGACTGGAAGCCACAGTACATCGCCGTTGTCTTCGACCTCAAGGGACCTACCTTCCGCCATGAGGCATTTGAGGCGTACAAGGCCACGAGAAGGCCTACGCCTGATGACCTGATAGTGCAGATACCTTATATCAAGGACATTATTCGCGGCTTTTCCATACCAGTCATAGAAAGACAGGGACTGGAGGCGGACGACATTATCGGGACTCTGGCCAGAAGGTATGCGGATAAAAATATCAGGACGGTCATCGTCTCCGGAGACAAGGACATGATGCAACTCGTTTCCGATAATGTCGTAATGATAGATACCATGAAGGACAAGTCCTATGATGCCGAAGCCGTCAGGGAGCGATTCGGCGTCGGTCCGGAGAAGGTGATAGAGATTTTGGGCCTCACGGGCGATCAATCGGATAATATCCCAGGCGTTCCTGGTATAGGTCCGAAGACCGCACAGCGCCTTATTGAGGAATTCGGTTCCGTGGAGGGAGTTCTGCAAAACATCGATAAGGTGCGAAACCCGAAGACGCGCGAAAGCTTACGGTCGTTCGCCGACCAGGCCAGATTGAGCCACGATCTCGCCAGAATTAGGACGGATGCAGACTTTGATATTGCCCTCGAAAGCACGCGCTATTCGGAGCCTGATAATGACGCACTGCAGTCCCTGTTCAAGGAATTTGAATTCTCATCGCTCCTTCAGGAATTGAAAATCAAAGATGAATCGATGAAAGGGCAATATGGTCTCATCCTCACGGATGCTGAATTAGAGGCCCTAATTGAACGGCTCGGACATGTGAAAGAATTTGCTTTTGATATGATCGCGAGTACGGATGTGCCGATGCTTGCCGATATTGTCGGTATCTCCGTCTGCCTCTCCCCAGGAGAAGCCTTCTATATCCTGCTTTCCCACGAATACATGGGTGGTCCGCAGCAGCTCAAAACATGCGACATCCTTAAAGGCCTGACACCCTTTCTTTCCAGTCAAGGCATCAAGAAGCACGGTCACGACATGAAGAGTGCCGTGATCATTCTGGCCCGAAGAGGCGTAGATCTGCAGGGTCTTGGGTGTGACACGATGGTGGCCTCCTATATACTGAATCCGGCAAAGCACAGCTTCGAGCTTGCCGACGTAGTCAGTGATCACCTGGGCAGGCAGATTACGCATCCAAAGGATTTGATCGGCAGCGGGGCCAAGGCTATTTCTTTCAGCGTTATCCCCGCCGAAAAGGTCAGGGATTATGCGTGCCGGAGGGTCGATGCCATCTTGGGACTTGCGGCAGCGCTGCATAAAAAAATTATAGAAGACGGATTAAAAGACCTTTACTATGAGGTTGAGATGCCCCTCATCTCCGTTCTTGCCGCCATGGAAAAGAAGGGTGTGCTACTGGATACGCAGCTGCTTGCTGCGATGTCCACAGAGATCGAACAACTGATGTCTCTTACCGAAGAAAAGATCTACCAGTTGGCCGGCGAAAAATTCAATATCAGTTCGCCGAAGCAACTCCAGATGGTTCTCTTCGAAAAGCTCGGTCTCCCCAAAGGGAGAAGGACAAAGGAGGGACACTCTACGGATATTGAAGTTTTGACCAACCTCGCTCGGAGCCACGAACTGCCCTCAGAAATCCTGTCATACCGGGCCATGGCAAAGCTGAAATCAACCTACATCGATGCACTGCCATCACTAATCAACCCGGAAACAGGCCGCATCCACACATCTTACAACCAGACTGTAACGGCAACAGGCAGGCTCTCCAGCAGCAATCCCAACTTGCAGAATATCCCCATCAGGACACCGGAGGGAAAAAGAATCAGGCAGGCCTTTCTCGCACCTGACGGCTGGGAAATCGTCTCTGCCGATTACTCTCAGATCGAACTCCGCATACTCGCACATCTCTCCGATGACAAAGCCTTGATCGATGCCTTCATGGAGGATGTTGATATCCATACTGCAACAGCGGCGAATATCTTCGGCGTATTCCCGGAAATGGTGACGGCGGAAATGAGACGGCAGGCCAAAGTTATCAATTTTGGCATCCTCTACGGCATGAGCGCCTTCGGTCTATCGAAGGAACTCAATGTGCCGCAGAAGACAGCACAGGTTTATATCGACGAATATTTCAACAGATACCCGGAGGTAAGTGCCTTTCTGGATGGAATCATAGCAAATGCACGGAAAGACGGTTTCGTCACTACCCTTCTCAACCGGCGCCGCTATCTTCCCGAGATAAACAGCAGCAATGCCCCTGTGAGGCAGTTCGCCGAGCGCACGGCAATCAACACTCCTATTCAGGGAACGGCGGCCGATCTTATTAAAGTGGCTATGATCAATATCTCAAACCTGATTGCGAAAAAGCGTCTCATGGCAAGCATGATCATGCAGGTCCACGATGAACTGGTCTTTGAAGTTCCTCTCACCGAGAAGAAAGAGGTATTGGCCCTCGTCAAGAAGGAGATGGAAGAGGTGATCACCCTGAAGGTGCCGCTCAAGGTAGACATCGGCTCGGGAAGAAACTGGGATGAGTCACATGGGTGAGATGGGGATTTGAGAACAAAAATTCTTTCGGAGGTATCATGGAAATTTATGGATTGCGCGCATTGGTGACAGGCGCCTCAGGTTTCATCGGTGGCCGTCTGGCGCAAAGATTGGCGACTGAAGAAGGCGTCCATGTTCACACAATGGTTGTGCAACACGAAAAAGGCGGGACTTCTAAGAAAGTTTCCCTTGGAAATTGTTGAGGGGATATTCTTGATCAGCAATCTCTTAACAAGGTCCTCGAAGGGTGCGATCTTGTTCCACTGTGCCGCTTTGCTCCGTGATACAGATGCCAAAAAAGAATTTTATCAAATAAATGTGGAAGGGGCGGAGAACATCCTTGAGGCTGCCGTCGAGGAAGGCGTCAAAAAATTCGTTCACTTCAGCATCGACAACGGGCCTTCAGACTCGACACTGAAGACCCTTATGATTATTCCAGAGAAAGAGCCCAGTAACGAAGACGCCATGCTGGTCACATAAGCGTCATTTCTTGAGAGCTTCTTCGATCTCCGGAATGTCTGCCCCAACGACCGATTTCTTGCCGTTAATGATAAAAAATGGTGTGCCGCTTATGCGTATTTTTAGCCCGATCTGTTTGTGAAGCTCGAGAAGTTCAGCTGCTTCAGGTTTCGAGCATTTTTCATATTTCTGATCATCAAACTTACCCTGCATGGCATCTTCGTAAGCTTTCGCCCGGTCGGCGGCGCAAAAGATATATTTTATCTTGTTCTCAGCGTCCTGGTGCATGGGGAGCGGAAAAAAGAAGATATAGCGCGTCACGTCCTTTCTCTGTCCTAAAAAAGATGATGCGCTTCTGCAGTAGGAGCAATCGGGGTCGGTAAATTCTACAATAACATTTTGGCCGTTTCCGACCTTGATGGCCTTGTCTATCGGAAGATTTTTTGCGCTTTCTGCAAAAAGCTCGCCCTTTCTCTCTTCGGTGACATTCCTTCCCTCTTTGTCGTAGATATCCCCGACGATGAGATAGCCCGGATCCGGAACATAATAGATGATATCAGAACCTTTAACGACTTCGAACACGCCCTTTATATGGGTCGGTTTAATAGCATCAAAATCTGCTCCGGGAAATTCTCTTGTCAGGGTCTCTTCTACGGTTTCAGCGCGCAGGTTTCCGCAAATAACAGAAACAAAAACAAGCACAAAGAAAATGAACACTACAGTTTTCTTAATCATCCCTCCTCCTCACCTCTATACGAATTATAGCACCAATATGACACCCTTGATGTCAAGATACCTATCAGAATATTTTATTAGACTTGCAGCGCCGTTCGGAATCCGCTTTCAACTGCTTCAGCTATCCTGGCAACTTTGTCGCAGTCACCCACCAAACGAACAGATACCCCCGCCTTACCTTCAATTGCCCTGGCCAGCTTGTTGTATGATTCATAGCCTACGGCAATGACCACAGTGTCAGCCTCGAAGACCGCGGTGGCGCCTCCGCAAACGCTCTTTACACCCTTGTCAGTTATCTCTGAGACCCTGGCATCGGTCTTTATTTTTATCTTGAACTCATTAAGACGCTTGCGGACGACCCACCTTAGAGTGGGGCCGACGTCCACGGCTACCTTGGGTAGCATTTCAAGTACAGTTATGTCGGACTTGCCCCTTTCCTCATGGAGAAAGTCGGCCACTTCGCAGCCAACCATGCCGCCACCAATGATAACGATCTTGTTACCAACGGATTTCTTGCCTGTCAGAACGTCTGCAGCGAACACAACATTCTTGCCCGTAACACCGGCAATGTCAGGGATGATGGGAGTCGCGCCAGTTGCCACGATCACCGCATCAGGGCGTTCCTTTTCTATGATGGCGTTGTCAACTTCGGTATTGAGTCTTACCTTAATGCCTTCTTTCTTCATCTGCTTGATGAGGTAATCACGGAAATATCCGATGCCGTCTTTCACTGAGGGAGCGCCGGCCGCATTGAGGGAACCGCCGAGCTTGTCAGATTTTTCAAATAGTGTTACTTTGTGTCCCCTCAGCCCGGCAACCCTTGCGGCTTCCATACCTCCGGGACCGCCGCCCACTACGAACACCTTCTTCGGCTTCTTGGTCCGCGCGATGTTAAGCTCAAGCTCCCTTCCCGCCCGGGCATTGACCTGACAGTATATGGGCTCCGTTCTCGACCACGCGTCAAAGCACAGGCAGCATGAAGTACATGGAACTATGTCGCCGAATCTGCCTCCTGCCGCTTTGTTCACCAACTCCGCATCGGCAATCAGCGGCCGTGCCAGATAAATCATGTCGGCCCTGCCGTCACCGATTATCTTATCAGCCATTATCGGATCAACGATTCTTGTGCCGACGATGACCGGGATATTGATGTTCTTCCTTATGCGCTCTCCCATGAATATCCAGTTAGCCTTCGGCACAAAATACTGAATGAAAGGTTGGCCTGAGTCATGCCACCCCGTGGTAACATTTATCACCTGAACACCCTGCCTTTCCAGCCACTGCGCTATCTTCACGGAATCATCTAATGTGTTCCCGCCAGGCATGAAGTCCTGTCCTCCCATCCTCCAGGATATGATCACGTCCTTCCCCGCCTTCGTCTTCATCGATTGAATAATCTCGCTGTGAAGACGCAGCCTGTTCTCGAAGCTTCCTCCGTATTTGTCGGTGCGCCTGTTGGTGAGTGGCGAAGCAAACTGCGCTATCGGATAACCGGCAGAACCAAGAATATGGATCAAATCGAATCCCCCTTCGACAGCTCTCCGTGCAGCCTCCCCAAACTGCTCCACGATCTCTTCGACCTCAGCAGTGTTAAGAGCACGTGGCCTCGCCTTCCCCGCTCTCGTGGCCACGTCTGAAGGACCAATATATTCAAACGGGCCGCCGCGTCGTTTCGCATAATTCTCTTCAAAAGCAAGCTCCACGCCAACCTTTGCGCCATGCGCATGACAGGCAGCCGTAAGTTTACGAATCCCCGGAATGAACTTGTCGTCATACATTCCGATACCCAGTGGATTATGAGGATAGTTCACCGTGAAGTATCCTATGTTTATTAAGCCTACGCCACCCCTCGCCCGGTCCTCGTAGAACTTGATCATTCGGTCGGTCACATAATCGTCGATACCGAAATTGTCCGTCACCGGGGCAAATTCCACCCTGTTTTTCAGTTTCAAATTTCCTATCTCGATGGGACTGAGAAGGTGCTTTAACTTTGGCATATATTGACTCCCTAAGATATAGAATTATTTTAAGCCTGATGCGTCTTTATAATTTAACCATGTCGAGAAACTGTATCAGAATTGCTGCTTCGACAGGTTATCGAGTGAAAAATTTAATTTTATTTTAACTGAAGTGTATCCTCTTACGATTTCACCTTGCAATCGCTTGATGATTGGATGCATGCGTTGGCGGTGTCTCCATCATATGCACAAAGTCCCCAATCATGGCTGTATTGACAATTGGGTGTGTCCGTCTTCCTATCCTGTTTTTTAGCGCAATGCTCCTTGCATCTACAATTGCAACCCTGTGGTTCGCGAAGATGCTAGTATCGGAAGGGGGCAAGCGGCAGTTATGTAGAATCCAACCACCCTGCTTGAGTCTTCTTGTGGCGCCGATATCTTGAATAATGCTCTGATCCTGCACAACTACGTGATCCGGTGTGGTTACGCTAGTTCTGGCTAAAATATATTTGCTGTCGAGACGGAGATACGCATCTACCGGGGCTCCCCGACGTTCAATGCCAAAAAAAGGGAAGCTCTGAACCTGGCAACCGGCCTGAAAAAAACTTTGGTCAGTAAGGTTGCCAAGACGACGGTACCCCCGCCACCCCGTCTATGAAAGCGGATTTCAAGCATCTTCTTTCTTCCCTCACTCTATTAACTTCAGGTGATATCTCTCATCAGGCCAGCAGTGTACAGGGGCAGAGGTGCTACTGATTTCAGCGTCATTTCAAATGGTGAAGGCGCTTCAGGTGCCCGATAAATTTCTTTGCGAGAGCCGAAGCAAGGTCGTCTTTCCCTATTTCATCCTTTATGCCCTCGATGATGACATCCATGCCGGCTTTCACCTCCTCGTGCGGCCCCGGCAGGGCAACGACGTAAGAGGGATGAACGTATGCAACCCCGATCCTGACACCGTCTTTTTCGTGACGTCCCTTTCCTTTCTCGTAATGGATTATGTATGGTGTGGATGCCGAAGGGTCGATCCTCAGAAGGGCCTCAACCATCCTGTCCTTATCCTCTGCCCCGACTCCGCCGGTCGTGATGATCAGTCCGTAGCCCTCGCCCAGGGTTCTGCGAAGGACAGGAACAATACTCTCCAGGTCGTCAGCGAGCGTATCGCCTACTTTGACGCTGTATCCTTCCTTCGTCAGCCGGTCTACGATGTAAGGGCTGTTGGTGTCCTGGATCATGCCCCTCCGAACCTCGAACCCGGATGGAAAGACTATTGCCCTCTTCCGTATCCGCTCCGATATTTCGCGCTGCATCCGCGCCATTCCTCCAAGGATCTCACCGGCCATCTTCTGATTCTCGACGGCAATCAACCCGAGTATGCCATCGGAGTGAAGACTCGTCTGGGGGGTGAGACTGACGCCAGGAATTGCCGCCAGCGCCTTGAGCAGGGCATCCTTCTTGCCGATAATATCCTCGGCCCTGACGGATTTCTTCAGAACGTCAAGGGTGATGAGTTCCTCGCGCACGTCGACGACCATGATTTCCTTCTTGCCGAGGTGCAGAATCCCAGCGAACTTTTCTGCGATCAATCCCAGGTCGACATCGGCGATATGGATAGGGCTGATCCAGATTTCCGTCTTTTCAAAAAGTTCAAGCTCCACGTTTTTCTCCCCACACCTCTGCAATATCCATCCTCATATCGAGAAGAGGGGCATCGATCACAGCCTGGCCGATATCCACAACATCGACGGGCAATTTCTTCAGGTGAACAAGATCGTCGATATCCACGTTACCCGCAAAAGCGATTTGAACGCGGCTTCTCAGTCCCTTCACTCTTAAAATGGAATCGACTGCTATGATGTCCTCCCTCCTGCCTGTATCGATCATGATAACGTCAGCTCCCCTCGCAGCTAGTACAGCTTCCCGGAGCAGTTCCCTTCGCTCGCCTTTCAACTGGATTACCAGGTTGCCTGCTTCCAGATTATTCACAGATTGCATCGTTTTTCCGACCCCGCCTAGGGCCCTGACGTAGTTCTTGTCCAGATAGAGAAATGGTATATCTGCTATCCGGTAAGGAATGCCGCCGTCAGCAACAGCCTGTCTTACGAGGTCTTTGATCGGGAGAGGCATCTTTTTCCAGGCGCCGCATACGACCTTGAGGTTCCGCCCTGCCGCCGTCTTTGCCTTCCGGGCAGCAGTTGCGATGCCGGAGGCCTTGGAGATCCAGCCGATGAGCTCCTCTTCACCGAGGGCTATCTGCTTCGCGGTTCCCTCAACTACGGCGACGGTCTCACCAGTTCCTAGCCGTGCCCCGTTTCTCCTGCATTCTTTTAAATTCAGCCCCAGTTTCTCGCAGGCCTTTTTCAGCCACAGGACGCCGGAGAGGATACCCTCCCCCTGAGAGGAGATTCGGGCAATATTTCTTTTGTCGCGGATGCCGGCAAAGATGATATCCCGGACATCCTGATCATGTTTCATTTTTTTCTTCATTCGGATAATTACTTTTAGCAGACTATGGCAGGAGAATCAATGGAGACGGCAATAGAGGCCTTTGATATGAGCGCCTGCCGGATCATAAACGTTCCTCCGGCAGACACCCGGGCTGCTATGCCCTGCAAACAAGATGACGTGGCCACCATCTATCCTGCCATACGCTTAAGATATTCCCGCTCTTTTTTAACTCTCTTTTCGAGTGACTGAAAATTCTCCTCCGAGAGGTTGCGGAAGCGCCCCTGAAGGGCAAAATAATCCCGGAGCGGCTTCTCCGTTTTCTTGGAACTAAGGATATACTTTTCCTCGTCTTCAATCTCATACAGAGGAAATATCCCTGTCTCCGTGGCCAGCTTCGCAATAGAGATCGTCAAGTCCGGTGAATACCGCCACCCTGTCGGGCAGGGCGAAAAGATCAGGATAAACTTCGTGCCCTTTATCTTCTTTGCCTTCTTAACCTTCTTGATAAGATCAGCCGGATATCCGATAGAGGCGGTCGCAATATAGGGGATGTTGTGCGCTGCCATGATGCGGACGATATCCTTCTTGGGCGTGTCTTTCACATGCGGGGCTGGAGTCGTCGTAGTCCAGGCGCCCGCGGGCGTTGATGAACTCCGCTGAATACCGGTATTCATATAGCCTTCGTTATCGTAGCAGACGTAGATGATGTCGTCATTCCTCTCGGCAGAACCTGATAAGGCCTGAAGGCCTATGTCAAAAGTACCGCCGTCGCCGGCCCATGCAAGGACATTGATATCTTCCTTGCCCATAACATCGAGTGCTGCGCGGATACCCGAAGCCGTTATGGCGGTTGATTCAAAAGGAATCCTGAGAACCGGGATATTGAGCGAGGAAAGAGGAAATCCTGCACCAATCACCCCGACGCAGGAAGGCGGTATCACAATGATGGTCCTCGGACCCAACCCTTTCAATACGTACTTCAGGGCCAGTGCCGCTCCGCATCCGGGGCAGGCCGTATGTCCTGAGTACATCAGTTCCTCTTCGGCTATCGGAAATTTTATTTTAGCAGACCTATCCATGTACTATCTCCTGGGTTCGGCGTATTACGCGTTTGCTCAATAATTTTTTCGATATCCTTATCGGTCACATCCTTCCCCCCGAGGCCGGCGATGAATTCATAAACGGGAGTGTGCGAAGCCGACCCCTGGAGGGCGGCCTTCACCTCCTGAGCAAAGATACCTCCACAGCCGGGGGAGAAGTCGCGGTCGATCACCGCAATCTTCTTCGCCGTCTTCAGATATTCACAGATCTGTTTTCCGGGAAACGGACGGGCCATCCTGATCCTTAAGACCCCAACCTTCAAGCCGCGGTCACGGGCGCGGTCGGCAACCACCCGGCAGGTGCCCGCGATTGTTCCTGCAGTCACGAGGATGAGGTCGGCGTCTTCACAGAGATAGGAGCTCGCGAGGCCGTAGTCCCTGCCGAAGATCTTCTTGAAGTCCGCTCCGATCTCCTCGCAGACAGCCTTGGCCCGCTCCATGTCCTGATGCATCTTATAACGGAAATTGATGTAGTAATCGGTCGTCGATCCGAACATGCTAGGATTATCGATGTCCAGACATTCCCGCGGCGGACATGGAGGAAGAAAAAGATCGACATCCTTCTGCTCGGGAATATCGACGATCTCGTAAGTATGGGAAAGGATGAATCCCTCCATATTGACCATGACGGGAAGCAGTATCCGTTCCGCTATCCTGTATGCCTGAATGATCGTGTCAAAAGCCTCCTGCCCGCTCTCACAGTAAAACTGCATCCAGCCGGTATCCCTCTGTGAGAGGCTGTCGGTGAGGTCAGCCTTCAGGTTAAATGGACTCGCAAGGGCCCTGTTGACGTTCGCCATGACGATGGGCAGTCTCAATCCCGAGGCATAATGGAGCACCTCGTGCATCAGGGCAAGTCCCTGGGAGCTTGTTGCGGTAAATGTTCTCGCCCCGGCGACAGATGCGGACATGCAGGCCGCCATGGCGGAATGCTCCGACTCCACGTTAATGAACTTTGCGTTAAGGGCTCCCCTCGCACAGAAACCGGAAAGCATCTCCACGATCGAAGACTGGGGAGTGATCGGGTATGCCGCGATTACCTGGGCCTTCGCGGCCAGAACAGCGTATGAAACGGCTTGGTTGGCTGAAATGACTTCCTTCATCTTTCTTCCTTCTCGATTACGATAGCGTTTTGGGGACACTCTTTCGCGCAGATTCCGCACCCCTTGCAGTACTTGTACGAGATATGAAATGATCCGCCCTCAGCCTGGATTGCGTTGTCCGGGCAGTACATCCAGCAGAGGCCGCAGCGGCTGCATTTTTCAGAATCGAGCACCGGTCTCTGAGAACGCCATTCCCCTGTTTCGTTCCCTTCTGTAGTGAGAAAGGAGATGGCTGTAATCGGCAGCGTATCAAAAGACTTCAGACTATATTTCTTCTTCATGGATTGACCTCTTCACGGAAAGCTCAAGTTTAATTCATGCCTATTTTGCAATCAGAGAACGACCTTTTCGTAAGCTTCCAGGGCAGCCTTGGCATTATTCTCCGGATGGGAAGGTACATTCTCGCGCACGGCATCCATAATCGATTCGATCGTAACCATCTGTGTGGCCCCAGAGAAGGCCCCGAGGATTGTTGTGTTCACTATCGGCACCGATGCGCTGCCCAGGTGGTACTTCTGCGCAATCGTGTTCGCATCCAGGGTCGCCACCCTGTATGGTCCCAGAAAAAGATAGTCATCAGGCTTCTTGTCGCTGTTGATTATGATCCACTGGCCTTCCTTAAGACCCTCCACAATCCCCTTTCTTCGTATCAAGCTTGAGTCGAGAATGATCAGGCAGTCCGGTTCATAGATTCCGAATCGCTCCCTAATCTCATGGTCGCTCACGCGCGCAAAGGCGACTACGGGTGCGCCTCTTCTTTCAGCCCCGAAGTTCGGGAAAGCCTGAACGAACTTCTTTTCTTTGAAGAAGGCGGAGGCGAGAACCGTCGATGCTACGACCGCGCCCTGTCCTCCTCTTCCATGAAACCTGATTTCGTACATTCAGTTCCACTCCATTTCTTACTTGAGCCTGCCTGATGGCCGGGCAGGAATCCCCTTCTCGAAATACCGCCGCCGGCGAAATATCTCCCCTCAATAATAGGGGTTGGATGCTCCGCTGGCGCATCCCTCTCAATGCGCCGCCTTGCGTCGTTGCTCGCTTGTGGATGCCTTTACCTGTTTATCTTTCAGCACCTGATCACTCAGACCGCGCTGACGGCACCACTTCGGAAGCAACTCCCCTTCAACCTTTTTTTCAATGCCTGATACCTTGGACCTGAGAAGATCGGCTAAGGGCTCAGTCATGTTGAATCCGTTTGCCGCACCGTCAAATACGAGGATATTCGGGGTACCGCTGACCCGCGTCACGAAATCGACCGCCTCCTGCAGCCCTTCCGTCATCACCGCATATTTCATGTACTGGGGATTTTGTGGGTCCGCATTCATATGGTTTGCCATGGCTCGACCCACTACAACGGTCGGAACGTGCTGGGAAAAGAAGGTGCACGGCAGTCCGCTCATGCAGTAGTTGTTGATCATCCATTTGACGGCTGGATTCAAAGGAGGAAGCTGCTCGATAAGACGATGACCCAGTTCGTCAAAATACATCTCCGTGTAACGTGAAAACGGAGGGAATCCCTGGTCCAGATCGAACTCATCCACAGAGAGCCCTGCAAAATTGTCGTACACGATCCCGCCCGCTCTCATGTACCCGATGGGCATGGGACCGTCGACGATCACATTGCATTTGTCGATGTGTTCCAGCAGGGTAAGCAGTTTCCCATACCATCTCAGCGTATCGACCGCCATATACTCATCCTGCTTCAAGAGATCGTTGTTCGCGCTGACCTCGGCGATCCCGCTCGGTGCAACGTTCAGCATGACGGAAAACACAAACTTGCTCTGGACGAAATCGGAGGTAAATACCGCCCGGGGAATGATGTTGGATGACCTCGGACCGAAGTTTTGATGATAGGTAGAACGGGTCTCCATCCTCGCATAGGACATGGCAAAGGGCTTGACGATACGGTTGAGCATCCGATGGTTGTGGAGTTCCCTCAGATCATTGTTGTGGGCGTGGATAACCCACTTTGCATCATAGGCCCTCTTAAGCCCAAAAAGGGTGCCGAACTCTGTCTGGATGGGAAAACCTTCATCAATAGGCGTCATCCCCATGGCCTTCCCTTTGAAATGTTCGTCAAGCCCGAATTTCTTGATGTACTCCTCTGTCTCCCTGAACCGCAGCCCCACACCGGCGCGCAGCCGTATATCCTTGCTGCTGGTCCTCTCCGCGATCACATCGTGTGTAACCTTGATCATCTCCGCATAGGCAGTCCCGCCATAGAGTGTGAAACCATGGTGCGACGCCAGGATGTTAACAGAATCCCCAGGCTTGATCTTGGTCATATCAACCCCGCTCAGAGAATCGCGGGTCGCCTGACGGATCGCTTCAATCCCACGCTCGCTCGGGAAAATGGGATCGGGAATAGAGGGAATGAGTTCCCGAATCGTCAGGGAGATCATCCCCGGCAACTCAGCGGCTCTCATCTTCAACAGCTCCGGAGCAATGCAGTACTGTGACTTGTTAGGAGCGGCAGGTTTTAGTGTCTTTCCCATCTTATGTACCTCACTTACTCTTAAAAACAGTTTCGATTAGTTTAATGTCATCATCAAAATGAAATCCCCGTGCCTCATACTTTTTCTTCAGTTCGGGGTCCAGGTCCCACAGTGTAAAGGTTTTTCCATAGGTCTGGTGTGTGTTCCCCAACGTGACCGGAAATCCGGACGCCTCCAGAAGTTTGACGATTGACTGGATGCAAAGGACGGCGCAACCGGTGCGCGCCCCTGTCATCCGGGAGATGTCTTCAGGCGTTTTGGCCCCTTTCAGAATGGCGGCAACGACCTCTTCAGCGCGTGTCACATTGCAGTAACAGATGATCTGCTTCGGATGGATATGCACCTTCTTGCAGATTCGCATGATCTCTTCCTGAGCAAACTGGCTGGCGTCGACTGCTACGGTATAAGGCTCCTGTACCGGTTCGATGGTGATAGCCATTACAGGACACCGGTCCATGCAGTTCAAACAACCTATGCACTCTTCGAAGGTAAAAGTGGGCGGTGCGGCGCATCCGAAACACCTTTGTGCTTCGTTTATGGCCTGGTCCTCCTGATATCCGAAACTCACCTCTTCAAAAGAGCGGACCGCCTGCCCAAGATCGAGATGGCCGGCCTTGTTTATCGCCGCCGGATAGAAGTAATCGCGATTCATCTCTTCATAAGTCACGACCTCGCGCACGGCGACCTCCTCGCGCGCATCCCCCTTCTCGAGGAAACGATGGATGGCCAGAGCCGCTTTCTTGCCAGCACCGATTGCCTCGGATACGGTGCCTGTTCCCTTGGTTGCATCCCCTCCGGCAAAGATACCTTTCATATTCGTCGCGAAAGTCATATTGTCGATCTTGATCGTTTTGGAGGGGTTTCTCTCCGGCCCGACAAAATCTTTATCGTCCGGCCTCTGACCGATCGCAACGATCACCATGTCGGCCGCGATGGTTGGCGTAGCACCATCTCCAAACTCCGGCGCGAATCTTCCCTGCTCATTGATGACGCTCGTACACTGGACCGTTTCCAGACCCACGATCTTGCCCTGATCGGTCAATATCATTCTGACCCCCAGGCTGGGATGGATGATAACCCCTTCCCCTTCGGCCTCTTCGATCTCCACATCCTGAGCCGGCATCCTGTCTTTGCAGGTCAGGTCGCAAGACTCCAGGCAGATCATGTGAACCTCCTTAGCCCCGAGCCGCCGGGAAAGCCTTGCGGAATCGATGGCCACATTACCGCCGCCGATGACCGCCACGCAGTCCCCCATTTTCACCTTTTCCCCGGAGTTCGCCCTCTTCAGGAAATCGACCGCATGCAAAACCCCCTCGGTTTCTTCTCCAGGAACGCCAACTTTGTAACTTGTCCATGAACCTGTTGCGACAAAGACCGCCTTGTATCCCTGCTTAAAGAGATCTTCGGCGTTCTTTACAGGTGTATTCATCCTGATATCGACCCCTGACTCTTCGATATATCTGATCTCATTATCCAGAACCTTTTTCGGCAGCCGATATTCAGGGATACCGTAACGCAACATGCCGCCTGCCTTCTCAGCGCCCTCGAAAACAGTGACACGGTAACCCATCCGGCCCAAGTGGAAGGCGCAGGAAAGACCTGCCGGTCCCGATCCCACTACGGCCACGGTCTCCATCCGGACCACCCTTGGCTTTACGGGCTTATAGCCCGTTTTCATGGCAGTATCGGCAATAAAACGCTCGACGGACTTGATCGACACGCCTTCGTCAAATTTGATCCGGTTGCACTCTTTTTCGCAGGGATGATTACAGACCCGGCCCGTAGCACCGGGAAGAGGGTTTGTATCCCGGAGCAGATCATAAGCCTCACCGTATCTCTTTTGTCCGACCAGATAATTAAACCCTTCGATATCGTTTCCGATTGGACATTGGACGGTGCAAGGAGATATCTTGATCTTCTCCAGCGGCCGGCTTATGGATGGGGTGTAGGCCTTCGTCGGGCAAACATGGGTGCATGTCTTGCAGCCGACACACTTTTCCAGATTTAAATGTGAATTCGTTATAATCTTTTTCATAGCTTTTCTGCCCTACCTCTCAAGGCAAAAGACCATATTTCATGGAGTGGTCTTTTTTTTACAATTTCAGGGTCGCGAGTCCTTCCCCTGCCTGCGTTTCATGTCCAGGTAAAATTCTTTCTTGCAAAATGGACACTTGAGCTTTTGCTTGGGGTTTACTTCAACGATCTCCGCAAGAATCCTGTCCAGGTAATATTCCTTTCCGCACAACGCACACTCTATATAATGCACTTTTGCCATGGTAATCTCCTTTATTTAAAACTGTCTCAGGACATCCGGCTCCAAGAAATCCTCCAGCCTTATTCTGGACATCACCGATTCAGGTATGCAGAGCCGCTTGGCAAAGCCGCGGGGATCGACAGGCTTGGTCGCATCAATCCCGCCCTTCGTCGTCAAGATGTCATTGCCGGAAGGGTCGAGCCTCGTGCCCATCATGCCGGGTATGACAACAAGGTCCTTGTCCCACTGTGATCGTGTAGCGATCGCCCAGAGCACATGCTCATCATCAAAGATATTGACATCATCATCAACTACAACAACATGTTTTATTCGATAATCGGAGCTGAGGGCCGTTGCTATAGCGGTCTTAGGCTCGCCGTCGTTCGACTTCCGGATCTGGATATAGCCGTGAAGCCTCGCCGTTCCTGAGACCGGTACATGCACTGCCACGACTCCGGGCACCACCGCCCTGATCCTGTTATAAAGATAAGCCTCGATCATAGGCGCGTCAAGGAGGAGGTGGTCCGCATGGCCAGGCATGATGTCTAGGTAAAAGGCGTCTTTCCTCCGCGTTATCGCTTTCACCGCCGTCACGGGATTCAGCCTCTGGCCACCGTAATACTGGGTGTATTCGCCAAACGGCGCCTCAATATCAACCGTTTCGTAGGACATTTCGGCTTCTATGACGATTTCCGCCTGTGCGGGAACGAGAATGTTTTCCCCCCATGTTTCGGAAGGTGTCAACTCGACGGGCTCGCCTATGATGCCGCCGATTATCTGCGGTTCGTCCGTAAAGATCTTCGTTTGCGCCCCCATATAGAAAGCAGGATGATGCCCGATCATGATGATTATGGGAACGTTGCGTTTGAGGGCCTTGTATTTCTGGAATACATAATTCGTGTGGCGGGCGGCGTTGAAATTCACAACAAGGCTCTTGGGGCCTGAGACATAGATCCTGATGATTGCGCAGTTGACCCATCCTGTCTCCGGGTCTTTTATCCAGACACTCGGGCTAGTGAGATATGGCCCCAAATCCATCTCATGGTGGGTCACTATGGGCAATTCGTATAGGTCCACATCATCTCCTTTCTGGATAACGCCTTTGACCATCGCCTTACCCTTGTCAATCACGACCGGAGGCACAGGCTTCTCTTTCTCAATATAGTCCAGCGGAAGCCTCTGAACCGTCGACCCGATGGCATCTGCAAGGCGCTCTCTCGAGCCAAAGAGATTGATCACCACCGGCAGCTTTGATATTGATCCTTTCAGGTTCCGCACCTTCTCGAAGATCAAGACAGGCTGCTTCTTTCTCGACTCCACCTGTTGCAGGATTGCGGGGATTTCAAATTCGGGTGAAACCTCCTTCTTTATCCTGAGGACATGGGACGGCATATCCCTTTCTAGGTGTTCTATATACGCTCGCATACCTTGGTTCATATGTATCTTCCTCCTTAGCTTTTTGACAATCAGGCGAAAAAACTGTTATCTCTTTCCAAACATAATGGCGGCGACCCGCCTCAATCGCCATTCTCCAGGTCGAAATTATATGTACTCTGTCTTACAGCGACTCCACCACGCCTAAAGGCAATCCGCTGACTCACACCGCCGTTCGTTTCAACTCATTCTTCCAGTATGATCCGGGCGTCAACAATGATTGCGGCCTTATCCATGACAAAGACGGGATTGAGATCCATCTCCCTTATTTCCTCGTTGGCCTGCGCCACCTTCGAGACCTTGACAAGCAGGTCGCACAGGGCATCTATGTCTTTTGCAGACTTTCCCCGGATGCCCGTAAGAAGCGGGTATCCCTTGATCTCTTCCACCATATCGCGGGCATCCTCTCGGCTCAGCGGGACAACGCGGAAGGATACGTCCTTCATGACCTCAACCCAGATACCGCCAAGGCCAAACATGATCACCTTCCCGAAGGTGGGGTCAGTCGCCAGTCCTATTATGACCTCTTCGCCTCCGGTCACCATGTGATAGAGCAAAACCCCCACTATCCTCGCATTTGGATCATAGGCCTTTGCATTGGCCATGATTTCCTTGAATGCCCCTTTGACCTTCTCCGCATTGTCAAGATTCACCTTAACGCCTTTGGCATCGGTCTTATGAATGATCTCCGGCGAAACAATCTTCGCTACAACGGGGAATCCGAGTTCGCTCGCGAATGCCGCTGCTTCTTCAGCCGACGCGGCCACCTTCTCCTTTGTAACGGTGCAGCCATAGGAGGCAAGAAGCGCTTTTACTTCCGGCTCCAACAAAACATTCCTCTTGGCTTTTCTGGCCCGGCTCAAAATTTCTTTTGCCTGCTCATTGGTATTCATCGCACTGTCTCCTTCTCCAATCGCTCTACCGCTTTCTTGTATCTAATCAGGGCACCCAGAGCTTTTGCTCCCCTTTCCGGAGTCAGGAAGAGGGGGACCTTCTTCTGCAGGAGGACTTCCTTGCACTCATCCACTTCTTTTCCGGCAGACGGCCAGATTACAATGAACGGTTTCTTGCAGGTGGCCTGTATCTCCAGCATAGCGTCCAGGGCTGCCTTGGGGTTGTTTTCTCCGAGACCGACAAAGGCCATCATGTCGATATTGTCGTCCGCTTCGATGATGTTGGCCCGTACAACAAACGGATTCTTTCCTTTCAGCATTGCCATCGCACCGAGGTCGATGTCTGTAGGATTCGTCCTGCTTGCCCCGGGGATTTCTTCCACGAGTCTCCTTACGGTCTCCTCCGAAAACGGGGGAACCTCCAGGCCCACTTCTCCGCATGTATCGGCAGCCGCAACACCCGGACCTCCCGGCCCGGCAATGATGCCGACCCTCGGCCCCTTGGGAATTCCCTGCCTGTACCAGACGTTCTCGAAGGCGGTAAGATAATCTTGGGCTTCTTCGAAATCCTCAACACGGATAACTCCCGCCTGCCGGAAGGCACCGTTGTAAACTGCGATAGACCCGGCAATAGAGCCGGTATGGGAGGCTGTCATCTTTCGGCCCACCTCTGTCCGACCTACCTTGTAAATAAGGACAGGTTTGATGCGGGAGAGGGGTTTGGCCACCTCTAGGAATCGTTTTCCATCTTTGAAGCCTTCCAGGTAGACGAAGACTGCGTTTGTCTTTGGGTCATCCTTGAGGTAATCCATGAAATCGATCACCGAGACGTCGCATTCGTTTCCTATGGAGATGAACTTGCTGAACGAGAGTCCCCTGACCTCGCCCATGTTAATGAAATATCCTCCACCGCCTCCCGACTGGCTGATGACTGAAACACCGCCTACTTCTTTCGGGAATGTGCTTCTCCTCGCCCACGGATGACCGGATTCGGGGCAGAGGATGCCTACGCAGTTTGGCCCTATGAGCTTCATGCCGCTCTGGCGGGCCATATCCACCAGCTTTTGCTGAAGAAGCACTCCTTCCTTGCCCGTCTCCGCATACCCGGCGGAGTGAATGATCCCCGCAGGGATCTTCTTTTTGACGCATTCCTCCATGATCTTGACCATGACCGCAGCGGGAACGATAAATATGACAAGATCAATCTCATCAGGGACATCCAAAACACTCTTATACGCCTTGAATCCAAGGATCTCATCCTCCTTAGGATTGATGGGATAGATCTTTCCTTTATATCCATACTCAACGAAGTTCTTCACCCATACGTAACCCGTCTTCTTTGGTTCAGCGGAAGCGCCGATTACCGCAACAGATTGCGGGTAAAAAAACTTGTCCAAAGCCTCTCGTTCTTTCGGCTCCATAAATAATCTCCTCTGTTTCTGGTATTCCTTCTTTAGACCCGTCTCCTTGCGATACTCCTTGCCCCGTCGTCCATCAGGGCGAGCCCTTTCGCGATCTCTTCCGGGGTCAGCCACTTGCTTAAATCCATGGGCTCGAATTTGGGTCTCAAGGCCCGATATTTTTCCGCAACAGGAACGGTTGTGTCAACGGACCACTTTGCGAAGTTATTGCCGATGCCTGCCCCCTTTATGATATTGACATCCTCAGCAGCGCGTGTCCTCCTCACCATCGCCCAAATGACATCCGAAGGATCATAAATATCTACGTCCTCATCGACGACAATCACGAAATTAAGATTCCTGACTGCCCCGAAGGCTGCACCGATCAGGTTTTGCGAGATTCCCTGTTCCTGTTCATGGGGCACACGGCACTGGATAACCACGCCCATATGTCCTTTCATACAGTCTAGGACATGACAGTTCGTGAAGATATTCGGCGCCGTCATCTTGCAGGCATTGTAGATGCTTGCTTCCGAGATTAGTACCTGCAGGTTATTGGTCTCATAGGCATCGGCCAGAGGGGTAAAGTAACAGGGATTATTCCTGTAGGTGATGGCCGAGATCTGAATCTTGAAGCCCGCGGCTGCCAGACCTTCGTAGCCAAGCTGTTCAGGGAAGAAATAAGTTTTTCCCGGCCCCTTCGCCTTGGATGGAAGTTCTTCGGTTATCTTTTCGGTATAAATGACCTTTCCTTCGAGGACGATATCTGCGTGGGCCAGGGCGTAGGCGTCGACGGTCTTCGCCTTGCAGTACTCAACGGCCTGCCCTTCCAAGTTCCCGGCCATGCCCAGGTCATCCGTCCCAATGGGGCGGATTTGCGGGAAGTCGCCGCCGGAAGCGACCACACTTAATGCCGGAGACATGCCGATGTTAATCGTAACGGGGTACTCCTGCTTTTTCGACTTATGATGATACAGAACTTCGAGGAAGTGGCGGCTATACAACGTTGCCATACTCACCCAGTCTTTTCCCAAGTTCGGATTCATGCGATGGAAAGAAAGATTAAAGGAGTGCTCTCCACCGCCCATCTCCTTGGGAACGCTGATCATCACCACGCCTCCCGAAATAACAGGACCAATATCCAATTTTGTGTGCGTAATCACCGGCAGAAAGTTCAGGATATCGATGTCCTTAGTGATGACGTTCTCCTGGCACGGCGCCTGCGTCACCAATTTCGGCTGGATGGGATTCCTCGCTGCGTCCAGAATCCTCTTGGGAAGCCCTTGCTTGCTTGTTCCAAAATACCCGGCCACCCGATCGCGATTCGCGAAAATATTCGTCACGACCTTCCATTTCGGATACCCTTTGATATTTTCAAAGAGGACCGTTGGACCTCCATCAAAGCTCTTCGTGATGCCTGCTATTTCGTACAGAGGATCCACCTCTTTGGAGATGGTGATAAGCTCCCCTTCCCTGGCACAAAAATCTATAGCCCCTCTCTGATCTATCAGTTTTGCCTTCATGCTTCCTCCTTATGATTTTCCATCGATGAATTTACCATGTATTTTTTCTATACTTTCCCACTGGGGCTATGAATGTGTCGTACGTGCCCCGCTATGCAATTTTTTCTCACCAGCCCAAAGCCCAGCTTTCCGGGCCCCGCGTGATTTACCTGCGGACTGTGCACCTGCCCAGGAAAAGTTGCACGTGTAGCATTGAGGAGAGCATTCAATACTGCAGGCCCCCACAGCCGATAGATTACAGAGCACGTACTACAGGCAGATATAGTTCCTCGGTAAAAAGGTTGGCAGAAAGAACTCAGTAAGTAACAGACTATCTTACTGCTTGCTCTTCCAGTATTTTACCATCCAGGGAGGCAGCTGATATTCCGACGTACCTCCATACTTCACGCCGACCCACTTCTTGTCACCCAAGAATGCCTTGCCGTCAGGCCAGATGACCATTGGTTTTCCATTTATCCACTGGATAATGGTAGTTGTCGTATACCCGGGAGCAAATACGACATCATGCACCCACTGTTGCCCTTTTTGCGTAAACGCGATTCTTCCCGAAGCCCCGACATAGTCAGTCTTTTCCAGTGCGGCTACCACGGCGTCTTTATCAAGAGTGCCTGCTCTTTCAATAGCCGCTTTCATTACGTTGTAAGCGTCATAACATACGCCGCAGTATGAGGGGCTATACCCGTACCGGCTCTTAAGCTTGTTGAAATAAGGCCTTGTCTTAGGCGTTATATGAGCATCCCCAAATGGGGCCAAGGTTGCCTCATAGTTAATCAATCCGCCGCTTGACGCCCAGTTTCGATCATTCATGGATGCACAGTCAAAGCCAATCATGGCGGCTGGTATCTGGAGCTCACCCCACTGTTTAGGAACGACTGCTCCGATGGGACCACAAGCGTCGAAACGGATTATATGCGCGCCTGATTGTTTAATAGCCGATAATTCAGCAGTTACGTCTTGAGCCGTAATGGAAGGTCTCCAAATACCGGCGATTTCCATACCATTCTCAGGAATCCTCTTTTGCATGTCTTTAATCACGGGCTCTACCCACAATGCTTTTTCCCCCAGGAGGGCTACTCGAGGTTTTGCAATCCCCAATTCCTTTTTTACCTTGTCGCGTACGATAAGGAGCCCGTTAAAGACAACGTCGCCAATATATTTGGAATTTAGTGTTGCAATCTTAAAGAAGTACTTCAGTCGATCGTAGTTCTTTGCCACTCTTGCAACCGGCTCCAGGGATCCTGTATAGCAGTTAATCCATATGGCTTTCTTGTCCGCTATAACTTCCTGCATGGCGAGCACCGCTTCCGTCCTGTATCCCCCCACTATGAAATCTACCTTATCGACAGTTATCAGTCTCTCCATTGCGCTTACCGCATCAGTCAGGTTCAAGATCTCATTGCTGTCCACCTTGACTAACTCTACTTTATATTTCGTATTGCCAACCTTGATGCCGCCCGCCTTATTTATATCTTCGACAGCCATCTCAGCGGTTAAAGAACATTCCTGACCGATTATGAATTTCATGGGGCCAATATACCCAAATTTAATGGTCTTCTGGGCATGGGCCATTGTCGCCATAGCCATTATCAAGAAAAACACCAACATGCCGTATACTGTCTTTTTATGTTTGCTTGTCATAGCTTCCTCCTGCCTTAGCTTCTCTCTACAATTTGGAATATCCTTTCTCTCCCTTTTAGAACGACCCAAAAGCGAGTCCCATTTCCCGACGGCATCTCACCTCCTTTTTGTTCTTTCTCTATTGTCGCATTATAAAGCCGCTACACTAAAAAAATCCTCTCTACAAATCGATGGTACTGGTTCCTAACTCCCGTCTCCGCAACGGAATCTCATCCAGCCTATTATAGGCCCAAGTAAGTTTCCCTGATGAGTTCATCAGCAAGCAATCCCTGTGAGGTTCCTTCTGCAATTATCTTTCCCCGGGAAATCACATAATTTCTGGAAGCCAAATCAAAGGCAAAACTTACATCCTGCTCAGTCAAGAGGATGGTCACTCCCATTCCCTGTACGTCCCTGATGCGTTCGAATAAGCTATCCTTAATCAATGGGGCAAGCCCAACCGAGGGTTCATCAATCAACAAAATTTTGGGTTCTGACATCAGCGATCGCCCGATTGACAACATAGTGCGCTCGCCGCCCGATAAGGTCCCTGCAACTTGAGATGATCTTTTTTTCAAAACTGGAAAGAGGGCATAAACTTTCTCAAGATTTTGATCTGCAACTTTCTTGTCGATAAAAAGAGCGCCCACTTCCAGATTCTCCTGCACGGTCATCTCTCGAAATGGTCTTCCCCTCTCTGGGCAGAGAATTACGCCTTTTCTTGCAATCTCGTGAGCCGGAAGATTGATTAGCTCCGCTCCGTCAAACTTAACACTTCCATTCAAAGTAATTTTCCCGCTTACCGTTCCCTTAAGCGTATCAAGCTGCCATTTTATCAACCCGGATATGGCATTAAGAAGCGTACTCTTCCCGGCTCCATTTGGACCTACCAAGCTTACTAACTCACCCGAGTTTACATGCAAACTCAATCCGTTTAACACGATCGCTCTGTCATATAAGACAGATAGGTTTTTTACCTCCAGATACAGGCTCACTTGCCCCCCTTCCCTATATACGCTTCTATTACGTCTTTATTTTTTACTACATTGCCTGGAACGTCTATCGCAATTACCTTTCCAAAGTTAATAACAATTACCCGGTCAACAATCTTCATCAGCTCGGACAACTTGTGTTCGACAATAAGCATTGCGGGCCCCTCGCTGTGTAGTCTTCCAAACCGCCCCCCTTTATGCAGCCGTCTTAAAGATCCTGCAACAAGCGTCGTCTCAGCCGGACTCAATCCTCCAAAAGGCTCATCGAGGAGGAGAAGCTCGGGTTCAGTAGCAATCGCCCTCGCTAATTCCAAACGCTTCAGATCTCCATGGGATAGAACTGACGCCGGTTCAAGGGCAAGATCGGCAATGCCGCAGAACTCCAATGCATCCAGGGCTCGTAACTCAACTGTTTTTACCCACTCTCCCTTCCTCTTCGTCTTGGGGCTGAGGCATGCTACCATAACATTGGCGGCAACCGGCAAGTGACGAAAGGGCTTTACCACTTGGAAAGTCGATGCCATTCCCTTGTTTACAATCTTTGCAGTCTTCTGCCCCGTAATGTCTTCGCCTTTCAATGTTACCTTGCCGGCCGTTGGTTTCAGTATGTTCATCAAAAGACGAATCAAGGTCGTCTTTCCTGCGCCGTTTGGACCTATCAAACCGACGATCTCGTTTCGGTCGATCGTGAAACTTACGTCTTCTACAGCCCTCAGCCCGCCGAAGTCTTTAGTTAAATTTTCAACCTGAAGGAATGGTACAGTCATTTTTGAGCTTCTTCCTCCTCCCTTAAGTCCCTACGGGATACTTTTCCAATATCAGTCTTGGGAATTTCGCCGACAAACTCAACAATTTTGGGAATCTTGTAAGAGGCCAACTTGTCCTTGCAGTATTCACGGATATCCTCTTCGGACAAATTACCGCGTGCATCGCTTTCCAGAACTACAAAGGCCTTTACGTTTTGTCCTACCCTTATATCCTTCACCCCTACGACCCCTACCTCCTTAATTTTTGGATGACTCTTTATTACCTCCTCAACCTCTCTCGCATAGACCCGAAGACCCTTGTATTTTATGAGATCTCTTTTTCTGTCATAAATAAAGAAGTAACCTTCTTCATCCATGGTCGCAAGATCGCCGGTCCTCCACCATCGTATCCCGTCTATAACGGCCTCGCAGGTCTTTGTGGCTTCCGGATTATTCCAGTATCCTTTAGTTACCAGTGGACCATACACTACGAGTTCACCCAATTCGCCGATCGGGATAAATTCATCCTTATCCTGATCAGCTATGGCGGACAAAACACCGGGCATCGGGATGCCGCAGGAGCCGATTTTTACTTTGCCCAGAGGAACGCAATGGCTCAAACACACGAATTCAGTCATACCGTACACTTCGTGGAGTTTAGTGCCTGTCCTAATCTCCCAATCCCTGGCAGTATATTCATTGAGCGCATCTCCCCCGCTGGTAATAATCTTAAATTTTTGCCAGTTTACCCTGTCAGTCTTTTCATAGTCCTTGAGTTTTTCGTACAGGGATGGAGCGCTAATAAAAAACGTCGCCTTCTGGCTAGTAATGGTATAGAGCAATTCATCAGGTTCAGGGGTTGTAAGTATTGATATTTTGTAGCCGCATAAGATCGAAAAGAAGACTGCATTAAATTGACCTCCAGCGTGATAGAACGGCATGAGGCCGATGATCGTTTCATTACCGTCTTCAAGAAACATATTTGCAGCTTTGTAGATCGCAACGGCGGCCATCACATTTCCGTGCGTCAGCATGACCCCCTTTGGCAGCCCGGTTGTCCCCCCAGTGTACGGGAGTGTAATCAGGTCATCAGGACCTATGTCCACCTTGGGCGGGTTCGGCGGATATTTCTTTATCAAGTCCACCAATTTATAAAAACCCTCCCTGGTGAGTATTTCCGGGGCTGGTGCTGCCATCTTCTGATATACAGCGCTTAGGATGGTCTTGCCGACAAATTTTGTTAATCTGGGGAGAGATTCGGATATGTTCGTTAAAATCACGTTTTTGAATTTGATGCCCGTTTTCTCTACGGCTTCATAGAGTATGTCCTGACAGACTATTGTCTCCACTCCTGCATCCTCCAGTTGATGTTTGATCTCACTTGAAACATAAACAGGACTCACGGCTGTCACGACGGCGCCCAATCTAAATGCTGCGTAGGACGCTATTATGTATTCAGGAGAGTTAAGCAACAATATTGCTATCCTGTCTCCCTTTTTGACACCAAGATCTGCGAGGGCGGTTGCGAGCCTGGCTACCTTCTCTCTGAGTTCCTTGTAGGAGATTTTCCTGCCATAGAACATCAGTGCGATCTTATTTTTCCATTTCTCGGTCGCTTCATCAAAAGCTTCACTCACCGATATCTTTGGGACCTCAACGTCGTGGGGAGCCAAAGACAAATAAGAACTAAGCCAAGGCCTGTTCAAATATATGGATTCCTGCGTCATTTCTATTCCTTTCCCTGATTTAGGTTTTCATCTTTCATAAGATACATCGGCGCCCGGCATGCCCTGCAGGTGTGCCTAGTAGCTGCATTTATAACTTTGCATCTTGTACATTCCGTCTCAATTTTATCACGCACCCAAACGCTAATCCCTTCCGGCATGAAAAGCAGCGAAAGAATTAAGATAAGCGAAAGAAGGATGAAACGTACTTCCTCTCCATAGGGATAAAACCGGATGATTTCTGTCAGCGGATATAGAATGAAGACTCCCGCAACGGGTCCATAGATTGTCCCCATACCTCCAAAGATCGACCACAGTACTACTTGAATGGAGAAGATAAGCTCCAGTGTGGAGGGTCCTGCAACTCTGATATAATGGGCATACAAGCCTCCGGCAATTCCTGCAAAAAACCCGCTTATCGCAAAAGCAAGCAGCTTATATTTGATAGTATCTATCCCCGAGGCGCGCGCGGTCATCTCGTCTTCCCGAATGGCGCGCAGAAGGAGCCCGGTCCTCAGGATCCTACTTTTTGCATCGGTAAATTTGAACATAATAAAAATGGAAAACATCACGACTGTTATAACGATATAGTAAGCAGTGATCTTGTCTTCCGCAAGACGACTTAAACCGTAAAGACCAGCTTCACCGCCTGTGAAGTCTGAAAAGAAGAATATGATCCCGGAAAGAATTATCGGGAAAGCAAGTGTCACGAGTCCAAGATATAGGCCCCGGAGACGCAAGGCCGGCAGACCGACGATCAGCCCCACCAAAGCCCCGACACAGCTCCCGATGGGAATAGTCAGCCACACAGATAATTCAAAGTGTAAATCAAGCAAGGCGCTGGCGTAGGCGGCGACACCGAAAAAAAGTGCGTGGCCGAGACTTAACTGTCCGGTATATCCGGTCAAGGTGTCCCAGCTCACGGCGTAAAGGGAAAATATTGCGGCAAATGTGACAATACGCAATATCGCCTCGTCAGCCGTTAGGAGGGGAAAAAGAAGCAACGTTGTGCCGAACAACAGCGCGATTACCCGCCCGGGAATAACCAGGACGGATTTACGAAACCACATCCACAGCCATAGAATACGTGTTATCACTTTATAATCTCTCTTCCTCGAATTCTACTCCAAACAAACCTTCAGGTCTTATCAGAAGCACTAATACCATCGCGGTTAAGGAAACTGCGCCTCTTAAGAAGCTTCCGTCAGGAACGAGAAAAACCACCAGGGTCTCCGCATATCCAAGAATGAATGCCGCGATTGCGCTCCCCTTGATGCTTCCGAGTCCGCCAAGCACAACTGCTGACAGCACTATAACAAGCGGGTTAGTCCACATTAAAGGATTTACCATAATTGTGGGGGCCGTTACTGCACCCGCTACGCCTGCCAATATCACCGATATGCCCATAACCTGCATGCTTGTCTTGGTTACATCTATTCCCATGACGTTTGCTATCTCACGATCCTGATCCACTGCTCTTATTGACTTACCGAGTTTTGTTTTTGACAACAATAGCCATACCCCGACCAAGGTAGCGATGCTTGCTCCAGCCGTAAAAAAATGCTGATTCAGGACGCTGACCCCTCCGAGTTCAAAATAGCCTTCGACAAAGGGAGGTATTCTCTGGTATTGAGCACCAAATGTTAACAACATCGTTTCCTCAATCAGCATTGCGACAGCCACTGAGATAATCATCACTGCTGTTTCATGCACTTTGATCCTGTCAAAACACAGTTTATAGCAGACCACTCCTAAGAGGCCTGCGACAATAATGGATGCTATGACAGCAACGGGAAGCGGCACATCGAGGAATGTTATAGCGCCGAGTATGAGAAAAGCGGTCAGCATGTAAAAAGCGGTATGGGCCATATTCATTATCTTCGCGACGCCGAAAATAAGGGAGAAGCCAATGGCAAGAATAGCATAAACCGCACCCGAGACTAACCCGTTGATCAATATGGATACAAACATAAATTCACTCCGTAGACGAAATACGTGACCTCTAACTTTTCCTTATCCGTTGCTTCACCATAAAGCTCTTTCTCAGTTTAAGCACATCTTTAAACGGATCTACCTATTCCTTGTTGGACGAAATTCGGTTTTGAGAAGTTTGATTGCCTGAGCTCTTCGCAGCCTGCACAAGACATTGATCACCGTTATGGGATTGTTGTTGATTCTTCGCGAACAATGGAATTTGACTGTTTCGTCTTTTTTGCTTCGTGGATCATTTTCGGATAAATGATATTCTCTTTCACACTGAGCTTTAGCTTCTCTAAATCCCCGTTCTCCAGGGCATTAATTATGGCTTCATGCTGGGCAACGCTCACCGGCGGTATGCCAAGTGAAAGATAGGCATTGTACCTCAGCGCAAATATGCCATTTTTCAACCTGTCAAGATTGTCAGCAAGAAACCTGTTCTCAGTCATTAGATAGAGTGCCTGGTGGAATTCTTCGTTTTTCATGACCATTTCTTCGATCACACCGCTTTCAACTGCTTGCGTATATTCTCTGTGGATCTTCCAGAGGAGAGACAATTTTTCCGGCGTGATCTTCTTGATCAGTAACTCCGCCGCAAGGAGTTCCAGATTGACGCGAACGCAATAAAGATCTTCCAGTTCTTCATCGGTGATGTCCGCCACTCTTGCCCCTTTATTCGGCGTAAACTCAACAAATCCCAGATGTGACAGTTCCTGAATTGCCTTCCTGATCGTAAAGCGCTTGACATTGAATTTCGCGATGAGTTCTGACTCCACAAGGCGCTCTCGGGGCTTCAGTTCGCCCGTCATAATGGCCATTGCCATTCTCCTGCAAGCAGAATCATAATTTGTGACTGTCATGGCTTTAGTCAAAATATTCTTGCCGTAATGTTAACCGCCAAATGCGGTATATTGAATCCGCACAGGAGGTACTTCGTCGATACACGGTCTATGGAACTCAACATGTTTCCTCACCTTTCGTCTGGTATATTGATAGAGAGTTAGCGTTCAAAAAATCCCTCCTTGACATATGGAACGTTCTTCAGGAAAATTATTAGTGATAATGTCGATAATTTTGTCAATAATGCTATTTGGCCCGTGCGTAACATCTCTTTGTGGTCTTGTCAAGGGAAAAATTGACGAACATTATTCAATAATTTCAAAGCGTAACAATATCGATAATATTGTCGATTATATATGCCGCCCATGGGGAACGACTACTTTTTAAACTTTCCAAGGAGGAAATTACACACATTTCTCAATAAGCAGAATTGCCCCATAATGGGACAGATCCATCGACGGCCACCGACCCCGAACTCACTCCCGGAACGTAATGAGAACGGTCACTGCTGGAGGAATCTGCGATGTATTTCCTGGGAGTTCAGACAGGCATTGAAGGGATGGCAACCCTGCAGGGAAGTCATGCATTTAAGTTGAAAGATTGAACGCACGGCCTCTATGTAAAAAGTATGCTCAGTGTCAAAAAAGAAACCGACTCATATCGAAGCAACGCGAATTGATTGTCACTAACCGCTCCACCGTTTGAAGAGATTATGCTCTATATCGAAATAATCGAAAATCTTCCCGATCGTATGGTTGATGATATCGTCAATCGTCTTGGGTTGATGATAGAAGGCGGGAACAGGCGGCAAAAGATGCGCGCCCAGTTCGGCAGCCATAGTCATTAGTCTTAGATGCCCAATATGCAGCGGAGTCTCCCTCACAACAAGCAATAATTTCCTTTTTTCTTTGAGAGTAACATCTGCGGCACGGACTATCAAGTTATCGGTGTAAGAATTTGCAATCCCAGAAAGCGTTTTTATGGTGCAGGGAACTACCGTCATGCCTTCGGTAATAAACGACCCACTGGCCAGAGCAGCCCCTACGTCAGTGTAGCTGTAAGTATAATCAGCCATCTGTTTTATCTCGTCAGGATTCAGACCGGTCTCAATCTCGATAGTACGACAACCGGAATCAGAAATTATCAGGTGTGTTTCATACGGAGTTTCTCGCATTGCGCGCAGCATGTGAATTCCGTAAATCACTCCGCTTGCCCCAGTAATGGCAATAATCATTCTTTTTGACACGGCTATCATTCCTCCAATCTCTGCAATCTCAACAACGGGAAGTCCGCATATGCGCTTCGATCATCTGAGTAAGTATTTCCACATTGTTGAGTATCTGATTAAGTTCTGAATCCTTCAGGTTGTCCCAGTGCATACCCGCAGTAACCACCACGGGACAATCGGCAACAGCTGCCAGTCGTTCCGATATGGATTTTACGATAGTGTCCTCTTTATGTCCAAGGATGCTGAGGACTGAAGCAGTGGCACTTTTCTTCTCAGGATCTTTGAGACTCCGCCGGGACTGGGCTAAAGCCACGGCACCGATGTGGGGTCTTTCCCCCCCCCAAATGACAACAACAAAATCTTGACCTACTTTCACGACTGAGGCGCTCAAATCAAATGTCCCTCCGTGCGTCTTTAAGATTATGGGCTTTTCATTCATATTCAATCTTTGTCAACAAATATAATAGACAGACACGGCAACTGCTCAGGCACCATTTTTCTCAGTTACGGGGTATCACACCTCAATAAATTTCACGACTTTTTGCTTAACTGTAAATGAGAGATTTCTTTTATGTGCAAGAATTATAGGGGAGGGAGTTCCTCTATGTCAAGAAAATATGCCTTCAACACATAGGTGTTGTGCCTTTCGACCGAATGGGAAAGCGTTGGGGGAAGATTTTTGGGGGAACTGTTTAGTGAGCACATTTCCATCTACGATAGCAATCCAATCTCCGAGCGAATTCATGGAACCGAAGTTGCCCTCACTCAATGGGGAAATACAGCCTGCAAGACCCAGAGCGCCACCATACCGACTCCGATCGTCAAGAGAACATTCCGAGTGTGCCAGGCAACGACGACGGATAGCATTCCTGCCAGTAGCCGGAGATTTCCGAAGGACAAATCGAGTGTGCCTCTCGGCATCAGCAATTCCGGAAAAATAATCGCCGACAGCACTGCCGGAGGTACAAGGCACAAGGCCCATTGAATAATCGGCGGTAGATTGACGCGGCCGATCATCACGATCATAGATAGACGGATCGCGTAGGTGACTAAGCCCATGCATATGAGAAGAAGCCACACATTCATCGGCCGTCCCCCCGTTCGTGACGGCGGCTGTTTGGCATCTGTTTCTCTTCGACCCAAAGGCCAACTGCCATGCCGCTGATGGCCGCGACTATTAACCCCAGCTTGTAGGGCAGGCCAAAAGCCAGGACGGCGATTATGCCGGCAGACAGCGCCGCCGCCACACTTGGCCGATCGCGCAATGTCGGCACAACAAGTGCGATGAATGTGAGAGCTATGGTGAAATCGAGCGACCAACTTGATGGCACCTGCGCGCCAAGGAAGATACCCGCAGCGGTGCTTACCTGCCACGTACTCCACAACGCCAGTCCCGCCCCCAGCAGATACCAATGCCTATTGGCAGATTTGACGGGTGATGCCGATTCTTGATTGTAGCGTATGATAGTTACGGCGTAAGCCTCGTCGGTGAGCAAATAGGCAAGCAGCCACTTCCACCTGAGGCTGAGCCGTGCAAGATATGGCGCGATGGAGGCACTATACAGTATATGTCGCAGGTTCACAATAAACGTGGTAAAGACGATGACCATTCCCGGCGCGCCTGTGTGGATAAGCTGCACGCCCACGAACTGTGCTGAGCCGGCGAAAACAATGGACGACATCCCCATAGCCGCGCCGACGGTCATTCCGGCGCCCACGGCCAGCACCCCGTAAATCATGCCGAACGGAACCACGCCCAATAAGATTGGCAGTTCGGCCCTTACGCCCGCAATAAATTCAGGGCGAGGCGAATGCCTCAAATGAGGATTTGTATTCACCACTGGCAATCTACTTAATTACACTGACACAGGTTATTCCATTACAGCGTCAATTGCAACTTAATCGCGGGTAAAGATCCTTTTGGCCATACGGAAAACACCGATCGCTCATTGAATGTCAGAAATCTCTACAGTCCCGCCCACAGAGCAAGATGGTAAGCAATGATACCGCCTGAGAAAGAGACAATCAGCATCAAGAGCAAAGAGGATGTAAACCATTTCGGGCTTCCCATCTCCTTTTTCATCACTGTCGCAGTGGCAACGCATGGAATAAAAAGCATGAGAACAACCAGGAAAGCCAGCGCCGAGGCGTGGCTCACAACATTCGGCAAAACCTCAAGTAACCCATGCTCGCCCACACCGTAAAGAACTCCAAGGGTGGCAATTACATTCTCTTTCGCTAAGAAGCCCGTAATCAGGGCTGTGAGCATTTTCCAGTCAAGACCCATTGGTTTCCCAACCGGCTCCAGGAAACGGCCGAACCACGCGAGAACGCTATCCTCCATATTGCCGTTTGGAAAATAGGAGAAGACCCATATGACGACAGAAACTATCAGTATAACAGTACCCGCCCTCTTCACAAATGCCATGGTCCTTGCCCACACAACGATTCCAATCGTTCTGGGATCTGGTTTATGATAGAGTGGTAATTCCATGATGAAGGGCATCGGCTCATCCTTCAAGACAAACCTATTTATGAGCATACCTATGACGCCCATTACAAGTATGTTCATGGCCAGTAATCCCCAGGAAAAAAGCGCTGCCTTGTCCGCAAACAGAGCGGCAGCGACAAATGTGAGGACTGCAAGCCGCGCTGTGCAGGGTACGAACGGAATAAGAAATATCGTAAGCAACCTCTCCCTTTGTGACTCCACAATCCTCGTGCCCAGAACCGATGGTACGTTACACCCGAAACCCAAACACATGGGAATAAAACTCTTCCCGTGAAGACCCACAAGGTGCATGAATCTGTCCATGACAAAAGCCGCCCTTGCCATATATCCAACATCTTCCAAGAAAGCCATGACCGCAAAAAATATGAGCAATATCGGAAGTAAGGTTAAAACTGACCCTACTCCTCCGATAACGCCATCGATTATAAGACCCCTGATCCATGGATGAAAAGAGAGAATCGCCGCATCCACCCACCTGGCAAACGCAGCGACCATCCATTCAATCTGCTTTTGCAGGGGGAACCCTATTTTATAAGTCACCATGAAGACGCCTGCAAAAACTGCAAGGAGTATAGGAATGCCGAGAATGGGACGGGTGAGAATGTGATCTATTCTGTCGGTCATTACGACCTCTCCCATTTTGAATCTCGAAACGGCGGCCCTGGTAACCTCTTCGATCCAGTCATACCTGCCGCCGACCACAGCGTGGAGAGAGTCTTCATGCTTGATGAGAAGAGTCTGTATCCTATTCCACACATCCGCGGGCACCAGACCCTCCATCAGCTTTGATATTTCCGGATCGCCCTCCATGAGTTTCGTAGCAGTCCAGCGGACGGTGAATGGAAGTGGGACATATTCTTTGATGAGATCCATGAGGCTATCAAAAATCGCCCTGTGATCCGGAGAAACATCAGGTATCCTCGGCTTGTATTCCAGTTCTCCCGTTGCCGCAGCGATTACAGTGGATACGAGTTCCTTGATACCCCTGTTTTTTGTAGCAACCATCGGCACAACCGGTATCCCCAAAGATTCTTGCAGAGCCTTCACATCAACATGGATCCCCTGAGCTTCAGCGACATCTATCATATTGACGGCCACAACAATGGGCGGGCCCAAAAGCAACAGCTCTGACAAGAGATAGAGGCTTCTTTCAAGGGCAGATGCATTCACAAGATGGACAATAACATCGGGGTTTGCACTGATGATAAAATCCCGTGCAACCCTCTCCTCTTCGGAAAAGGCCGTCAGGCTGTAAGTGCCAGGCAAGTCTACTATCTGCAGTTCCACGTCTTCCGAAAAATGGGCGCCTTCTTTCTTCTCTACTGTTTTCCCCGGCCAGTTGCCGACATGCTGTGATAATCCGGTAAGGATATTGAATACAGTGGATTTCCCCACATTGGGCTGCCCGGCAAGTGCAACCAGGAGTTTTTTCTCGACCCTCTTCTGTTCTCCTTCATCCCGAGCTGCCGCAACTTTAAATACCAGTATTTTCGATGCCTCTCCACTTCCCAAGGCCACCCTCGTATCCGCCACTTGGACAATAGCCAGTCCCCCACTCTTACGGAGCACTTTGAGCTTGGCGTTAGACACAATACCCATACCTGCGAGTCTGCTTGTGAGAGCACCCCCTCCGGAGATGGCTTGAATAATTCCCTCTTCGCCTACGCCCATCGATGTAACTGGTATCAATTCAGTGCCCATGTGCCTATTTCATTAACCAAAAATTAAACGTGCCCGCTTATACCAAAATTATGCCGGAAAATACACAAAAAGAAGCTGCTGCCCGAGTTCCAGTGCAATGGCAGTCAAGATAATTGCAAGGCACAAGCTCTCTGGATTCATGTACTCCATCATTTCTAAATATCCAATTTATGCCCGTTATCCTTTAACCAGATTCTTTGTTTCTTATAATCGGTAATTGTATTCCCCACAATATCCCAGAAACGTCCCGAATGATTCTTTTCTTGCACGTGTGCTAATTCATGCACGACCAGGTAATCAATGACGCAACAGGGTGCCATTATAAGCCGCCAGCTGAAATGCAGATGATTGTCCGGAGAACAGGAACCCCAACGGCAGCGCGCATTGCTTATCTTGACGCCTTTTGGAATGAGTTTCAGAGCCTGGCTGAAATGATCGACTCTTTCCCCAATATATTCCTGCGCGCTTTTCCTATACCAGTCGACGAAAAGCTCTCTTCCCTGAAAGGCATTATCTTTGGCAAGGACAAATTGGCCGCAAAGGAAAGCCAGTTTATCGCATTCGAGAGTGGCAGTCTCGATCTTCAACGGATAGGGTTCCCCCAAGAAAAAAAATATTTCACCTTTTTCATATTTCTTTGTCTGGATTTCTTTTTGCCTTGCCATGTACTCCCTGATCTTTCTCCATAGCCACCTTTCTTTCTCTCTAACGAATTTCTTTATTTCCGGAATAGGGGTCCGATGCGGAGCATAGACGACTGCAGTTCCATTCGCCCTAACTTGCAATGAAATCGTCCACTTTCTTTTTTTGCTCCTCACTACCTCGTAATTCAGTTCCAATTTCTTTGCATCCCTTTATGCGCAAGGCAAATATACTATTTATTATGCACGGGAAATAGAGTATTATAAACGGTATGACAAGTAAATAAAAGAGAGATTCTCTCAATGAAACTGACTCCATTGTTATATGTTATTATTTTTTTTATTGGCGCATCTTTCCTGGGAGCAACTTCCGTTTGTGCACAGGCAGGAAAAGAGCAATGGATTTTTGTGGGTTTTACCAAGTACAGAGATGCACTTTATATCGAGAAGAAAAGCGTTTCCTATCTGTCCCCTGATATTGCCCGGGTATGGTCTATGATTGCCCCGTCTGAAAAAAGCAAATATCGTCAGGAAGTAAAACGAGAATTAAAAAAGCTAAAGAAATCCGCAAAAGGATTAAAGTGCACTGAAATATTAAATGAGATTGAGTGCAGAGGAAACAGGATCAGGTTCCTGCAGATTGTTCATTTCAACGCGGAAGGATCCATAATCAACTCTGCCGCCTCCACCGATCAAGAATGGAAAATTATTTATCCCGGAAGTCTCTGGCAAAATATGCAAAGCGCAGCTTGCAAGAACTGATTTCGCCTTAAGAAAAAACAAACCGAGCACTGTTGAGATGCTCGGTTGTTTTTTTTGTGAGATCTTAGTAAGAATATTACTTGTTTGCAGGCGCTGCAGGAGCTGGTGCCCCAGGTGCGGGCGCTGGTGCTGGTGCCCCAGGTGCGGGCGCTGGTGCCGCCGGTGCCCCGGGTGCGGGCGCTGCCGCTTCTTTCTTCGCGGGCTCTGCCGGTTTCTTTTCTGGTGCGGACGGACAGCCAATCAACACGAACGAAAATGCTATTAACATCAGCACCGAAAGAATGAAAGCAAACACCTTCTTCATCAACGTAGTACCTCCTTTCAAAATTTTTCAGACGCTGGGTGTTAAACCCATTTCTTTAGGCACGAAACATACTCCCTTTTTCCCCCTTGTCAAGATAAATCTACCAAATATTTCTGAAAAATTATGACGCATTTCTTGCCAAATAGGCGGGCATTTCCTGGACCGGGGCATATATAATCAACAATTTTGACTATATAGTGATTCCTCTATCTAAGGCTTGTTTGTATCTCATGGTTTAATGCTGAAACCGTCAAACACGGCCGTAGTCGTCCTCTGCCCGTTCGATGTCGTCCTCTCCGAAGTAATCTCCGCCCTGGACTTCAATGACAACAACATTCTCCTCCCCTGCGTTCATGATCCTATGCCACGCACCCTGGGGAACATCCACAGCCTGTCCACGCTCCAGATGGACTTGATCTTTATCGATGGTCACGACGGCGCTACCGCGGATAATATACCAGTGCTCCCTTCTGCGAAGGTGTCTCTGGAGGCTCAGACGCTGCTTCGGGAACACAACAATGCGTTTCACTTTATAGTCCGGCTCATCGGCAAGCACACAGAAATAACCCCATGGCCGGTGCTCTTCAGATTTTGGGGTCGCCATTCTCCTTTACCAAGCCTCCCGAAAAAGTCCTTCGAAAATATGAACAAGGCACGGCTGTGAGTTAATCACCGATAAGACTTTGCTGTTTCTCCACGACTACGGGCAGCGTGAAGCGATATGACAGCCTCACCACCATACGGAAATATAACTGGCTCAGGTAATCTATAGTCCTTCATTCACTGGCGCGCCCACCAGGAGTTGAACTTGGGACCTTTGGATTCGTAGACCCACAAACTAAAAAAGGCTGAGGATGCCGAAACCCGCTCGCTGCTTCACTTTGCGCCTTGCTTAGCATAAAAATAAGGGAGTGTCTATCTTTAGTTTTGTATAGTAATTTCGAGTTGAATCTATTAGCAATAGTGACAATTTTAGTTACAATATGTTCAGGATACCTCACGTCCTGGAATATCCTTTCGTTGTTGGTCAAGAAGATTCGCAAGGCCGTAAAGGAGATGTTAAATTAGTTATCCTAAAGGTCAACCGTGGTTTGCATCGTTAATTGACAGAGGTGACGTTCCTAGAGAATGCGCGAATTGTCATAAAGCAGCACGAGAAGATTTGTTTACGCTCGATGATTGTTACGGTGTCTATCGCGGTCGGTGCCCTCATTGTAACGCTGTTAATCTCTTCAGCGGTGCTGGACGCTGATGTCATAGTAAGAAAATGTTTTTAGCATTACCCACGGATCTTGAAGCAAGAATGAACAAGTGGGCACTCGACATACAGATAAGAGCATGCCCTTGCAAGGAGTGTAACCCACGATCGACTCTCTCAGTTTATACTAAATGAACATCGAGTAATATCTATGAGATTTGTAAGGAACGGGGGCTATTATTTAAAGATCTTTTCTAAGATCTTTTTCTTAAGTCTCTTGACAAATGCAAAATAAAGCACTACACGAAAAGCAAATATATTATCACTCCGGATTGCTATCATACCCCTCCCTGCACAAACGGAGCAGATCTTCTCTAATGTATGAGATAACGTGAGTGCTATCACAGCCAGTGAGCTGGTTTCAGCTGGCGCAAAAAATCAACATCCGATAAAATTGTTCTTATGACTATGGTACAGCAGGATGGGTCTATCTTCCCTATCCTTCTGTTAATAAACAGCTAGGGGCATAGCCCAAGATGAAGCCCCTATGGGCATCATGTGGATGATGCATTCTAATATTTTAGAACAGTCCGATATCTAAAAAAACCTGACTTTTAGAAATCTCTTTATTCAGACTGGTTGCTTAGAAATCCTTTTGACGGATAACTGCGAGCTTCTATCACTTCGTCTTGAGGAATGACATGACATTCCTGGAAATCTCAGGAAAGTTAAAGCCTCTCCATTGGAGAGAAAAATTTAGGATCACACGAAAGAGAAGAGAAAGATCATGTTCGGAAGATATGAGAAATTGTAAAAATCATGTCGCGATGGGAGCGCTGTTCCGCAGATCAAGCGTTTCTACCACGTTACATGATATAACCTGACATAGAGAAAGGATAAGCTAAAATGAATAAAGAATCAAAAAAAAGAATTTCATCACCAGTCATTCACCAGACGCGCCACGTTGGGGACGTACAAACAAGCAGAAATTGATCGCTGTCGAGTGTCGACGCTATATATAGCGCATACAGCAATGTCCGGCAGAATCGACCCAACGGATTTCTCGATCAGTTTTCCCCGAAAACGACTCCCCCAAAAAAAGAGCCTCCACTTTTCCCCTTCTATTTGTACTGTCAACCCTGGATAGTCCTATTTTCCTCAGAAGATGCACCCTGTCCCCTTGCCTCCCGCCCTATTCTTATCCTTGATCGTACTCTCTCCCTTCCTTATACTCATTCCATAAAAACGAAGGTCCTCCCCGTCCCGTAATTCGATGCACGGTCGTACATGATAAGCGGCTACTTTGAGTCCATGAATATCCTATCGTTCCCGTTCGCCTGCGGGGGAGTGAAAACAGCAAAAATCTTGAACTCTTTGCCGACCGGACGAATACCGTGGATATACCCCCGCGAATTGAAGTGAACCTCGCCAGGATATACTTTTACCCATTCCCCATTGATATACATTTCGCCTTCACCTTTATAGATGTAAATAATTTCATCTGCCGAACCATGATAGTGAGCTGGGAGGTTGGGCATCTGCGCGATCATCAGTTGGCTGCGCAGTGTTCCCATAGCGGGTTCGCTTCGCATAGTTTTGCCAGCCTCGATTGGATGAGCGGCGTACCAGGCGTCCAAATTAAAATTATAGCCTTTCTTATACTGAGTATCCAGTAATGACCAGTCGCCGACAACAGCCCCAACCTTGGCGGTGGTTATTTCGCTGTTGAGAAACACCCGGTCATTGGGAGGTGGAGATGGAGTGAAGAAAGTAAGTTCCAGTAATGGCTTGTCGCCCACAACCCGGGTAGCGTGGATGACTCCCCGGGGATTGTAGTGCACGTCACCGGGATTCATTAAAACCCATTTACCGTCAATATACTTTTCGCACTGGCCTTTAATCACAAACGAAATTTCATCGGCAAAGAGATGGTAATGGAGATCGACAGTTTGACCTTTGTTGGCCGTCGCCATTACCGTGACCCGGGGTGTCTTAAATATCGGTTCCATCCTCATCATTTTCCCCGGTTCCACGGGATGAGCCGCAAACCACTTCTCAAGATTTACGTTAAAGGGGCCTGCGTACTTGGTATCGATCGAACGGACATCGCCAACCAGTTTGCTGACGGGAGCGGCCAGTGCCCCCATGCTCAGCACGAACAACACCGCGAAAACCACGATTAGAATGCGTTTCATACTTATCCTCCTTTCATTCTTAAGTTGTTGTAGCCTTAGTGTTGTACCCCCAAAAAACGGGTTCTACGCTTTATGCACCTTGGGAAAGTCCAGGATCGCTACATAGGCGCCCCAAAAGCCGCCCATTGTCCTCAATATGGTATATTATTTTGTATGCCATTCCAAAAAACTTTTGTCAAGGGTTTCTTTGTATTCTGCGGTGGAATTAGAATTCGTAGCGCTCGTTTGAAACCAAAAGTCCCATTAATTTGTAGAGCTACTTCGCTTTTATCTTCAAAATCAATCTTCATTTCATCGTTATTTATTCAAAAATAATGACTAAAGGCATTTTTTAGGCGACAATCATGGTTAAAAAAGGGATGTCTTCGGCCTTTGATCCGAAGACATCCCGCTTATTAGTCTTATCGGCCGCTTTTTTTTTATTATGCCTTCTTCAGGGCCTCCATAACCGTGGTAGGACTGAGGGGAATACGTCTGATGCGCACACCCGTGGCATTGAAAAAGGCATTGGCCACGGCAGGCGCTACTGGAGGTACACCGGTCTCGGCGATTCCGCCGATCTTTTCCGTGCTCTTGACTATGTGAACCTCGATCTCGGGAACTTCGCTCATCTTAATGATGGGATAGTCATCGAAGTTAGCTGACTTGACCCCGCCATTGGCAAACCGGACCTCCTCTTTCAAGGCTGTGCTTAAGGCTAGGATAATACCTCCTTGGAGCTGTTCAACCGCGGGGCCCGGATTCACCACGGGACCGCAATCCACGGCGACAACGATCCGGTGCACTTTGATCCGGCCGTTCTTTTTGTCGACGGATATCTCGGCCACCTGGGCCACATAGCTTCCCATACAGGCATGCTGGGCAATGCCCCGGCCTCGCCCCTGGGGAACGGCCTCACCCCAGCCGGCCTTTTCAGCCACCACCTGCAGGACCCGGCTGGCCCGCTTATTGTTTTTCAGGCTCTCCAGGCGGAATTCCAGAGGATCCTTTCCGGCCTCTTTGGCCAATTCATCCATAAAGGATTCGATGGCAAAGGCATTGGGACCGTTCTGGACCGAACGCCAGGGGGCCACAGGGATGGGCAAGGAAGAGATAAGTAACTCGATGTTGAGATTGGGTATTTCATACTGGATCCGGTTATTCCACATCGGTGAGTTGGGGGCGTCGGCCAGACCCCAGAGGCAATAGAAATCAACCCCGTTTTTTATGTCCGCCGGCCTCAGGTCTTTCAGAATGGAAGGACAGACCACCTTATGAGACCAGGCCGTTAACCGGCCCTGGGCATCCAGAGCGGCCTCGATCCGGTGTGAGGCCGCAGCCCGGAAGGCATCATACTTGATGTCTTCTTCTCTGGTCCACATCAATTTGACCGGTTTGCCGACTGCTTTGGAAATCGAAACCGCCTCGACCAGGAAATCAGGCCTGACCCGTCGGCCCAAACCGCAGCCAAGAAAGGTGGTATTGATCTTCACCTTTTCCTTGGGAAGGCCCGAGACTTTGGAGGCCACCATCTGAAAGACAGTTTGACTTTGGGTCGGAGCCCAGACTTCGCATCGATCCGCGGTCACCAAGGCCGTGCAATTCATCGGTTCCATGGTGGCATGGGCCACAAAAGGGACAAAATAGGTGGCGGCCAATTTCTTTGGGGCCTCATCAATGGTCTTCCGGGCGTCTCCTTGGGAAAGTACCGGGGATGCCGGTTTGTCCAGGTCCTCGAGCATAGATTTTTCAATGAAATTGTTATCCATATCCGGAATAGTGCCCTTGCCCCATTGGATCTTAAGGGCATTCCGGCCTTTGAGCGCGGCCTCGATGGATTTGGCGCAGACGGCAATGCCCATGGGCAGGGGGAAAATTTTTTCCACCCCTTTTACTTGGTTGGCCGCCGCTTCATCATAAGAAAGGAGCTTGGCCCCGTAAGCTGGCGGCCTAGCGATGACCGCGTACTGTAAATCCTTGATATTGACGTCAAGACCAAAGACGGCCTTACCACTGACCTTTTCCGGTACATCCACCCTGGGCATGGGTTTGCCTATATATCTCAATTCCGATTCTTTCTTGAGCGGCGGATTCTGGGGAACCTTAAGTTCAGCCGCTTCGAGACAGAGCTTTCCGTAGGTCAGGCGACGGCCGCTCTTCTCATGTTTCACCTGGCTTAGCGAGGCTCGGCATTCTTCCTCAGGAACCTTCCATTGGGCGGCGGCCGCCTGGATCAGCATGGCCCGGCCGGCTGCTCCCGCTTTTCGCAAGGGTTCAAAAAATCCCCGGACGCTGGCGCTGCCCACGGTGATCTGAACCCCTAATATAGGGCTCTTATAAGCATCGGCCACCGGGGCCTGGCAGACCTTGACCTGTTTCCAGTCCGCCTCAAGCTCATCGGCGATGATCATGGCATGGGCAGTCAAAACACCCTGTCCCATCTCGGCATTCCCAACAAAGATGGTAATCTTATTGTCCGGTGTGATGGTGAACCAGGCATTGGGACTGAATCCCGGCACCTCCCCTCTGGATAATGCCGAGGCATTGAGGAGCCGGTAGCCGAAGGGGGTGACGGAAAGGGCCAGGGTCAGACCGGTGGCGGCCATGGAACCCCTTAAAAATGTACGTCTGGTCATAGTGGTTTTCATGACTTCTTCCCCTCCTTCTCCATAATCTGAATGGCTGTTTTGATCCCCTTTTTGATATAGGGATAGGTCCCGCACCGGCAAAGCACATCATCCATCTTGGTAATGACCTGTTCTGCCGAAGGCCGGGGGTTTTGTGACAGAAGGGCGGTGACCTGCATGATCACCCCTGGCTGGCAATAACCGCACTGAGGAACCTGCTCCTTGATCCAAGCCTGCTTCACCGGATGATTGGGAGAAAGCCCTTCAATGGTGGTGATCTTCATCCCCTGGACATCGCCGACAGTCAGCGCGCAGGAGCGGACCGCCTTGCCGTTGACATGGACCGTGCAGGTCCCGCATCTTCCTATACCGCAACCGTACTTGGTGCCCTTAAGGTCCAGATGGTCCCGGAGTACCCAAAGCAAAGACGCATCCCTCTCCACATCTAGTTTGTAAACCTTTTCGTTCACTTTAAGAGAAATCATCGCTCCCTCCTTTAATGGGCTGATTCGTTTCTGAAACGTCCATCAGCTGAATCATCGTCTCTCCTTTCTTTCCTTTATTTTATTTGCTTGAAAACATGGCATGGAGCATCCCAATTTAGTCGAATTCCCTCTACATCATTGAACCTTCAGCTTAGAGAGAAAAGGAATTCCCAGAGACTTCCCTAAAGCCGTCAATTCCTTCGTCGTGGCCGGGGCCAGAGGAATGCCCTCCTTCAGCCGCTCGGTCTCGATCCTCAGTTCCGGTTCCCCGGGCATCAGTATTTCCGTGGCGTTTTTGGCCTTGGCGCTTTCTTTAATGCCCTCGATGTATCGGTCCATCTCTTGCTTAAAATTCTCCCTGCCGATAAAGCAGTCTGGGTCCACGGCCATAAAGGAATGACAGGTGCCTTGAATTCCCGACGGGTCTTCTTCATAGAGGCTTTTGATTTGACTGGTCCGTTTGCCGCCGGTGAGCACCGCGGTGAGCATTTCATGGACCAGTGCCAGGCCGTAGCCTTTATGGCCTCCCACCGGCATCAGAGAGCCACCTCCCTCATAGCCTTCATAGGGGTCATCCGTGGGCAAACCGTTTTTATCAACGGCCCAACCCAGGGGTATTTTCTCCCCGTTTTTGCGGGCCAAGATAAGTTTCCCCGAGGAGACCACTCCTAGGGAAAAATCCAAAACCACAGGCGGATATCGGCTGGCCGGAAAGGCATAGGCCATGGGATTATTGCCGATAATCCGCTCCCGACCGCCCAGGGGAAACATCATCGGGGCGGTGTTGGAGACCACGTAGCCGATGAAATCCTTCTTCAATGCCATCATGGGAAATAGCCCGGCCACCCCGAAATGACCGCTGTCTTTCACTGAGACCCAACCGAGGCCGTACTCCTGCGCCTTGGCTATGGCCTTTTTCATGGCCCGGTAAGCTACGATATGGCCCATGGACCCATGAGCTTCCAGCAAAGCGGTGGGGCCTTTATCTTTGACGGCCTGAAGCCGGCACTTCCGGCGCACATACCCCTTCTGCAGTCTTTGGATATAGATAGGCAGGCGGGTGACGCCATGACTTTCCACACCCCGCAAATCCGCCCTGACCAGAAGGTCGGCCACGATCTCAGATTCGGCCGACGGCACCCCGGCTTTCAAGTAGGCCAGGTAACAGAATCTCTTCAGGTCGTTAAAACCCACCCCCCGGCTCTTTTCTTCTTCCATAACTCGTCTCCTTGAATAAAACCGGCTATATTTCCTTTAAGAATCTTCTCCCGTTCTCCCCTAAAATCCCTTCAATCTGTTTCTGAGAGAGGGGCAGAACTCTAATCTCTTCGACAAATTTCTTGATCGACTTCCCGTCTCGCATCTCCTGGGGAAAATCGGTTCCGAAAAGGAGGTTTTCAGGCCTTATCTCAACCAGGGCACACTTGACCGGGTTGATATTTCCAAAACAGCCGCCCAAATCAAAGTACATTCTGTCCAGATAATTCCTGAAAGGTTCTCGGGGCAATTTCCCATGTCTGGGATGCTCGGACGTCATCCAGAAGACCTTGTCCTGATAGGGCTCGATGCGGCCCATGAGGGCCGAAATTCCTCCCCCCAGATGGGAGAGGATGAATTTCAAACCAGGGAACTCGTCCAGAATACCGCCATTAATCAGTCGGATAACCGCCAGTACCAGTTGAAACTCCCGACCCACGCTCCGTCCCAGATCATAATCCAAATAATTCCCCGGTGAAGTCAAGGATGGGTGAACCAAGACAAACAGACCCAGTTCCTCAACCTTCCGATAAAAGGGCCACAATTCCGGGGCATCGAGTTCTGTCTCCCCCAGGAGTGAAGAGATGATAACGCCTTTGTACCCCAGTTCAGAAACCGTCCTTTCCAGTTCATGAAAGGAGTCTCGGCCCCCCAAAGGGGGAACATGGGCCAGACCCTGGAATCTTCCCGGGAACCGTTCTTCAACTTCTCTCAACTTGCTATTCACCAGACGGCATTGATTCAGGTCGCTGACCAAACCGGCCGGTGAGGACAAGATGGCCACCTCGACGCCAGCCTGATCCATGGAGGTAATATGGTCTTCTAAAGTGAATAATTGTCGTTGAGGCATCTGGGTAGGTACCCCGTTGACAAAGATCGTTCGAGGCGTACCGTCCGGTCCCAACTTTTCCCGCACCAATTCTTCCGGCGAGTAGTGAATATGAAAATCAATGATCATGGCCATCTTCCTTACGGGTTTGCAATCAGCCCCTTTTAATTCTAACTGTGATTCTTCTCCACCCACTCACTCTTCCGATTCTATTTTACATGACCGCATCCTCATCCTCCATTTTTTGAAATAGGGGAACAACGATGGTCGAGGCGATTATATACTGGATCTTGCCGTAGACGATCGAGGGCAGGGCCGTCAGGGGGCTGAAGTGCTTCAAGGCAACCAGCATAGCCATGGCCGCATTTTCCACTCCCACCGAGAAACAGGCGGCTTTACGCTGGGCATTATTAAACCCGAAGAATTTCGGAACAAAATATCCTAACCAGAGCCCGGCCGCGGTCTGCACAAGACAGATGACCACCAGATAGAGAAGTATGGAGAGCTGTTTGATCAAGGTGCTTGTGCCCTTGGACATAGTACCCATCACAATGAAGGTCAGGCAGACAACCGCCAAGGGACCGAAGACCGGTTTGATCTTATTGACCGACTTCGGGAAGAAGTAGCCTAAGATTGTGCCGATAGCAACCGGCACCACCACCCAGCTCAGGAGGTCCTGAAAGACGGCATTGGCATTAAGACTGGCCATACCGCCCGCCAGCCATAAGATCATGATCGGTTGGAGGAACGGGGCCAGAAGAGTGTTGATCGAAGTGACCGAGACCGATAAAGCCAGGTCGCCCTTACTGATTAAGGTCAGGGCGTTCGATCCTCCTCCGGTCGGTGTCGTCCCCAAGATGATGATGCCGACGGCCAGGGTCTCTCCCGTATCGCCGGAAAAGAACTGGATTAAGACCAAAGAGAGGAAAAAGGACACTAAGGGCATAGAAATCCATCTCAGTAAGACCCCGATCCCCACTATCTTGGGTCTTTGGACTATCTGTCTCCAATCCTGAAAATTGATGGCTAGCCCCATGGAAAGCATGATAACCATGAGGAGATAGGGGCCGATACCCGGCACCGGGCTTTTTTCGACGGAAGGATAGAAAAGATAACCGAAAAGAATCCCTAGGGTGAGGAAAAGCGAGGTTTCTGAGGAGATAAAATTACCCATCCGCATCCACAAGGCAAGCGTGGCAGGAGGTTTTTTCAAGTCGATAAAGGCAAAATATCGCAATACTATTCCGACAACCCAGAGGACGATATTGGCCGTACTCACCACGGGCATGGCGCTGAGAGGCATACCGACGAATTTTGAGGTAAGAAAAGGAATCAGAAAACCCAAAATAAGACAAGCATTGGAAAGATGTTTCAGTCTTTTAGAACCCACGGCACTCCCTATCCTAAATAAATTTAGAATCTCGATTCTTTCAGGCTATCCCCCGATACCTTACGAACGACCTATGGTTTCTTCTTATGACATCATGAGGGTTAACATCAGCCCCCTAATGCCGTCATCATGTTTTTCTTCCCCTCTGCTCCCATAAAAGGGACGCTGCAATCAAGGCATATTTATTCGATTCCGGCCAGCCGTTTGGCACATTGTTTCTTGTAATCCAAATCCGACTCCCGGAAGAGGGTCATGCGGTGGGCCGCCGGCGAACCTCCCCCATGAATATCGGAGATAGTATCGGCACTTTCCATGGCCATCTTTTCGACCAGCCGGAGCATATTGATCCTTTTTTCCACCGGGACGCCTACGGCCCCTTTCAAATATTTTTTGAGCAACCGGCCGATCTCCGGGTTCTCCAGATCCCGATCCGAAGGCAGGTCGGCCACAAAGCCCCCGCTCACATCGATGAGCAGGCGGATCATCTTGCTCATCTCTTGGCCTTCGTGGATTTTGGAGGCATTGGCCAAGACCGGGTCAATAAAAAATGTCCCCGACGGTTCCTCCCGGCCCTCATAGGAAGCGGCCAGGCTGCAGCCGTAGAGCGTCTCAGCGACATGGATCATGTCGATCACCTTCTCATTGAGGTGGCTGGCCCTAGCGGTTCCGTTGTATTCCATCATCAGCAGGGCCGCCCCGGTCATGGCATCGATTTTTCCCGATTTACAGCCTCCGTGGGATTGGCGATGAAAAGCGGAAAAGCGGCTGACCATCTCGGCGGCGAATTCCACCTCCCTGAACATGAAGACCCTCTCCCAGGGCACAAAAACTTCATCGAAGATCAGGGTCGGACAGTATTTGCTGTAACGCACATTGCCGCAATCCACCCCCTCGATTTCGCGGGTATCCAAGGAATTTCTTCCCACCACATGAAGAAGTCCCGGGTTGTCCGCGGGAATGGCAAAGGCCAGAGCGTAGTCCTCGTCGCCTTTACCCATGGCCCTAGTGGGCAAGACGATGATCTCATGGGCGCTCAAGGAGCCGGTCTGGTGGACCTTGGCCCCCCGGACAATGATCCCCTCTTTGTTTTGATCGACTAGGCGGAGGTACATGTCCTTGTCCTCCTGATCGTGGGGGCTAAGACTGCGGTCCCCCTTGACGTCGGTGACGCTAGCGTTAGCCGTAAAATCGCTGACCTGCATATACTTCAAAAATTGGGTAAAGCGATCATAATAATGGGTCCCGTATTTTTTATCGATATCATAGGTGACGATCGACAGCGTGCACAGGCAGTCCAGACCCGTACACCTCTGATGGCAGGTCCCCACATAGCCCCCGAGGGTCCGGTTGATCTTGACCCTTTTCACCAAGTCTTCGATGGATTGCGGCGGCAGGGTAAAGCGGTTGACCGGTTCCCCTGTCAGCGGGGAGATGGCCGTGAAGAGCTCCTGGTATTTTTTATCTTCGGCCAATTCATAGGTCGCCCCTGTGGCCTTGATCCCGGCCCGTATCCGAGGGTTGTTGAACGGGTCTTCTATCCTCTGCCCGAACATATAAGCTTTGGGCCTAAGTTTTTTCAGACTCTCCATATATTCTTTAAACGTTTTCAATAAAAGGCCTCCCTTGTGGTTAGATATCCATTTCCTGCCCCCTATGAAAAGCGGCCAGGTTTAAAGGGTTATCTTTGGGGGGAACAATGGCTTCAATAGCTTTCTCCAGGGATTGGGCACAAACGACCGGGTTTTTCTTTATCAGGACTCCCAAAATGATGAGATTGGCCGCGATCGGGTTCCCCATCTCCTTCTCGGCCAGACTGGTGGCCGGAACTCGAACTAGTTCATGATCACCCGGTTCAGGGTCTTTTACCCGGTCTGAATCCACGATCAATAACCCTCCCGGCTTCAAGCGATTGATATGGCCGGGAAGGGCCTCCTTGGCCAGGGCAATGAAAATATCCGGCCTTCGAATCTGAGGGTCGTCAATGGGTCTATCGGAGATAATCACTTCGGCCCTTGCCAAACCACCCCTCAGTTCGGAACTGTAGGACTGGGTCTGGACTGCCTTCTTGTTTTCAAAGAGGGTCGCTGCCGCACCGAGAAGAATTGCGGACAGAACCACCCCCTGGCCCCCGATCCCTCCGATCAAAATTTCTGTACGCGTCATTGAGCCCTCTCCCGAGCCTTTGCCTTCATGCGCTCGATCTCTTCCATCATCTCAGGTTTTTCGATATCCACAAGCTCTCCGACCACAATTTTATTGTTCAACTCCGCTTCGGTTAATCCGGCTGCCTTTTTGACCCGGATGGACCTCTGGCGAAAATCCTCCATCATTTGCACCGATCCATTCAGACCTGATTTGCGACCGTACTGTACCGGACATTGGGAAAAGACCTCAATAAAAGCGAACCCTTTTTTTTGGATGGCTTTTATGATCGACCGAGTCAGCTCCCGGGCCTGAACTGTGGTCCAGCGGGCCACAAAGGATGCCCCCGCACTAATAACCAGACAGGAGATATCGAAGGGGTTTTCAAAACTCCCATAGGGCGTGGTAGTGGTCATCACTCCGGGCGGCGTCGTAGGTCCGGCCTGGCCTCCAGTCATGCCGTATATCCGGTTATTGACACAGATGACAATCATTTCCACGTTGCGCCTGGCGTTGTGAATTAGATGGTTCCCTCCGATGGCCGCCAGATCCCCGTCGCCACTGACTACCATGACCTTCTTTTCAGGGAGACCCATCTTTATGCCCAAGGCATAAGCAATAGGTCGTCCATGAAGGGAATGAAGCACATCGGCGTTAAAAAAGGGGCTGGGTATCCAGGCCGCGCAACCGATACCGGAAACAAAAACAAAGTCTTCCAGGTCCATTCCAAGCTGGTCAACGGCTCGCAGGATACTCTGAGCAATGATGCCGTTGCCGCATCCCGGGCAATTGGTCGTGGAGGAGACCGAAGGCCGAATAAACCGGTGAAGGGGGTGGGTAATTCCGCTCATCGAAGGACCTCCTGAATCATGCGCACTATATTTTCCGGGTCCTGAATCTGTCCGATCAGCCTTGGAGGAAAGAAAGACACTTCGGCAAAAGGGGCCGCTGCCGACTTGATATAAGGATAAAGTTGGCCAAGATTGTTTTCCAGTACAATGACCTTTTTGGCTATCTTTGCCATTTTCTCCACCTCATGATCCGGAAAAGGCCAGATGGTGATCAGGCGAAGCGTTCCGGCAGGGAGGCCCGCTTCCCTTGATAGACGAGCTCCGGCCTCCGCAGCCCGAGCCACCGGTCCGTAGGAAACGAGGACAACCTCTGCACCCTCGTAATTACGCTTCACCAGGGTAATCTCTTCTTTGTGTTTGAGGATTTTGTTACTCAACTTCCTGACGAATTTATCCAGGGAAGACAGGTCTATGAGATTTCTTTTGCCAGTCTCATCATGACAGGAACTGGTCACGTGGGCCTTGAAACCCCTTCCGAAGATGGGCATGGGGGCAATGTCTTCATCAAGAAACCCTTTAATGGTGCAGGGATCCGTCCTTGGGGCGGGGATCTTTCGAAAGACCCTTTCAATCGCCTCGGCCTCGGGTATGACCACTTCTTCACGCATATGTCCTACAAAGGCATCAGTCAGGATAAAAACCGGGGTCCGGTATTTTTCGGCATAATTAAAGGCCGTGATTGTGTAATCAAACATCTCTTGAGGAGAGGAAGGACAAAGGGCGATAATCTGGTAGTCTCCTTGGGAGCCATGTTTGGCCTGGACCACGTCCCCTTGGACCCCTACCGTGGGCATACCGGTTGTTGGGGCTCCACGCTGGACGTTGACGATGACGCAGGGCGTCTCCACCCCGACGGCAAAGCCGATGTTCTCCGACATGAGGCTGATGCCCGGTCCGGAGGTAACCGTCATCACTTTCTTTCCGGTCCAGGAAGCCCCAATAATCACCGCCATGGCACTGATCTCATCTTCCATCTGGAGGAAAACGCCGTCCATTTGCGGGAGTCTTACAGCCAGTCGATTGGCGATCTCGGTCGCCGGTGTTATAGGATATCCGGCTGCAAATTCACAGCCGGCGGCTAAGGCCCCTTCAGCGCAGGCCTCATTGCCCATCATAAAATAACGTCCGGTTTGAATCCTTGCGCCCCTCATGGCTTCACCTTTTTCCGAATTTGTTCGATACAGCGATGGCCAGGTCCGGACAGAAGATCATGCAATCTTCACAGGATGTACAGGATTCCGGCTTGACGATTTCGGGAAGATGGAAGCCCTTTTGGTTCAGCATTAACCCCGGCTTGAAAACCCGGGATCGACAAACGGCCAGACAAATACCACAGCCTTCGACCCCCTTACATAAATCCGGATACAGCCTCAGGTTGCTCATGTTTTTGGCCCAGGTAGAATCTTTCCCCGGTCTATCCTTGCCATAGGCTCGGTTTTTTCGAACGTCTTCGATGGCTCTTTCCGGTCCAGGCCTCTCAATTGGGCCAGGTAGCTGTTCTTGGAAAAGAGGAGATGGTCGATCACCAACTTTTCGAAGGCCTCTTCATTCCGCTGTTCCAGGGCCTCGATCATGGCCTTATGCTCCAGCCTGGACTGCTCTACTCGCTTCGGCAAAGACCAGGCGTTAAACTTGACCATATGGGCCTTAGTGCTCAGATAATCGATCATATCATTGAGATAGCTGTTACCGGAGGCCTGGAACAAGACCCGATGAAACTCATTATCCTTTTCAATCATCTGTTCGGTTCTCTCCCGCATATGCCTCTCCAATTCCCGGAAAAACTTTTTCAATTGCTGGATCTCTATAGAGGTAATATTCCGGACAACAAGGCCTGCGGCGATGGCCTCAAGCTTGGTCCGGAGAAAATAAATATTCTCCACCTCTTCGGCAGTAAGATCAACCACGATAGCCCCTTTAAAAGGAATGATCTTGACCAGACCTTTTCCTTCCAGCATTTTCAGGACCTCCCTGATCACCGTGCGGCTGACATCAAAGTGGGACAGCAGGTCCCTTTCAACCAGGCGTTCCCGGGGCTTAAAATAGCCGGAGAGAATAGCATTTTCCAATTTCCCAAGCACTAGCGCCGAACTTACGCCCGTCCTGGCGCTCTTGGCATTATTGGAGTAGATATACATGTCTCATTGTCCTCCATTTTGTATATTATTTAGCATACCATTTTGTAAAAACATGTCAAGAATTTTTTTACCATTTATACAAGGTTTCATGTCGCGCTATAGGTGCTATAATCCACAGTCAATTCCTCTCCTGCTTTAATATCCCTTAACGCATAGAAATCTAAGTTTACATCACAAGAGATGTTTGGTTAGTTTGATTCGTTTAAAAACCAAGAAACAGGCATATTCTTAAAGCTATTTGGACAACCGTATTTCTTTGAATTTCCATCAAGTGAGATTACACAAAAGTCCTTATAAAGATTCTAAATAGCCATGGGAAGATCCGATAATTTTATATCTTCCTCTTTGATCCAAACCATCTTAGACTTATCACCTTTAAAAACATAGGTGCCTTTATGTATATCAATTATTGCGTATATTCCAACACCATGGAGTTTGGCTTTAGGTTCCATCGCTCTCTCCGTTCTCAGAGTTATTATAACCTGAAACCGTCTCCTATTTTATCCCCTCATCTGTCCACTTTCCTTTGAGACGCTGCAATGGAGAAGATTATTTTCAATTTTTTATCTATGGTATTTCTTAGCAGAAAAGGGTTCAGGTTTTCAAGTTGTGCTGATTTTTTAGTTGACAATATTTTGCAAAATGACATATGTCGCTTTCGACCAGTATACGGCATACATATTATTTGTGCTTCACGAGTCCCCACGTTTTTTGTAAACACCATTTTTTCACTATGTCTTCTAAATCTCAAAAGCAGCCAGAAGTCTTTTCGGGAAAATACATAAGATATGAAAGGAGGTATCATGAAAGGCTCCGATGATTACAGTAAAGCTGTAAGCAATCATTATAAACAGCTGATGGAGTATTGTAAAATCAATCAGGAACGTTTGGACAGGGAGCTCCCACCGCCCCGGGAAGACTTAAACGAACTCCTGGCGGAACGCGGCGTGAGCAGGAGGGATTTCATCAAATGGACATCCGTCATGACATCCGCATTGATGCTGCCTCCTATGTTCCGTCCCGCCCTTGCGAAGGCAGCGGAGAATTTCAGTCGTCTACCCATTGTGTGGCTCCACTTCGCCGAATGCACAGGCTGCACCGAGGCCTTCCTTCGCACCTCATACCCGAACGTCGCTGACATACTGTTAGAAACCATATCTCTCGAATACCATGAGACGGTGATGGCAGCGGCCGGCCATCAGGCCGAACAGAACCTGGAAAAGGCCATGGCTGACTTCAAAAATAAGTTTGTCTGCGTCATCGAAGGGGCTCTACCCAGGGGTCTTAATGGACAATATCTGAGACTTGGCCCGAAAGGCAAGACAGCTATCCAAATAGCCAAAGAGGTAACGCATAAGGCGGCTACGACCGTTTGCATCGGCGCCTGTGCCTGCTACGGAAATATTCAGGCTGCAAGGCCCAATCCCACGGATGCCGCGGGCATCAGCAAGGTTCTTGGTATATCCACTGTTAATATCGCCGGCTGTCCGCCGAATGCAGTTAATTTTGTCGGGACGCTTCTTCACTACCTCATGTTTGGCGGCATGCCTCCCCTAGATTCCATAGGAAGACCAATCTGGGCTTACGGACAGAGAATCCATGCTGTCTGCGAACGCAGGGCTCACTATGACGCCGGAGAGTTTGTGGAAGAGTGGGGTGATGATGGAGCGAAAAGAGGCTGGTGCTTATACAAAGCAGGCTGCAAAGGCCCTTACACCTTTGCAAATTGCGGCAAAGTGCGTTTCAATGATGGTGTCTCTTGGCCTGTCATGGCCGGTCATGGCTGTATAGGCTGCACGGAACCAGGATTCTGGGACACCATGACCCCCCTGGATGGCACCAACCGCAGGCGGGCGATTTAATTTTACTGAGGGCTTTTCTTTCAAAAACTCTTTACTGACAAAAAACGAAAGATGTTGACGCGTATAGTTATTTGTTCTCACCTCCCGGTATTTTCATTTCGAAATTTTTATGGCATTGGAGGCAATAGACCTTGGATACGGAATGTTCATGGTGACAGACTGTGCAGGCAATGTCTCCCAGATGGGACTTGTGGGGGTTGCGGTCGGGAAAATCCTTCGGTTCGGACTTTTGCGCCAGTCTTTCCATGGGACCATGGCACTCAAGACATCGCGAATTCTCAACCGTGACGCCGGCTTTGGGAAGATCTTTCCCGTGGCAGCCGGCACAGACGATACCGGCCTTTGCGTGCTGGCTGTCCGAATATTGTGATGAAGCCCAGGAAGCAAAGACTTTCTTCATTATTTCCATTTCGTCCTTTGACGGGGCTCCCCAGGAACCCTTCACTTCGATAAGGCCGAAGTTCTCACGTGGAATCCAGCTATGACAGGCCGTGCAGTCAAGGCTTCCCTTCGGAGGGAGATGAGCGAGATGCATACGCGCCGAATAGGTGTTCTTCTGCGGCTTTCCTATCATGTCAGGCTCGTGACATGACGTGCACGCCGTGATATCTTTGTCATGCACCGATGGATGCCCTTTGGGGAGAACCGATGAGAAATCGGAATGGCAACTTGCACACGATGCTTTAGCAACAAGCGCTTTTTCCTCCTGCTTCGCCGCTTCCACAGCCCGATTACCTGCTGCGAACTGAATTACAAATCCCAGCAATAAGATGATGAACAGCGGCAACCAAAGTCTTTTCATTGTCACCTTCCAAATAAGAGAACGGGGTCCATGAAAATTCATGGACCCCGTTAAACGTTATACCGCTTTTTCCTTGGCGGCGTTGGTACCCGCCGTACGGCCGAAGACGACGCAATCGGGAATAGCGTTGCTCCGCAGACTTCGCCCGCTGAGTAACGCCTCGGGATCACGTCGCCGAAAATGTCGACCACCTGTGCCTCCGGTTTGATCCGCTGTCCTCCCATGCAGTGATGGACGGCCAGCCACTGGGCAACGGCGTAAAACGGGCCCTCAAGCACGGGAACCATGGCCTTGGTAATAGGCTTGTTGAACTCGGGGTCCTTGCCGTCTGCAAGATACTGGTTGTGCATGTTATTGGTGTCAACCAGAACATCGGCGGGCACGTCGATCTTGTCGGCTAGTTCCGCGATGGAATCCGCACTTGCGAAACTCCCCTTCCTCACACCTGCCTCCGCCTCCTCCAAAGTACCGCCGAATTTCGGGATCATCTCCTCGCTGAAGACGGTCAAGGTCAGCTTCATCTTCGGACCCATATTAATCTGTGTGACCAAGCCTATTTCGGTGGAAATTTCGAAAGAATATCCTGCACGGCTATCTTCAAATCACCGGAAGTCGCATCGGTATCAATGGCGCCCATAGCCGTCCCCTGCCAGATCAACTCCTTGCTCTCCACCCTGTATATATTCAAGGTCAGCATTTGGAGCTGAGAGCAATACAGATAACAATAGCTGCCGATATCGTAATCGTACTTGATAGAGATCATGAAATCAGGTTTATCTGATGACTTGTTAAACCCTTTCTTATCAAGTATCTGATCCGCAATGAACTGGACATTTGACTCAACCAGTGAAAATTGCCGTGCCGGAGCCAACGAGAGGTCCCACTTATAGCTTTTGAGTCCTGCGAAGTTTATCCCGAGGTCATAGGAATAATTGATCTTCGTCGCATAGCAACCCACAACCAGAGCGGTAAGAACGACCGCGATTATTATCATTACAAACCGTGTTTCTGCCTTGCAAACGCGCATAACTGCTCCTCCATCGTGAAAGTGGTCACGCCGCAGCAAAACCAAGGCCAATGACAAACAATATAATGCACCATCGTAGTATTTTCATTTTCATGACCTCTTTCTATGCCCATACGCCCGCGATTTTCCGGCTGCAGAATTTGCACTGCCCACTCTTTATATTCATTTCTGTGACAAAAAAGCCGCGCCTTTGTATCAGGACTCTCTTACAGCTCGGGCAATAGGTGTTATCCCCCGGATGACTCGGCACATTTCCCACGTACGGATAGTGAATGCCTCTGCTGAGAGCCATGTCACGCGCACGTTCAAGAGTGGCTACAGGTGTGGGAGGAAGATTGAGCATCTGGTAGTCCGGATGAAAACGGGTGAAATGAAGGGGTACATCGGGGCCGCATTCTCCTAAGACCCAGTTTATCAGCTCCTGCATCATTTTGTCGGAATCGTTTAACGTGGGGACAACGAGGTTAACAATCTCCAGATGGATGCGGCTTCTGGCTGTCTGTTTGATACTCTTGAGTACCGGTTTCAGTTCCGCGCCGCACACGTTGCGATAAAAGTCTTTGCTGTAGCCCTTCAGGTCTATCTTAATAGCGTCGAGAACCTTACACATTTCTGCAAGAGGCGCCTCATTCATGAATCCGCAGCTTACCAATACGGAACGGAGGCCTTGTTTCCTCGCATCCCGGGCGATGTCGGTCAGGTATTCAGTAAAGACGGTGGGTTCATTGTAGGTAAAGGCTATGACGTGAGCATTGCAGGCAGACGCGGATCTGACGATCTTCTCCGGTGGAGTATAGGTAGCCTGATAATCCTCCGGACGGGCCTGCGAAATTTCCCAGTTTTGACACCACTTGCACCGAAACGGGCACCCAGCGGTGGCCAGGGAATACGCCTCGGCCCCCGGCAGAAAGTGATAAAAAGGCTTCTTCTCAATCGGATCAACATGGATGCTGATCGGACGGCCATAGACGAGGCTCCGCAGCTCTCCGTTAACGTTCATGCGCGTGCCGCAACTGCCCCGCTGACCATTGCTGATGACACAACCATGGGCGCACAGAAGGCACTTTACGATGCTTTCCTTATGGACATACTGCTTGCCTTTAATGTTATCCTGATTGCTGTGGCATGTGAAACAATTGGCTCGTGTGGAAGTGGGCGAAGTCCAGTAACGCGCCCTGGGGGCCGACTGGACGATTTCATCTATATAATTACCTGCTAACGCAAGGCCCCAATCGTTTCCTGACAAAAACCTCGGCCAGAACGGATCGGAGAGAAGCATGCCGGCGCCACCAATGACGGGGGCAAGCCTTGCACAGTTTGTTAAAAACTCACGCCTTGAAATCATGACATTCTCATTTGTGTCTGTCCGCCGTCATTTCGAGTCCTTCGCGTACACTAAGAATAAACTCCGAGAGAAATATGGGGCCGATTATTTTCTCCGGGGAAATCACACTTAAAATTGTCCATCGTAAAGCATGCTATTAATTATAAGGGAAGTGTGGAAGGTAAGTCAATGAGAAGAAACAGGGCAGGGGATGCCTTACTTCAGCTTCAGGAAGTTACCCACTACCCACCCCCATCTACCACATGACCTGAGATATGAAACGCATTACTTTGAACAATAACCATATAATGAGTTTGACTATAATGTTATGTTTTCTTAAATCATAGCCTTCAATGCCTCGCGTAAGTGCCGGAAACCCCCGCTTTTACTGGCGCGCCCACCAGGAGTCGAACCTGGGGCCTTTGGATTCGTAGTCCAACGCTCTATCCAGCTGAGCTATGGGCGCTCCATAAAGTCTGGCGGAGAGAGGGGGATTCGAACCCCCGGTACACCTTTTAAGGGCATACATTCGCTTAGCAGGCGAACCCATTCGGCCTCTCTGGCATCTCTCCATATGAAGCCAATCTATTATCTCTTAGGTCTCCCGTGAACCCATATTTCCGAATAGGGCAGGGATTCTATTTCTATTCTGGCGGAGGGAACAGGATTCGAACCTGTGAACCTTTCGGTTAACGGTTTTCAAGACCGCCGCCATCGACCACTCGGCCACCCCTCCATGATGACCCTCATTTCAGAAACACGTATTACACTAGACCCGAGCGGGAATCCTGTCAATTCCTTTCATGTAAGGCCTGAGCACCTCAGGAATAATAACGCCCCCATCAGCCTGCTGAAAATTTTCCAGAACAGCCACTACCGTCCTTCCGACGGCGAGCCCGGAACCATTAAGGGTGTGAACAAACTCTACCTTACCGCTGCCTTCCCGCCTGAATCGTATGGACGCCCTGCGAGACTGAAAATCCTCGAAGTTACTGCAGGACGATATCTCCCTGTAGGAATCCTGCCCCGGAAGCCAAACCTCAACATCATAGGTTTTGGCGGAAGAAAACCCCAAATCCGCTGTACACAGACTTACAGTCCGGAAATGAATGTTGAGCCTTTTTAAAACTTCTTCAGCATTGAGGGTCAGCTTTTCCAACTCCTCATAGGATGTTTCCGGTGTGGTAAACTTGACCATTTCCACTTTATTGAATTGGTGCTGCCTGATGAGTCCCCGCGTATCTTTTCCGTATGAACCGGCCTCAGAGCGAAAACACGGCGAATATGCCACATAAAGGGTCGGCAGATTCCGCTCATCCAAAATCTCGTCACGGTGTATGTTGGTTACCGGCACTTCCGCCGTGGGAATGAGGTAATAGTCAAATTTCTCGATCTTGAAAAGATCTTCGGCAAATTTCGGGAGCTGTCCGGTCCCCGTCATGCTTTCACTGTTCACCATGAAGGGCGTCAATACCTCTGTGTAGCCGTGTTCTGAAGTATGCAGGTCAAGCATAAAATTTATGATGGCTCGCTCCAGCATAGCCCCCCATGCCCGGTATAGGGTGAACCGCGCCCCCGTAATCTTTGCACCCTTTGCAAAGTCGAGGATGTTCAGATCCTCACCAATTTCCCAGTGCGGTTTCGGTGTGAACGTGAGCTGCGGCTTTTCCCCCCAAACACGGATTACCGGATTATCCTCCGAGCCCGTACCGTGCACGACAGACTCGTGAGGCACATTGGGAATGATCATCAGAATGCTGCCCAAGTCTTCCTCGATTTTCTTCAGAGACTCATCCAGCTCTTTGATGCGATTGGAGACATCGGTCATCTTGGCAATAAGCGGGGAGGCGTCTTCATTCTTCTTCTTTTTCTCACCTATCTCCTTGGAGGCTTTGTTCCGCTCGTTCCGCAGAGTTTCCACTTCCTGAAGAACTCTGCGTCTCTCTTCGTCCAGCGCGGCAAAGGCTTCGAGATTGATGTCCTGCCCCCTCTCGCGCATTTTTTTTCTGACAAAATCAATATTCTGTCTCAGAAATTTTATATCCAGCATATTCTGACCTTCCCTTCAAGATTACCTCGCCAAAAGAAAATTTCCCCTATCATTTCAAAGCCCGGCAGTCAATACCTTTTATCCCAGCATTAGTTTCATCTTTCTGTTTTTATTTGGATTTAGCCCATCATCCTCCTTTTGATAACATCAACTATCATCGTCATTTCGGAACACTTAGTTAAACAGGCAGAGATGAAGAATGCGGCCATCCCTGCAAAGACAGAGACGATGAGGCGCAATAATCTCTCGCTCAGCGGCCCCTCGTCACTCCAAGGTAAAAAAGTTCCTATGAGGATGATAACCACACACATCGCGAATGACGACAGAAATATTTTAAAAACAGACTTATAAAACTTCTGATCCAAGAAAACCCCTATCCTCCTCTCAAGAACAATTGTCAGCATGATGACATTAACGGCAGTGGCGATGGACGTCGCCAATGCGAGACCGTTATGCTTTAGGGGATACAAGAGAATAATGCTGCAGATAACATTGACGACGAATGCGACAATCCCCGCTTTCATCGGGGTTTTTGAATCCTGAAGTGAATAAAAGGCCGACACAATAACCCTAATCACCGAAAAGGCCCACAAGCCAAGGGCATAGCATAGGAGGGCTTGGGAAGTCAGAAGGGTTGACCGGACATCAAACGCACCTCTCTGGAAAAGTACCGAGATTATCGGCACCCGGAGTACTATGAGTGCGACAGTTGCCGGTATAGTGACAAAGAGTATCAGTCTAAGGGAAAAACTGATCGTTCCTTTCAATTCATGAAAATCTCCTTTTGCCACCTGCTCCGAAAAACTGGGGAGTGTCGCCGTCCCCACAGCAATTGCAAATACGCCGAGGGGAAGCTCCACGACACGGTCCGCGTAGTAGAGGTAGGATACGCTTCCGGTAGGAAGAAAAGAGGCTAAAATGTTGCTGACCACAAGATTGATCTGATAGATAGATGCGCCGAAAGCAGCGGGGAAAAAAAGGAGTCCAATTTGCCTAAGGCCAGGATGCTTGAAATTAAAATCGGGTTTAAGTTTTATCCCCAATTTAACAAGAAAAGGCCACTGCATGGCGAGTTGCAAGACGCCTCCTATCATGACTCCCACGGCAAGCGCCGTAATCGGTTCCGGGAAAAAGTCCATGAGCAGCAGCACCGCCAGGATCATACAGATGTTAAGGATGACGGGCGATAGGGCGGGTGCAGCGAAGTGTCGCAGGGAATTGAGGATGCCCATGCATAGCGCCACCAGAGCGATGAAAAATATGTAGGGGAACATCAGACGGTTGAGAAAAACCGTCAGGTGATAGTGGGCGGGGTGTTTAATGTACCACCCGGGGACTTGGAGCGTGACGATGAGAGGCGAGAAAATGATGCCGGCAAGGGAGATTACCACCAGAATGATAGAAAGAGCAGTAAATACTACATTGGCCAATTCATAGGCCTCGGCCTTTGTCTTTTTGTTCAGGTATTCCGTAAAGACGGGCACGAAGGAAACAGTCAGTGATCCTTCAGCCAACAGGCGCCTAAGCATGTTGGGAATCCGAAAGGCAACGAAAAAGGCGTCCGTTGTGAGACCGGCGCCGAAAAAAGCGGCGACGACCATGTCCCGGAGAAAGCCGGATATGCGGGAAAGCATTGTGGCCAGACCGACCACTCCCGCTGCGCGGGCGACTCTTCTATTTTCCGTGCCTCTTATTCGACCTTCTTCCATATTGTAAGCTGGCAAAAAACAGTGAAAGTAAATGTCACACACAGCGGCCCGTGGAAATTTGACAAACTATCTGAGAGCACGCCATTCTGTTTGGCGCCTGCTCATGGAATCAGAGCCTTAATGTCTTTTCTTCTGATCCCTTCTATTGCAACGGTTTTCTTCTTCGATTTATGGCCGCCTAAGATTCTCACCTGTTTCTTTTTAATACCCAGGATATCAGATAGAAACCTGATGCATTCTGCATTCGCCTGCCCCTCCACAGGCGGCGCCGTTATTTTGAGCTTCAGCGCATCGCCCTGAACACCGGCAACCTCGCATTTCGCTGATCGCGGTACGACATGGACGTGAATAACAATTCCATGCTCTGTTTCCCTGATATCAACCATATTAACCTCGAGAAGCCGCTTGTGTGAATCGTCACTTTAAGGCCACCGCCAATTCAATCATGCTCTTAATGAGGAATTCATCTAAGAAATAAATGGCGAGAATGACGATTATCGGCGATATGTCAATACCCATGCGTCCGAAAGGCAGCCATCTACGAACTGGCGCCAGGACCGGCTCTGTCACACGATACAAGAACTGAACGATCTGATTGTAGGGATCGGGGTTCACCCACGAGATGATTGCCCTGGCAATGATAATCCACATATATATGGAAAGAACGACATGGATGATTTTTGCCACTGCGATGATAAAGTTTCCCAGTACAAACATATGAACTCCTTCTGACAACCAACAATTTTAGTTTCTTTATAGTCTCCCCATATCAGGTAATGATAGAGCAAATGATTGGAGGGCTCCGTTGAAGGCCTCCGCATTTTCCAGCATCGCCATATGACCGGCGTTTTCAATAAGCGACAACTGCGCACCGGGAATGTTATCTCTCAGGAATTGCGATAGCGCAGGAGGCGTCATCTTGTCATCAGCACCGCACACGACGAGTGTCGGCTTTGCGATACTTGCGATCTCATTACCAATGTCGAGTCTGTCACAGGCAAGAAGATCGCCATACAGTGTATCAGGATTGGCACGTGACAGGCCTTCGATAACAGTTCGCGACAGGCGTTCTCTATTTTCCTTGGTAATAGAAAACTTGGCGGCCAAAGCGATAACAGAATCGGGATCCGTTTTAAGGCCTTCGAGAATCATTGCATTTACAGGCATTCTGGCTCCTCCACCCACGGGAACAATGGCGGAGAGCATGTCTCCATATTTTATCGCAAACACGAGACTTATAGCCGCACCGAGGGAATGGCCTGTTAAAACAGGTTTCTCCAAAGCAAGTGCACCGACGAATTCTCTCACCCATTCGACATACCGCGATACATCCTCTTCACCCCGGCCTTCAGACAGCCCATGGCCGGGCAAGTCAATTGCCGCAATATTAAACTCATCCTGCAATCTTGCATACTGTTTTATCCATATCCTGTGGTCCCCGCCTGACCCGTGAATAAAGAGGAGCGTTCTTTTCTCTTGAGAAAAGTTCTTGCTGCTCACCCAGCAGGCTCCATTTGCACCGTTGATTTCACGAAATATTACCATTGTGCATATCTTCCTTCTAACAAGAGATAGCGGAGGACAATGGGCCCTACCAAGAGAACGACGGAACGGGCTTTCCGCCTGTCTTCCACATTAATAGATGAAAATAAAGGTGATGTAATAACTGCACCACCGCATATAGAATGTATCCAGTGCCTATCATATATCGTGCATCTTGTACAAATAAAGATTGATAATATTGTAAAAATTCGTAAACTGGATAAAATTACTGACGGCCCTTCAGAGGGCAAACAGGGGGGAGAAATATGTTGAAAGGAAAGAAGCTCAGCTTTATCGGGGGAGGCAAAATGGGCAGCGCCCTTATTAAAGGCATCCTAGCCCGCGATCTCATAGCTCCGGGTGAGGTGACCGTAGCTGATGTGGTAGGTGAGCAACTCGAAGAGCTCAGAAAGACATACGGCATCCTTGCAACCAAAGACAATAAAAAGGCTGTTAGGGACGCAGACATCATCATCCTCGCTGTAAAACCACAGAATATGGCTGAAGTGCTAGAAGGGATATCAGGCAGCATTGATACGGATAAGCTTATCATCACCATCGCTGCGGGCATTTCTACAGGATTTATAGAGGAGTACCTCAAGAAGGGTGCTCATGTCATGAGGGTCATGCCCAATACCCCCGCATTGATCGGTGAAGGAGCTACGGCAATCGCGAGGGGCTCACTTGCGACTGATGAAGATCTTGCTATCACCTGTCATATCTTTGAGGCTGTCGGGATTACCGTTGCGGTCAAGGAAGAACTCATGGATGCGGTAACCGGTTTGAGCGGGAGCGGACCTGCATATGCATTTGTAATAATTGACGCGCTCGCCGATGCCGGCGTAAATATGGGACTCTCCAGAGACATCGCCCTGAAACTTACAGCACAGACCCTTCTCGGTGCGGCTAAACTTTGCCTCATAGGAGATAAACATCCCGCAGCACTCAAGGACATGGTCACCTCTCCCGGAGGAACGACGATAGCCGGCTTGCAGGCCATCGAAGAGGGGAAGCTAAGGGCTACCATGATGGCAACTGTCGAGGCGGCCACACTTAGAGCCAAGGAACTCGGCAGGAAAAAATAATTTTACTCCTCCATCTGTTCAAACACCTTGCGGAGTCTTGTTAAAAGATCTTGTCCCTCTCCGCCTGTTCCTCCGGATGGCACGGTCGGAGTAAACGCACTGTCCTGGGCTTGTTCTATTTTCCTGTAGGTCATCCTATTATCGCTTTGCTCAGCCGGAGGTCGAGATATGGGTTCAACGGATTTATCTTCCGTCTTCTTTTTCTTGTGTCTTGATCTCCATCTTGTCTTTTTTTTGACAGGCTTAGGACTTGTCTCCGCTCCTTCGCCGCTTTCCTGCGGAAGGGAACTGACTTCGGCCTGCGTTAATACTCCGATAGCGGGTTCGGCACGCTCATTTTCCTGTTTATCAGACATCTCAACTGTGCGGCTTTCCTCAGCCGGAAACGCTTCCTCAATTACCTCCCTGGCTACAGGTTCGATCTTTAATTCATCCCACGGCGTGTCAGGGCTTCCGGAGATATGGATTGACACGTTATACGTGCTTTCAAGTTTACCGATCTCGCTTCTTTTCCTGTTCAGAAGATAGTCGGCTATCTCGTAAGGCAGCTTCACTTTGAGAACAGAGAAATCCCCCCTTACCGTCTGCGATTCAATTTTCCTGAAGGCGCTCAGTGCGGTGTATTCCAGTGATGGCCTGACACCGCGTCCTTTACAGTAAGGGCAGATGTTATAACTGATTTCCTGTATGGTCGACTGCTTCTTCTGTCTTGAAAGTTCAAGAATTCCGAACTTGGATATACGCGACATCTGTATCCTTGCCCTGTCGACATTAAGAGCCTTCTTGAAGGTTTTCTCCACTTCGGCTTCGTGTTTTCGGTCACGCATATCAATGAAGTCGATAACAAGCAGCCCGCCCAGGTCTCGCAGGCGCAGTTGCCTGGCAATTTCCTCTGCCGCCTCCATGTTGGTCCTGAAGGCCGTTTCTTCCACATTCCTCTTGTTTGATGCTCGCCCCGAGTTGACATCGATGGTTGTCATGGCTTCCGTGGGATTTATTATTATATAACCGCCGGATTTCAACTCCACCCTGTCCTGGTAGATAACGCGAATCTGTTCTTCAAGCCGATTCTTATCAAACAGCGGTGTCTTTTCCTTATACAGCTTGATGAGTTTTACAGTCCTCGGCACTACTGCTTTGGAATATTCCCTCATCTTTCTGTACGTCTCAATATCATCTACAAGAATCTCTTCTATTTCCGACGTGTAATAGTCACGGAGAGAACACACGCCGAAATTACTTTCCTGATAGATGAGTGACTGCGCAGGGGCGCTCTTTGCCCTCTTTTGAATCTCCTTCCACAGCCTCGACAGCATTTGGTAATCCCGGGAAAGTTCCTGCTTTGTTCTGTGCATGCCTGCCGTACGGATTATAAAACCGATTCCGTCATCAATCTTCACTTGCTCCATTAATGTTTTCAGCCGTTTACGGTCTTCTTCATCCTCTATTTTCCGGGAAATGCCACTGCTTTCCTTGTTCGGCAAGAGAACCAAATATCTTCCTGGCAATGATATATAGGTCGTAAGAAGCGCCCCTTTACGTTCGCTTTCTTCCCTTACTATCTGAACCAGTACTTCCTGACCGGCCTTCAGAAAAGGTTTCTGATTCGGCGGGCTGCCTTCTTTTCCGGTCTGCTCTGTAAAGTACTCGGGACCGACATCGTGCAGCGGCAGAAATCCATCCCTCCTGCCCCCGTAATTTACAAAAGCCGCCTGGAGACCGCGCTCCACTTTCATCACGGTGCCTTTGTAGATATTGCCCGTTATGGGTTCCTTGTCCGCCATTTGGATGTTGTATTCGATGAGTTTCCCGCCATCCACAATGGCAAGCCGCTTCTGTTCCGGATGAACAGCATTAATTAACATCACTCTTTTCATAAATATCCTTGTTCTTTAAATCTCAGCCTGACAAAATATGTGCAGGGGCTGTAATGCCGGCCAATTTAAGCCGCTATTTATATTTTTACGAGATAATCATCGGAGAAGAGTGGATACATCGCCCTTCCCTTCCCTGACTATCTCAATCGTGTCATCAACAAGACTGATAATGCTCGATGGTTCGGAAACCAGAATGCCTCCATCTATTATCAGGTCCACAGAATGACCGAATTTATCCTTGATCTCAACGGGATTACTCAGCACCTCACCGTCTTCAGTCGACACACTCGTACTGATAATGGGCTGCCCCAGCTCCCTGACTAAGGATAGGCAGATCTGATTATCCGGTACCCTGATCCCTGTAGCCAGTCTCTTCGGCAGGATGGTCTTCGGGACCAGCCTCGACGCTTCGAGGATAAATGTGTATGGTCCCGGCAGGAGGCGTTTCATGGTCTTATAGGCGAAATCCGAAACACGGGCGTAACGACTGATGTCCTTGAGATCTGCACAAACAAAACTCAACGGCCGTTTCCTGCTCCTCCTTTTTATCTCATAAATCCTATCGATGCCTTTCTTATTGGAAAGGACGCAACCCAGTCCATAGACAGTATCGGTAGGATAGATGATGACACCCCCATCCTGCAGAACATCAACAGCCTTCTTGATCAACCGCATCTGGGGATTTTGACTGTTAATGGATAGATACATATTATTTCATTGTTCTAATTCTATTAAATACCCTTTATTATATAGGTTTGATTATTTATCAGAAATAGGCACTAATATCAATGAACTTATTGAATCTCTTTTAAAACAATCCCATTCCGGTTTTCTTCATCTTTGCTCAATTTATATTGGATGCTGTCCACGAGGGCAAGCCGGCTTGCTTCGATGATGTTTGTAGATACACCCGTAGTGCTCCATATATCCGCGCCATCGGTTGAATCTATAAACACAGTCACCTTGGCCGCAGTTCCTTCGCAGCCCTCGAGTATCCTCACTTTAAATCCACGAGATGAATTCCATTGATCTGGGGATAAAATTTTATCAATGCCTTTCTTAAGGCATTATCCAGGGCATTTACCGGGCCATTGCCCTCTGCGGCAGTCAATTCTTCCTCACCACCCACTGTTATTTTGATCGTAGCCTGTG
>Ga0326727_10001488_pt1 | contig 86238 bp, 79 predicted proteins | sample MB2enrmetagenome_FD_207643 | JGI IMG/M metagenome (GOLD analysis project Ga0326727, IMG submission 207643) | Lab enriched peat soil microbial communities from McLean, Ithaca, NY, United States - MB29MY | ecosystem: Environmental > Terrestrial > Soil > Wetlands > Peat | place: USA: New York...
CAGATTTCGGATCGCAATCCTCTTTCACCGGGGAGGCCTGTCTATGCTGCCTTCGTGCGAACTTTACGACTGACCCACACTAAACCCTGAAGCCCCAAAAAAATATCAAAGATGGTGCTGTTGCCATAGGATTAATATTTGCGCGAAATGTAGGATATGCAGACAACTTGTATGTTCAAATGCTCGCAGTAGATCGGTATATGTCTACGTTCAAGATAATGCAAGATTTCATAAACTCAAACATGAAAAAATTAAAGTAGCTTGAAATATTAGAAGGAAAGGCACTATCTTGTATAAACATTTATGAGATTTTTAAAAAACATATTTATGCAGAAATAGAGTAAGCGTCAAAACAACCACCCCCGCTTTCAGCCCATGCCCTTGGACGGGAAGCCGGGGTTCAGAATACCGGGGTAGAGCCGAGAGAGATTCGGGCGTCCTCGACAGTCAACTCGTTGAAGTTTTTTGGGTTTAGATTCCACGGTAGCAGGCTCTCGATATTCTCGGTCGGAGTGGATGGCAATTTCGTAAGGATGTAGCGTAGCGCGTAGTAGGGTTCAAGGCCGTTGAGCTTGAATGTCTCGATTAATGAGTAGATGGTAGCGCTCGCGGCTGCTCCCCGAGGGCCGCCGGAAACGACCCAGTTGTTTCGACCAATAGTGAAGGGGCGAATTGCCCGTTCCGCTTCGTTATTGTCTGGCGTTAGGAAGGGGCAATCCAGATAGCTGACTAGTCTCGGCCAGAGTTCCCTTGTGTAGGATATCGCAGTGCCAAGAGCGCTAGAGGGCAAAACCTCGAGGACCTTGGCATCGAGCCAGGCTTTCAGGTCAGTGAGTATCGGTTCGACCAACGACCGCCGCTCTAACGCAAATGCCGTGTAGTCATTACCACCGTTCTCGCCAAAGTACTTCTTGCGGAGCGTTTGCTCCACGTTGTACAGCGCGCCTATTTTCGCGATAGCCTCGCCTGCCGAGCCCTTGCGTAGAGCGGCCTCGAATGCTTCGACAAAGCGCCGCCTGGCGTGTGCCCAGCACGCGACATGCACGATCCCCTCCTTCTCCCCGATAGCGTTGTACCCATCGTAGCCGTCAGTCTGAAGGAATCCAACATAGGTGGCCAGGAACTTCGAGATGAAGTCGGCTTCGCGCGTCGCATGGTAACGATACAGAACAACAGGATGATTAAGCGATCCGCCTGTCATCACCCACATATAAGATTTCGTCGTGTTGGCTCGGCCTTCTTCGTCCATGACTTGAAAGTAGGTCTCGTCGCAGTGGAGATAGGGGGCGGCGAGCAGCTCGCGTTTCATGAGATCAATGAGGACTTCCAGCTTGTGCGTGACAGCGATGGTCCAGTTCGCCATATCCTGACGGCTTATCTCCAGACCGAAGCGCCGGAACATCTTCTCTTGGCGATAGAACGGTAGAGCGTCGCAGAACTTCCCGGTCAGCACCGACGCAAGGAGACTAGGGGTTGCAATGCTGCGTGGAAGGATGCGCGCAGGAATTGGCGCGATCATGATCCGTGCGGGGGGTTCCTGAGCTGGGGTATCGCTTCCGCGGATCCTCTTGACGACATACTTCGGGCGGACCGTCCGAATCACGACATATTTCTGGGGGATCTCGTGGACCTGCTCGGATGCTTCCTCACCGATCCGCTTGAGCTCATAGCCTTCGGGAACTGCGCTCTTCTCGTCCTCGCCTATATCGACGACCACCTCAATGCGCGCGAGCTTCGGCGATAACGGCGTTCTGCCTCGTTTCTTGCGCGTGTAGACGGGCTTGGATATCTTTACGGTTTCAAGAATGTCAGAGTGCGCGGGAGCAGTCGAGTATACTTCGGCTTCGTCGAACAGTTTGGCCTGTCGAATATCCTCCGCCGTCCGTTTCTCCGAGCTTCGGCCATATTCCCGCGCCTTCAGGATACGGATCTGTTCCTTCTGCACTTCGGTCAGTTTCTTGAGGTCCGCATTTTCGACCCGCAAGGACGCGATCATCTTGATCGCCGTTTCCAAATCAGGCGGTAGTGCCGTTCCGTAGCTGTCATTCGCGATAGTGGTCATGCGAAATTCTACCACGGAACACAGCACAAGGTCATTGTTTTATAGCACGGTGGTATAGGAAAGGCTGCGATGTTCGTGCCAAAAATCGATACCGCGCAAAAGCAGGAGGACTTGCTCGCGATCGATCTCTCGCGCCTCGGCATCGTCGGATGGCCAGGGGAAGTGGTCCTTCTCTAACTTCTTCATCCACAGGCAAAATCCAGAATGGTCCCAGTACAGGACTTTCAGTACCCGCCGATTCCTACCGCAGAATATAAACAGGTTACCCGAGAAGGGTTGCTCGTTCATCTGGGACTCAGCGATGATGGCAAGCCCATTAATCTGCTTGCGCATGTCCGTAATGCCCGGGCGGACGAAGATCCTCACCCCAGTGAGATCAAAGGTCATGACAAGTCCCCCAGTAAAGCCACTACCCAGTCGAGGGCTCGACGGTCCGTAGCAAAATGAACGTCGATCTGTATGCCGCGGGGTAACCGTAGGGTAAGTCCCGAAGAGAAGGCTGGTACGAAACCTCCCGCAGTACTGGGGGCTCCAGGTCGGGAAACTTTATCGGCGTGACCGACTTCAATGAATCCATGTTCCTTGACCGAGGTAAGGTCAGTACCCGAATCGATTTTTCTAATCCAGTTCCGTAAGCTTTGTTCTGCAACACCTGCACGCTGGCAGAAATGCCGTACCGTTAGCCCGCTCGCGTGGTAGTTCTCGATGATCTTGCCCCACTCACCCCTAGTCCTTCGCATTGTGATACCCTCCGGGCATCTACCATCGCAAAAAATTCGGCAGCGGGACAGATGTGGTTGTTTTGACGCTTACAATGAAGTTAAAAACTATCCAAGAACATTTGTGATATATCATAATGAGGAAACGATTGAAGATTTTCAGAATAAAGTACTAAAAGCATTATACTATTTTAATATTGTATGTGTCCAATTCGAAAATTGTGAATGGTCTGATGATTCTCTTGACAAAATAAGGCAATTAAATAGAGATAGGAGCTTTATAAGAAATGTTCGTGATTATTTAAAGAAAAGTGCTACATAAAATGAATCGCCTTCGCCGTCCATGGCTCAGGCGATTTAAGATTGGCGCAACTTCAGCTAACAGCCTGTACGCACTCTTCGCGCTATATATTGTAATCCTAATATCTGGGCGCTCATCGGTCCTCGTTCCGCTCGCATTCGCTCACTCCACTCGGACAACCCGTGGCGCACCGATGTGCGCCACGGGTTCGCATACAGGCGACGTCTAGGCGACATTATGCTTGGCGCGGTCATTACAGCAGTCCGCCGTGCTGGCAGGCTGCATAAAACAAATAAATATGTATAATAAGGATATTGGAGGTACTGATTGACTAATTTGAGAGTTGCTACGGCACAATTTGAGAACAAAAGTCGAGACAAAGAATATAATCTTTCAGTTATTGATAAGTTATCTTATGAAGCAAGCCAGAAAGGCTCTGATGTTATTGCCTTTCACGAATGTTCAATAACTGGGTATACATTTGCTAGAAACCTCTCAGAAGAGCAAATGTTGGAATTAGCTGAATCAATACCTAGCGGTGATAGTGTAAAAAAACTTATAGAAATTGCTCGAAAAAATAAAATAGTGATATTAGCCGGACTCTTTGAAAAAACAGATAAAAATGAATTATACAAAGCATATATCTGTGTTGATGGGCATGGACTAATTGCCAAATATCGGAAATTACATCCATTCATTAATAAATATTTGAAGCCTGGGAATGAGTATGTAGTCTTTGATATAAAGGGTTGGAAGTGTGGAATATTAATTTGCTATGATAACAATGTTATCGAAAATGTTAGGGCCACAACACTATTAGGAGCAGATATAATATTTATGCCTCATGTTACAATGTGTACGCCTTCAACACGTCCTGGAGCTGGATTTGTAGATTCTAAATTATGGGAAAATAGAATTACTGATCCAACATCATTGCGAAATGAATTTGATGGACTAAAAGGAAGAGGTTGGCTCATGAAATGGCTTCCGGCTCGAGCCTATGATAATGGGATTTATGTTATTTTTTCGAATCCAATTGGTATGGATGATGACCAATTAAAAAATGGATGTTCAATGATTATTGATCCATTTGGCGACATATTAGCTGAATGTCGCGAACTAAATGATCAATTCGTTTGTACAGAGTTGATATATGAAAAAATAAAATTATCAGGTGGGTATCGTTATAAAGAAGCGAGAAAACCAGAGTTATATAAAGAGATCATTGGGAAAGATCATAAATCAAATCAAAATGTAGTGTGGCTTGATAAAAAATAACTCATGTATTAATTTACGCTCTCGCCATCGTGGCGATGGCGACAAATAACGATAGGGAAAAGAGCGCCAAGCACAACGTCGCCTAACAACCTGCCCGCGCTCTTCGCCCTGTGTATTTGAATCCTTGTATCTGGGGGCTCTTCGGTCTTCGTTCCGCTCGCATTCGCTCACTCCACTCGGACAACCCATGGCTCGCCGATGCTCGCCATGGGTTCGCATACAGACGACCGTCTATGAAAATCGGCAGGAAGGTGGCATATGTCAGAGAAATTAATAGTGCGGAAGCTTTTACTTGACGCTAATATTGGTGCGCGAGAGATAGACCACGTCGAAATTCGGGAAATTTCATTCGAGCCAGGCCAAAAGACCGGACGGCATCTTCACCCATGTCCTGTTGTTGGTAATATAGTTGAAGGAGAAGTAATTTTTAAGATCGAAGGTCAATCAGAAATCATTTTAAGAAAGGGGGATGCCTTCTTTGAGCCGGCAGGAATGCTCATAGAACGCTTTGACAATGCCTCTACAGAAAAAGGCATGATCTTTGTCGCTAATTATCTATTGAAAGGTTTACAGGAATTGATACAAATGCTACCCTAGTTTAAGGTTATATCTCATCTGAATTAGTTGTTTATGTTTTCTATTCTTTAAAACTTAATCGTTCGTTTTGTGTACGTACAGTCAGTAACTCTTTTCCCAAGGATCGATGTATACTAGCAACCGATTCGGGATTATCCTACTATCGTTAGTCGCAAGTTCTAGCCCTCCCTCAATTCTTTGTAGGCGCGCCCGGGCCTCCAGCCGTCGGGCGCGTTTGAAAGGAATATATGCTTTTTGATTCTATTTGTGACAAAACCAAATCTGTAATTGATATTGGATGTGGGAATGGATTATTCACAAAAAATATTACTGATAAATTTAGAAATATATTATCAATAGATATCAATCCTATACGAGTTAAAAACCTAAAGGGGTACTTTGAAAAAGAGGGCATACAAAATGTTACAGTTCTTGAGATGAGTGCATATACCATAGAAATGAATGATAACATATTTGATGAAGCGATTTTTTATAGATCGATAGATCATATACTAAATTACTATTTAGCACTTAAAGAAGCTTATCGAGTCTTAAAACATCAAGGTAGAATCTACATTAATATATTGGATACTCGATATTCAACAAATAAAACTAAAAACCTAGATAATTGTAAATAAGTAAACCACCGGCTTTGCCGGTGAGACTTGAAAAGGCTATGCCGTGTAAGGCGAAAACAAAATAAGGTACTCCCAAGGAAGCCCCCGGAAAAGGCAGCCAAAGGAGTACCTGATGAATGACTGGCAAAGCCTAGCACACACAAAATGGGAATGTAAGTACCATGTCGTGATAGTGCCGAAGTATCGGGAAAAGAGTCTGTATGGGAAGATACGAAAAAGAATTGGAGAGATATTACGAGAACTGTGTAGGTATAAAGGGATCGAGATATTAGAAGGGCATGCAATGCCCGATCATATTCATCTGTGTCTATCTATCCCACCAAAGTACAGCGTTGCAATGGTGATAGGATATCTAAAAGGGAAAAGCGCAATCAGAATACAGCGAGAGATACTTGGAGTAAAACGGGGATTTACGAATAAGAGTTTCTGGAGTAGGGGGTATTGTGTAAGCACAGTAGGCCTGAACGAACAACAGATACGAGAGTATATAAAGAGCCAGGAGAAGTTAGAAACGGACCAACAGGGCTCGCTTAACCTGGAAGACCCGATCGAATAACCACTGCCCCCTTTAAGGGGGCTTCCTCAAGCCACCGGCTATGCCGGTGGTCGCTGACTACAACTTATCCAATGAGTATACTAAGTACAGTAACGAATATATGGAGTTACTGGAAAAAATAAAGAGCGAAGGAATAGAATTTCGGCCAACAATAGAAATAATCGGAATGAAGGGAAGCAGCCATTGTTGGCTCGCCTCGCCCCCCGGGCGTTCGGCACAACCATTCTAGGTGCTAGAAATCTTCTTTTTCAAGGACTGTAGTATACCGGCAACCTCGTCGGAATTATAATATCAATACAATTTGGAGTATGTTATGCCTGAATCGGGGAATAAGGTTAATGTCTATTCTGAACTATGGTATGAAGTCTTTGCAGATAAAATCCCACAAAGTCAAACACAAAGAGAAGTAGAGTTTATCAACTCGGTCGCTCCTGTTGATTTATTCCCGAAGCTTGTCGATGTATGCTGCGGGAATGGTAGGCATTCGCAAGCCTTGTCGCAATTAGGATACAAGGTTGTTGGAATTGACAGAAATCACTCTCAAATTGAACGGTTGCAAGGGTCGGAATCGGATAACCTACTATTTTGTGAAATGGATATGCTGGATATCAGCAAATTGTCTACGGTATTTGATGTTGGCATTATAATGTGGCAAAGTTTCGGATATTTTGATAGAAGAACGAATGTGCGGACACTCGAAGTGCTCCACACTGTAATTAGAAATAGAGGCCGGTTGGTTCTTGATATTTACAATCGATCATTTTTTGAGGGAAAGAATGGTGTCAGCAATTTTGATCGTGATGGAATGAAAATTATCGAGACAAAGAAGTTGGAAGATAAAGTTCTTTCAGTAAGATTAGACTATATTAACCAAAACAATACTGATGAGTTTAACTGGACGGTCTATAATGTTCAAGAAATTCAGGAGTTGGCGGTGGCCACTGGATTCAAAATGCTTTCAAGCTGCACAGATTTCAATGTTTCTAGCCCTATAACCAGTCAAAAACCACGCATGCAACTTGTGTTTGAGGCATTTTGAGCGGGGAATGGGAACATCCCACCTGAGGTCATCGCATTGTATTGCAACAAAGAAAGGCAGGTAATTTAATGATAATAGTTGGACTTACTAGAAATAAGGAACTATGCCTCGCCCTCCGGCGTTCGGCGCCTGATTAAAGCTCGATTCGGCAGATAACGCTAGAAAAAAGCCCTTGAGCATAGCGCTCAAGGGCTTTTTTTTGCCATAAAATTCATATAAAAGATATAATAATGTAACTCATGGGGGCGATTTGTATCAGAAAAGGCGATACTTACCTCCTCAATACACCTTCTAGTCTGAATCATAATAGTCTACCAGTAGCACTTATTACAAAATGCTCTAAACGAGGGCAAAAAGCACCGGATTTGTTATATAATGGACGACTTGACTACTAAGGTAAGACAACCTAATGCATGTATATAGCGTAGGTTGCTAGGTAATTCACTGTAGCCTAATGTTTTACGATAAGCGCTGGAACATAAGGAAATCTCGGGAAACTACCTGAAAATGGGCTCTGGGGCGAATGACACGCTGAGGTTCACAAGTTCGACTCTTGTATCGCCCACAATGAATTACGTGATATGCTAAACCCCAGAAAGACACTGTTTGAAACGAAGCTTTTGTATGGCTGAAAACAATCTGTATTCAATTCAGTTTTTTTTGTTTTCAGCCTAAAATATTACATTTTCAGTCTCAATATATTTTTTTTCGAGCCTCAATCGCCGGACTTTTTCGTCGTCGCGATAAACTCTCGAAGGCGAGAGGGCTCTGTAGTGTAGTGAAGAATGCGTTTATTCAAAACTATTCTTGTAAAACCCGCTATACTTACTACGACAATCTTGGAGGCACTACCATGAACGAAAACGGGAACAGAAATGCGCATACGAACACGATGATTTCTAGGCTCCAGCGGGAGCTCGAAGAAACCAAGGATGCTAAGCGCAAGCAGGAAATCGAGAAGGAGATAACCAACCTTCGAGCCGGGTTCGCGAAGTAACGGTTTCCCCTGGTTTAAGGACGCACGGCGGTCGGTTGCTCATTCCGTCTTAAAGCAGTCGATTGCCTGGTGCATGGCGCTGATCGTCTCCATGGTCAACGCGGCCATCTCGGAGACCTTCTTGGAGCTCTCCGCGATTCCGTTCGCGCCGATGCCCATCTCTTCCATGCTGGCCTTGATGTCGGCGGTTGCGGTCCGTAGGCGTTCGATCTCGCCGAGCACGGTCTTGTTGCCGGCGCTCATTTCTCGAGATCCGGTCTTGACTTGGGAGGTTATGTCGTTCATCGACTTGAGCGCCTCGAGGACCTGGGCGGAGCCTTCCTTCTGCTCGATCATGGCTTGGTGCACTTCGCGGACGAGGGCATCGGTCTCGCCGATGCGCTCGGCTACGCGCCCGAATGACTTCTCGGAATCCTTGGATCCGGCGACGACCTCGGTGATCGATTTCTGTACCTGGGCGAGTTCGGTACGTATCGTCTTGGACTGGCCTGCGGATGTCTCGGCAAGCCTCCGGATTTCGTCCGCGACTACCGAAAAGCCTCGGCCCGCCTCGCCCGCGTGCGCCGCCTCGATCGCCGCGTTCATGGCGAGGAGGTTGGTCTGCGAGGCGATCGCGGATATGACTTTGTTCGCCTCGAGAAGGGATTGTGAACGCTCGGCGATCTGCTCGATTTGGACCCTGGAGGCGGCCTGCGTGGCCTTGCCTTCCTCGGCCGAGCTGAGAAGCACGCCGAACTGCACGGCCATCTTCTCTATCGAGCTCGTGACCGCGCCGATGTTTCCGATCATTTCCTCGATCGAGGCCGAGGCCTCCGTGACGCTCGCGGACTGGTTTTCGATGAGCGCCTCGAGCGATTCGATGTTCTTCGCTATCTCCTCGACCGCGCTCGAGGATTCCGACACGCTCGCCGATTGGAACTGCGTCTTCTCGCGGACGGTCTGCACGCTTCCGGATATCTGCGAGACCGCGCCGGCGGTCTCGTCGGCGTTATTCTCGAGCTCCTCGCCGAGTCCGCTCAATTTTTCCTGCGCTTCCTTCAGGCCGTCTATGCTTAGGGCGAGGCTGTCGCAGAAATAATTCACCATGCCCGCTATGGAACCGAGCTCGTCTATCGAAGAGATAGAGATGCGCTTAGTGAGGTCCTTCTCCGCGGACGAGAGCCGATCGAGCTGGGCGATGACGGAGTTGTAAACGAGGGCCGTCGTCCTGGTCCAGATGGACACAAGGATGACGATTACCGCGAGGAACACGAGGGATATGCTGATAGCGAAGCTCAGGATGGCCACATTCAAGTTGCCTCCGTTGCTTTGCAAGTCGGCGAAGAGGATGAGCGCCATCGAGAAAGCGTAGAGGAAGGTCATGATTGTCATGAAACTGGGGATAATGAAGTTTTTTTTCCGCTGGCGGACTTCGCGGAGATCGTGGGGGTAGCGGACTATGCGATGCGTAAGCAAGACCTTCGTACCCAGTCTGTCCGAGAGGACGAAAATAAAGGCGCTATTTAGCATACCGAAAGACATTAAGTAAATAAAGAGCGTAACGCGGTTGATCGGCCCAAGTCCGATACTCCGACCTAACAGACAGATCGCCCCGATATAAGCGACCATGAAAAAGAACGAGACGATCAGCGTTGCCAGTGGCGTTTCGCCTATGGCGACGAGGGCTTTCTTAAAGGGGATATGTTCATTCTGATGGGCGGCGAAGTCGTAGTCGTAAACCATCGAGCGCCGCCATATGGTAATCGCGTTGCCTGCGATGTAGGCTAAGCCGAGGGCGCTGGCTATCCAGGCAGGGTTCGCGCTCGATGCTGTATCCCGGAAATAGAGACAGGTTACAGCTATTATGGCCACGTTTACGAGGCTGGCTCCGAGAACGATGGATTTGAACGATGTCGATTTGTGACTCACTCTTTGCTCCATACATAATCGATATAGCGCCGACTAGAGTAGTTTATCTTTTCGGATCCTTCAAAATGCCACGTTTCATTTTTACAGGGTTATACTATGTTACGACAAGCCCCGCGCTCCTCAGCGTTGTCATGTCGCTTTCGTCCAGGCCGAGGGACGCAACAAGCTCTTGATGAACTCTGCCCCCGCTCTCTTCGGCGAAAGCGGCGAGGATCCTCTCGGCGCGGAGGGCCTCCTGCCGGGGCATCTCGATTTCCCGAGCCTCGCCCCTGTAGGTCCAGCAGAGACGCCAGCGATCGTGCTCGAGGGGCCTCGCCGATGGCCGTCCTGCGATCCAATACGCTATTCCGTCCCGCTTCCGCCGCGCCTCGTCCAAGCGAGCCTCTGCCTCGGCTATGAGAGCCTCGACCAAGCCTTCCGCGATCGAGCAGGGCCACGGCCGCGCGAGGCCCACCTCCTTGAGCGTCCGGCCGGCGCTCTCGTCCAGGCCTCGGCCGGACATCCAGAGATCGAGCGAGGCGGATAGGGGCCCGTCGAACTCGTCGAAGATCTCCTCTCCGTCGAAGCGCAGGTCGTTGTCGGCGAAATCGCCGGGGCGATCGATCGGCGCGAGGCGCGGGCGATCGCCCGCGCACCATTGGGCGTACATACGGGAATGGCGCGTGAGCACGAAGCGGTGCCAGAAAGCCGAGTCGACGAGGCCTGCAGCGAAGAGCTGTCTGCAGACTTCGGCCGAATCGGCGATCTCCTCCCGAGATTGTCCGGGGAAACCGTAGATGAGATAGGCGTGCACGAGCAGGCCCGCGCTCTTCATCGCGACGAGGGTCTGGACGAGGTGGGCGAGGTCGAAGCCCTTGTCGGTCATCTCGAGTCCAGCCTCGGTCGCTATCTCGATGCCTCCGGCGACGGCCACGAGGCCCGAGGCAGCGAGGTACTCGCAACGATCGGCGGTCCAACTCGCGTCGAAGCGCACGTTGCCCCAGTAGTGAAATGGCCGCGCGCCGGCGAGGGCGCGCGCACGATTTGCGCGGGCGAAGGCGAGGAGCGAGGCCATGGGCATGGCCTCGTCGACGAAGTGGAGACCATAGAGCCCCGTGCGTCTTGAGGCCGCGTCGGCCGCCGCGAGGAGCGGATCGAGCTTCACAGGTGCGAAGCGGGCGACGTACTCGAGCTCGGTGTCGCAGAACTCGCAGCGATGCCAGTAACAGCCCTGCGCGAGGCGGTACTTGAGCCAGGGCGAGTCGGACCAGAGCCTGTGCATGGGGTTATCCGAATCGACAACCTGAAGGTATGAGCCGAAGTCCGCATCGGCGTAGTCGGGCTCTATCGAGGCTATCGCATTGTCCTCGAGTTCGCGCACCGCGTCGTTTCCCGGCGTCTCGTCGATGCCCGATAGTACGCGGCCGTCCGCGCCTCGGTACATCGTCTTATACAGCGGACCAGACGGCCCGTCCTTTCCCAGGCCGAGTATCGCGGTCAAGGAGCCGAAGCCCGAGTCGAAGGAGAGGTAGTCGCAGAAGTCGAAGATGCCCGTGTCGTGCAGTTCACGCAGCTCAGTCGAGACGTAGCCTCCGCCGAGAACGATGCGCGTCGCGCTTCCGGCGGCGCGGCAGGAGCGGGCGCAGGCGAGCGCACCGAGAAGACAGCCGGGGAAAGGGACCGAGACGAGCAGGTAGTCCGGCGTGCCGCGTTTCCATTCCGCGGCGAGCAGGGGAGCGTAGGCGCTCTCGAGGAGGGGGGACGCGTCGAGCGCCTCGCGTATCGAGGCGAATGAGGACGCGCTCGCGGCTATGCGCTCACCATAGCGCACTGTGGAGAAGCTCGGGTCGAGAACATAGGAGACGAGGTCTCCTATGTCCTCGAGAATGGCGGTCGCGAGGCCACGCGCCTCGTCTGGCTCGATTCCGCCGTCCCTCGCCGCGAGAAAGGCCTCGGCCCGCATCCCGATCGGCATCTCGGCCGAGCGCGATAGCCGATGCGCGAAGGCCGGATCGCCGCCCGAGAGGAAGGCGACGATCGGGTCGACCCACTCTAGGTAGAGCTTCTCGTAGGATATATAGCGCTCGAGCTGGGAGACCGTCGCTTCGTCGCTCGCGGCATCGGCCGTCGCGGCGAGCTGCTTTCTGGCCGCCTCGAATGCGCTCTTTAGCCCCTCGCGCGAGAAGACCTCGCGATAGAGGGCGATGGAGTGGTCGACTGCGCGGACCTCGACGCCGCGCGAGCGTAGGAAGGCCGCGAGGTAGTGGATTGCCGGATAGGGCGCATTGAGCTGAGTAAAGGGCGGCTGTACGAGGAGGGCCTTCATCCCTCCAGTATACGGGACTTAGGTCCCAATGTCGTCAGGGTCGAAAATCGCGGATGAAATTTGAATTCCTACATTGTATGTTCCCGTAACGCTTCGAATCTTCATAGGGGAGAGGGGACAAACGGCAAGCGAACGTATCGCTGTATTCGTTCCCCCTCTCGCCTATGTGACTAATCCTTTCGCTAGTTGTTGATCGTCAGCGAAGTTGATCCTCTAGCCTTATGCCTTACCGTGAAGTCAGGCGAGCCCGCGTAAGCAAAGACGAGGTTGATCTGGCCTTTCCAGACCGCGGCGCTTGCGGGTAGGACAAGCTCTAGGATCGAGGATTCGCCCGCGCTCGTCACGGCCCACTTCTTTACAACGAGGTCTTTCGCGTCGACGTAGAAGTGGCCTCGTCCCAGTTTCTCGATGAAGGCAGGTTTGCCGCCCTGCATGGCGCCCAGGAAGAGCCTGGATCCGTTCATCACGCGTCCTCCCACGCCCAAGGCTACCCATCCCGAGGTCGGCGCCTCGATCGCGAGGTAGAGATTGTCGTCGGTGCCGAGAGTAGCCAATATTTTCATTCCGGAGAAGTTGCCCTCGTATTGATACTCTCCGCTCGTGATGCTTCCGTCGACGGTCGGAAGCTTGTCTGTCTTGGTAAGGCTTGCCTGGGCCGAGAGGCTCAGGGCCCAGGCCCCTATTAAAGAAGCTACAAGGATCAAACGTTTCATGTTGTTCTCCTTGTATTAGAAAATAACTATATAATGGGCTGAAGGTCAAAGGCATTCGCTTCAACAACAATCGCAGAAGGGCTTCGTGCCGGTGGGCTTGCCTGGAGCTTGATGAAGCAGAGCCTGAGGCGCTTTAATCGAGGCATGGCTATAACGGTTTACGTGATCGATGGAATGGGCGGCGGTATCGGCTCGCAGATCGTGCAGAGGATCCGCAAGGATATCAGAGTCGAGCTCTCCCTTGTCGCCCTGGCCACGAATGCGGTGGCCGCTCAGCGTATGGTCGACGCGGGGGCCTCGCGCGGCGCCTCGGGGGAGAACGCCTTCCGTGTCTGCCTCGCCGACGCCGATTTCGTGCTCGGCCCTTTGGGCATAGTCCTGCCCAACTCCATGATGGGCGAGCTCACTCCGGCCATGGCCGAGGCGGTTTTCTCCTCTCGCTCCAAGAAGATACTCCTTCCGCTGGTCCAGTCGCATCTGTCCATCGTCGGCCTCGCGGATCGAAACGTAGGTGAGCTCATTGGCGAGGCCGTAGCCCTCCTCTCGGCGGCGCTCAGCGGGGAAGAATAGCTTTCCGGTTGACCCATCTTTCCGCCTGACTCTATAATGACGCTCGTCGGCATGAAGCCGGCCTACGCGGCCCGAACGAATCGGGCCAGATTTTTCCCGCCTTATCATTCCGAAAGCACGATTGCCCTCGAAGGGCGCAATGGGGAATACGATTTTCCTTGGCCGTCAATAAGGAGAGCGCATGCGTATCCCCGATAGTTACCTCCATCCAGCGAACAGCTCGATCATGGCGCCATGATCGAGCTTCGCAAAGTCGGCTATTCATACGCCGATGCCTCCGTATTGAAGGATGTCGAGCTGCGCATCGGATCGGGCGAGGCCGTGGCGCTCATCGGACCGAACGGCTCGGGGAAGTCCACTCTCCTTAAGATTCTCTGTGGGCTGCTGCCGCCGGACGATGGACGCTATCTCTTTTGTGGAAACGAAATCAGCAAGGCGAGCCTGGCTGACGCCTCCTTCTCCAAGGCCTTTCATAAGCGCGTGGGCTTTCTCTTTCAGGATTCCGCCGCGCAGCTCTTCTGCGGTTCGGTCTACGACGAGATAGCCTTCGGACCGCGTCAGATGGGCCTGGGCGAGGACGAGACCCGCGGTCGAGTCGAGGACCTCTCGCGGATGTTCCGCATCGAGAGCCTCAGGGACCGTGTGCCTTACCACTTGAGCGGGGGCGAGAAGCGGAAGGTCGCCCTCGCGAGCGTCCTTGCCCTCGCGCCCGACGCGCTCCTCCTCGACGAGCCGATGGGTGGGCTCGATCCTAAAACGAAGCGCGAGCTGCGTGAGCTTATCATTTCGCTCAACGCGTCCGGAATGACCATAATCTGTGCGACACACGACTTCGAGTACGTGGCCGGTATGTTCACGCGTGCCCTCGTTCTCTCGCAGGAAGGCCGGATAGTGCGCGACGGGGCCTATGCCCAGATCGTCTCGGACAGAGCCTTCCTCTCGGAGATGAATATTATATGACCAAGGAGAACTCGATGACGATAGACGAAAAGCGTGACAGGTTGGGCGGGCTTATCCGGGGCTACGGGAAGGCTGCCGTGGCCTTTTCGGGCGGAGTCGACAGCTCCTATCTTTGCTCGGCCGCGGCCGAAGAGCTCGGCGAAAACGCGCTCGCGATAACGATCGTGTCGCCAATGCTGCCAAAGAGCGAACTCGACGACGCGCGAAAGGTGGCCGCGCTCGTGGGCATCCGCCACGTCCTCATCGACTCGCCCAATATCGAAGAGAAGGTGGCGGAAAACCCGAAGGACCGTTGTTATTTCTGCAAGAAGCGCGAGTTCAGGGCCATAGCCGCCGCGGCCCGCGAACGAGGCATCGGCGTGGTGCTCGACGGTACGAACCTCGACGACGAGGGCGACTACCGCCCCGGCATGCGCGCCATCGCCGAGCTCGGCGTGGCGAGCCCCCTGCGCGAGGCGGGGCTCTCGAAGGAAGACATCAGGGAGCTCTCGCGAAGGCGGGGTCTGCCCACCGCCGAGAAGCCGGCCTTCGCCTGCCTCGCCTCGCGCATCCCCTACGGCGAGCGCATCGACGCCGCGAAGCTCGGCCGGGTGGAGAAGGCGGAGGACTACCTGCGCTCCCTCGGCCTCAGGCAATTCCGAGTCCGCAGCCACGGCGACCTCGCCCGCATAGAGGTCTCTCCCGAGGAGCGCTCGAAGCTTTTCTCCGAGGAGAAGCTCGACGCTATCGCCGATGCCTTCTCTTCCTTCGGTTTCATGTACTCATCGCTCGATCTCGCGGGGTATAAGCGCGGCAGCCTCAACAAGGCTATAGGCGAGGGGAGGCCTTAGATGGCGAAGCCAGAGCGTATCTTGTACTTCGACTGCTTCTCCGGCATCAGCGGCGATATGACGATGGCCGCGTTAGTCGATCTCGGCGTGCCTGAAGAGCGCCTTCGCGCGGAGCTCGGTAAGCTCGGCCTTTCCGGCTGGAAACTGCGCCTAACGCGCGACGCGCGGCATGGCATTGGCGGCACGAGAGCTGACGTCGACCTCGCGCCTACGCCGGTGAGGGCTGGCGGCCTTCTAGCGCCTTCCGCCGCGGGCGCAGGACACGACCATCGCGCTTGGCGCGACATCCGCGCTCTCATTGGCGGAAGCGCCCTTGAGTCGGGCGTAAAGTCGCGCGCCCTCGCCATTTTCGGCAAACTCGCCGAGGCGGAGGCCAAGGTGCACGGGACGAGCGTCGAAGAGGTGACCTTCCACGAGGTGGGCGCGGTCGATTCGATCGTGGACATCGTCGCGGCCGCCATCTGCCTCGAGTACTTCGCGCCCGACCGCGTACTTTCTTCGAGCGTCGAGCTCGGCGGAGGTTTCGTGAAATGTCAGCACGGTCTCATCCCCGTGCCCGCCCCCGCCGTGGTCGAGCTCCTGGCTGGGCTCCCCGTGAAGAGCGGCGCCGTTCAGAAGGAGACGACCACGCCGACCGGGGCGGCCATCCTCGCTGCGAGCGTCGACGAGTTCACGGACGATAAACGTTTTCGCATAATGCGCACAGCGTACGGGATCGGTCATCGCGACACCGAGATCCCGAACGTGCTCAGGGTATTCCTGGCCGAGCGCGATATCGCAGAAGGCGAGGGACCCCTTCGCCAGGGCGAAGGGGTCCTCCTCGAGTGCAACATCGACGACATGAGCCCCGAGTCCCACGGCTTCCTCATGGAGAGGCTCTTCGCGGCCGGTGCCGACGATGTCTGGATCACGCCTATCGTGATGAAAAAGAATCGCTCGGCGATAGCCCTCTCCGCGATGTGCGCACCCGAAAAGGAAGACTGCCTCGCCGAGGCGATCCTGCGCGAGAGCACGAGCATCGGTCTCAGGCGCTCGCGCTACCGCAAGACGGCCCTCGAGCGAGAGACGACTACGATCGCCACGAGCCTCGGCGAGGTGAGGGTGAAGACTGCCTTTCTCCGCGGCGAGGCCCTAAAGTCCAAGCCCGAGTACGAGGATTTGCGCGCCATAGCGGTCGAGAAGAGCATGAGCATCGCGGCTGTCCTCGAGGCGATACGCAAGGAGCTGCCATGACGAGCGATCGCATAACGTCCATCCTCGAGCTCTACAAATCGGGGGAGCTCGGCCTTGATGCCGCCCTTGACGCTTTCAAAGGCTTTCCCACCGCGGACCTCGGCTACGCCAAGCTCGACACCCAGCGTGAGCTGCGCGTTGGCTTCCCCGAGGTAGTCTACTGCGCGGGCAAGACCCCCGAGCAAGTTCGCGGCATCGTGGGCGCCCTCCTCGAGCGCGACTGCCGCGTCCTCGCGACCCGCGCCTCCGAGGAGCACTTCGCCGCCCTCGTCGATCTCGGCGACAAGCTTGTCTTCGATCGCGTGTCGCACACCGCCCATAGCCCGACTTCGCCCGAGGCGTCGCGGCAGAATGTGGGGCTAGTCGCGGTAGTCTGCGCCGGCACTTCCGACCTGCCGGTCGCCGAGGAGGCCGCGGTCACGGCGGAGTCCTGCGGCGCGCGCGCGCTACGCGTCGCCGACGTGGGCGTTGCCGGCCTCCACCGCCTCCTCGAACGCATGGACGAAATACGGAAGGCCGACGTCGTCGTCGCGGTAGCGGGGATGGAAGGCGCTCTGGCAAGCGTCGTGTCCGGGCTCGTCGCTGCTCCAGTCATCGCTGTACCCACGAGCGTAGGCTACGGCGCGAGCTTCGGGGGCCTTGCCGCCCTCCTCTCCATGCTCAATAGCTGCGCCTCGGGCGTATCGGTCGTCAATATCGACAACGGCTTTGGGGCCGGGTATCAGGCGGCGTTAATCGCCGCTAGGATAAGGGGCCGCGATTGACAGTGCCGATCGCGCGGAAGCGTTCTTACGAATACCTTAATATTCCCCTGTTGAGAAACAAAATACAGGTATCGCTTAAGGGACTATTTCCCAAGGGATGAGCGATTTGGACGGCTGATAGGGAATTGCACGACGAAACTAGTACCGTTTCCGCATTCCATCTGGAGGTTCCCTCCGAGTTGCTGCGAGAGGCATGAAACGAGAACTATGCCGAGCGTCTTTGCTTTCTCGGGAAGAAAGCCCGCAGGCAGCCCGACCCCGTCATCAGTGATCCTAAGCTTCATTGTCTCGGCATCCAACGGACCAAACTCTACGGTTATCGTTCCATGGCGCTGTCCGGGGAAAGCGTATTTCAGGGCGTTGGTGACGAGTTCATTGATGATAAGCCCGCAGAGGACCGCCTGGTCCAAACCAAGATCGAGTTCGTTGACTCGATTATTGATGCGGATCCGTCCGTCCAGCGGGCAATATGCCTCAGAGAGGTAATGGCAGAGTTTATCGCAATAACCGGAGAAGCCAATCGTGTCCATCGCGATGGCGTCGTAAAGGGCTTCATGGATAAAGGCCATCGATTGTATCCGGTCCCTGATCGCCATGATCGCGGAAGCCGCGTTCTCGTCCCGTTCTTGGCCGCTTTGCAGCTGGATCAGGCTCGAGATGATCTGCAGGTTGTTCTTCACGCGATGGTGTATCTCCCGAAGCATGATTTCCTTCTGGTCGCAGAGGTTGCGGAGGATCTTCTCGTTGCGGACGCGCTCGATCTCAGCCCCTGCCTTGGAGGCCATCACTTCCATGATCTCGATACAGGCCGGTGTCGCTTTGAAGGGGTGGCGCGCGATCGCGCAAAGGATGCCGATCGTCGTGCCTTGCGAATTCCTGATTGGCACTCCCAGGTGGCTTCCCATGCCGAGTATCGGGGGGCCGGCCTCTTCGGGGAAGACCCACGGCCCATGCTTGGGATGGAAGCAAAGCGGTTCTTCGGCGATGCGCATACATTGGAAAGCGCCGATCGTGTAAGGCGTATTGGATACCGCTCTTCCGCCCAGGCTTGCGGCGCGGATCGTGATACCCGAGCCGTGGTCAAGGAACTCGCCGATGACCACCCCATCCGCCTCTAGGCATTTCTCGAGGTTTTCCGCCATTACGCTGAGGGATTCAAGTCCTGTCGTTTTCGCCATGCATTGCACGATCGTCGAGACGGCTTTCTGCGCATGAATTCGCTCAGTCACGTCGTGAAGGAAGACGGCCGCGCCCCCGATCTGCCCCCCGGCGGTCGCGATCGGATTGAAAACGCATTCCATCTCGTGGGCACCGTCGCAAAGTTGAATCGGCAGCATAACCTCGATGCGCTCCCCGGCGATGGCTCTCTCGAAATTGCACCACCATTGGGAATGGAGGCGATCTGACAGGCCGTCCAAAGGGACAATGTCTCCAGAATTGATCTCCTGCCCTCCGGAGAGATCCGCGATCATTTTCTTGAAGGACGAGTTGCCTGTGAGAAGCCTGCCATCAAGGTCCATCGAGAATATCATATCGTGAGTGTTCTCTGTTATAAGCCGCAAGTTGCGCTCGCTTGACTGGAGGGACTCCTCAATCTCCTTTCGCTCTGTGATGTCGTTGATGATGCCGTCATAGCTAAGTAGCATGTCATTCTCGTCGAAATGGGGAACGAGGAGATTCCGTACCCAACGGATGCTGCCGTCCTTATGCCGGATGCGATGGACCAGCGATAAGTTCCTGGTACCCGACAGAATCTCGTTGGCCATCTCGATGACCTTAGGCCTATCATCAGGATGAACGAGCTGATACCAGAGATACGGATTGGCGTCGAAGTCCGCTGGCAAGAATCCTGTCACGCCCTCGCAACCGGCATGATGAATAGTCGAAACGGCATGGCCGTCCTCGACGGTCACCGTGTAAACGTAGCTCGTCACCGATTCGAGGAGGCGCTTGAAGCGGGCCTCGCTGACCAAGAGCGCCTTCTCCCTTCTTGTTGCGATATCGCCGGCGCTCGCCGCGTAAGGTCGTTTTGCGCTTATTTCGGTCTTGGATGCGACTCGCCGTTTTTCGGCTGCGACGCGTGGATGCTTGCTCGGTTCTACGTACGCCTGCGTCTGGCTGTTTGTGCGCGAACGCGCCCGTACACGTGTCAAACGCAGAGACTGCAGTCCTGGTTGTATGATGTGAAGTTCTTTGAGATGGACTGCTCCGATTTTTTTAGGATGATCCCTGTTTTTCATAGTGCCTCTTTTGCAATATGCGCATGCCGGTAAATTACCGTGCTTCACGCAAGTTTACCCAGCTGGACTCTTGTAATTCTTGGTTAGCGCGGATGGTATCCAGTCCGTCATTCGAGTGCACGATTGTCGGCGGTGACTCCTTCGTATTCGACGAATCTGCCATCAATTTCGTCTGAGTCTTGATTGACAGGAACTATCGTCGCCATCTTTGTCTTTTCTCTCGCATGCTTCGGATAGCCGGTTCCACCAGATACGTATATCTTCCCAAGGGCTGGCTTGATAGATCGGGTGGTGATTTCTTTGGCCGTGCGCAGCCTGAAAATGCCGATGGCGTCGTCCAAGGTTGTCGCCTGACTCGAGAGCTCCTCGACCGTCGTTGCAAGATCCTCCGCGCTGGCCGCGTTCTGTTGCACTACCACATCGATCTGAGTCAATCCCTTCGCTATCTGATCGGCTCCGCTCGACTGCTCCTCGCTCGCCGCCGCTATCTCCTGAATCAGCTCCGCAGTCTTCTTGATGTCCGGCACCAGCTCCTCTAGTCGTTTCCCTGCCTCTCCCGCTACCGCCACGCTAGTCGCGGACAGCTTGTTGATTTCAGCTGCGGCCGTAGCCGAACGCTCCGCGAGTTTTCGCACCTCCGAGGCTACAACGGCAAAGCCCTTACCGGACTCCCCCGCTCGAGCAGCCTCTATGGCCGCGTTCAGGGCCAAGAGGTTCGTCTGCCTGGCTATCTCTTCGATAATCCCGATCTTCGAGGCAATCTGTTTCATGCTTTCGACTGTCTTGCCCATGGAATGCCCCGACTCCTCTGCATTCTCCCTCACGTGGCGTGCCAGGCTGTCCACCTGCATCGTGTTGTCCGCGTTCTGCTTTATCGTCGACGCGAGTTCTTCCACTGAGGCCGTCAGCTCTTCGATGCTCGCCGCCTGCTCGCTCGCTCCTTGCGATAGGCCCTGTACTGTATCGGAGATGTTCCTCGATCCTGCTGCGAGCTGCCCGGAAGCTGTCCCGATATTTTCCATTACCTCGTCAAGAGTAGATGTGAAATCATTGAAACAACACGACAATACGCCTATCTCGTCAGCGGCGGCTACTTCGACTTTCTTGGTGAGGTCTTTTGTTTTTTCGATGTCTGCAATATCGGCGATTATTGACTTCAGCTTATTGATGACATCTCTCGAGAACATGTATGACGAGAGAAAACTCAGTATGAGAATGAATCCCCAAAAGATAATGTCCTTGGCGTCAATCGATTTTTTGAAGGTGAAAAAATAGTCCCAGGAAAGCACGACTATAAGGACGGTTGGACCAAACCCTCCTAGCCAGAATTTCTGAGACAGTCTAAAGCCTTTGTCGTTATCCTTTACCTGAAAGAACTTCAATGGTTCGTTGATAATATCCAAGAGAATGAATATAGCTATTATCATGCAAATTATCAGGATCGGGTATGCAATCAATTCGGCTTGAAAATATTGAGTACTCAGGAAAGGAATGAAATTGTCGGATTTGTATAGCCAAAGTCCTCTGCTCGCCAACCATGGCCCGGCCATCCCAGCATGTGGACCAATAGTACAATAAATCAGATTGAGGACAAAAAGCCTCGCCGGAAGACTAAGTATCACTTTTTTTGCCCTGTCCTTTATTCCCTCAGAAGCACCTATCGGATTTTCTACGAGGGCGTCGACGCATTTTAAAGAGTTTCTAACATAGACGAGGACGCCGGTTATATAGGTAGCAACGTAAGGAATAACTGGGCTTGCAACCACCAATAGTATCTGTTGCACGCTGAGGATGTTGCAGGCAAAGAGCAGCAGAAACCAGAATACTGGTGGCAGCACGAAGGCTACCAGTATTACCATCAAGACTTTCGCTGAGGAATACTTTTGCTGGATTCCCATAGATCCCCCCCCTAGGCAGGCAATGTTATGGCCTAGATACATGGCGTTAAGTCAGTTCATTTGAATTGCGAGGACTTGCTCGTTCGTCAGCACAGTCACATAGGGCGGCTATAAATGGACGACCATATTTGGTTTCGTACGTTTTCTGCAGCGTTCGGTTCCCGAATCTAAATATTCGTGGCATACTGGCTACCCCTCAACCCTTTTCATAAATGGTGAGAATCGAAGGATAATTAACCTTTCCGTGGTCCTTCGACCGTCCTGCCTCTACAACAACGCTATGGACGACTCTTCCTGGATTTTAAGCCACAACGGCCTACGCGCGTACGGAATATTGCTGTTGCTTCATTAAACTGGTATTGCAGAAGTGGTATGCTTATTGATGACCGTTTCTCGCTATAATAAATGAATTGTCATACCCCCCACGCATTACTATAAGCATCCGGCAAATGAGATCAAGAGTGATGCAAGAGGAAAAAGATAATTAAACTTTGCACCACCGAACGGCGAATGGTATAGAAACAAACTCATTTTTAAATATCCAATGATCTAGAAATAATATCACCCAAGGAATCGCAGCCTGACGGGTAGGGCATCTCACAGACTCAACCTTTTTCGTTTTGAATCATTTATGACGTAGAGGTACTCGGAACGCTTAAAGGGTATTGTAACTCTCCAAGCATGATCAGGCCTTTCATAATCGGCAAAATAATCGTATGCCGTCTTCGAATCAAAATTCCTCGAAATTCGAATCATTGTTACCTTTCGTTATAGGGCGAATTTCATTCCTTCTTTTGCGATTAGAACTCGAAGATAGTTCGATCATTGGAGCCGATGGTTTCTGGTTCGCTCCAGCTATTGAAAAGCCTTTCGAAGGGCTTTTCTTGATCGAGGAATAAGGCGCTGCCTGGGGTGTCTCTCCGCTATCGTCGATGTGGAAAAACTCAACGGCTTCGTTTAGACCGATTGCCCGACTATTGAGCTCTTCGGCCGTAGCTGCAATTTCTTCTGATTGCCCGGCGAGTTCTTCAGAGAGCGATGATAGTTCTTCAGAAGTCGCAGCGTTATTTTGAATGACCGTGTCGAGCTGGATAATTGCCTGATTTATCTGCTCGGCTCCGGTATTTTGTTCGCGTGTAGCGGCACTGATCTCGCGAACGAGATCCGCAGTCTTCACTATCGTCTCGAGGACTCCCCCGATAAGGGTTCCCGCCTTCTCCGCAACAGCAACGCTGTTCATGGCCGTCTTGTTAATATCTGATGATGCGGTTTGGCTCCTTTCCGCGAGTCTGCGGACTTCGCTCGCTACGACTGCAAAACCTTTCCCCGCTTCTCCGGCCCGTGCCGCCTCAATGGCCGCATTCAGCGCCAGCATATTTGTCTGCCGGGCGATTTCCTCGATGACTACGATCTTCGAGCAGATGAGGCGCATCGCTTCAACCGTCTCCGCGACCGCCTCTCCTCCTTGTTTTGCGTCCTTCGAGGCTTTATCGGCGATGATCTCGGTTTGGGATGCGGCTTCGGCGTTTTGGTGGATATTCGCGCTCATTTCTTCCATGGACGACGAAACTTCTTCGCCTGATGCCGCCTGCTCGGTCGTGCCTTGCGAGAGTGTTTGGGCCGAGTTCGAAAGATTCTGCCCTCCCTTGGACATCTGTTCCATCGCACTGCTGAGAGCGTCCGAGCCCGACGATACGTCGCTGGCGATAGTCTTAATCGACAGCACGGCTTCACCTATCTTCTCCTTCAGTTCGAATATAGACATTCCGAGTTTCCCGAGTTCATCACCTCGAGCGAGCAATCGATCACGGCTGAGAGCGTCGAGATTCGCTAATGTAAGGTCTCCCTTCGCCATATCTGCCATAGTGGCAACAACTTGTTTAATAGGCTTCACGATCGAGCTAGCGATAAGGAGAGAGACGAAGATTGCTAGTATCACGCCCGCTCCAATCACTAGATACAGAATATCAAGAAGGCTATCCCGCGTCATGTTCAGTTCCTTGAGCGGTACAGTGAGGCTGATACTCCACCCAGGACTATTGGGTACTCTGGAATAGAACGCCATAACGTCACTGCCGTCAGGTTTTTGATAGGCTGTCGCCCCCGTTTCCCCTGCTTGCATGGCTTTCCCCACAACATCAAGGCCTCTCCAGCCACTCTTGGCGGAATCGAGGAGGTTGAGGTTGAGAATGATATCTTTACTGGGATGTGCAATTATGATCGATCGTTTGTCTACAACGTAGGCATAGCCAGTTACGCCAATCTTGACTGCCGCTACGATCGCGCTCAAAGTATCCGCCTTCACTTGGAAGGCCACGAGTCCGACACGCTTTCCTCCGGCCCCAACGACTGCCTTTGCCAAGACAATGACCGGTACGTTGAGGGATTTTGAGATGGCTTCATCGGCAACGATATAGTCCTGTTCGCTGTTCATCACTTGTGTGAAGTAGTCCCTGTCACTGATGTTGCCTTGCCCCCCAGCGGTTGTGAAATATGAACCATCTGGTGATGCAAAAATGATTTCACCTCCCTCGGCCGAGGAAAGCTTGACATATTCCTTAAGCGCAGACTCTACGTCCTTTCTGTTACCCGATGCAAGTTGGGGGGTAGCGGAAATGAGGTTGAGCTGAGAATGGAGCTTGTCTAAAAGCTGCCCTAACTCGGCCGCCCTCGCACTTGCAATCTGGAGATTCTCGTCCTTGACAAGATCCATAATGGCTGTCGAGAGTCTCAGACCGATGATCAAAGTTACGATTCCGAGAAGGATTGCAACCATGAGGCTCACAATGAATGAGATTCGTACCGAGAGCGATACTCGTTTGAACATACCTCGCTCCTTCCTTGTGCCATGTACTCATCGTTCGCCTGCTCCAGTCATCACCCAAAGGGCCGAACAGTGTAAACCTTGACGAAATAACATGCTTTGGTAAGATAAAGTATTATTAAGGAATGGACTGCTGTCAAATCGCATGTCATGTACGGAATGCAAAGCGCAATATCATGCATTAGACTCGTGGTACATAAACCGGGCCTTCTAGTTCACTACCCTACGGCTAATGACTGTAAATATTCTAAAAACGTCAATAATTATTAAAAAATAACTATATGTTGGCTTTACGCGATAAATTAAACCGTTGTCGATTGACAACGCCGAAGCACTCAATAAGACTTTTCCCTGTCCGATCTAAAAAGCCATGAGAAGCCGCGTAGGCCGCGGCTGTCTCGCGATGTCGTCCCCTTCCGCGGATCGCTGTGGCTTTTCCCGGCCAGTCGTATAGGGGTATATCGTTATGTCTAGAAAGACTCACCTTTCGATGAAGATAGCTTTCTTCGTCGCAACTATCATCACCGTCGTCTTGGTCGCATCTGCCTTTTCAGTCTCGTTGATTGCAAAAAAGACAACCGAAAATCTTTCCTCGCTCGATATGAGCGCCGTGGTCGACGCGCGTGCAAGCGAACTCGGGAGGATCGCTGAGGCAGTTTTCCAGGAACTTGACTCCATGGCTGGCGATTCGGATATGCATGGAAAATCAGCCGTGACCGACGCATTCATCCGAGAGCAGAGCGCAAGCCTTCCTCCAGTGATCATGAGCGTCATGTGGGCTGACTCGAGCGGCCGAGATAGCGATAATCAAGGATTCACGGTCAACATCTCCGACAGACCGTATTTTAAACAGATCATGGGAGGCAGTAGCGATCGACTTGTCTCGGACGCTGTTAAATCAAAAAAGGACGGCACGATTATTATCGTGTTCGCCAGGCCGATTAAAGACGCGAGCGGAAAAGTCTCACGAATGCTCGCCGCTACCATTGCGCTCGACTATATCAATGCGTACATTTCAAAAATAAGCATCGGACAAAATGGTTATGCCTATATTCTGGACAATCGCGGCTTCGTCTTGGCGCATCGCAATAAAGACTACATCCTCAAGCTCAACGCGCTGGACTCTGCGAAGGATGGATGGGTCGGATTCGATGCCGCCGGGAAGGCCGCTTTGACCTCCGAATCGTCGATCTCAACATACAAGAAGCCAGATGGGACTGAGATCAAGATGTTCTCGAAGGCGGTACCTGGCGTCCCCAATTGGCGAATGTGCATGACGATCCCGACCTCCGAGCTAAACGCTGCCGCTATCCAGCTCGTTAATGCCATTTTGTGGATTTTCGTGGTCGCGCTCGCCGTGTCGATCGCATGCTCCATCGCCCTGGCCAGGACTATCACGAAGCCTGTCCAGCTCGTAACCGGAACCATTGAACGCCTCGCGCAGGGCGAGCTGCGCGAAGATCCTGTTTTGTTCGAGGAACTCCATAGGGCGATGAGACGTCGCGACGAGATCGGCTCGGCCGTTACCGCCGCTCAGCGTACGCGCGAAGTCTTGCGCGAAATCGTAGACCAGATAGCGGACGCTGCCTCCCAGGTTTCATCTGGCGCAGAAGAGCTTTCCAGTACGGCCATGAGCGTGTCGAGCGGCGCGAGCGAGCAGGCGGCCGGAATCGAGCAGTTATGCTCATCGACTGAAGAGCTATCCTCTTCAGCAAAGCAAAATGCCGATTCTTCCGGCGGCGCCGATTCCCTTACCCGCAAGGTCGGGAAAGAGGCAGAAGCTTCGGAGACGGTCGTAGTGCAGACGGTCGAGTATATGCGGGAGATCGCGAGCCGAGTCGTAATCGTCGAGGAGATCGCGCGGCAGACGAACCTTTTAGCCCTCAACGCGGCAATAGAGGCGGCAAGGGCCGGCGACGTGGGTAAAGGTTTCGCCGTCGTCGCCGCCGAAGTCCGCAAGCTCGCCGAGCGTAGCGCATTGGCAGCGAGGGAGATCACCCAGCTCACGGCTTTGAGCATGAGTAAGGCCGAGGAAGCAGGCACAAGGCTCGAGGGGCTCCTGCCCGATATCAAGAAGACCGGCGAGCTCGCCGAGGAGATCGCCACTGCCGCGCGCGAGCAGTCGGTTGGGACTGAGCAAATCGCCCTGGCGGTCCAGCAGTTCGATCAGGTCGTCCAGAGGAACTCGAGCACTGCCGAGGAACTCGCGAGCACCGCCGAGGAGCTATCTGGCCAGGCGGAGCTCCTCTCATCCTCGATCTCTTTCTTTAAGACGGACTCGGCTGTTAGGCCCGTCGCGCTCGCCAATGAGTTTGCGGTCGATGTGCATGTCGAAAACGAGGCAACATACGCCCGAGCCATGGGGTAGCATCAACAGGGGAATTGACCGATAGGAGGAAGGGGGAATCGAAATGCAATATGCGCAAAATGGCCTTAACTTTGAATGGGGAATCGATGAGAACATAGTCTGGATAATTGACTGCAGCGAAGGACTTCCAGTCATCATTTACATGGACGATATCCTGAGAATGCTATCTGCGACGCTAGGTTCCTTGGTCGAAGTGAATATTTTGTGCAGAAGCATTATGGGGCGTTGGGATGCAGTTCATATCCGCCATGGATCAAGAGGGTACGATTTTTGCGCTTTAGGGGACGTTAAATCGTATGCGGCCGCAAAAAATAAAATCCTTTCGCTCTTTGGCCCAGGCGCTTCTGTGTTGATGGACGGCCCATGGATCGAGACTCCGCATACCGATATTTTTCCTGAACGACAAGGATGTTCTAATGCGGAAATCGGCGTCGGATAACTCGCTCCAGGCGGCCGATGTAACCCAGATCTGATTCTGGCCGACCTTTCCTTCCTCACATCATATCAGAAGTAGTACTATTTAGCCATGTCGCTGGTATTCCTCCTTTCTAATGTTGCGTCTTTGTCGACAAGTTTCGGCGTGTTCGTGGCTCTGGCGATCCTGGCGTCTCAATTGCGTTCCCGCGGCCTTTTCCTCCTCCTAGGGGCCGTTTTCTTTCTCGCCATCGATTACATGCTTGGCGTAATCCTCTACGCCCCCGCGGATAGCTCGCTAGGGTATGCCACGCGCTCTTCCGATCGTGCCTCTCGCCTTCCTCGTATGCACTATTGAACCGATTTTCGCCGCCGGCGACGAGACGAGCATGGAAAGCACAAGCACAAGCATAAACGACAAACAAATCATCGACATTTCTTTCATCCCCGATTTCTACCGTGGGCTCTTCTCGTCTCGAGTCGACCGGATTATCTCTATCAACATTCCCGCGGGGAACTCGGCGAACGTCGGCGGTTTCGAGATAGGCGGTCTCGCCAACATCGAGGTCACGATCAATGGGACCGCGAAGGAAGCCCTGGTGCTCCATCCCGGAATACTAGATATCGAGTACGTCATTTCCATGCCTGCTCAGTACAACCTTATTGTTAAGACTTCAGGAGGAAGCTTATCGCTCTCCGGCATGCAAGGATCGACCTCCGCGTCGACAACCGGGGGAAACGTCAGCATTGAGGATATGGTCGGTCCGCAAGAAGTAAAAACATCCGGCGGCTGGATCTCGGCTAAGAATATTATCGGCGACCTCATTGGTACGACGACGGGCGGTTCGATTTCTATTAGGGCGACCGAATAAGTGGCCGAATGCCTTGCCGATCATTGGTGCGGAAAGCCCATATGGCGTTATGTTGGCGCAAATATTACACCATCCTCGATCATGACGCTGTCGGGATCCAGGACCTGCTCTTCGACGAGGTCCTTGATCGTGTTTGAGCAGACGACGTCGGAGTGATTTACGCACGAAGCGGTAAGCCTTCTGGCGCTCGCCTTCTGCAGAGCCGGTCGCGCACGGCTGCCGCGGGCTTCATCTAAGGCTTGACCTTAGCGAATTGTTTTTGTATGTTTATTAAACGAACGTTTAGTAAGGATGCCTAATGCCTGTCTCTACCAAGAGTAAGCAGAGCATGTTGTTCACCGCCTTTGACGTTAGGGGGAGGGGGAACGACGCCTTCTCTTCCGGAGCGTCTGAGGCAGAGACGTGAAGAGGCCTCGCTCCTGCGGCGAGGGCGAGCCTTCGCTCCGCACCGAGGCGGTCGCCTCGGCGAAGAAGCTGTTCCTCCAGTGGGGCTACTCAGGCGCATCTATCGCGATGATCGCCGAAATCCTCGGCGTGACGAAGGCGGCGCTCTATTACCATTTCCCCGACAAGGAAGCGCTCTTCCTCGCGGTCTTCGACGATTACTTAAGCTGCGTCGGCGCCGAACTCGACGAGGCTTTGCCCCTCTTCGAGCGGGCGAAGGAAGTTTCGGGCGACGATGCGCGCCTCGCTTTTTCGTCCCTAGCGCGGATTTTCCTATCGCGCGGGGCCGAGAGCGTGAGGATGAACGAGCTGGCGTTTCAGGAAGCGCCGGCCTTGAGCGAGCGAGGGAGGGCCGAGCTCGGCGAACGTTATCATCGGGATCTCGTCCGGCCGCTCGGGGCCTGCTTCCGCTCCGCGGAGGAAACGGGTTGGCTTCGGCCCGCCCGAGCTGGCGAGCCGCCGCGGGTCTGGCTCTTTATGGGAACGCTCTCGGCGTTCTTCTCGCCCGGCCATGACGGCGCCGAAGGGAAGGCCGCCCTCGATCTCGACGAGTCTTCGGAAGCGTTCGCGAGCTTCCTCCTCGAAGGACTTGTCTCTACGCGCCGATAGCTCGTTTCGCGCGATTAATGACCAACGGCAATAAGGAGAGTATCCATGCTGACTATCGCGATATCCTTTATATTTGCGGCCCTTGCGCTTTATTCAGTCGGAGTCTGGGCCGAGAAAATCGGCGGCAGGCTCAAGGTTTGGCAGGCAATCGTGTTTTGGTGCGGTCTAGTCTGCGACACCATCGGCACTGGGGCCATGGGGCGCATAGCGGGTGGCGTGTTCCAGCTCAATTTCCACGGAATCACGGGCCTACTGGCCATTATACTCATGATCTTCCACGCGAGCTGGGCCACTATCGTGCTCGCCTGCAAGGACGAGCGACTTATCAAAGACTTCCATATATTAAGCGTATTCGTGTGGTGCGTCTGGCTCATCCCCATGATCGGTGGGATCGTATTCGGTTCGATGGCATGACCCTGCGCCGTATTAATCGGGCCTTGACGAAAAACAGCGGAAACGGGTATAAAGCTATCCGTCTTAAGCCGCTGTAGCTCAGTTGGTAGAGCAATGGACTGAAAATCCATGTGTCAACAGTTCAATTCTGTTCGGCGGCAGCAAGGCCGACCCTCTCGGGTCGGTCTTTTCGTTGTATCACCCCCTCGTTATACTCAAGGCCATGAAGACAATCATCGTAGGTGGCGCAGGCTACATTGGCAGCCATGTCGCGCATGAGTTCATCGATTCGGGCCATGAAGTCACGATTTTCGATAACCTGTCCACGGGCACGCGGGAAAATCTCTTTCCCGAGGCGCGCTTCATCGAAGGCGATATGCACGATCATCCCGCGCTGCTTTCCGCGATGAAAGGCCACGACGCCGTGATCTACATGGCGGCGGCCAAGGCGGCCGGCGAGTCCATGCTCGTGCCCGAGAAGTACTCGACGCAAAATATCTGCGGGGCGATCGGCGTGATGAACGCCGCCGTCGAGGCCGGCGTGCTAAAGCTGGTCTTTTCCTCCTCGGCCGCCACCTACGGCGAGCCGAAGTACCTGCCCATCGACGAAAAGCATCCGACCGATCCCGAGAACTACTACGGCTTCACGAAGCTCGAGATCGAGCGCATCTTGGCTTGGTACGACAAGCTCAAGAGCCTGCGCTTCGCGGCCCTGCGCTACTTCAACGCCGCGGGCTACGATCCCAAGGGCCGCGTCCACGGGCTCGAGAAGAACCCTGCTAACCTTATTCCCCGCGTCATGGAAGTCGCGATGGGCTACAAGCCCAAGCTCGACGTCTACGGCACCGATTACCCGACCAAGGACGGCACCTGCGTCCGCGACTACGTGCATGTGAGCGACCTCGCGCGCGGACATGTGGCCGCCCTCGAGTGGATAGCGAAGAACGACAAAAGCCTCACCGTCAACCTGGCTTCTGGCTCGGGCCTCACGGTCCTCGAGATCATCGAGGAGGCGCGCCGCGTCTCGGGCAAGAGCATCCCCGCGAACATGGTCGCGCGCAGGCCCGGCGACCCCGCCTGCCTCTACGCCTCTCCCGCCCTAGCCAAGGAGCTGCTGGGCTGGGAGGCCAAGGACTCGAGCGTCGAGACGCTCATCAAGTCGACCTGGGACGCCTACAACAAGCATCAGTAGAAAGGATCGCATCCGCATGACCAAAGAAAAGGCATTCAAATGGCTCGACGGCTCGACCCATGCCATCGTCGAGCTCGAGACTATGCTCTCCTCGATGCCCGCTATCGCCCCCGATTCGGGCGGAGTGGGCGAGATGAAGAAGGCCGAGTCGCTCATCGGCTGGCTCGGTGCGAAGGGCATCCACGAGATCGAGCGCTACGACGCGCCCGACCCGCGCGTGCCCGGCGGGAAGCGGCCGAACATAGTCGCGACTATCCCCGGCGCGAGCGATTCCGGCAGGGTCTGGATCATGAGCCACCTCGACGTCGTGCCCGAGGGCGATCGCTCGATGTGGAAGACCGATCCCTTCAAGGTCGAGTTCAAGGACGGGCGTGTCTACGGCCGTGGTGTCGAGGACAACCAGCAGGGCATAGTGAGCTCGATCTTCGCAGTCCTCTCCATCATCGCCGCAGGCGAGATGCCGGCCCATACGGTGAAGCTCCTCTTCGTGGCTGACGAGGAGGTGGGCTCTGTCTACGGGATCCAGTACATCCTCAAGACGCAATCGCTCTTCCGCAAGGATGATGTCATTATCATTCCCGACGGCGGCAACGCTCAGGGCACCGATATCGAGGTGGCCGAGAAGAACCTCTGCTGGCTGAAGCTCGTCACCAAGGGCAAGCAGTGCCACGGCTCCACGCCCGATGAAGGGGCGAACGCCTTCCTCGCGGCCTGCGAGCTCGCCCTCGCCGTGCACGACCTCGAGAGGACCGTGTTCACCGCGCGCGACGGCCTTTTCTCCCCCGACCGCACGACGCTCTCCCCCACGAAGAAGGAGGCGAACGTCCCCAATGTCAACACGATCCCCGGCGACGACGCCTTCTACGTCGACATGCGCATCCTTCCGCAGTACCCCATCGATCAGGTCCTTGCCGAGATCTCGAAGGCGATGCGGACCATCGAGGCCAAGCATGGCGTAAAGATGAGCTACGAGGTTGTCCAGCGCAACGAGTCGAAGGCCACTGCCCCCGACGCGAGCGTCGTGAAGCGCCTCGCGAAATCGGTGAAGGAAGTCTACGGGGTCGACGCGAAGCCCATCGGCATAGGCGGCGGCACGGTGGGCGCCTATCTGCGCAACGCAGGCTTCGATAGCGTAGTCTGGTCTCGCCTCGAGGAAACCGCCCACCAGCCTAACGAGAACGCTCAAATCGCGAACATAGTCGGCGACGCGAAGGTCTTCGCGAGCCTAATGCTGGAGCCCTAAGTCTAGCACAACCACGACCTTGCCTTGGCGCAGGAGTTCCCTGTTCGACTCTCCCGAGAGGATACGCAGCGCATCCTCTCGGGAGATGATGTAGTCGGTACGGTCGTCCCCGAAGAGCTCTTTAGCCATCACGCGCAAGGGGTCTCCCCCGACGCGCGAGCCCGCCTCGACGCCGAGTCCCGAGGCATAGCCGAGGACGCCGCCTGAGGGACCGGCCTCGGCGAGGACCTCGGGGGCCACGATGCCCTTATCGAGGATCAGGTTCATGTCGCTGTCGTAGATCCGGGGGAAGAGGCAGGGCTTAGCCTTATCCTCCACGCCCTCGCCGTGCACAGGCAGGCTCCCCTTCGCGTAGACGACGATGCCGCTGTATGTCCTGCCCTCCCTCTCCTCGAGCGGCGCCCTGACCGGGGTCGGGCGCCCCCCGCTTAGGAAGAGCGATGCGAGGCTATCGAGGCTGAGCGCGTAGGTCGAGCGGAAGAAGCGCATGTCCTTCGAGAAGGAAGAGGTCTCGGTCCGGATGACGCCGACGAGCTCGACGAGGCGGTCGGCCTCGATGCTGCCGTCCTCGACTGCGTCGCCTATCGTGCGGTGAGAGTCCGCCTGTATCGCGAAGACTGCGTCCTTCTCTAGGCCGCCAATGTCGCGCTCGAGCATGCGCTCGGCGTCGAGCCTTCCCTCCGGCATCCTGAGGCCCGCCGCCGCGAGGTCGAGTTCCACATCCAGCTTGAACACGCGCTCTCGCCAATCAACGCGCGCGCGGGTCTTGTAGACCGAGAGGGCGGCCGGAGGCACCCCCTCGGGCTGGTTCGGCTGTGCTAGGGGCTCGGCCGAAGCTCGGCTTGCGGGAAAGAGAAGCGCTAAGGCGATGGCCGCCGCGATGACCGCGCCCCTTCTCGTGATGCTTGTGTTCATGGCGTCGTTTTCAGTATCGGCACGCGGAGGCTCATGCCTTCGTGGATCACGCTCGAGATACTTAGGCCGTTGCGCTCGGCGAGCGTCTCGGGCTGGACATCATAGCGCAGGGAAATGCTCCAGAGCGTATCGCCCTTGGCCACGGAATAGGAGCCGGTGAACTCGGGCGCTTGGTCCGGCTCGATTTTGGGAGCCGCAGGCGCCGGCGCGTCCTTGAGGGCGGGGACGACTATGACCTGTCCGAGCCCAATATGGTCGGGCCTCAGCCCAGGGTTGGAGGACACTATGGTCTGCATGGGCGTGCCGTAGCGCTGCGCGATGGCGGTTAGGGTATCACCCGAGCGCACGGTGTGCAGGTAATAGCGGATGAGCTTGCGCGACGTGTCGCTCACGAGCGAGCGTATCGCGTCGGCCGACGAGGCCGGGACCTTGAGAGCGTAGCTCGGGGACGGAGGGGTAACGGTGTAGCGGAGCTCGGGATTGGCATCGCGGAGGAGCGAGAAGGGGACGCCGATTTCGTCGGCGATGAGTTTGATGTCGACGGGCCTGCCGGGGACGACCGTCTCCCATGCGGCGCCCTCGGCCCAGTCCTGCGCGAGGCCATTGCGTCCCGGGTAACGTAGGATGGACGCGACCGCTAGAAATTTGGGCACATAGCCGGCCGTCTCCGACTTGAGGTAGCCGTCCTTGCGGAGCTCCCAGTAATCGGGGCTCGCGACGCCGGCCCTCTTCGCTCTGGACAGCGCTCTGGCTATGGCCCCGTCGCCGCAATTATAGGCGGCCAGCGCGAGATTCCAGTCGCCGAAGGTAGAGTAGTTGTCGGCCAGCTTTCGCAGGGCCCCGTCGGTACTCTTCATGAAGTCCCTGCGCTCGTCTACCCATTCATCGACCTTCATGCCGTAACCGCCGATCGAGTTGCGCATGAACTGCCAGAGCCCCGCCGCGCCGCTGCGAGAAACGTTGCGCGGCGAATACTCCGACTCGATGACGGGGAGGAAGGCCAGCTCGTCGGGAAGATTGTAATAACGAATCCGTTCTTCGATGTAGGGGAGGTAGGGCTTGGCCCTGGCCATGATCGCGGAAAGCCATTTCTTGCCGTCGGCCGTTAGGTATGCGGCCCTGCAGTCCTCGAATGTATCTTGTCCCCATGGCATCGGTATGCCATAGAGGGGCGTTTCCGCGTGGCCCTGGGTAGGAGGGCCGGCTTCGCCCCAAAATACGCTTCCCTCGCCTTGGGCAGGGATCGAGCGCTCTGGGACTATTCTGAGCGAGGCGGTTTGCGCAGGGATCGCCGCGTCTGGAGAGCCGGCATCGCCGGACAAACCGGTGGTCGATAAGGCCGAGCCTTGGACGGCCATGGCGTCGGACCAAGAGGGGGAAGCCGCGGCGAGGAGGACCGCTACATAGGCTATGGCCGCACTCTTTCGCAGAGTAAGCGAAAACATCGGATTCTCTCCCCTGAAGCGGATTCTCGCCCATGCCACGAGGCCGACAACCCGAAAGAATAGCATGCGGTCTTTTCCATTGGCAAGATCGCCCTCTTTCTGTACAATTACATACACATGAACCCGCGCCGCACCCGTTCCGATGATGTGCTTTTCCTCTCGGCAGTCACGGCCGTACTCTTCGGCGTTGCGCTTCTCCTCTATACGACGCAATCCCTCGCCGGCGCGTTGAACTTCTGGCCCATACTGGTCATGGCCGTCGGAGGGGCCTTCCTCTACATCGCTTTAGTGCGGGAGGCTTCCTTTTCTTTCCTCTTCGTTGGCATCCTATTCGTGCTCGAGGGAGCTTTCATTCTCGTCTCGATCCTCTCAGAGTGGAAGATGGTCAAGGCTTGGCCTCTGGGCATGGCGACAGCGGGCCTAGCCTGGTTCGTCTCAGGCCTCGCGTCGAAGCGGCGGTTAAAGGTTTCCAACGTCGTTCCTTCGCTTTGTTTTATTTTTCTCGGCCTCGTCTTCGCGGCTTTTTCCTTCGGCTGGGTGCAAGGCAGGTTCCTTGGCTTTATCGCCGTCTGGTGGCCCTGCCTACTCATCGTAGGCGGGATTCTGCTCTTCGTCGCCTACGGGCTTTCGCGTCGCGCGCGCTGCCTCTCGGCCCGCTCGAGGCGCAAGAGCGGCCGTTCCCCCGGCTCATGAGCGTGGAGAGCCGCTGCGGCGATGTCCGCAAGGCTGCGGCGATCCTCGTCGCCCTACTCGTCCTTGCATCCTGCGCGACAAAGCCTCAAAGCGCCGCGCAGGCTAAACCGGCCCCTTCAGCGGCGGTTCCTTCGGCGACTCAAGCCGATAGCGCCGCCAGCGTGCCGCGTCTTCCTGTGGACCCCTCCCCGAGCGAGGCGACGCCGAGCGCTGTCTCTCCTGTTTCCCCTAAACCGGTGGAGGGCACGGCGCTCAAGACCGCCGATCCCGCCGCTCTCTCGCGAGGGCGCGAAGAGCGCGAGGCAATAGAGGCCTCGATCGTCTTTGGCTCCCCTTCGTCGCTCGCTCGCTCGCTCGAACTCGTGTCGCACGTTTCCGTACTCAAGGCCGAGGACTCGGAGACTTTGGCCTCGATCGCGCGGGGCGTCGCGGCCCTGGTCTATCCTGAGGCTGCGTCCGATAAAGCAACCGATTCCTCCTTCGTTTCTACTTCTTCGGGCGACGCGCAAGGTCTCCTGCAAGCGCTTGGCGAGGTGTCCGCCGGCCGCTCTCCCGAAGTAAGCGCGGAAGCCGCTGGCACTTCCTTGGGCGAGCTCATTCCAGCCCTCGTGGTCTTCGCCCTCGATTCGAGCGACTCTTCTCGCAAGGCTTTCGACGCCTTAGACCGCTTCGCCAGACTCGGTGTGCCTTCGATATTGCCTAGCCTCATCAGGGGCGTCGACGCAGAGCGCCGCGGCGATTGGCAGGGCGCCCTCGGCCTTTACCGCTCGGTCCTCGCGATCGCCCCCGACGCGTGGACCGCGAGCCTCGGCTCCGGCAGGGCCTACCTCGCGCTCCGCAGGAGCGGCGACGCGCTGTCCATTCTCGAGGGGCTCGTCAAGTCGCACTCTGGCCTTTCCTCCTTCGATCGGACCTATGCGCTCGCCCTCTATGCGAATGGCCGCTACGACGAGGCGGAGCCCTATGTCGCTCGCGTCCTTACCCGCGATCCTCAGGACTCGCAGCTGGTCATAATGCGAGCACGCTTCCTCATCCGCGCGAAGTCTTATCAACAGGCTCTCCCGCTCCTCGACGCCTACGGCACGATTGATCCCGCGAGCAGGCTCTATCTACTCCTGCGCAGCCTCGAGTCGGAGGGCCTGCGATCGCGCGAGGAGGCGCTCAAGTGGGCGCGCAGGGGGCTGGCCTCCTATCCCGACGATCCGGAGCTCCTCGCGGTTGCGGCGAGGCTCCTCTTCGCCGGTCCCGCCTTCGGGCACGAAGAGGGCCGCAGCCTCGCCGCCAGGGTCTGTTCGCTCGTCGTCCCCGGCGCCTCGGCGCCCGACGACTCCGATAGCGAGACCGGCGCGGTCATTCTGGCGTCGCGCAACGCGGCGGCCGTCGAGGCCTCGCGGCTCCTTGCGCGCGACGCGGCTTCGCGCTTCAAATGGGCCGACGCCGCGACCTACCTCGCCCGCGCGGGCGAGGCCTTCGACGATAAAGCAGCGGCGGCCCTCATCCTGCGCAAGTCCGGGGCCGCGGACGCCGCCCTCGAGTACGCCTCCTCGTGGTACCGATCCGAGCCGCGCTCCGAGGCCGCTACCGAAGCCTACGTCAGGGCCCTCGCCGACTCAGGCGACGAAAAGGCCGCACAGGAGGCGATAGCGCGGCTTCTTCCCGGCGCGAGCTCCCCCCCCCTCCGCTCGGTGCTGTATTATGTCCAGTCCCGCCTGCAGAAGTCGGACGAAGCGGCCCTTTCCCTCCTCCGCGCCGCCTTGGTCGAGAACGCCGACAATGCCGAGGCCCTCGCCGCGGTCTCGGACATTCAGCTGCGCCGAAAGGATTACGCGAAAGCGCGTTTCTACCTCAAACAGGCGATGGCTATCGACCCCGGCGACCCTGAGATCGAAAGCCGGCAGAAAAAGATCGATGAGCTTTCACCGCAATGAATGGGGGGCCGAATTGAAGCGAGTTGCCGGGGGAACGCAAGCCCTCGCTTACGATCCCGCTATAGCCTCGTTCTTGGAGGACATCTACTCGTCCTGCAACGAGCCTGGACGCCTAAGGCGCGATCCCCTCGCGGTCGTCAAGCGTTATGCGAATCCGGACGACCGCGAAGTGGCCGCCTTAGTCTGCTCGACCCTCGCCTTCGGCTCGGTCGACCTCATCGTCAAGGCCTGCGATGCCGCACTCGCACCCCTCGGCGGGCATCCTGCCACCGCCCTCGCAACGATGCGCGAAACTGACGTGCGCGCAGTCTGGTCCGGCTTTCAGTACCGCTTCTGCTTTCCCTCCGACATGACCTGTCTAATGCTCGGTATAGCCCGCGCGCGCGCCGCGGAAGGCAGCCTCGAGTCGCTCTTTCTGCGCGGTGATCCCGGCGGGGACGATATAGTCGGCGCGTTAGGCGCTTTTGTCGGCTCGCTCAAGGGTCTCGGCGCCAAGAAAGGCGAGGGGATACGTGAGAACCTCTTGCCTGATCCTGGGCGGGGCAGCGCCTGCAAGCGACTCTTCCTCTTTCTGCGCTGGCTCGTGCGCGAGGACTCGGTCGATCCGGGCGGCTGGAATCGTGTTGACCGAAGCCGCCTCGTCATACCCCTCGACCTCCATATGACCCGAGTCTGCCATGAGCGTCTCGGCTTCCTGTCCGTCCCTCGGGCCGACCTCAAGAGCGCCCTCGCCGCGACCGCGGCCTTCAGGCTCTACTCGCCTGACGATCCCGTGAAGTACGATTTCGCGCTCACGCGTCCCGGCATCGATCCCGAGCCGGGGGATGAGCGCTTCGCCTGTTCTTGACAAACGCGGGCAAAAGCGCGAGAGACTCTTTGAGGCAGAGGGGCGATGGGGACGCTTCTCTGGAAAATCATCTCGCCTAAGTTATACTTATAAACGTGGACTCTTCGCCTCTGCCTTCGGTTATCGACGACGAAAGGGGGGGGATGGTTATGGGCGCTACAAGGAATTGCTGCAACGAGCTCGAACGGCTTATCGATCGTCACATTGAACTCTGCGAGCTCTTCGACGGAAAACTGACCGTAGGCCGCAGATCCGCTCCGTTCCTCGTCACGATGAGCGGGGAGAAGGCGGCATCGGAATGCCTATCCGACCTCGTCGACAGAGCCCTCGTCACCTACGAAGGCTCGGGCCTCTCGGGAGATGCTACGATATACGCATTAAAGAACGCTCTCGTCCAGGCGATAGTCGATATGTCATATGCCTCCAGTATCGATGCGGCTTGACCCATCTATGGCGGCCGTGCTAGATTCTTTTCGCTTCACTATGAAGCAATCGGGCAATAGCGCAGGTGGTTAGCGTACGAGTCTGGGGGACTCGGGGTCCCCGGTTCGAATCCGGGTTGCCCGATCTTTGAATTTCCTTTCTGAAACTGAAACGATTTAATGGCTTCCGCGGTTCTCTAAAATCCTTCTAAGTGGCCTTGCGGCGGCAGCTATGTTAGCGCGACGGGACTGGGAGTGAACTATGAGAACGACGAAGCCCTTTGTCGTTTACAAGCGGAACCTGCCTTTGGGAGCCGCCCGTGGGGCGGGTCTCTTCGCGACTATTGCGCTACATTGAACTTTTCGACTTCGCCACAGTACGCTGGATATTTATCATCAGCCATTTTATGATAATCTAACTTATAATTAACCGCACGCGAAGTGATTTCCATCAAGCTCTCCACTCGCGCGGAGGGTATTTTTTGTCCACCATACGAGACTTAATGCCGCTTTGGAGTTATTATCTGGCTGGAATCGCTGGATTTTTTATTTTTTACTTTCTGCTTCGCGAACGTTCTGAAAGCGCAAAAATGGGGTTGCTCTGGTCCCTCTGCGCGATCAACTTCGTCGCCTTTCTCGTCCACGACTACTATTTCCTGCAAAGGGGCGACCAAGTCCTCGCCATTCTGCCGCTCCAGCTCTGTACGATAACCGTCTTCCTTCTTCCTCTCGCCCTAGGTCTCCGGAAGCGACTGCTTTACGATTTCCTCTTTTATATCTGCGCTATCGGCGCCTTGATGGCTCTCATCGTCCCGAGCAGCGACAAAATAGGGCAGATCTATTCCCTGATGACTCTATCATTTTTCGTGTTTCATTATGTCCCCGTAATTATACCCCTCCTCCTCGCCTGCTGGGGCATATACCGGCCAAGGCCGACGCTAAAAAGCGTAGGTCTCCTTAGTGCCGTCTTTTTCGGAACGGCGGCCGTTTTGCACCTTCTCAACTTAGTGCTCAACCGCAGTCTCGGTATCGAGGCCGACTATTTCTTCACGATCATCCGTTATTCAGCGCCTTATAACTCGCTTCTCGCCTTCTTCGCGTCGCTCATCCCCTTCGATTTTTTCTACCTTCTACCCGCTGCGCTCATTTTATGGTTTTACATATTCGTCGTCTCGTTGCCTTGGAACTGGCGGCGCTGGTTCGGCTCTGACCGGGCGGCAGCGACGCTCTCGGAATCTACCGTTTTGGACAAGAGATCCGAAATAACAACTAAACAATGAGGGACCTCCACGCGCCATATGGGGCACTTCAGATGGCCTTTATGCCCGAGCTTGCTCAACGAAGGAAGTAAGATTCTATTTTATCAACGTGATCAAATGAATTCCATACACAAAGAAGATAATACCGCCTGCCGTGACAGCAAGGCTTGTAAACCAAAGCCACCGACGACGAAGCAAAGCTGAGATTGCGGATATTCCGATCGCTATTTCAAGGAAATTCTCCGCGTATGACATGATATTGTGGGCTGCAAAGTGTTTTGCGGATGCCTGCTCCTGCTCCGTGGCCTTTGTTGATATTTCTTTTTGCTCTTTGCTATAGTTCTCGACTTGCATTTCACTGTTTGCATCTACGGCCTTATTTACCGCCTTCAGTGTCGTCATCTCATTTTGAATGATCATGGATTTAATTCCCTTTGCCTGATAATAGCTCCAATTGTCCGATGCTTTTAATTGATCGAGCATGGCTTCGTTGCTTTGATGCTCTGAAAGAAAAGATGCGCTTGCAGCTAATACGGCAATCAATGCTGAACTTAGAGCAATCTTCATGGTCCCGGGATCGTGTGTTTTTTCAGCTTGTTCGTGAATGGTTTTATGGACTTCCTCTGTCGGATTACCCATGAGAAAAATCTCCCTAAATGAAAAATATTGACCTGCATAATAGTAATTTTATTCCTTTTGTTCAAGGATAGGCAGGGTGATCCGGTGATGGCGTTTTAAGTAATTAATCAGAAGGAGTTATTTGCCCAATGGGATTATTGAGAGGTATACAAACTCCGAATATTTTGGGTCGTTCTTTTCTGATAAATAGAGAACCACCAAGCTGTTTCGATTGAATATCAACGATCTTTAGTCCTGGCCCTGAATATGTTTCAATATTAAAATCATCGGGTAAGGCTTTGCCAGTATCAAGCACTGAAATGATACAGTCTTTATCTCTTGCCTCAATAGTCAATACGATAGAGCCGTTGCTGTCATTTGGGAATGCATGCTTCAGTGCATTACTGACAAGTTCATTGACAATCATTCCAATTGTCGTGGAAATATCGGGATTGCATGCTAATGGACGGATGTGGCGCTCGAGTGTTATAAAATTGCTGTGATTATAAGCGGCAATTAGCGATTCGGTGATCAACTGAATGTATTCGTCTAGCCTAATCGCTGAAACCGAGCCATATTTTGTCAACAGTTCATAGAGTTTTTCTATGGACATAATCCTGTCAGAAAGATCACAGAGTATTTCTTCACCAGTCCTGTTAGGGATCTCTTCCAATTCGATATTTATCATGCTCGAGATGGTTTGCAAATTATTTTTTGTCCTATGGGATAATTCCTTAAAAAGCACATCTTTTTCTTGAAGCGATTTAGATAGTATGTCATTTTTACTCTTGGCTTCAGTTATGTCTTGGACCGTGCCGATCATTCGAAGAGGCGCCATATTTTTGTCAAATTCGAGTTCTCCTCTGCCCGATATCCAGCGAATTCCTTTATCGATTGGCCGCTGTATCTGGTATTCCTTTTCAAATGCCTTTTTTCTTCCGTAAACCTGATTAGTAAAATATTCTGACACTTCATTGCGTTGAAGAATTAAGCTTAACCAATTCTCCCCTGTCTTCTTGAAATCATCGCCAATGCCAAATATTTCATCCATTGTCTTTGTGCTTTCCCATTTCTGCTTTGTGGGATCTTCATGCGAAATGTCCATAACGAATGAACCTATACGCCCTATTTCTTGGGCCTTTTGAAGAAACTCCTCTGTTAGCTTTAGTTTCGCTTCAGTATGATTTCTTTCTTGTATTGTCTCTTCCAGCGTCCGATTTAGCGAGGCGAGGTTATGTATTGTTTCAAAAAGCTCAGTATTTGTAGATTCTAGCTGCTGAGCTTTCGTTTGTAGTTGCAATCGTGCTTCATGAAGCTTAAATGCCATGCGTATGGAGGCTAGGAGAACTGTTTCCCCGCTATTTTTTACGACGTATCCTAATGATGTAATTCTTTCAGTCCGAGCAACAATTTCCGGTTCAATGTGACTTGATAGGAATAAGATCGGAAGCTTCTTGTTTTTTAAAATAATCTCAGCCGTTTCTGGTCCGTCGAGACCGGATCCTAGATCGATATCCATCAGGATGAGGTCTATTGATTTCCCCTGAACTATGTCTATTGCTTCTAGGCCTGAAGACGCTGTAAAAACCATATAGCCATGCCGAGTGAGCATCTTGGCTTCCGACATAGCAATAATCGCTTCATCTTCGACGAGTAATATAGAAGACTTCATTCCCTCCAACATACATACCTCCGGAATACACCATGACGCAATTGCGGTCATTCCTCGGTTTTGTATTTTGGGAATTCGTAGATTATTCCAATAATAAAGATTAGGTTATAATAAGAGAAAGTCAATATTCTTAGAGATATGATTGCTTCCCGAATCCATGGAGCCATGCGCGATGAAGGGCTAAGGGCTTCCGGTTCCGCGAAGTCAAAGCCTCCTGCCGCCACTCGCCGCAGTGTCGCACTTCGTGCTATCGTGGCGATATTCGACGTTCAAGGAAGGCGTATGAAAAGATTAGCGATCATTGCATGTTGTTTAACGATTCTCCTCCCTCTCGCCGCCCAGGATCAAAAGCCCGCGGCTCCTGAAACCCCTGCAGCCCCTGCGGCTCCTGCCGACCCGAGCTATGCCCTCGGCATGCTCCTCGGCGCGAACATCAAGAGCAATGGCCTTGCCGACATCGTGCTCGACGATTTCATGGCGGGATTCAAGGCTGGCATCTCCGGCGGCGAGACGAAGATGAGCCAAGCCGAGGCGCAGTCCGCGGTCCAGGCCGCCCTCGGCGCTGCCAAGGAAAAGAAGAGCGCGGCAAACCTCGCGGCCGGCAAGGCGTTTCTCGCCGAGAACGGCAAGAAGGCGGGCGTCACGGTAACTGCCTCCGGACTTCAGTACGAGGTCATCACGGCAGGCACCGGAGCCAAGCCCAGCGCCTCTGATACGGTCAAGGTGAACTACGAAGGTAAGCTCATCGACGGCAAGGTCTTCGACAGCTCATACCAGCGCGGCGAGCCCGCCACCTTCCCGCTCTCTAACATCATCCCGGGCTGGACTGAGGGCCTGCAGCTCATGCAGGTGGGCAGCAAGTACCGTTTCTACCTCCCCCCTGAGCTCGCCTACGGCGAGCAGGGCGCGGGTGACACCATCGAGCCGAACAGCGTCCTCGTCTTCGACATAGAGCTGCTTTCGATCGAGACTCCCGCAGCCCCGACTCCGGCCCCCGCTGACGCTCCCGCTACGGCTCCTGCCGCGGCTCCCAAGAACTAAACTGGAGGCGAGGGGCTCATATGCGCCCCTCGTCAGCCAATCGTTCCCCAAAGGAGCGCGACGATCGTCACGAGGCCGATAAGCGCGATGCTGATCCGTTTCAGCGGCTCGACGAAGGCTGGCTTCCGTTTCGAGTTTTTTTCTCCCTTACAGAAATGCGATCCGAATGTCGTTCTCTCTCCGCATATCGGACAATTGTAAACCAATGGCTTAAACTGCTTTCTCTTTGTCATTGAGCTCATCTTCTCCACCTGTCTCACAGGAGGATTCGGCCTTCGCGACTCTTATTAAGCGAATCCCGTTCCGCCTGAGGAGCGCGGCTGCTACGCCGTCGCCCGGAATCTTTCGGCCCGAGAACGATCCGTCGTAGACCTCGCCGACCCCGCAGGACGGGCTGTTTGCCGCGAAAAACGCCTCAGTAGCCCCGCAGGAGCGCGCGAGGCTGAGGCTGGCCTCGGCGCCGGCGAGGAAGGCCGCCGTAACATCATGTCCGTCGCGATCCAGAACCCGTGCGCGACCATCGAGGACGGCCGCGCCGTCTCCATCTCGTATCTCTGCGGGGGCGCGGGGCAGGCCGAGCCCGCCGAAGAGCTCAGGACAGAAGGGCATGAGCTCTCCCCGTTTGAAGCGCAGGGTGAGTTCGGGATCGCTTCGGTCTTTTGCGTCGTATCTGCATTTGATGCCCACGAGGCATGCGCTTATTAGTTCCATAGCCGCCTTATGCGCGAGTGGCAAGTATCCCGTCCGCGGCGCGAAGACCGGATGCCCACGCGGCCGTGATTCCCCTGCTCGTGCCTGCCCCGTCGCCGATAAGGTAGAGCCCGGGCTTGCACTGGAAGTGCTCGTCGGTGAATACGGGGCGGTTCGCGTAGAGCTTGATCTCGGGGTAGTACATCACGGTGCTCGGGTGGAGAAGCCCCGGCACGATGGTGTCAAGGAGCTTCATGGCGTTCCAGATCGCGCGCATGACCTTGGCGGGGGCGCAGAGGCTGATGTCTCCCGGCGTGGCTGAGGGCAGGGTCGGCTCGAAGTCGTAGAGGTCGCCCGAGAAGCTGTCGCGGAAGGACCTCTTGCCCAGGCGAAAGTCGCCGACGCGCTGCATGATGGGTTTGCCTCCGCCCAAGAGGGCGGCCTGGATGCCGAGCATGCGCGCGTAGTCCTGGCCCGAAGCGAGAGGCTCCGTGAGGGTGACGGTCTTGAGCATCGCGAAGTTCACGAGGCCGTTCGTCGGCCGCGAGTCTGACCAGGCGTGGCCATTGACGCTGTACCAGGGCGAGTCGGACTCGGCCTCGTATTTCTCTTGGACTACTTGGGCCGCTCCCGAGTTCGTGCAGAAGGTGCGCGTCTTCTTTGGAAAGAGGAATTTCGGGTCGTAGTAGTCGGAGACGATAGGGTAGTGCTCGCGCCTTGTCTCGATGCGCACACCCACGTCGACCGCGTTGTCGGTATAGCTGACACCCGCGGAAGTCATGACGTCCTGGAGGAAGGAGAAGCCGCCTCGGCCCGGCGCGACGATGAGGTCGCGGTAACCGATCTCGCGCTTGTCCGTCTTGAGGACGCGCGCCTCTGCGTCGACTACGAGCACCCTCTCGCCCAGGGATATCTCGGCCCCGAGGGAAGAGAGCCTGGCGACGAGGCGCTTTATGAGCTCGAGCCCCCCGTCTGTGCCGAGATGGGACTGCCGTATCTCGAGGAGGCTTACGCCGATTTTCTCGGCCCGCTTCGCGTAAATGGACAGGTTGCGCTTCTCCATGATGGAGGGCTCGAGGAAGGCCTCGACGCGCTCGAGATAAGCTTCAGCCTGCTTCCTGGCCCAGCAGCAATCGGGGAAACCGATGGGCCAGCTGAAGTTCATCTTGCAGTCGTTGCGCAGACCGCCCGAGGAATACTCGTTCTTATCGAGAAGGAGAATGGAAAAATCGGGCCTGCGCTCGAGGAGCTCGAAGGCCGCACCGAGTCCGCCGGGGCCCGAACCTATGATAACGATATCGTAATGATCCATGGCGGTATCGAAGCATATCCTGTAGTCGGCTTCGTGTCATCCGATCTCTAGGAACTCTTCCCATTGCGCCTAAGGCGGGCTATCATCCGGCCTATGCCGGCCATGCCCATCGCACTGCTCACGATCGTCGTCTGGAGCAGTCTCGCCTTCCTAAGCACTCGCGTGAACGCTCTGCCTTCCTTCCTCGCGGTGGGCGTCGCGCTTACGGTCGGGGGATTAGTCGGGTTCGTCCGCGTCCGTGAATGGAAAGTGCCGCTCAAGACCTTCGCGGTCGGCGTGGGCGGCATCTTCGGCTATCATGCGCTTCTATTCGCGGCCTTTCGCCTCGCGCCGACGCTTGAGGTCAATCTCATCAACTATCTGTGGCCTCTGCTTATCGTTATGCTTTCGCCCCTTTTCCTCCGCGGAGTGAAGCTGGGCAAGCGTCATATCGTCGGCGCCCTCCTGGGCTTCGCGGGGGCCTTCCTTATCGTAGGAGGGGGAGGCTTTAGGCCCGACGCCGCGGCCCTGCCGGGCTATCTTCTCGCTGCCGCGGCGGCCTTCGTCTGGGCCTCGTACTCGCTGCTCACGAAGCGCCTTCCCAGCTTCCCTACGGGGGCCGTCGGCGGCTTTTGCCTCGCTTCGGGGCTTCTTTCGCTCGGCCTCTACGGCCTCGAGCTCGCGCTGTCGCCGCTTTCGTCACTGCCGACGCTCCGCTTCCTCGATTGGCTTTTCCTGGTACTTTTGGGCCTTGGCCCGATGGGCGGCGCATTCTATCTGTGGGACGCGGCCATGAAAAAAGGGGATCCGCGAGCCATCGGCTCGCTATCCTACCTCACGCCGCTTCTTTCCACGCTCAATCTCGTGGTGCTGGGCGGGAAGAGCCTATCGCCGATCGCCGGAGCCGCCATGGGACTGATCGTGTCCGGGGCGATCCTGGGCTCGCTCGACATCGTGCGAGACGCCTTGCGCTCTATTTCCCCGTCGAAGCCTGGCCGCCCTTCGTGATCTTCTTGCAGGGAATCCAGACGTACTTTGCGTCGCTCACCACGATGCCGGACTTCGCGGGATTGACCTTGCGGCCGAGGGCGTAGGCAAGACCGAAGACCGCGGCGCCGATGCGGCTATCGTCCGTGGTAGCCATGCCGACGAGAAGGCCCGATCCTATGGCCGCCTTTACCGAGTCGGGCAAGCCCTGTGCGGAGGCCCCCGCGATAAGGGGTGCCCTCTTGGCCTTCACGGCGGCGCTATAGTAGTCGATCGTTCCCAGGGTTGAGGCGAGGTCGACGCAGATCGCGACCTCGACCTTGGCGCCCAGCTTGGTCAGGGTCGAAGCGTCGACGACCGCGCCTACGCTCTCGGCCTTGATCCCCGCGGCGGCCAGAGCCTTGACGAAGCCCTCCGCGCGCGGGCCCTTCTCGTCCTCGACCCCGACGATCGCGTATTGGAGGACTTTGTCCTTGTTGCGATCGAGGAGGGGATTCGCTTTCCACGACGCGGCGATGAGCTCGCCCTGGGCTTGCCCCGAGTCCTGGTCCCGCGTCCCGACGAAGAATACCTTGTCCCATGAGCGCATGAGGTCTTCCGAAGGGAGGACGCCGAAGAGTACGAGGGGTATCCCAAGCTCCTTGGCCTGGGTTATGGTATCGCCTATCGTGCCAGAGTCGACCGGCTCGAGCGCGAGGGACGCGAGCTTCTTGTCGCTGAAAAGGGTCTTCACTTGAAGGCCTTGGGCCGCGCTCTGGCCCTGCCCGTCGAGGAGGGACAGGTCCGCCTTATCCAAGGCCGCAGTCTCCAACGCCTTGCGAAGGCTGGAGGAGCGCTCCTCGTCGAAGGAACGAAGGACGGCGCCGATCCTCGGTTTGTCCTTTACGCCGGGGGCGCAGGAGGCGAGGCCGAGAGTCAGGACTGCCGAGCACAGAAGGATCGTAATGGTTGCGCGCACCGTTTCATTCTATGCGCAAGCGGCAACACTGTCCAGTTTGGTCATCGCAAGTCTCGGCCCCCAATCGTAGGCCGCCTCAGGCCTAAAACTTTTATAAATATCCTTTAACAGCGTATTGATTTCCCTGGCCGGACAGATATCCTTAATTCAAAGGGGGAAGACCGTGGGTAGGGGCAAGAAGATCGTCGATATCGAGCTTGTTATCGAAGAGGCCATCGCCCTTATTGAGGAAGGCGGGGTCGAGGAGTTCTCGACGCGCCGCCTGGCATCCCGCCTGGGCATATCGGCCATGACCCTGTACAATTACTACGAGAATCGCGGCGCGATACTAAAGGGCGCCCTGAGCATGGGCCAAGGCCTTATGTGGAAAGGTCTCGACGCCGAGGTTGCTTCCTGGCGGAGCCAGGGGGGCAGCCTGGTGGGGGCCTATCGCATCCTGGCGGACCACCTTCTCGCCTTCGCCCAGGCTAGGCCTAGCCTCTGCCGTTTCCTTCTCACTGAGAGCGCCGGGAACAGCTGGAGCGCCTTCGGCAGCCAGATCGAGAAAGTCTCGGGCCTCTCTCCCGCGGAAGGAGAGCTCGCCCGCGACGTCTATCTCTTCGAACTTCTGGCCTTCGCGCTGGCGCTCAAGGTGATAAGCGGGGGCGAGACCGCTGAGGGCTTCCGATCGCTCGTCGCTGAGGGCTACGATCGTCTCTTAAGCCGTTATGATGCAGACTAGTCCTCTACATAGACGCGGGGCACGCGGCCGCCCACTGCACAGGTGAGCTCGTAGGGGATAGTCCCCAGTATCTCGCACAGGCTCTCGCCCGGGATGCCCCCGTTCCCCTTCACGCCGAAGACGATGACGTCGTCGCCCTCGCGCGAGCTCGAGTCCGGGCCTAGGTCGAGCATCGTCTGGTCCATGCAAACTCTGCCGCGAACGGGATGCGCCCCTCCGCCTGTCCACATTGAGGCCTTGTTGGAGAGCGCTCGGCTATAGCCGTCGCCATAGCCTATGGGCACGGTGGCGATAGTCGTATCGGCCGGGGCCTTCCATGTCCTTCCGTAGCTTACGCCCTCTCCCGCGCGAAGGCCTTTCACGAATGATATCTTCGATACGAGGCGCATGACCGGCTCGAGCCCGATCTTGCGCCAGGGCGAGGGCTCGTAGCCGTAGACGAAGATGCCCGGCCTCACCATGCCGAAGCGCGCTTCGGGCATGGCGACGAGGGCTGCCGAGTTCTCGAGGTGGGGAAGGGGAGGCTCTATGCCCTTCGAGGCGAGGGCCTTGAGCGCCACGCGGAAGCGCGCCTCCTGTTCGCGGGCGAATTCGAGGTCGCAGTCCGCTGTGGCGAGGTGGGAGAAGGCGCCGATGATCTCGAGTCCACCTCTGGTGACAAGGTCCGCGAGTTCTTCCGCGAAGCTATCGACTTCCTTCCAGTCCACGCCTATGCGTCCCATGCCCGTGTCGATCTTCGCGTGGACGCGTATACTCGCGCCTTCGGTTTTCGCGGCGGCGTAGGCGGCGCGCGCCTTATCGGCCGACCCTACGGTGAGGTCCACATGGTAGCGCGCGAAGAGGGGAAGCTGCTCGTCCGGCGGCGAGCCCAGGACAAGGATGGGCGCCTCGATGCCGGCGCGCCTTAGCTCGACGGCTTCCTCGATTATGGCGACGCCGAGGTAGCCCGCGCCCTCGGCGAGGAGCTCTCGCGCTACGCGGATCATGCCGTGGCCGTAGGCGTCGGCCTTGACCACCGCCATGACTTTAACGTCCGCTCCGGCGAGCTCCCGCGCCCGTCCGAAGTTGCGCCTGAGCGCGCCTAAGCGTATTTCGGCCCTTGTCGGCCTTTCCTCGAGATCTCCTTGCGACATGATGTGGACCTTTCCTCGCCGATTAGTGAGCTTTCTTCATGAGCTGGGCGGATCTCTCTGCGGCTTTCACTACCGCGTTGATGAGGGTCAGGCGCAGGCCTCCCGCCTCGAGCTCGAGTATGCCGTCTATGGTCGTGCCTGCGGGCGTCGTGACCTCGTCCTTGAGCTTGGCGGGGTGTTCGCCCGTGATAAGGACATTGCGCGCCGCGCCGAGGACGGTCTGTGAGGCGAGCTCGATAGCGACGTCGCGAGGCAGACCGAGCTTGACGCCGCCGTCCGCCAGAGACTCGATGATGATGTAGACATAGGCGGGCCCAGAGCCCGAAAGGCCTGTGACCGCGTCCATATGCTGTTCGTCGAGGACGAGGGCCCGGCCGACCGAGCGGAAGAGCTCGGTAGCCCAGGCGAGATCGCTCTCCCCAACCTTGGAGCCGGGAGAGAGGACGGTCATTCCTTCCCCGATGCCGACGGCCATGTTGGGCATCGTCCTGATTACGGGGACTCCCTTGGGCGCGACTGACTCGAGGAGGCCGAGACTGACGCCCGCGGCAGTCGAGATGAGCAGCTTCTCCGGCCCGAGCTCCGGGGCGATCTCGGTTATCACATCGGCGACAGTCTTAGGCTTGACCGCGACGACGATAGCGTCGGAGGCCCGCGCCACTTCGCGATTGTCCAGCACCGCGCGGATGCCCGTCTTCGCCTCGAGGGCAGCGCGATGAGCCTCGGTGCGCACGGACAGGAGAATGTCTTCCCTCCGAACCAGGCCGCGCTTCGCTACGCCGACCGCGAGGGCCTCGCCGACCTTGCCTGCGCCGATGATGCCTAACTTCTTGCCCATGCAGACCTCCGACCGCGCACGCCACGCCGCGCATCGATGCGGTGCAAGTATAGCGCCGTCACGGGCGGAGTATCTACACGCCGCTCCCCTTCCCGCTGAGCTCCTCGAGGAACGCGTCGAAACGAGGCTTGTCCTCGTCGAAGATACGGTCGATCTTGATGCCGAAGCGGCAGCGCCCGCCCTCTTGCTCCGAGTGCAGCACATAGCCTTCGCCCCGCACCGAACCCTCGCCCCCCGCGCCGTACACGCTGATCATGAAGAAGACATTCGTGTCCGGCTCGATCGCTTCGTCGGCTATGCAACTGATACCGGCGCTCGAGATATCGAGGCCCTCGGCCCAGAGATACTCTTCCTTTATCGCCTGGAAGCCAATGAGCTGCTTAATTTTGAAGCGCGGCGTTTTCCTCATCTCGTCCATGCATCGAGTATAGAGCACAGTTGCGCATCGCGAAAGCGCAATCTCGCCCCGTGATGCTCTTGAATCTCGATGCAGAAACGCGGCAGAATCCCCCATGCGCGATGAACGTCCAACCCTGTTGATGCCCGACAGCGCGGACCTCCCCTGTCTCTTCGAAGTGAGCCGACTGCTCGTCAGACATGCGAGCCTGGAAGAGGCTATGGGCCCTCTTCTCTCGCTCTTGGCCGATCGCGCGGGGCTTTCCGGCGGCATGGCGGCCCTCGCCCTCTCCGAGGACGGCGAAGTGCGCGTGACCGCCGTCGCCGATCCCGCTGACTCTCCCATGGTCAGCAGGCGCGTGGATATCGGCTCGGGCCTTCTGGGCAGGGCGCTCTCTTCGGTCGCTCCCGTCGAAGGGCCCGAGGGGCTTGCGGTCCCGATCCTGTTAGGCGGCGCCGCGGTCGGCGCGCTCTCCTTCTCGAGCTCCCAGGCAAGCCGCGAGCGCACGCTCTCCATGGCCGAGGCTGTCGCCTCCCTTGTCGCCGAGGCCCACGGCCTCAGGCGGCGCCTCGCTCGCGCGGCTGCCCTCGGCAGCGAGGCCGAGGGCGCCTTCTCCGGCGGCAGCCACGTCGTTGCCGCTTCCACTGAAGTCTTCTGCGCTGACGAGGGATGGGCCCCGGCCGCGATAGTCGGCCGCTCGGCCCCGATGCGCGAGCTTTTTTCCCTGATCGACCGCGTAGCGGGAACCGAGACGACGGTCCTCGTCATGGGCGAGAGCGGCACGGGCAAGGAGCTCGTCGCCCGCGCCCTCCACGAGAGATCGGGCCGCGCCAAGGGCGCCTTCGTCGCGGTAAACTGTGCGGCCTTGCCTGAGTCCGTCATCGAGAGCGAGCTCTTCGGCCACGAGAAGGGAGCCTTCACGGGCGCCCAGGATCAGCGCCGCGGTCGCTTCGAACTCGCCGACGGAGGCACCCTCTTCCTCGACGAGATAGGAGAGCTCTCGCTCGCCGTCCAAGCCAAGCTTCTACGCGTCCTCCAGGAAGGCGAGTTCCAGCGTGTAGGCGGTTCGTCAACGATCAAGACGGACGCGCGCGTGGTCGTCGCGACGAACCGCGACCTCGATAAGGAAGTGGCGGAAGGCCGTTTCCGCGCGGACCTCTTCTGGCGGCTCAACGTCTTTCCCCTACGCGTACCCCCATTGCGCGAGCGGCGCAGCGACATAGTCCTCCTCGCCGACCACTTCGCCGAGAAGCATGGACGCCGCTCTGGCAAGCCCATCCTGCGCATATCCAGCCCCGCTATCGACCTCCTCGTGACCTACCACTGGCCGGGCAATGTGCGCGAGCTCGAGAACTGCATCGAACGCGCGGTCATCCTCTCGACCGATTCGGTCATCCACGCCTATCACCTGCCTCCGAGCCTCCAGTCGGCCGACTCGACCGGCACCGGCCCGGGCTCGACCCTGGATGCTTCCCTGGCCAGGCTCGAGCGCGAGCTTCTTGTCGAGGCGCTCAAAATCTGTCGCGGCAACGCGGCGGCGGCGGCTAGGAGACTTGGGGTCACCGAGCGTAGGATGGGGCTCGCTCTTCATCGCTATGGCATAGACTGGCGCAGATTTCGTACAACAATGTAGGATTTTTCTTTGTTCATACTCCGATGTCGGTTCTCTCAATTCAGGGTATGAAAGCAAGGGCTTATTTAGTAATGAATTATTTGGATTGAATAATTGGCATAATTTATGCTCTATTCAGAGCAAAGGTCTATAGACAAGAGGAGAGGTACATGAGTGATTGTATAGAAGTGACGACTGAAGGGCTCGCTGAAATTTATGGAAAAAACTGTTTTTCTAATTCGGTCATGCGAGAGCGTCTGCCCAAGACTATCTATGCCGAGCTGCTCAAAGTTCAGGCAGGCAAGCGCGAACTGACTCTCGATATAGCCGAGGTCGTCGCGAGCGCGATGCGCGATTGGGCCCTCGAGCGTGGGGCTACACACTATACTCACTGGTTCCATCCTCTTTCCGGCATCTCGGCCGAGAAGCACGATTCCTTCATCAACCCCCTGGGCGACGGCCGTGTCCTCATCGAGTTTTCCGGCAAGGAGCTCGTGAAGGGCGAGCCCGACGCCTCTTCCTTTCCCTCGGGAGGCCTCCGGGCCACCTTCGAGGCCCGCGGTTACACCGCCTGGGACGTGACGAGCCCCGCCTTCCTCAAGACTTCGGCGGGCAGGACTACGCTCTGCGTGCCCACTGCCTTCGTCTCTTATTTCGGCCACGCGCTCGACAAGAAGGTTCCCCTCCTGCGCTCGATCGAGGCGCTCAACAAGCAGTCCCTCCGCGTCCTTGCCGCCCTCGGTCACAAGGAAGTGACCCGCGTCACCCCGACCGTCGGCCCCGAGCAGGAGTATTTCCTCGTGAGCCATGAGCTCTATGCGAAGCGCCCCGACCTCGTCCTCACCGGGCGCACGGTCTTCGGCTCCATGTCCGCCAAAGGCCAGGAGATGGAGGACCACTACTTCGGCGCCATCCCCGAGAAGGTCGCCGGTTTCATGAAGGAGCTGAACGAGGAGTTGTGGGCCATGGGCGTTCCCGCGAAGACCCAGCACAACGAGGTCGCGCCGAACCAGTTCGAGCTCGCCTGCGTCTACGAGAGCTCCAACGTCGCGGCCGACTCGAATCAGCTGGTTATGGAGACCATCAATCATGTCGCCGCACGCCACGGCATGGCCGCTCTTCTCCACGAGAAGCCCTTTGCCGGGATAAACGGTTCGGGCAAGCACGTCAACTGGGCCCTCAGCACAGATACGGGCGTCAACCTCCTCGAGCCCGGCTCCGACCCCTCTTCCAACCTGCGCTTCCTCGTCTTCATCAGCGCGATCATCGAGGCGGTCGACCGCTACTCGCCTCAGATGCGCGCTTCCGTCGCCACGAGCGGCAACGATCAGCGCCTCGGAGGGAACGAGGCGCCGCCCGCTATCATCTCCATTTTCCTCGGCGATCAGCTCTCCGATGTCCTCGACGCCGTCGCCGACGGCAAGCCCTACATCTCCAAGGAGGGAGGCAAGATCGAGATCGGCGCGGCCTCTCTGCCCAAGCTGCCTCAGGATCTGACCGACCGCAACCGCACGAGCCCCTTCGCTTTCACCGGCAACAAGTTCGAATTCCGCATGGTCGGATCCTCGCAGTCCGTCGCCACACCCTCCGCGGTAGTGAACACCGCCGCCGCCGACGTCCTTGCGCGTTTCGCCGACCGCCTCGAGGCCGCCGCGAATAAGGGTGCCGATATGACGGCCGAGATCCGCTCCCTCATCGCTGATTCCTACAAGGCTCACCGCCGCGTCGTGTTCAACGGCAACGGCTATTCCGAGGAGTGGCACCGCGAGGCCGTGCGCCGCGGCCTACCCAGCTTCAAGGCCGCGGTCGAGGTCATACCCGAGTTCGCTTCGCAGGCGGGCGTCGAACTCTTCGCGCGCCAGGGGGTCTTCACGAAGGAAGAGGCCGAGAGCCGCTGCGTGATCTACCTCGAGAAGTACGCCAAGCAGGTCAACATCGAGGCCGGCATAATGGTCGAAATGGCCAGGCGCTACATCTTCCCGGCCGTCACCGCGAGCGCCGAGGATTACGCCCGCGCCGCGAGCAGCCTCGCCGCGGTCGGCGCCCTCTCCTCGCCGCAGGAGCTGCGAGCCCGCAAGCTCGCGGAGATCGCCTCCGCCATCTTCGACGAGACCGATAAGCTTGAGAAGGCTCTCCTGGGCGTGCAGGAGATCGAGGAACCCCTCGCCGAGGCCCGCGCCTATCGCGAGAGCGTCATCCCTCGGATGAACGCGCTGCGCGAGAAGGTCGACGCCGTCGAGAAGCTCGTCGAGGCTTCTCGCTGGCCCTTCCCGACCTACCAGGATCTCCTCTTCTCTCTTTAACAATCTTCGGTAACCGGGGCCCGCGCTCTTTTCCTCCTCGGAGAGCGCAGGCCCTTTTTGTTGGCGGCCGTTCTCCGTTCTTCCTTTATAGGTGGCTTCGCGCGCCTGTGGCATTCCCTCCTCGCGACGCCAGGCGCGGCATGCTATACTCGACGCCGATGAAGGTTCTCAAGCGGATAGTGCCCTTCGCGGTCATCGCGGCGGCCATTCTCTTATTGCTCTATTTGCCCGATATCGCGCCCGAGCGCTATACCGACCTCGGCACCTTCTTCCGCGTCGAAATAAAACGACAGGGCTTCTCCGGCTTTTCGGTGGCGGCGGTGGCCGATGGCTCCGTGCTCTACGTCGACGGCTTCGGCGTCGACGGCGAGGGGAAGCCCGTCAAGTCGAATACGCCCTTGTACGCGAGCGCCGTTTCCCAATCCATGGCCGCCCTCGCGGCATATTCCCTCGTGCGCGACGGCCATCTTTCCCTCGACGAAAGCGTAAGCGATTATCTGCCCTGGTTCGAACTCGCCAGCCCCACTGGCAGCGCCAGCACAGCTGGTGGCAAGGTTTCGATCCGCAACTTGATCTCGCATACGAGCGGCGTGACCGATTTCGCCTTCGACGATGCCCATCCCGCGGCCGCGGATCTCGAGTCCGCGGCCCGCTCCATGGTCGGCGCCAAGCCCTGTGCCGCTCCCGGCTCGCGCTTCGGCTACATCAACACGGACTATCAGGTCCTCGGCCTCGTCATGGAGAAGGTGACGGGCTCGGACTACGCCTCGATCCTCGACGAGCGGATCTTCACGCCCCTCGGGATGAAGTCGGCGAGCGCTAGGCCGCCTGTCGACTCTTCTCCCGTTGGCGCCGCCAACTCTTCTCCCGTTGGCGCTGCGTCCTTCTTCTCGCTTCCCTTGCGCCGCAGCCCCCGCGTCCTATCCTACGCCGAGCCCTCGACGCATACGATCGCGAGCGCCGCCGACGTCGGTCGCTACATGGCCTTCCTTCTCGGCCCCGAGAAGCACAAGCGCGGCCCGGTCTCGGCCCGCGCCGCCAGGGCGCTCTTCGATCCCCTCGTGCCCGATTCGCCTTTCGGCTACGGCTTTTTCCTAGGGCAGGATCCCGGTGGCGGCCTGGTCGCCTATCATGACGGCTCGGTCGAGGGCTTCTCGTCGCGCGTCGTGCTCTGGCCGGAGCGAAGGTCCGGCGTCGCCGTGCTCGCCGCACAGGGCTCGCTCCTCCAATCTCTCTTCGCGCTGCCCGCGCTCACCGAGGGCGCGCGGTGCATTATTCGCGACGGCTCCTCAGCCCGTCCCTTCCCTTTGGGAAGGCTGTACATACTCCTCGCCGTCGTCGCGGCCGTCCACCTCTTCGCTCTCATCCTTCAGACGGGGGGAGCCCTTCAATGGGCCAAGGAGGCGAAGGACAAGGCCGAGGCCAAGGGCACCACCGGTCCCGTCGTCTTCGCCTCCTTTCGTTCCTGGTTCGGCATCGCAGTGCGGATCGCGATCGCCTGGCTCTGCCCCCGCGCGGTGGGCCTGGCTTTCAGCCGCGTCGTGACCTGGCCCCTGCTCTTCCAGCTCGAACCCGCTCTCGCCGTATGGTGCCTCGGCGCTTGCATCTTCGGATGCCTGCGAAATGCCGCGCGGCTCGCGTGGATGCGAGTGCCCTCGGGTTTTCGCAGATCGCGGTAGGGGAATTTTGTGTATCTTTTTTATCTTAAAAAAATGATTTATAACCGTAAAACCGCTTCCCAATCTCGGAGTGAAATCGGTATAGTCTTTTCATGACTCCTGACATTTTTTCATCCGACCCTTCTTGGCCGTACTCTCGGGCCAAGACCGCAGTCCTCTCTGCCGCTTCGGCGGTCATCCGCGAGGACGGCCCGCGTGCCGCCACTCTCAAGAACATCGCGTCCAGGGCAGGCATTACGGAGCCGGCGATCTTCCGTCATTTCGACGGCGTCGATGGTCTTTTCACCGGCCTCTTCAGCGTCTACGAGCGCGTCTACGAAAGCTCGGTCGCCGCGTACGACACTGATGACCGAGGTCTGGCGAGGCTCCGCTCCGCGAGTTTCACCCTGGTGGATCACATCGCGTCGAGCAGGGATTTCGCCTATATCCTCGTTTACGCGCGCCATGTCTTCCGCGGTTATCCCGATCTCAAGGCCAAGGTCGCGGAGAACGACGCCCACGATCAGGCCCAGGTCCTCGCGTGCATCGCCGAGGCCATCAAGTCGGGCGAAGTGCGCTCCGATATCGATCCGGTCTCGGCCGCCGTCTCGCTCATCGGCGGCGTCTACATCACCGCGGTAATGTGGATCGAGTCAGGCCTCTCCTTCGATATCCGCGAGATCTACGCGGACCGCTGGGACGACTTCGAGCGCATGGTCGCGACCAAGCCCGCCTCCCGTTCCCGCGAGGCCAAAGCCGCTGCCCGAGAGCGCGCCGCGGCCTACTTCCCGCTGCGCGTTTCGCCCAAGGCCAAGTCCGCTTCCGCAAAGAAGGCGCGGGCCAAAGCCTCTTCGGCGAAGTCCGGCGCCGTCAAAGCCGGAGCGACGAGGGCCGCTTCCCCCAAGGCCGCGCCTAAGCGTCAGATAGCCGCCAAGTCTGTCGCGAAGAAGCCTTCGACAAGAACCAAGTAGGAGTATGCGCCTTCATCATCTGTAAGAGTTGCTGGAGAAAGACTATCCGCGGCTCCAGGATGCTGTTGTTGAGAGACAGTCGAAATGGCCTAACCCTGCTACGACTTTGCTGGCCGCCGCGCTGGGGCGGAGCATAGAAAAAGACCCAAGGCCCGACTTTCCTCGGAGGGCCTTGGGCTTTTTATGTGCTCCGCACTTTGTCGGCGGTGAATGAAATATCGAATTGGGGGTTCTCCCTTGCGCTTCCTTTTCCAAAGCCAGTCAGCTTCCCCAGTCCCTTACCGCCGCGAGATGCTCGAGCACCGCCTTCGGCGCCTTGGCGGCCGCGGCCGCCTCGAAGAGACGTTCCGCGAGACGCATGCCCGCGCCCTGCACGGCGCGCTTGGGCAGAGGGTCGGCTTCGTCGATCGCGTCGAGGATGCGCTTTGTCTCTTTCTTGGATAGGGCGCCCAGGATATGGTCGTGGGCCTCAGGCTCCATGCCTTGCATTGCCGTGGCGACCAGAGCGCCCTCGGCTTGGCGGAACGCTCCCTTGATGATCGTCTGGTCAAGGCTGAGTATGGCCTTGGTTATCGCCGCGACGTAGGCCGGGTCGGCGACAAGCTCGTCCTCGGGCCCGAGATGCAACTCCCCGCGCTCGTCGAGGTTGCGCAGCACTTCGAGGAAGGCGGTCTGCGCCTGCTCGATCTCGTCGCTCGAGAGGCGGACGCGCATGCGGGCGGCGTCGTCTTCGAGGGCCGCGGCTCCGATCTTGCCGTAGAGCGGGCGGACTAGGTCCATGCTCTCCTGCGGGCAGCCGGCGAGGGCCGCCGCGGATATCTCGTGGCCCGCCGCGCGCAGGACGCGCTCGAGGTTGCGCTTGTCCATAGCGAGTATGCGGATGACGTCGGGCAGCTCGCCCGGGAAGACAAGGCTCTCGCCCTTGGCCCTCCGGCGTTTCGCGCGATCGGAGAGCCATTCCTCGGCCTTGTCGTAGTACTCGGCCCCGAGGAAGGCGGTCATGCGCCTCATGACGATGCTGTAGTGCTCGTCGTCGGCGATGCCCCGCAGTCCCGCGCGCACGAGGAGCCACTCGAGCTCTGATCCCGGATCGCCATCGGCGTCCCTGTGCTTGGACTGCGCGAATGCGCGGTCGAAGGCCTCGGGGTCCGCGCCCGTCGCCAATATCTCGAGGCCCGCCTTGAGGGCCTTGCGGCGCTCGATCGCCGCCGCTTTCTCGATCGCCTTATCCGAGGACCTCGTGTCCGCGGCGAGGACGCCGATGCGCGCGGCGAGCTCGAAGAGAGCGTCCTTCTTCTGCCTCGAAACCTTGGAAGCGTCGAAGAAGCAGGAGGCGGCCTCGGCTATCGCTTCGATCATCGTTCCTTCTCCGGCTGTGAGGCGGCCTCGTCCTTCTCGAGCTCCTCGAGTGCCGCGAGGGCTTTGTCGGCGCCGAAGTAGGGCAAAAGCTTGCGCGCCATGAGGGCGGGATCGTCGGACTCCGAGAGGGCGAGTATGCCCTCGATCGTCACGCAAGCCTTGAGGAAGGGCCAGCCCGTCTTCTCTTCGACGAGGAGGTAGGTGGCGAGTATCTCTTCGAGCGCCTCGCCGGAAACCCCTTCCATGACGAGGCGGACGCCTATGACGAGCAGGGGGTCGTCGATCGAGGGGAGCTCCGAATCGAGGGAGAGGAAGCCTTCGCCGCGCGCCTTGCGGTCGAGTCCCATCAGGCGCTTTATGATCGGCCCCAGTCCCTTCTTCTCTTCCTCGCGGCACTGCAGTCTGCGCGCGAGATCGGCGTTCCACTGAATCATGTATCCCCCCACATGAATACTATATGCCGCTAGAGCCTTCTATTCAAAGTAGCCTCAGAACGTATTCGCCTGAGGTGGGGCCGTCATTGTTTTAAGAAGGACGATGCGTTATATATTTTATGCAATACCGTATGGAGGTGTCTCATGAAGAAAGTCGCGATCGTCCTTCTCTCTCTCCTGTGCGTAGCCGGTCTCGCGTTTGCCGCTGACGGCCTTTCGCCGTATTTCGACAAGGGTTCCATGGCTGCGGATGTCGGCATCGGCTGGGGCGGACTCTCCGGAGGCGTCGAGTACGATTTCGTCAGCTTCAACATTGCCAAGGCCGTGCCTCTGACAATCGGCGCCGCGGCCCGCGTGACGCTCGATCCCGGTCTCCTCGATACCGACAGCTCCTTCACTCTCGGCGCAGGCGCCCTCGCCACGGCACATGTCGAGCTCTCGGGGCTCGAGGTCCCCGACTGGCTCAAGAAAATCGACTTCGGCTTCGGCCTGGGTCTCGGCTTCGCGACCGCCACGCCCGCTGGCGACTACTCCGATTACACCGCCTCTCCGGGGATCGGCATCGCGACCTTCGAGAGCCTGAGCTACTTCTTCAACAAGAACCTCGCGGTCTCTTTCGAGTACGGCTACCTGGGCGACGTGAACTACAAGTGGACCTACTGGGACCTTTCGTACCCGTACCCTGTCTACTATTCGACCATCGGCATCACCTACAAGTTCTAGTCTCGCATCGCCTCTCGCGCTCCTCGTGAGCGCGAGAGGCGCGTATAACGCATCGCATGTCGAGTAATCGAGAGAAAAAAGGACGCATATCGATTTTTTTTTCGATCAAAACGCCGAAAGCTTTTGCCATACTCAACAGATGCCGATATAATGTATAGAACGATTTTCGGTCGCGGATCGCGATGCGCGAATCGACGTTATACGAGCGAGGTCTGTAACTATTTCATATTCGAAAGGGGGACGCCCTAAATGGACGATCGGAGCGCCGCGCAACTCGTCGAGGTCCGGCTAGTCGAGCTCAAGCGCGTCGACGATTCCTTTTCCCAGGATTTCGTCAAGGTGCACGAGCGCTTGGGGCGAAGGCTGGAGAAGGAAGCGCATCCCCTTTCCTCCGATACAGTGTCGCTCGTCTCCGACGAGCTCGTCGCCTGGCTCGCCACTCTCGCCGCCAAGAACTACTCGCCTGATCGCCTCTCCCACATGCTCCGCGTGGGCTTAGGCCATCTGTGCGCCGAGTATGTCGTCGTCAATCCCCACCTGCCTCAGGTAGAAGTGGCTATCAGGGCCTACGCGGAGCTTCAGCGCCGCGGTTGGGATCTCGCCACCTACGATCCCGAGGTGGCGCAAGCCGCCTTAAAGCGCATGCAGTCGCTCGAAGCGGCGCGCGGCAAATCGAAGAAACCTTCGTCGTCGGCAAAAACCGGTGGCGTTAACAAGAAGGTTATAGGTAACCCGAAGATCGCCGAAGTCAAGGCCAACAAGGCCACGCCGGCGAAGAAGGAGGCTCTCATGGCGTTAGAGAAGAAGTCTTCGCCGGCTAAGGCGAAGAAACCCGCGGCTAAGAAGGCAGTGGCCAAGAAGACGACTGCGAAAAAGCCCGCGGCCAAGAAGGCAGTGGCCAAAAAAGTGGTCGCGAAGAAGCCCGCGGCCAAGAAGACAGTGGCCAAGAAGGCCACGGCAGCCAAAGCTGTCGGCGCTAAGAAGGCTGTTGCCAAGAAAGCCTCGGCAGCAAAAGCTACCGGCGCCAAGAAGGCTGTGGCCAAAAAACCCGCTGTAAAAAAGGCAGCGGCAGCCAAGGCTGTCGGCGCAAAGAAGGCAGTGGCCAGGAAAGCCGCGGCGCCTAGGGCCGCCGGCGTCAAGAAGTCCGCGGCGAAGAAGCCCGCAGTCGAGCCCAAACCTGCCCCGATCACTTCTCCTGTCGAGGAGAAGAAGCCCGAGTTTATCTAAAAGGCACTGATTCGCAGACGGGTACATACCTCGAAGCTCTGCTTCAAGAAATGGCCGGTGTGGGCCTGCGTATAAAACCCAGTTTCTAACTAAACAAACGAACCTCGGAGTTGATCCGGGGTTCGTTCATCTGAAGGCAAGAACTGCGTTCCGCTCTGCCGCAAGGGCATCGGAACAAACATCACCGATCGGCGCACGGCATGTAGACAGCCGCAGGGCGATAGGCTGACATTGTAAAATATGGCTGTTTATTTCCTGTTTCTATCAGCCAGTCGTGTAATCTGACAAAAAATGGAATAATGTAATGATAGAGAACTTCTGCCGTATCGACAAAATCAGTGTAAAATATAATAATAAAAACAATTAACAGCAACTTCAAAAAGATTACAGGAATACAAGTAAATCCTAAAAAAAACTTGACACCGAAAAATGACACGTCTATACTGCCCTAGAACCTAGGGAAGGGGAAAAGTAAACCGTCGGTTTACCCCTTTTTATATCGTTAAGGAGGATCCTAATGAAGAAGCTTCTCGTTGTGCTTCTCGCCCTCACCGTCGTAGGCGTTTTCGCCTTCGCCGATGATGCGGCTGCTCCTGCGCCTGCGGCACCAGTTACGACGGCTACCCCCGCGCTCAAAATTACTGGTTCTGTCGATTCAGGCGTCGAGCTTGCTAAGGGTAGCACCACTGATCTACTCAGAGGCTATGATCTGTGGAACAGTGGCGATCAGACCCGTGCTACTGTGAACCTCAGCTACACTTCCGGTGACTTTGTGTATACTGTCGAGGCAGTCACAAACTCTGGTTCTTTCTCGGCTATCAACTACAATCTGGCTGCGACGACTACTACTCCTGCGGTATCAACAACTACTGGTTTTAGCTATGCTCAGGGAACCTCGGGCAATGCTATGATGCCGGTCCTTCTCGATGTCGCCAGTGCCAAGGGCAGCTTCTTCGGTGGGTTGCTTACTGCTGAAGTTGGCATGAGCAATAACGGTGATTTCGGGTGTTCGGGTGACAATGGCGCGAACTACTTCGGCCAGGGTGGATACAATGAGAACGGCGTGAACGGTCTCGTGCTTACCCTTACCCCCGTCACGGGGCTTGAGTTTGGTTATGGTTTGCCGGTAGTGAACGTCTCGAGCGGGAACGTTTCGACGATCGAGAATAATGCCGCATACTCCCGCTACGCGGTAGCATACACAATGCCCAAGATGTTCAAGCTCGTCGCGGCATACGATGGCAGCTATATTGCCAATAGTGCCGCTCTCGATGCCAGCCTCTCTGTCTCGGCCGTAGACAACCTCAGCCTCGTCCTCGAGGCCTATCTCGTCGACATCGGGGCTCCCAATACCAATGCGAGTGCTTATGACCTCTGGGACGTGGGTGCTTCTTATACGATCGGTGCCATCCAGCCTGGTGTCCAGTTCGATTACTACACCTATACCCTGTCCAGCGCTACGAGTCAGTGGGAAGTCAGGCCCTATGTGAACTACACCATGGACAAGACTACCATATCTGCCGCCTTCAAGCTTATCAGCACTCCTGATACAGTAAAAGGCAGTCCTACAACCGCCCTCACTACCTCTGCTTCCACATACTACAACGTCGATTTGACGGTGAAGCAGGCTTTCACTCCGGCTATCTGGGGCGAGCTTGGCGTTTCCTATGCCACTGATGGCGGGAACGGTTTCGACGGCATGAACGGCAACGGTGCGAACTTCAACGATCCCGCGTTCATCGTCGCCGCGTCAATGAATGTCTCCTTCTAAGTGTAGCTGATTTCAAGATAAGGCCGCCCGAGAGGGCGGCCTTTTTTGACGGGATAAATACTGCGAGGTGTTATGTTGAAGCTTTCAAGTATTTCGCTTGTTCTCTGCTCAATTCTCCTTGCGGGCTGTGTAAGCGCTCCAAAGGTTTCCGATCCTTCCGGAGTGGATATCTCCGTAGTCCGGCTGACTTCCGATCAAGCCCTCATGAGCTTCGGTGCCGCCCCCACTGATGCAAACCCATACCGCACTCCCGGCGGGATGATGATGGGTTATCCCCATGAGCTAATCGTCCTCCGCTTTACCGTTGTCGCGGCGAAAAAAGCGCAGATATCCATTGACGGTATTACCGCTACCGGTTCCGATGGTAGTGATGTCGCCAAGTATTATTACATAGACGACTATACGAACTATGTTACTAGCTGGCAGGGCGACCTGGCAGTGAAGAAAGCTCAGGTCGTTCAGGATACCTACTTGCCGGGCGACCACTTCCAGGCTTGGCTAGGCCATCATACGTACTATGCCGTACTCGTGGGCAAGAACCCAATACCAAGGCCCTACCAGGCCAAGGTTAGTATCAGCGTTGACGATGGGACTCCCCGGATTTTCACCTTCGATGTGGCGGGGAAATAGAACTCGGTTTAATTCGGAAGAGAGTCGCATACCTCGCAGTTTACTGCGTATTTCTCTTTTCCCGCGAAGGGTATGGACCCGCATATTATCCAATACCTTGCTGAACGAAGGACCCCGGAGCTCCGGGGTCCTTCGTTCAGGCTGTCCAATAACTCGGTAAATAATCGGACAGCCTGCTTTCCCTGAAAAAAAGATTAAGACTATTGCCCCCCCCCTCGTTGCCTAATGACCAACAGGCGATACAGCGAACGGCACTAAGCTTGCTGTGGCAACCCAGTTGTTGTCGCTGTCCTTCTAATCTGGCCTGATCTGGTTTATACTGGAGCCATCCTTGTTACTGTGTTTTATAGCTAGTCTGAATGTTTTTAGGAGGGATGATGGCTCAGAGAAATATCTCCCTGGCTGAATTGATCGACCATGGCGGTGTCTACTACAACATTAGTGGATCTAACCCTGCCGAAGTTTTAAGCGAGGCAACCAAGGCGATGGTCCTGCCCAAGGGCCTCGACCGCGAGGCTCTTTTAACCGCCATCCTCGAGCGGGAGTCCCTCATGCCCACGGCCCTCGGCCATGGCGTGGCCATCCCGCATCCCCGCAACTCGATGCTCACCGATGTCGCTTCTCAGCGCGTGGCGGTCTTCTTCCTAAAGGCGCCGGTATCCTACAACGCGCTCGATCGAAAGCCGGTCACGACGCTCTTCCTTATACTATCCGCGGACGCGCGCAGCCACTTGGCTACCCTGGCCGCGGTGTCCCACCTCTGCCAGCATCAGGACTTCCTCGACTTTCTCGCGAAGCGCCCTAGCAAGGAGGAGCTGGTCGGCCGCATCGCCGAGGCAGAGGCTTCCTGGGCCAAGGCGGCGGAAGACTAAGGTAAGTTCGCATTTGCTGCGCCAGTATGGCTTAAACCTTGCTTTCCCTCCCCGGTCAGTGACTGGGCATGATATCCGGCCATTCCGTGCAGCTTGCGGTCTTCGGAATCCTGCAGCTAAACGCAACCTCTTCCGCTCTTTCAGCATCTCTTTCCGTAAGTCTTCGACAAAGGAATAGCTTATCCCTTCACGACTTCCTTCCATGTCCGCATTGCTGCAAGGGTCTCGGCAATTCCTTCCTCCGCTCGTTCTGTGTCCCATGCAGCCTGTGCCCGTAGCCAGTAGCCTTTGGAGAGGCCGAAGAAGCGGCACAGGCGGAGATCGGTGTCCGCAGTAATCGCGCGCTTCCCTGCAACTATGTCACCAATGCGCTGAGCCGGTACGCCAAGCTCCTTGGCAAGTCGGTACTTCGAGATGCCCATGGGAATAAGGAACTCCTCGGAAAGAATCTCGCCCGGCGTAATCGGTGCCAGTCTTGCCATCGCAGCCTCCTAGTGATAGTCGGTAATCTCAACATCGAATGCGCTATCGCCGCGCCAACGGAAACAGATACGGTATTGGTCGTTGATCCTGATCGAGTGCTGTCCAACTCGGTCGCCCTTCAATGCCTCGAGATGGTTCCCCGGCGGAACCCGGAGATCGTCGAGACAGGAGGCGATTTCAAGTTGCCGCAGCTTTCGCCTCGCGACAACCTCGAAATGCAGGAACCGCCGAACCCTTGTCCCCCCCGCCAGGGTTTCAGTGTCTACATCCCTGAAAGAAGCGATCATAAAATAATAGTAATGTATGGCGTTAATAACGTCAACCAATATGGCCGGCCGCAACATTCCTGTCGATTTGCTCATTTTGCCCTCAGGGAACCAACTCTGAAAGGGCTATTAGCGGTTCCCTATATTATGCTTGAATGGTATATTCCCCATAGGGGGATGATATGCCGAAGGCAACGACGGTGCGGAGCGAGCGGATTGATATCCGGACGGATACCGAGGCCAAGGCCGTGATCGAGCGTGCGGCCCAGCTCCGCCATACCTCCATATCCGCGTACCTCCTGGATTCCGCGCTGGAGAAGGCTAATGCCGAGCTTCGTGCTATCGAGACCGTAAGCCTGAGGGACGCCGACCGCGATACTTTCTTTGCCGCACTCTCGGCTCCGCCTGAGCCGAATGCGGCGCTGCGGAAGTTATTCGCACAGGGGCGGAGCCGGAGGGCGTGAATCTTTCCCTTGTCCCCGTTTCGAAGACTCTTCAGAAGGCTCCGTTCGACTGTGGCTACCCTGTCTTGAACGAGTACTTCCGACTTTACGCTCTGAAGAACGACCGCCTGTCGATCGGGAAGACCTTCGTCGCTATGGACGAGGGCGTCGTCGGCTACATGACACTGGTTTGATCGGTTACTGTCCACCTGGGTATATTCGGACAGGCTTACTGCAGGAATAGAGCCGGTCGCTGTTGGCCAATGCGATTAACCTTGAAAAAACGCCCTTTAACCGATATAACCTAGTTTGTCTAGCCTGTTGTTTTGGGGTAGTCCATGAGCTGGTCTCTTTCGGTAGACGAATGGCGGTCGATCCGTAAAGGGGCGTCGACACTGGTCGATTTTTTCTTGTCCTCTCGAGAGGGATGCTTCGCCGTTTCACTCGTGGTAGTATCCCAAGCGGAGACGCAATGCCTACTGTAATGTTGCTCAACGGGTGGAGGTTTTTTTTCTACTCGAATGAAAACGACGAGCCGCCTCATATCCATTGCAAGAAGGGTGATCAGGAAGCAAAATTCTGGTTGCTGCGGGATTCGTTCGATATCGAGGAAGCTTTCAGTTTCCAGCTTTCCTCGGCGGATCGACGCTTCTTGCGACAAACCATTTTTACTCATTTTGACTATATTATGCTTGAGTGGGAATCCTTTGCGGGAGGGAAACAATGATAGCGACGACATCTCGCCATACCGTTAACGACCTTCAATTCGAAGACGAGGAGATGTTGATTACCATTGATGGACAGGCCCTTCGTTTCGCCCTCGGACACATATCTCACCGACTCCAGAATGCTTCACCTCAGCAGCGACAGCATTTTGAAATATCGGCCTCGGGGTATGGCATCTACTGGCCGGAAATTGATGAAGATCTATCTGTCGAAGGGCTGTTGCGGTCTTCGGAATCCTACAGCTAAACGCAACCTCTTCCGCTCTTTCAACATCTCTTTCCGTAAGAGCTCGTTCATCAAAGTCTGGTATCCCTTGCCGTGGCTCTTCAGCCACAGAAGAACATCCTAGACAGCCTTCTTGGCCTTGCTGTCTTGCAGTCCCCCGGGCGGGGCGTCTTTCATGCGGGCCGAGGCGGCCACGGCGACGAAGAAGTTACTATATCTCTTTTGCCTGACCTTGACGAGGAAATCTTCGATCCGGCGCACGATCTCCTGACTGCTGTCGGTCACAGTAAAGGACGCCGGGAGGATGTTGGATCGGTAACGCTCAAGGCCGACCAGGAATTCGGGGAGATTCGCCTCGAGATGATCGATAGTCGTCGAGCATCCCTTGCCGGTCCGGTCGACCATCTGCGCGTTCAACTGTTGTTCCCACTGGCCGCCCTGGGGTATGACCATGATCGGCTTGTTGAGGGCGATCGACTCGGCGATGATCTGGTGACCGGCCGAGGAGAGAACGCAGGAACAGGAGGCGAGGGCGCTCAAGAAATCCGCCCGCGGGTCAGGAAAGAGCCGGTAGCGGATGCCCATCCTTTCGAGGATCGGAAGGACTATCGGGCGGAAACAAGGCTTGAGGTTCAGGAGGACGAAGCCCTCGTCCGAGATTGGCCTTGCGAACACCTCGCGCCTGATGATGGGGCCGACATCTCCCCCGTAGAACGAGACATGCATCCGCTCGTTCCAGGGCCCCTCGAGAATGCGAGTCGCCAATGAGGTCAGGAGCGCCTGCGGATGAATGCTTAAGACGCGTTGCACGATTCCGGGATGGTTGATCTGCAATACGGGGATGCCCAACATCCTCGCGGCACAGGGAAGAAAGGGGTCGAAGTCCGAGATGACGGCGTCTATCCGCAGGCTATGTAGTTTACGGACGAGCCGGACCAGAACGAGGGGAAAAGCGAGCGCGAGCGGCAGGGCCCTGAAGACAGTCGCGAATAGGAGGACCCGTTCGCCTCTCTTGGTGAAGGCGAAATGCGGGATCCGCTCGTATTGGGCATCGCCAATCCTTGACGACGTGAAGCCCTTGACGGTCTCGGGGATGAAATAGACTATATCATGGCTTTCCTGGAGTAGCGGTCCGATTACCGCCGTCCTCGTCGCATGGCCAAATCCTTCGCCGGCGCAAGAATATGCGATTCGCATTTGTAGCCCCTTTCTTTCTAGTTCGTTGAGATTAGGCTAGAGTGATGAAGATATTATTTTTTGATTAACAGATGGGAAACGAATGGACGGATTCACTATCGCCCTCGCCTCGGACCGGATTGCGCGACTACCGGCAGACTATCTCTCATTGACGATAGATACTTCCCTTGTACTCGGAGGGCACTGGTGGAGCTCCATCCGTGGGACACGCGAAGGACTCGCTCTCGAGAAGGTCGAGCCGATAAACCTCCGTTCTCCGCAGCTATCGGCCTACGCGCGTCTGCTCGCTCCAGCCATGCTGCGCATCGGTGGCACTGAGGCGGATCGCGTTGGCTACCGTATCGCGAAAAAGGGCCGGAAAGGCGAACAGGCCTCGAAAGCAGAGCCCGAAGCGACACCGGATCGCGAGCTCATATTGAAGAAGAAGCTATGGAAGCGCATCAACGCCTTCGCGCAGGAAGCCGGCTTTGGCATCCTTTTCGTGGTGAGCACTGGGCCGCTCGACCGGGATCGATCGGGTTCTTGGATGGCCTGCAACGCCCGCAAGCTCATCGAATATACGGTGAGGAAAGGCTTCCCGGTGCTGGCCTGGGAACTCGGCAATGAAGTGAACGGCTACCTCTTCACGCAGGGTTTCCGGAATCGAGTGAGTGCTGCCCGATATGTGGAAGATTTTGGTGTATTCTCCAGGCTCGTCCGCGAACTCCACCCCGGATCGCTCGCGGTCGGCCCCGCCTCCTCCGTATGGCCCGTGATCGGAGAACCTAACCCAATAATACCGGCCTTGGGGAAAAGCCTCTCCATGGCTCAGAGCGACGTCATAAGCTGGCATTATTATCCGCAGCAATCGAGCAGAGGCATGCTTGCGAACAGGCGCGCTTCCGAGCGTATGTTGCTCGACCCTCGTCGACTCGACAGTGTTAGGAAGCTTTCCCGCGCCATTGCAAAAGCGGCGCGTGGGCGGCAGGTATGGATGACTGAATCGGGACACGCGCTCTACGGCGGCGAAAAAGGTCTTTCCGACACGTACCTTTCCTCGCTCTGGTGGCTCGACGAGCTGGGTTTGCTTGCGCGGGAGGGAGTATCTCGAGTGTTCCGGCAATCTCTCGTAGGTGCGGACTATGGGCTCCTCGACCAATCTACATTCGCTCCGAGGCCGGATTATTATGCGAGTTTTCTTTGGAAAAAACTCATGGGCCGAGTCGTGTTCGCCGGGCCGAGCGTTGAGGGGCCTGATAGGCGGATCCGCGCTTACTATCATTCCTCGGCGAAAAAGCAAGGATCCGGTTGCCTCCTCGTGGTGAGCCTTCGCAATTCTCCCTCCAGGATATTTCTGCCGGCCCCGATCATCGAGCGCTACGTCGTCGAGCCGCTGGACGGCCTGCGCTCGACGCGCATGATGCTCAACGGAGTCATCCTCGACGAGGATCTGCTGTTCAAATGGGGGAAAAAGAAGACCTGCCGGAAATATCGCATCTCTGAACCCGCTTACGGTGATCGAGATGGCGCGGCAGTTTCCACGACCTTCGAACTTCCATCCTATTCCTACGCCTTTTTGATTTTACACACGGGGCTTTAGCCGCAACATACTAAGGCAGTATTGCGCCTCCTTTTCAGGCCTGCCATTTCAATCTTGAGAAATTGTCCTCCAATTGATATAGTCGTGCCTGTTGTTTGGGGGCAATCCATGAGCTGGTCTCTTCAAGTCGAGAGGGATGCTTCGCCGCTGCGAAGCGTGGACCGTTAAAATGTACTTTCTCGACAACTGCGGATAAAACTTCCACATCCATGGGAATAAGTCCCCGCGAAGCGGCCGCCATTGCGGCTGTTTTCCTTTTCCTCCTCGTCGCCCGCGCCTGCCCTGACTCGCCGCGAGACGGCTTATGGGGCGATAGGTTCTTCGGCCAGGAGGAAGGTCCAGTCCCGTCCTTACGCGTCGAGGAGATAAGCGACCTCGACATGGAGGGCGATTGGAGCTGCCGCGTGGACTCGGGCGAGGCTCTCGCGACGCTCCGCCATTTCCCTGAGCCGAATCGCGAAGGGGAACCCAGGCGCCAGGCGCTCGGTATAAAGGTCGAGTTCCTGTCGCGCGCGAAGTCCTCGGCGTATATCCTCGCTTCACGGCCTATAGCGCTGTCCCCTCGATGCGTAATGCTCTCCGTCCGCGCCCTCGGGCGCAATTGCCCCCACGAGCTTTCGCTTGTCGTTCTCGATTATTACGGGCGCAGCTACGAGCTTAGCCTGGGACGCCTCGACTTCACCGGCTGGAAGCGAATGACGGCCTATGTGCCGCGCTTCGATCCGGCGACGGGAATGGGAATAGCGCAGGACGATGGCCATTACGAGCGGCCTGCGGGAATGCGCATCGTAGGCCTACGACTGGACTTCGATCCTGAGGAATCGAGAGGCTCCTATTACGCCTACTTCGACGGCCTTGAGGCGACGATCGAAGGCGCGGGGGAAGAAGCGAGCGAAGGAGCGGGTGAAGTCGGACCTGTCTCCACGGTAGCCAAGGTTCCGATAACGGTCGCCGCGACGAAGGATCCCGGGGAAGCGGGCAAGCTTATCCTCTCGGATCTCTCGCGGCGCATTGGCGAGTCCTTGACCTATCCCGACGCCGCTCGTAGGAGGGGCATCGAGGGCACGGTCCTCGTAGCCTTTATAGTTGACGAGTCGGGCGCTCTTGTCTCATCTTCGGTCGAGCGCTCATCGGACAGCGATATACTCGATCGCGCCGCCCTCGATCTCTTGAAACGAGTCTTCCCCGTGGAGAACGCCGCGAAGTCCAAGCTCTCGCTCCGCATCTCGATCGGCTACTCCTTGTCCGGATCAAGGGCGAAAATGGAGGGCCCATGACGCTCCGTTGACAATGGCGGGGACTGAGAGTACAAAAGTAGTGTCAGGTTATCGACTGAGGAATTACGGTCCAAAGCCGTAGCGGTCCCGCCACTGTAGCCGGGGATGAAAGCGACACACGATTCGCGAGCGAAAGTTAATCGCCGCGAGACGCGAAGCCATTGCGGATTTTTCCGCGAGAAGGCGCCGTTAGTAAAACGATCCGGAAGCCAGGATACCGATCGATAGCCTTTATCCTTCGCGGAAAAGGAACGGGCTATGGCTGCCTTCGTACGAAGCCGTCTTTCGGCGCATGCCGCCCTTGCGGTAAGTTTTCTGTTGGCGTTTTTCGTATCGCTTCCCGCCTGTGCCGAGGATCCCGTCGATCTCGATGCCGTCGCCGTGACGGCTTCCCGAATATCCGATAAAGAAGGCGAGGCGCCTCCCGCTCTCTCCGTCGTAAGCGCGGCGGACATCGTCGCGCGCGGCGCGACTACTGTCGCCGAAGCGCTAAAGACAGTGCCGGGCTTAAGTCTCTCAAGCCGCGGGGCCGAGGGATCGCAAGTCGCGGTCAGCATCCGGGGTTCGACGACCAACGAGGTCCTCGTTCTCGTCGACGGGCAGCGCGTGAACGACGCGCTCACCGGGCTCGTCGATCTCTCGAACATTCCGCTGGACAATGTCGAGCGCATCGAGGTGATGCGCGGGGGCGGCAGCTCGCTCTACGGCGGCGACGCGATCGGCGGAGTCGTGAACATCATCACCAAGCGCAAGAGCTACCCTGTCTCGCTGCTCTTCGAGAACGGAAGCTATATCCCCACGACGAGCGTCGTCGGCTATGGATCGAGCGAGACAACGCAAAACGCAAGCGCCGCGAGCCTCGTCGATTCGCAGAAAGTAGCCATGTCGTGGGGGCCCAAACTGGGCGACGTGATGCTCAGGCTTTCCGGAAGCGCGACGAGGGCCGATAACGCATACACGTATATCGACTCGAACGAAGATCAACGGATGCGGCAAAACGACGGGCTCCTCGCGGCGGACGCTTCAGTCGGAGCGACCATGGCCCTCGGCGCGGGCACTCTCTCGGCCGATGTCGCAGGGACTTACGGTCTCAAAGGCTCGCCCGGTACGCAGAGCACGCCCACGCCCGACGCGACCGAGACGGATGCCGACATGAACGCGGTCGCCAGGTTCAGCGCCGAGCGTTTCCTTTCGGACCTTCTGTCCCTGGATGTTTCGCTGCGCGCCGACTATGCGACTATCGATTACGTCGACGCTGACGATTCGGCGAACGATGGACATCACAAAATTTCCACGATCGCCGGCGAGGCCTCGCAGCGCGCCTACCTTTCCGACGCGGTCACTCTCGCCTATGGGCTCTCGGGCTCCTATGCGGCAGCATCGAGCGATGTATTCGGCTCACCTACCCGCGTTTCCAGCGCGGCCTTCGCAGAAGCTGACTACATCGTGGGTGCTCTCTCGATCCGACCCTCCCTGCGCTACGACTACTATTCCGACTTCTTCGCGGAAGATCCGACGGGGGGTATCGGGGCGGCTCTCGGCGCTTCGTATGCGCTTTCGTCCCTCGATACGCTCAAGCTGAATCTGTCGCGCGCGTACCGCGTGCCTACATTCGAGGACCTCTATTGGCCCTCCCTCGATGGCGCCGAGGGCAACCCTGACCTAAAGCCGGAGACGGCATACGAGGCGAATCTCGGCTACGAGCGTAAAGGCGAAACTTTTACGTCCTCTACCACGGCCTATATACGCTATTTACGCGACGCGATTCTCTGGCAGCCGGGGGACGATGGCGTCTGGCGGCCGAGCAATTACGGCGCGGCCCTATATCCGGGCATCGAGGAACAAATAGACGTAAAGCTCCAAGGCGGCTACAAGGCTTCGGTCAACTATAGCTACCTCTACAGTTATGTCCTCTCGGGTGATCTTGCACTATCCGACGATAAGCGCCTGCCCATGACCCCGGTGCATAGTCTCAAGGGCGTCCTCTCATACGAGGGGCCGCGCGTGACGTGGTCCACGACCGTGCAGTACGCAAGCCTGCGTTATTTGAAGACGGCCAACGTCGCCTACCTTTCCGATTATTTTACCCTTGATGCCATCGTCCGCTGGAAGGCCACGGAAACGATGTCGGTTTACGCCGCCATCGATAATCTCTTCGACGAACAGTACGAGATCGTGGACGGTTATCCGATGCCCGGCACGAAGATCCGCCTCGGCATCGAGCTCAAACTCTATTGATGAACCATAAGGAGGTTCGTATGATCACACTAAAGAGGCGCCGCATTTTCGGCGCGTTCGTCGCAACGGCGGCGCTGTTTCTCGCCATGGGCTGCCAGCCCACGACCGGGGGTGGGGGCAACACCACCTCGAGCTACAAGGACTACCTGTACATGACTGACACCGTGTCGGGCAAGGTCTACACCTACGATCCGAGCACCCAGACCGTATCGAGCTCTAGCATTGCATCGACCGGACAGGCGGCCTCTGGCGAAATTCAGTTCTACAATGGCATCGGCTATGTCTGCGTGGGCTCTGGGACGAACGCAGGTGTTTATTACTTCGATCCTTCGGCGACAAATCCATCCTTCACGAAGATAAGTAACACAGTGAATGCTGAATATATCACCTTCTATAATTCTACGACGGCCTATGTAAGCGTAGCTACGAGCTATACTTCAGATGCCGGAGGGATTTATACTTTCAATCCCACGAAACCGAGTTATGGCCTTACGCAAGTTGCATCCTCGAACTCCAGCGCGACAAAGTACATGCAAGGTATTACCGTTGGGCCCGATAGCAAAATATACGTAGCAGAGTATAAAGATAAGGCCATCGCGCAAATAGATCCTACGAGCAATACCGTGACGGCGACGTTCACTACGTCAGCTTCAAACCCTACGGGTTTAACTAAAGGAACCTATAATGGCAGCAGTGGCGTTTTTGTCGCAAATGTTGGTGGCTCGATTGACTTCATTGCCTCCGGTAGTACTAGCTCTTCTGCCACACCCGTAATAGCTAGCTCGGTCTATCCCGGGCGAATCGTCCAGCTCTCGAGCGGCAACCTTATCGCCACCGGCTACGATACTTCCTATGCCTATCACAGTTATCTGGTAACTCTTTCCGGGGCTACCGCGACCGTTTCCGAGCTCAAGACTAGCTCGGGCTCTTCCTTCGGCTCCCTCGACATCGCTTACAATAGCAGTAGCGGGCTCGTCTACATCCCCGTCGCTGTTACGAGTGACTATATCAATTATACGAACTACCTCTACGTCCTCGACGCGAATGGTAATCAGAAATCCTATTCGCCAGTCTCCTCCGTAATGCCGAAGTCTGCTGGCATCAGCAACGTCTCCTTCTATCAATAGTTGAACAGAGCCCCGCGCGACCATACCCGAGAGCATTGCCCCCGCGTATGAGCCGCGCGCCGTAACGGCCTGGATGCAGAGAATCCTTGCGGACACGAAGTAGCGCGGCGGGTGTCGAAAAAAACAATCCATCCCCGAACCTGCGAGGGGACGGATTGTTTTTTTGCGACAGGCCCCGCCCACTGCTGCCCGAAAGAATGCCCTCGGTCTTGCTTGTAATGACGACCCTATCGCGAGGAAGACTGATGCAGTATATTAAGACTATGGAGACGCAGATTCCCGTTACCCTCAACCTCGGCTTCGCGCAGATTCAGGCCATCGTGGACCAGATGCCCGAAGACGATAAGGTACGCCTTGCCACTTATCTCGATCGCCAGACTGTTGTGAAGCGGATCGAACGCTTTCAAGCTTCCGCCTCCGGCTTCCCCTTGAGCGACGAGGAGATTCAGGCCGAGGTCAAGGCGGTCAGACGGGAACGGCATGTTCAGAATAGTCATTGATACCAATCTTTGGATCAGCTTAACTCCGGGAATGAGAGGGCTCGCCGACGTTCACGACAGGCCCCGCCCACTGTTGCCCGAAAGGATGCCCTCGATCTCGCCCTTAATGAATAGTTGAATAGACCCCCGCGCGACCTTACCCGAGAGCATTGCCCCCGCGTATGAGCCGTGCGCCGTAACGGCCTGGATGCAGAGAATCCTCGCGGACATAAGTGGCGCGGCGGGTGTCGAAAAAAACAATCCATCCCCGAACGTGCGAGGGGACGGATTGTTTTTTTGCGACAGGCCCCGCCCACTGTTGCCTGAAAGGATGCCCTCGATCTCGCCCTTAATGATAGTTGCATAGAGCCCCGCGCAACCTTACCCGAGAGCATTGCCCCCGCGTATGAGCCGCACGCCGTAACGGCCTGGATGCCCTCGATCTCGCCCCTAATGGCGACCCTTGTAACCCATGGCCACGAGATAGGTCTCGAAAGACTCGGAGCGGCAGGCCTCCGGCTTGAAGGCTCGGGCCTGCGCGAAGCTCCCGCGCAGACCCTTTAGCAGCTCGGCCTCGGCCCCGCCCTGGAATATCTTCGCGACCATGGCTCCTCCGGGCGCGAGAGCGTCCGCCGCGTAGTCGATGACCGCCTCGACGATGGACTCGGAGGCGCCCTGGTCGACGACGCGGTTGCCGGTGGTCGCTGGCGCGGCATCGGAGAGCACAAGGCCGAAGGGGCCGGCGGCAAGAAGCTTCTGGCGCACTTCGGGGTCGTAGAGGTCGCCGCGGACGAAGAGGAAGTTGTCGTAGGGCGGTTTTATCCCTATGTCCTGGAGATCGACCGAGGCGAGGAATCCCTTCCCCGCGAGGCGCTGGAGGACCCATAGGCTCCAGGAGCCGGGCGCCGCGCCTATGTCCATTACTCGCGACCCATGCTTAATTAGGCTGAACTTCTTGTCGATCTCCATGAGCTTGTACACCGATCGGGCGGGGTACCCTTCTCGTTTCGCCTTCTGCGCCCAGAAGTCAGGCTTTTCGTAGCTCGACACTCGATTCGCTCCTCCGCCCGGCCAGTATAGATGGCTCGAGTTATCCTGTTGAAGTACTCGTTGCATCGAGCGCAGACGAGGTTATACTGAGATGTTGTGGGGGTTTTAGGTGGGAGGGCAGACCTTCGTGGAAGCCGAAATCTGGACCGTTGCGCAGACGGATCAAGGCAATGTCGTCCTCATTCGACCCAAGGGAACTGAGCTTGCCGTGCCGATCTTCATCGGCCAGCTCGAGACTCAGTCCATCCTCATCGGCATGGGCGCGGTCGAGGTTCCGCGGCCCCTCACTCACGACCTTCTGCTGAGCGTCATTTCCGCCCTGGGCGCCGCGCTTTCGCGCGTCGAGATCCACGAGCTCCGCGAAGGCACCTTCTATGCTCGCCTGATCCTGAAAGCCGAGGGCGGGGAGCTCGTGATCGACGCACGGCCTTCCGACGCCATCGGATTGGCCGTGCGCGCCTTCTGCCCGGTCTTCATCGCCGAAAGCGTGGTCGAGGAAGCGGGCATTTCGGTGAGCCTCGTGACCGGCATGCAGACCGATGCGGCCGGTCACGAGGAGGATCTGCTCGCGAGCGAAGTGGGCGGCAAGCCGGGCGATGCTTCAGGCTTTCCGGGCGCGATAGTGCCCGCTTCGGCGAGAAGCGAGATCGAGCGCTTGCAGTCCGCCCTCGACGCGGCAGTCGCGAGCGAGAACTACGAGCAAGCGGCGGCCATTAGGGACAAGATCCGAGAGCTCGAGGGCTGACTTTCTCAGGATGCAGGAACCAAAGCAGTCTCGACTTTCGCGCGTCTACGCTCGATCCTATTGGCGCAAAGCACGCTGACTTCATAAAGAATCAGCAATGGGCACATGACCGTCAGAGGGGCGACGATTGGATCAGAGACGGGAGTGATGATTTCCGCGAAGGCGAATAGGATAAAGTACGCCACGCGGCGCTCTTTGCGAAGCGTGCTCGCCCGTAGAATGCGCAATTTGACCAATATGATCAGAACGGGCGGCAGCTCGAACACCGCGCCACAGGCCAGCATGAAGAAAGTCGCGAACGAGATGTAATCGTCGGCCGCGGGCATGAACTCGATCTCGGGCGGGAAAAAGCCCAGGAGCGCTGTCACCATGCTGAAAAGCAGGTAAAAGGCGAAGACCATTCCAGCGAGGAACAGCGCGAAGGCGCCCAGGAGCATAGGCACGACGGCATCCCGCTCCTTCTTCCTGAGCGCCGGCCGGACGAAGCTGTATACTTCATAGGCCCATACGGGGAAGGCGGCGACGATTCCCGTGAAGACCGAAATCCTCCACTTGATCATGAACCCGTCCATCAAGTTGAAGGCCTTGAGGTGAAGATTCTTTAGCGGCAGCAAGAGTCCCCGCAGAATGGAGTCGGAGAAAACGAACGACACGGTGGTAGTCGCCACTATCGCGACGATTGAGATAATCAGTCGTTTGCGCAGTTCGCCCAGATGGGCGAGCAACGGCATCACGGCGCCGTTATCGTCATCCATGCTGCTTTACCCGGAAGCGAGGCAGAAGATAATCAGTCTTTGAGCTGCTTGCCGCAAGCGTTGCAGAACCGTGCCTCTGGGGCATTGGGCGCTCCGCAGGAAGTGCAGAAATTCCCCGTGTGCGGAGCAGCGGCGACAGTCGCCTGAGGTTTAGTATCCACTGAAGGGGCGGAAGTCGTCGCGGCCTCGATAGGGCCTTTCGCTTGGGCCGAAGGCTGGGCGGCAGCAGCCTTGGCCGAATCGGCATCCTGCATGCTTTCTTTGAAACCATTGCTCATGTCGCGCGCTCCGGCGCGGAGGTCCCGGAAGAAAGATCCCATGCTACGCCCCAATTGAGGTAGTCGGGACGGCCCAAAAATAACGAGCGCCACGATCAAAACTACAATCAAGTGCCAGGGCTGAATTCCGAATGGCATCGCAATACCCCCGATAGGATACAAGAATACCCTATATCGACTCAAATTGGAAACCTATTGATGAGTGGGCTCTTGCAAAAGTCAGCGTCAGGCTGATTTTGTAGAAAAGGCGAGGGAAATCCTGTAAGATCGAATTACCACAAACGATCAGCAGGAGGAACCTCGCCGATGAAAAGCATATCAGAAATCCTTGGGGGAGCGCAAATCCTTTTGGGCGCCTTACAATTAGCGCTCCTGCCGTTATCCTCGCCACCGGTGGCTACGCCAACAACCTCGAAATGGTGCAAAAATACGTCGGCATCGATCCGGCTCGAGCTTTGCCCATGGGGCTTTCTGGCCGCACCGGCGATGGTATCAAAATGGGGCTCTCCGCTGGCGCTAGCACTGTTGGCATGGGAACCCTTATGTGTGCCAGCGGCGGGATGAATGGTATTCCCTTCGGTTCGGATTTGACTAATGGCGTTACTTCTCAGCCTACGATTGTATTAGTCAATGAAAAGGCGCACGCTTCATCGATGAGACGGTGGCCGGCAGGAATTTCGTATATTTCGGCAACGCCTGCAAGACGCAGAAACGAGTCATCAGTATCATGAACAAGGCCAATCTCGACTATCTAGTCGAAAAAGGCTCTATTATTGAGTTGGGCATGTATTGTGCAGTTGGTCAAAAGCTTAGCAAGTTGTGGACTCAGCTAGATGAGCAAGTTAAGAAGGGGAATATAGGGCCGGGATGTCGCTTCTGGACGTTTTGCGGCTCAAGATGCCGCCCGCTATGTAAAGAAATAACTTCCTCGATTGATCGCCTTCAAGGGGCTGCCTAAATTCGACAGCCCCTTGAAGGTTCGATGCCTGACTATTCAATGCCGAAATTCGCCTCGACTTGAGTGATTTTAGTCCTGAAAACAAGCAGGATTAACATAGCTATTATAAAGGGGATTATCATGATGCGCCACATAACGGGATAACCAAACGCCTGCGCAATCATTCCAGCGACTAACGGACCTATCAAAGTGGGCCAATTCCGTTCTCTGGACTATCGGACGGGACATAACGGAAGGCACTTTTAAGACTAGACAAGCTGCTAGGGGATTTATATAATTAATCGATCAATGAGTAAGCAACAGGTCAGAGATGCCGAGGCTACGAGAAACAGAATACTCGAGGCGGCAGCCCGGCTCTTTGCCGAGCGCGGCTTCGACAAGACCGGGATATCCGCGATCGCCGAGGCTGCTGGCATCAACTCCGCATTAATCTACTATTACTTCAAGAACAAGCAGGCGCTCCTAGACGAGCTCATAGAAAATTTCGTCTCCGGTGCCAAGAGCATTCTGGAGGAGCTGGCCTCCGCAGAGTATCCAGCCGGTTCACCTGAGGCGACAGCACAAATGCGTAGGTACGATGAATTCCTCCTAGCCAACGAACACGCCGTCAGAGTGATCACGATGGAATCTTTGAAGGCAGGGACAAAATCGCCTCCCCTCTTCAAGCTCGTGGAATCTGGCCTCGACCCAGTTCGCGAGAAAGAAATCATCGGGAGCCTAAACGCGAGGGGTTTCGATCTCGACGAGGACCCCCGCCAGCGCAGGGTAACAGAGTTCTTTACCGGTATTATGCCTATGGCGATCTATAGCATATTCCGTTCGCAGTGGAGTTCCTACTTCAAGATCAAGCACAAGGACCTAGATCAGCTTATCGAGTACGCCTCGGAATCCACACACAGAGCACATTATCGCCGGGAGCACTATGTTTCCCCGTCAGCCACCTCAATGAGGAGTATCCTTTGACCGACATTTTCTACTTTACGGGCACCGGGTTCACACTGCACGCCGCCGACATGATTAAGTCGGAGCTCGGCGAGGGGGCTACGCTTAGACCCATAGTCGAATTCCTCGCAACAGGGCAAGAGGGGAGTAGTGCCGAGACTATCGGCCTCGTCATGCCTATGCACGCGTTCGGATTGCCGGATATTTGTAGACGCTTCCTTAAGCGGGCGCAATTCCCCAAAGCCACCTATGTATTTGCGCTTATCGTTCGCGGAGGAGCCCCTTCCCTTATCCGCGGGGAGATCGACGGACTCCTCTCCCGTCAGGGGAAACATCTCCATGCTTTCATGTATGCGACTACGGTCAACACTTTCGATATCGTCTCGGTTTTTCCTGTCCCACCCACGGTAGGAGTCGAGCGGGCGCGGTTCGAGTCGGATATCCTGAAGTTTGCAAGTGCCGTGCGGCGGCAGGATCAATCTATCGATCTTGGCTACCGAAATCTTGTCCTTGAGAATTTTCTTTTTCCACTTATCAGGGCCGTAGCTAGAGCCACTCGGTATTTTAATCTCGAGAAAGATCTCTATGCAGAGCCTAGCTGCATAGGATGCAGTACGTGCGAACGCCTTTGTCCAGCGGGGAAAATCTATCTCGCGAATGGCAAGCCCATATGGGACCCATCGATCAAGTGCGAGCACTGCCTTGCCTGCATCCACCGGTGCCCCGTAAAGGCAATCCAGATCAGGCACACTCAATCCAAGACGCTAGAGCGGCTTTTTTGCCCAGAGGTTAGCGTAGAGGCTATAGCTGCCCAGAAGGCTTCTCTGCCCTCTTAAGCAGATAGCATATTCACTGAGGCTCTTGCAAAAGACAGAGGCCGGTTGATTTTATAGAAATGGCGAGGAAGATCCTGTAAGATCGAATTACCACAAACGATCAGCAGGAGGAACCTCGCCGATGAAAAGCATAACAGATATCCTTGGGGGAGCGCAAATCCTTTTGGGCGTGGCCTATGACCTTCAGGACAGTTTCGAGGAATACCTACTTGACACTGAGTGCGCGTGGAGCTGCAAAACGAACAGTCATGGCAACGTCAGTTTCTGGAAAGGCTACAAATTACATATCGATGTTACGGATCTGGGCATCCCCATAACGGCTATCGTTACGGGCGCGAATGTCCATGATTCCCAGGTTGCCATTCCGATGGAGAAACTGACCGAGCGGAAGGTTACCTTCCTTTACTCTGTTATGGATTCGGCGTACGATGCCGCGCCGTGGCAACCTATATCACGGGCAAGGGCCGCGTTCCCCTGATCGACCTGAACAAACGGCGGGGAGCGGAGCGGATTATTTTCACTCCTGCGCAGAAGGAGCGGTTCAAGATCAGGACGACAGTCGAGCGGGCGAACGCACATCTGAAAGATTGGCTTCTCCCGGCACAGATATTCGTTCGCGGCGTGAAAAAAGTCTCATTCCAGCTTCTGTGCGGCGTGCTGTGCCTCGCGGCCCTCAAGATCCTTCAGTACTTCATTCTCCCGGCGCAGCAGGCAGCCTGACACGTTGCATAAAGAGCAGGTATGGGGGAGTAGTCTACCCAAAGGGCTTCTTTGTTGCCATTTTTGCCGCGTTAACGATTGAAATGGCTCGACCAGAGCCGTCGGTGAAGATGTTCCCCAACTTCAGTTCATCGGAAGCGCAGACTTTTGCAAACGCCTCACTTGATTGCTAAAATGACGTAGGCTACGGAGATGTACAGCAGGACAAAGAAAGCGACGCCCCAGGATCGGACAAGAACCATAAGGAGAGAAAGAACGCCACAGGAGTTGGAGATGATGCCCATGATCCGAATCCATCCGATATGGAGGGTCCCAGGGTTGGAAAAGTAATCATCCATCCTTTCCCCGGCTGATCTACTCTCGGCGATGATCAATCGGGTTGAAGTGACGAGTTGCCAAGAATAATAGGCTAGGAAGATCAGAAAAATAACCGTTGTCAACCAATCGGGGAATGGCGAGAAAAAGCTGGCGATTGATAAAAAGGAAAGCATGCTGACCAAGATCAGGCTCAGCCTGATCTTCTTTCGATCCAGACAGTCGGCGTTTATCAGGGTTACTAGGGCTCGGGGAAGAAAAATGGTCTGATACGATGCTACAATCAGAGTGAGATGGGCGTTTACATAGCTATGGTCGATGTTGGGGAAGCAATGCCTGAAGAAGTAGCCCAGAAAATTCATAGACGCGAAAATCCAGTATGCCGTTCCAAGAAATTTCCGGCAGGCCCTGTAGTTGCGCAATACATCGTCATGGGGAACCGCAAGGGCGAAAAGGCAGAGCCCAAAAATTGCGACGATGACAGTAGAGGCGAGCTTGGTCACTTGGAAAGCGGTATAAAAGTCAATACGCATGGAATCCCGGCCTGCTACGTGATTGAGCTCAGCCTTACTGCAATGGGCTCTCCCTAGCCTGCTTGCAGGGCCATGAAATACTTTACCACAACGGTGGAATGCTTATCCAGATATTCATGTAGGTTGGCCAATACTGAGGGGTCCCCCCGGAGGGCAACCAGGAAGTCAGGCAAACTCGGTCGGGAATTTTCAATAAGTAAATTTGGAATTCTCAATAAGAAAATTCGAAATTTATAATAAGAAAATTCGGGATAATCTTATTGAGAATTTGGAATTCGCAATAAGTAAATTCTCCGTTTTTAAGTGAGGAATCCGCTATTTTGTTGTTGAAAGTTCGTCAACCGTATCGGGATTGGTCGACTCGAGGACAAAAAATGTTGCTTCTTGACTTATTATAAGGATTTATTCTATATTCACCAATGATTACGAACGCTGGGAATCGCGGGTGGCTTGGTGACGTCGATGTATCGGCGCCTTGCCCCTCCCTGATCGACGATCCGTCAAGGCGCTCGTCGTGGTAGTTTAATAGTGAACTCGTCCGCCTTCTACGACGTGCACTGCCACGCGCTGACCCTCTCGCACCCGAGCTTCCTCGCCTTCACGAAGACCCTCCGGAGCCGCGGGCTCGAGGAGGCCTACGCACAGATATCCTCCCCGAATTACCTGATAGCGGCCCTATTCTTCAAGGGCGGCGATCGCATCCGCAACATGCTGTCGGTCATGGAACGCGATGTGCTCTCCATCTTCGAGCTCATGGAGGACGACCTCGCCGGCAAGTTTTCGGATCCGGAGGACGAGCCGCCCATCATCGGCTCGGGCGAGCTCAGGATCGGAGACCTGCGCTTCGACAAGCTCGTGCTTTGTCCCCTCGTAATCGACTTCGAGGGCGTCGTCTACATCCCCTCGGAGGGCACGTATTACGACAGGCCGAGCGTGAAGCCGGTTCGCGCGCAGATCCGCGACGTGCTCGAGGGAATCCGCGACTACCGCAGGCATAGGCCCGATGGAATGCTCGAACTGCGGCCCTTCGTCGGCGTCGATCCGCGGCACTACACGATAGAGGAGCTCGCCTCGTTTCTCGACTCTTCCTTCGTCGGCTCCTGTGAGCCTTCCGGTCTTTTCGCGGGCGTCAAGGTTTACCCGCCACTGGGCTTCGACCCCTGGCCCGAGGAGGGCGAGGCGCGTGACAAGGTCGAGCTTCTGTGGTCCTTCTGCGAGGCGCGGGACATCCCCGTGGTCAGCCACTGCGACGATCAAGGCTTCCGCGTCGTCCCGCTGGAGGAGGCTTGGCGCATCACTTCGCCGAATCTCTGGGCCTCGGTCCTCGAGGCGCATCCGGATCTTAGACTCGACTTCGCGCATTTCGGGATGCAATATTCGCGGCCGCTGGGCAAAGGCCCCTCGAACGAGTGGACCGACCGCATCGTGGAGCTCATGGGGAGCTATCCGAACGTCTACGCCGATATCTCCTTCGACGGCGCCGAGGCCGAGTACTACCGCTGGCTCGAGATCTATATGGAAAAGCAGGGGAGAAAGGGCTCCGAGCTTCTTGCCGAGAGGCTCATGTTCGGCTCGGATTTCATGGTGAACCTGACGAAGGTGAGCTCGTACGCAGAGTACTATCGGATCTTCTCGCGTTCGGCCTTTTCGGACGAGCTCAAGCTCCGACTCGGCCACGACAATCCCGAGCGTTTCCTCTTCGGCGATTAAATGCCAAGCTCGTACACGCGGTAGCGCCTCGATGGCGTCGCGCCGAGCTTGGTTATCGCGTTGACCATCGCTGCGTTGTCCTCGAGGACATAGTTTATCTCCATTGTCACCGAGGGTTCGGCCAGCCGCTCCCACATGGCTCGGTAGAGCAGCGCGTCGATTCCCCTGCCCTGGTAGTCCTTCGCGATGCCGAGGGCGAACATGCGGTAGCGCCGCAGGCGCGGAAGGCCCCATACGAAGCGCGCCCAGCCGAAAGGCAGCATGCGTCCCTTTGTCTTCTTGAGTATCGCGTTGATATCCGGGATCGTGAGCGCGAAGCCGACGTCGCGGCCCTCGGAGTTGCGCGCGAAGAGCACGCACTCGGGCCGCACAACGGCCTTGAGGTCCCGGGCCAGGGCGTCGACCTCCTCGGCGGTTACCGGTGAGATGCCCCAGTTGTCCTTGAGCGTGTCCAGAGACAGGCGCGCGAAGAGCTGGGCTTCCTCGTCGAAGCGCGAGAAGTCGATGGTCCGCACCGTTATGCCGTAGCGCCTCGCCACCGAGTCGGTCAGTGTGAGTATGCGATCCGGTATCGCGTAACCTTCTGGGACCGACATCTCCCAGCAGAGGAGGTCCTTGGCCTTGCGCAGGCCGAATCCTTCCAGAAGCGCCGCGTAATTCGGCGGGTTGTAGGGGGCCATTACGACCGGCTCCGGATCGAAGCCCTCGACGACGAGACCCCACTCCTGCGATTGGAAGGACCAGGGTCCGCGCATGACTTCCATGCCCTTTCCCCGGAGCCAGTCGCGGGCCGCGCCAAGGAGGAGGGCCGAGGCCTCGGCGGCGCCTTCCTTGTCCGCGAGGCCGCACTCGAAATAGGCGAACATGCCGATCTTCCCGCCCCAGGCCTTCACGGCGAGATGATCGACGAGGGCGGCGATGCGCCCGACTGCCTCGCCCGAGCGCTCGAGGAGGAATAGCTGGTAGTCGCAGTGGCGAAGGAAAGGATTGGTCTTGGGCCTGAGCTCGTCGCGCATCGTCTTATGCATGGGGGGGACCCATAGGGGATCGTCGCGGTAGACCTTCCTGGGCAGGCCAAGGAAAGCCTTGAAATCGCGTTCGCCCTCGACGGCGCGGACGACAAGATCCGTATCGTTCATGCATGCAATGATCGCGCAAGAGTAGGCGCGGGCGCAAGGGAGATCATTATCAAACCCAAGGCGACATCGGCCGGTGTCTCATCTAACCTCCTCCCCATAGGCCCTTCGGTAATTGGCGGCGAGGACAGGCTCGAGCTCGTCCGCCTTCATTGCGCGAAGGGCCGCGATGCCCGCGATGACGAGGTTCAGGTCTTCGGCCTTGCAGTAGCGCTCTGGATCTAAGGCCTCCGTGCGGGGAGGCTGCCATGGGGCGTCTGTCTCGGCGAGCAGGCGATCCGCGGGGACCCAGGCGCAGGCGGCCGCCGCCCGTTTGTTGCCGTTCAGTATGGGCGCGCCGAAAGAGAAGTAGGCATTCATTCCCTTCGCGAGGAGGGACTCGGCCTCGCGAGGGCCACCCGAGAAGGAGTGGAAGATCACGGCGGGGAGGAGCTTCAACTTAGGCGCGTATTCGAAGGCCAGGTCCATGGCCTTGCGCAAATGGAGCAGTATGGGCAGGCCGTGCTTATGCGCTAGGCCGAGCTGGTACTCGAAGATAGCGCGTTGCGTCGCCTCGTTCTCCGCGTTGCGCACGCGCTCGGGTCGATCGCCGAAGAAGTCGAATCCCGCCTCGCCGATGGCGGCCAGCCTATGATCTGCGCAGAGGCTGGCGAGGAAGTCCGCGTTCTTCCACACCGCCCATTGGGGATGAATGCCGAAGCTCGCGACGAAGGGAGGCAGGCGCGGGCGAAGGGACTCGGAAACTTCCCATTCAGGTTTATCGTGGCTCGCCGCGCAGCAAGTCCACAGCGGCGACTCGGCCCCCGCGCTAAGCGCCATGATCCGCTCGGGAAAGGACGAGTCCCGATTGAGGAGGCAGGCGAGGTGGATATGCGCGTCGGCGAGCATGGCCTATCCTATCACTAAGCTGTATCATGGTGGCAACATGTCTTTAAGCGATTGCGTACTCACGAACGGCCGCTTCGTCCTTCCCAGGTCCGTGCTCGAGGGGGGAGCCATCGTCGTCGAGTCGGGCAAGATCCGATCCGTGCTCGAAGCCGGGGAGAAACTGCCCCTAGGCCTGCCGCGCCGCGACATGGGCGGCGCCTGGGTGACGCCCGGCCTCGTAGAGCTGCACATCCATGGCGCGGGCGGCGAGGCTTTCGATACAGTCGATCCCGAGCCGGAGGCCGGCGCGGAGCGTGTTATGCGGGCGGCCGCCTTCCTCCGATCGCTCGGTATCACGAGCTTCGTGCCCACGATAGTCTCTCGCGAGGCTTCTTTGGCGAGCCTCGCCTGCGCGCTGGAGGCGCTGGGCAGGCCCCGCGAGGAGATTCCGGGCATCTACGTCGAGGGCCCTTTCGTCAATCCCGCGCGGAGGGGCGGCATACCCATGGACGCGATACGCGATCCCGACTCGCGCGTTCTCGGCCGCATGATCAACCTCGCGCGCGGGCGGATGGCCCTCATGACTCTCGCCCCCGAGCTGCCGGGTTACCGCGAGATCCTCGCCAGGCTCGAGGCCGTAGGCGTCCTGCCCTGCCTTGGGCACTCCGAGTGCGATATCGATCGCATAACGCTTCCTTCTGGCAAGTTCTCGGTGACGCACCTGTTCAACGCTATGTCGCCCATATCGCACAAGAGCCCGGGACTGGCCATGCTGCCCTTCCTCGATAGGCGGCCTTTCGTCGAGCTCAATGCCGACGGTGTGCACGTGAACGACGCTGCGCTCCGCATCTGCGCCTCGGCCCTCGAGCCGGACAGGCTCATGCTCATATCCGACGCGGCCTATCCGGCGGGCCTTCCCATGGGGAGCTACGGCGAGGGGGAAGAGGCGCTCGTCTCCGGCCCAGACGGCGTGCGCTACGCCTCCTCGGGCGTGCTCATGGGCAGCCGCCATCTCGCGCCCGAGATACTGCACAACTGGCTTCGGGTCACGGGAGCCTCGGTGCCGAACGCTGTGCGCATGCTCAGTCACACTCCGGCCCAGGCCCTGGGCATCGACGATCGCCGCGGCGCGATAGCCGAGGGCCTCGACGCGGTGCTCGTCGTATGGAAAGGTCAGTTCGAGGAAGTCGCTCAGCTGCTGGAATAGGCAGTCCGCCCATGCAGGCCTGGCGCTAGGCGTCGAGGACTACTCTGTTGCGCCCCTTCTCCTTCGCGAGGTACATAGCCCGATCGGCCCGCTCGACCAGGCGGTTGAGCTCGGCTAGCGCGGAATCGCCGCAGACCGCCACGCCGAAGCTGGCGGTGACCCTCCCGTCGATCCCGGCGAAGTTTTTTTCCTCGAGCTTCGCGCGCAGTCTCTGGGCCACCTCGAGCGCGATCGTCTCGCTCGCGCCGGGAAGCAGGGCTACGATCTCCTCCCCGCCGAAGCGGCAGATCACGTCCTCCTGCCTGAGAGCTTCCTTGAGGCACAGCGCGACTCCGCGCAGCACCTCGTCGCCCCGCAGGTGGCCGTAGCGGTCGTTGAAGGACTTGAAATGGTCGATGTCCGCGAGGATGAGGGCGACGGGCTCCCCTCGCTCGGCCAGCATCGCCAGCTGCTTCGTGGCGATTTCGGAAAAGCTGCGCCTCGTGAGCAGTCCGGTCAAAGGGTCCGTGCTCGCCTGCCGCACGAGCTCCGTATGCCGGATTTCGCCGTCCAGCTTGATCGCCAGCATGTCGCCGAAGATCATGGCAGGCCATGCGTAATCACGTTCCTTCGTATCGTCCGCGGCGATGTCGAAGCTGAGCGCTCCGAGAGTCTGCCCCTTGAATCCTGCATTCCCGTGAAATTATACCTAGGAATTGAGCTATTCTGAGCTGATATAAGGACATAAGGCTTTACAACTATTGTATCACTCGCTATAATATATAGCGAGTGAGGTTCTTATGCCC
>Ga0326727_10001489_pt1 | contig 86188 bp, 67 predicted proteins | sample MB2enrmetagenome_FD_207643 | JGI IMG/M metagenome (GOLD analysis project Ga0326727, IMG submission 207643) | Lab enriched peat soil microbial communities from McLean, Ithaca, NY, United States - MB29MY | ecosystem: Environmental > Terrestrial > Soil > Wetlands > Peat | place: USA: New York...
TTCGAGAAGGCTTACCTCAAAGTCGAAAAAGCCCTCGATGACGTCATTGCTTTAATGGCCGCCTGAAGCCAACATCTGAGAGATATTTTAATGAGATTTTAAAATTAAGAATCTAATCTTAATCTTCTTCGTGCAACCGGGATTAAGATTAAGATTAGGATTAGGATTAAGAGCCGGAAACCGCAACCCCAAAAACCGGATGCATCCAAACCGCATTGCGGCAGGAGCCGGGAGTTGACCGGCGCGGCCGTTTGCGGTTTAATCACCGCCAATTGGGCGCCGGGCACCACCCCGCCCCGGTTTCTTATGCTCACGCAGCAAGCTGTCATGGACGCGCTCAAGACGGTGAAATACCCCGGCTACTCCCGCGATGTCGTTTCCTTCGGACTGGTCAAGAGCGTCGCCGTCAACGGCGGAGAGGTCAGCGTTTCCCTGCAATTGACAGGCGGCAGCGCGGACATCGGCCGGCAAATCAAGGGCGAGGCGGAAAAGGTCTTGCGCGCCCTTCCGGGGGTGGAGCTCATGAATGTCGAGGTGCTCGCCCCCGCCGCGCCGCGCGCGCCCGCGCAGGGGGCCAATCCATGGTCGGGGCAAAACAGGGTGCCGGGCATCCGGCGGGTGGTCGCCGTGGCCAGCGGCAAGGGAGGCGTGGGCAAGTCCACCGTTTCGGTCAACCTGGCCTGCGCGTTGCGGCACCTGGGAGCGGAAGTCGGATTGCTGGATTGCGACATTTACGGACCGAGCATCCCCTTGATGATGGGAATTCACGACCGGCCGACCCTCAGCGAGGCCGAAAAACTGGTGCCCCCGGCCAATCACGGCGTCCGGCTCATGAGCATGGGACTTCTGATCGAGGACGACGCCCCAGTCATCTGGCGCGGGCCGATGATCATGAAGACCATCCAGCAATTCATTTCCGACGTGGAATGGGGCGAGTTGGATTTTCTGGTGGTGGATTTGCCACCGGGCACGGGCGACGCCCAGCTTTCCCTTTGCCAAACGGTGCCCCTGGACGGGGGCCTCATTGTCACCACGCCGCAAGAGGCCTCTCTGGGTGTCGTGCGCAAGGGCATCGCCATGTTCGAGAAAGTCAACGTCCCCATTCTGGGCATCGTCGAAAACATGAGCTACTTCATCGCCCCCAATGGCGAGCGGATTGAGATTTTTGGATACGGCGGCGGAAGGGCGGAAGCCCTGCGGCGCAACGTGCCCTTTCTGGGGGAAATCCCCATCTACGTGGAAATCCGGCAGGGAGGCGACGGGGGAACGCCGGTCGTGGCGTCCAATCCGCAAGGTGCTCCCGCCCAAGCCTTTATAAATATTGCAAAATCCTTGCGTGACAAGTTTGTTTAGATTACGTTACAATTTACGAATGATGGAATCTTCGCCAGATGATGGTCAGGCGCGGATCAAGCCAACCGGGGAAAGCCCGGATGGGTTGGAGGCGTTGGTTTGGGCCCAGTTGCGCCAATGTTTCGACCCGGAGATCCCGCTGAACATCGTTGACCTGGGTTTGGTCTATGGCGTTTCCGTCCACGACGGCCAAGCCAACGTGAAGATGACTCTGACCTCCCCGGGCTGCCATTTGGGCGGCCAAATCGCCGGCAGCGTGCAGGAACGGCTCCTGGCGCTGGACCCCATCCAGGAAGCCAACGTGGAATTGGTTTGGGATCCGCCCTGGCATCAAAGCATGATCAGCCCCGAGGGCCGCAAAGCCCTCGGCTTGGAGGCCGATTGATGGATATTGACTTCAAAGAGATGCAGCGATAATTTCACCCCTCGCAGAACAACAAACTGAACAAGAGCTTATGTCACAAACCATAACACAAGGCTCCAACGGCGCGGACTTGGTAAAGAAATCCTCCTTCTACCGTGAATTTGAGGCGGAGAAAGAGGAGATTATGAAACACAAATGGATTGAATCGGAAAAGGCGGGGCACGACATCGGCTTTGAGCGGGCCTTGACCGACTGGATTGTCAAACACCGGAGCAAATGGCGCCGAGGCCGCCAGACCTCCACGACCCAGGGCGCGTCTTGACGCCGGTTTTCCGGCTGGCTCTTTAATGCGATCCAGTGAGGTCGCCAAGACGATGAATATTGATTTTCGACCTTCGCAACGGCCCAATCTCTTGGGCCGCCGGCCCGTTATTTTATGCCCCCTTCCACTTTAGTCCTCGACGCCGCGGCGATGCAACGCGCCTTGACCCGCATCGCCCACGAAATCGCCGAGCGCAACGAAAACAGCTCCGAGGTCGTCCTGGTCGGCATCCACAGGGGCGGCGTCTTTCTGGCCCGCCGGCTGGCCGCCACTTTGCTGGCCATCTGGAATCAACCCGTCCCGGTGGGCGAATTGGACATCGGCATGCACCGCGACGATTTGGACCAAAAAACCCCCGCCATCCTGCCCACTGTCATCCCCTTTGACATCACAGGCAAAACGGTCATCCTGGTGGACGACGTCTTGTTCAGCGGGCGCACCACGCGGGCGGCGCTGGACGCCCTCAACGATTTTGGCCGCCCCAAGCGCATTCAACTGGCCGTCCTGGTGGATCGCGGCCACCGCGAACTGCCCATCAAGGCCGATTTTGTCGGGAAGAACGTCCCGACCTCCTCGCGCGAACGGGTCAACGTCTGCCTCCGCGAAGAGGGGGCCGCTGACGAAGTGACGCTGGAGAGAACCTGATTATGGCCTGGAACCAAAAACATCTTCTTGACATCCAGTCCCTTGGCGCGGAGGAAATCCTCACCGTGCTCGACACCGCCCGCGCCTTCAAGGCCGTGGGCGAACGGGCCATCAAGAAAGTCCCCGCCTTGCGCGGCAAGACCGTCGTCAACCTCTTTGTCGAGCCTTCCACCCGCACACGCATCAGCTTCGAGCTGGCCGCCCAGCGCCTGACGGCCGACATCGTCAATTTCTCCGCCGAAGCCTCTTCGCTAAAAAAAGGCGAGACCCTCAAGGACACCGCCCGCAATCTGGAGGCCCTGAACACCGACATCATCGTCATCCGCCACAGCGCCAGCGGCGCGCCCCATTTCCTGGCTCGCTTCCTCAAAGCCAGCGTCATCAACGCCGGCGACGGCGCCCACGAGCATCCCACCCAGGCGCTGCTGGACGTCTTTACCATCAACGAAAAAAAGGGCCGCATCGAGGGGCTTAACGTGACCATTTTGGGCGACATTCTTTACAGCCGCGTGGCCCGCTCCAACATCTGGGCTTTGACCAAGCTGGGCGCCCGCGTGACCTTGTGCGGCCCCTCCACTCTGGTGCCCCGTGTCTTCGAGCAATTGGGCTGCCGCGTCACTTACAATGTGGACGAAGCCATTGCCGACGCCGACATCATCAACCTGCTGCGCATCCAGCACGAGCGGCAGCGCAAGACGATGTTCCCCAGCCTGGGCGAGTACAGCAAATTGTTCGGCTTGAACCAAACCCGGCTGGCGCGGACCAAGCCGGACGTTCTGATCATGCACCCCGGCCCCGTCAACCGCGGCGTGGAAATTGACAGCGACGTGGCCGATGGCGATCGCTCGGTCATCATTGAACAAGTGACCAACGGTCTGGCCGTTCGCATGGCCGTCCTGTTCCTGATCAACGGCGGCCAAGGCCCCCAAGGCGTGGCGGTTTGAAATGCTGGAGACGCTCAAATCCTGTCTTTGGGCGAACCTCGGCGGCGTGTCGGTTGGGATGAGCCGGTTCTGGATGTCGCGCGTGGTGCTCGGGCGGGCCGGAGGGCAATCTCCTTGGGGTGCCGAAAGGTTGCGGAAAATGATGCAGAACTCTTCGCAAATGAATAAAATAACGCCATGGCACTCGTAGATACGACACCTTATGCTCCGAAGAGGAACGGTGCTGCGTACACGGCAACAAGACTGGCGCGCGTCGGTTGGGATTTTGCGGATGCGAGCGCCAGTCGGCGCTCCATCCACGCATTCCATAGTTACCCGGCGAGATTCATTCCTGAAATACCACGCGCAGTCATACGCGAGCTGGCACCACCGAGAGACGCCCTTGTGTTTGACCCGTTTTGTGGCTGCGGAACGAGTTTGGTTGAGGCACAGCAAGCCGGCTACGCCAGCGTTGGCGTTGACTTAAACCCAATCGGATGCTTAATCAGCCGGATCAAGACCACACCGCTTCCGTTCGGTTTTGCTGACGCGGCCAGCCATTGCATCGCAGAAGCTCGCGGGTATGCGCCGCCGCCGCCGCCGGATATTCCGAATTTGTTGCATTGGTTTAGAGCAGACGTGTGCAAATCGCTCGCGGCCTTGCGGGTGGCGATCCGTAACGTGAATGATGCTGCGACACGGCAAGCCCTTGAAGCCGTTTTCTCCAGTATCATCGTTCGCGTTTCAAATCAAGATAGTGACACACGATACGCCGCTGTCATCAAAAACGTTTCCGACGAGACTGTGTTCGAGGCGTTTGCCGAATCCGCGCAAACGCTCGCCACGATTGCCTTGACGTTGCCAGCCTTGCTCGAAGCGCCAGCCACAATCATCAACAAAAACGTGTTCGACATTCAACCCTCTGATATTCCCGGCGATGTCGGCTTGGTTGTAACTTCTCCGCCATATCCAAATGCCTATGAATACTGGCTCTACCACAAGTATCGGATGTGGTGGCTTGGTTACGACCCGCTGGCGGTGAAGTCAGGTGAGATTGGAGCGCGGGCGCATTTTTTTTCAGGTCGGCGTGACAAAGAGGATTTTCACGCACAGATGGAACGCGTCTTCAAACTGCTGGCCGGGGTAATGCGCGCGGGAGCTTATTGCTGTTTCGTTGTCGGCAATTCAAAGATTCACGGTCGAATCGTTGACAATGCGGAGGTGTTGATGAATGCGGCGGCACAGCACGGTTTTACGCTCGTGTTTAAGTCCGACCGCGAAATCAATCCGCACAGGAAATCAATCAACTTCGATGCAGGGTTGCTCGATGCAACGCTGGACATAAATCCCGCCAGAAACTGACAGATGACTGAAAACGTCGTGCAATGGGTAATGCTCAGGCGACCAGAGTTTCTGGCCAAGCAACTACAATTGCCCCTGCGAAGGAAGCTGGCCGAGTATCAGACAACGGACTTTGGCGTAATCGACTTCGCGTTTGACACAAAGAATGACGAAATCGCGGTCGTGGAGCTCGAAACGGAGATAGCAACCACCAGCAAGCTCGACTTTTGCGTGGAGCAGAGTATCCGCTACAAGCAGCTGGCGACTCAGGTCAACCATCCGTTGCGGGTCTTCATCCTTTACGACCAAATCGGAACCCCTCCCGGATTTGCCGCACGCCTTCAAACCGAAAGCCAGGAGCACGGACTGGAATTGCGGACCTACTCGATGCCGGACATCAAGAGCCTTTATCAGAAAGCGATGGATGAGCTTGAGAGGACAAGCGGCATCTACTTGGGACGTCCTGTCGCGACCAATCTGACGCACCTTCGTCTCCTGAACCGGTTCCTGATGCCATTCGTGACGAAAGGAGTAGATGTGTTGCCGCTGAAGGAGCTTTTCGCCGACTTCACTTCGAGCAAATCCCGAACGATTTTCACTGTGCGCAAGAACTTGGCGGTGCAGTTTGAACTCATAAGTTTGGAGGGTTCGGAATCGGTCAAAACGGTTGTTCTTACTGATTATGGAAAGCAGTTTTGTTCAAGCATGACGTCCGAACAGCTCGGTTTCGGACGAGAGTTTGCCCTCAGTTTCGGGCAACGCCGTGTTTTGCTTGAATCTCTGACGAACGGACGCTTCACCAAGAGCAAAGTGAACATCTATTACTTGCTTCGATTTATTCATCTTACGACGGGGGAATGGATCCCGAAGGAGCATGGCGACATTGGTGAAGAAAAGCTAACCTATCTGAACAATTTCCTTGGCACAAACTATCGGCCTGGATCTGTAAAGCGTCTGATGCAGTTCACGTTCAACCAAGCAGAGGAGTTGGGGCTTGTGGACGGCATCGAAGCTCAGCATGGCGAACCGACGTTCAAAGCCTACCTGACGTCGCTCGGCTCCCGCGTACTGGGTTTTCTTGAGCTCTACCTGCACCTGAAGCGCGAACAGTTGCAGATCCCTCTGCAAATTTGAACCGCCTCCAAATCGCCTCGACTGAGTTGTCAGCTGAACGAATCGTGGCCGCCGCGATTCGGCTTTCAGACGGACGCGTTTTCTCACACGCCACACACCACGACGCGATTTGGGTTGCTTTTGACGCAGGCGCGTTCCCGGCTTTTGCCACCACTACTGAAGAGGGACGTGACGCATTCGCTGAAGTTTTGCAATCGGGAGAGTTTTTCGAGGGTCGGTCGCTTGAGGACGGTTTCACAACGAGCAACGGCCGATTTGTTGGACGACAGGAGGCCTTCCAAATCGCTCGGTCTGCGCGACAGGTGCGAGCAGAAATGCTTCGCTACCGCACGGCTTCTCTCGACGTTGAAGATCTCCCATTAGACGCGAATTAGCCTGTGTTAATCAAGTCGAACGGATTGCTCGGCTTGCTCGGCACGGGAAAGCTTCGTTACACGAAGAAGGCCGAGGAAGGCGACATAGCGGCCATCACTCGCGTTGGTGAATCGGAATACGAATTGAGATTGTTCCGCAAAGGGAGCCGCGAGTTTAATTCACTTTTGCCTTACACAATTCATTTCATCGGCCACCGAGGAAAGCGTTACGGTTACGTTCCAAACACTGAATTTGCTGACCTCATCTCGCGGAGAGCCGTCGGCGCAATTGTTTAGCTCTCCTCTTGCCTTCGCCGGAGGGACTTCTACACTCCGCTGCGCCAATGTTGAACTTATCCTCCTTGAATCCGGCCCAGCGGCAGGCGGTCGAGACGACCGACGGGCCGGTCCTGATCCTGGCCGGCGCCGGCACGGGCAAAACGCGCGTCATCACTTTTCGCGTCGCACGCCTGGTGCAAAAGGGCGTCGAACCGGGCCGCATCCTGGCCGTCACGTTCACCAACAAGGCGGCGCGCGAAATGCAGGAGCGCGTGCGCCAACTGCTGGGCCGGGCCGCAAAATCCGCCGCGGACGAAAAGCCGGCGCGCCCGACCGTCTGCACCTTCCACTCGCTGTGCGCGCGGATTCTGCGGCGGCATATCGAGCGCCTGGGCTACAAACGCAATTTCGTCATTTACTCCGAGTCCGACCAACTGGGCGCGATCAAACGCATCCTCAGCCATATTTCCGGCCCGGGCGCCAAGGCCGATCCCCACGCTGTTCTGGCCTTGTTGAGCCGTTACCGCAACGGCGGCCAACGGGCCTCCGTCTTTGCCGACCCGAACACGGCTGCGCTGGCCGAACACATCTGCGCGCGCTATCAATCGGCCCTCCGCGCCTGCAACGCGGTGGATTTTGACGATTTAATCTTGTTGACGCTCCAGCTCTTCGCCGCGCACCCGGACGTTCTCCGGGAGTGCCGCCAACAATACCGCTACGTCATGGTGGACGAATACCAGGACACCAACGCCGCCCAATTCAAACTGGTGCGGGAGCTGACCGCCGCGCATCGCAACCTCTGCGTCGTGGGCGATGACGACCAGAGCATTTACGGCTGGCGCGGGGCGGAGACGGCCAATCTTCTGGATTTGGAGCGGCATTTTCCGGGCGTCAAAGTCATCAAACTGGAGCAGAATTACCGCTCCACCCATACCATCCTTTCGGCCGCCAATGCTGTCATCAATAATAACGCCCGGCGCCGCGGCAAACAACTTTGGTCCAATAACGGCCAGGGCGCACGCATCGTTCTGCACACCTTCGCCGACGACGACCAGGAGGCGCGCCGGATGGCCCAAGACATCGAATTCGCCCGGCTGGCCGGCGGCGTGCCCTGGCGCGAGCAGGCGGTCTTGTTCCGCACCAACCAGCAATCCCGCCCGCTGGAAACCGCCCTGCGCCGGGCCGGCGTCCGCTATCACGTGGTCGGCGGCCAAAGTTATTTTGACAGGCGCGAGATCAAGGACTTCCTGGCCTACCTGAGACTGTTCGCCAATCCCGACGACGACATCAGCCTCTTGCGCGTGGCCAACGTGCCCGCCCGCGGCCTGAGCGACGTCACGATGGAACGCCTCCTCCAGGCCAGCCAGGAGCGAAGCTGCCCGGTTTTCGCCGCCATGCGCCACACCGATGTCCAGGCCGCCTTTGCGCCCATCACACGCCAGAGCATTGAGCGATTCGTCCAATTCGTCGAGCGCCAGCGCGGCAGGTTGCGCGCTTCCCCGGCTCTCTCATTGCGCCTTTGGGCGCAAGGTTTCCTGGAGGAAATCGGCTACGAGGCCGAACTGCGGCGGAGCGAAAAGAACCCGGAGACGGCGGACAGCCGCGTCGAGAATTTGCGCGAATTGACCGCCACGCTGCCCGATTCCGCCGTCGAGCCGGAGGCCCAATTGCGTGATTTTCTGGACGACCTGAGCCTGGACACCGAACGCGAGGAGGAAAATGAAAATCCGGGCGACGCCGTCACACTGATCACCGTTCACAGTTGCAAGGGGCTGGAGTTCCCGCACGTCTGGATCGTCGGTCTGGAGGACGGCCTCTTCCCGCACGCGCGGTCCAAAGCCGAAGGCACGCTGGAGGAGGAGCGCCGGCTTTTTTACGTCGCCATGACGCGGGCGATGCGGACGCTGACCCTGAGCCATTGCGTGACGCGGATCAAATACGGCAAACCCAGGCCCTGCCACCCGTCGCCCTTTCTGCGGGAAATCCCGCCCGAACTTCTTGAATCGGCGGACGAAAAAGGAAGGAAGCCGGTGCCGGTGGATGGCGCCAAAAGCCATTTCGCGGCCCTGCGGATGGCGGCCAGTTAGGAGCCGTCAGGAAATAACATTTACAAATATGACGCCGGGATTTTGGCGGCCGGCAAGGCGCGACGAAGGAGAATATCCCTCGTGGATCTTCGACTGAGGAGCAACGCCGCCAGCCGCCAAAAGACCAAGTCAGATTGTAAATGTTATTTTTTGACGGCTCCTTAAAGCCGGTTTCTACTTGTCAGCGTCGTCCTTCTTGAGCAGAAAGTCGGTCAGGTTGGCCGGTTTGCCCAAAGTGCGGGTGTCCCCCTCAAAAGCTATCCATCTCTTTTTGACGGTGAACCGGGTCTTGCCGGCCAGCGCCACCGCCCGCAACGCGTCCCAGCCGTTCAGATCGAACTCCGCGAAACTGTGGCGGAAGAAGTGGTCGGAGTTGTGGGAATGAAGGCCGGGCGTCAGATGCGTGTCAATATCGAAGGCCAGGATCGGCTTCACAAAATCCCAATCCTTGTCGTTGAAGAGCGCCTGCTTCTCGAACTTCCGGCCCTTGACCCGCTCGGCCGTGCGCGCGTCCTCGACCACCGCGATAGGCTCCAGCGGGTCCTCCGCCGTGTGCAGCAGCAGGAAGGGCGGGTTGAGCGTCGCCCGCACATAAGTCTGGTTGGTCAGCGCGACCACCGCGTCGAGCAGCGTCGGCGCCTCGTTGGTCAGCCGCGCGCGGGCGCGGTGAAAAAAATAAAATTCGTCGGTGGCGCCGGGCATGAAGATCAGCGCCTGCACCGCCGGGTTGCGCTGGAAGGAATTCAACATCACGCGCACGCAGTTGTGGCGGTCCAGTTGGGACACTTTTTCCGACAGGGGCATCCGGGCGAATTCCTCCTGCCAGGTGGGCTGGGCGTCAAGGGCTGCCGGCAGCGCCAGCCAGCCCGCCAGCAGTGAAGTTGCGAGATAGAGACGATTCATTGTCAATACGAAAGTTGCGCCAGCCGCTCCTGGAGTTGCGCCTCGCACCGCCCCAGGTAGCCCAGCGTGCGGCCCATCTCCTCCAGCCGCTCCAACGGCAGCGCTGCCGCCCGGCCGGGGGCGGCCGGAGGCGGGGCGGATTTCCAGGCCGCGTTCATGTCTTGCAATTCTGCCAGAAGTTTCTCCCGCCGCAACTGGACTTGTCGTTGCAGCCCCTGCAGCCGCCCCGTCCATTTCAAGCCCTGCTCCAACCATTGCGCCGCCAGCAGCGGCGAGGCAGCCCGGGCCCTGGCTGCCAGAAAAGGCCCGACCTCGCGGCAAATCCGGCCCGTTTCCATGCATAAATCCAACGTGTCGGCCGGCACGCTTTGCACGCTGGCGGGAGGCGCGCCCAGTTCCAATTCCAGCAAATGGAGCAGCCTCTCTTTCGGCTCGCGCAGGCAATGGTAGGCCGCGTTCAATTCCGCGAATCGCCCAGTCGCCTCCGCCCGTTCACCGGCGTCGGCAGCCTGGATGCGATCGGGATGGAGCCGCGCCGAAAGCTCCAGGAAAGCCGCCTTGAGGCTGGCGGCGTCCAGCCACGGTTGCCGCGGCTGGCCGAGCAGGGCGAAATGATCCATGAGAACAGAGGACCCGCGCTAGGCGCTGAAACTTTCCCCGCAGGAACACGTGCTGGCCGCGTTGGGATTGCGCACTTTGAAACCACCATCCTGCAACGCGTCCACGAAATCCAATTCGCTGCCCGTGACGTACAACGCGCTTTTCGGATCCACCACCACGCGGATGCCCCCGCTTTCAACCAATATGTCCCGGCTGGCCGGCTGGTCCTGCAAATCCATTTTGTATTGCAGGCCCGAGCAGCCGCCCCCGACTACGGCCACGCGCAAGACCCCGTTGGGCCGGCCCTGCTTCTGCAGAAGCGAACTGACCTTTTGGGCTGCCGCCGGGCTGACTTTGATAAGCCGTTCGTCCCCGACCCGAAACGGGGCGGGCGCGGCGGTTTGGGCGGCAGTCTCTTTTTCGGCAATCATGGCGGCTCCAAGGTAATCTCCCGGTCCTACCGCGTCAACACCACCGATTGGATGCAAGAGATCAAGATTAAGATTAGATTCTTAATCTCAAAATCCCGTCGAATTATCTCTCACATTTGGGCGGCGCAGCAGCGCCGCCCCACCGTCCTTGGGTAGGGCGTTGCTGCCGCAACGCCCAAATTTCAAATGTCTTTGGCTAGGATTAGGAAGGAATCATTAGAGTTCCAACAATTCCCGGATGTCTTCCCAACTGAGCCTCTCCGCCACTTGTTCCCCACCGCCCAGCAACCCTTGCGTCAGCGCGCGCTTGCGGCCTTGCAAGGCCAGGATTTTCTCCTCCACCGTCCCGCGCGTGATGAGCTTGTAACTGGTCACCACCTTCTTCTGCCCTATGCGGTGGGCGCGATCGGCCGCCTGCGCTTCCACCGCCGGGTTCCACCACGGATCAAAATGAATCACCGTGTCCGCCCCCGTCAGGTTCAACCCGACTCCCCCGGCCTTGAGGCTGATGAGAAAGATCGGGATGGCCGCATCGCGCTGGAATTGTTCCACCACGCCGCCGCGGTCAGTGGTCGCGCCGTCCAAATAACAGAAGCCGATGTTCCGGGCCGACAAATCCTGGCGCAACAACGCCAGCATGCTGGTGAACTGGCTGAACACCAGCGCCCGATGGCCCCCGTCAAGCACTTCCTCCAGCAGCTCGCCGAACAACTCCACTTTGCCCGACGCCGCCGCGGCGCCGCCCGTCTTGAGCAGCCGCGGGTCGCAGCATATCTGGCGCAGCCGCAACAGCGCCGTCAGCGCGGCCATCCGCCCCTTGTTCGGGCCGCCGGCGCTGACCGCGCCCAGAATTTCCCGCCGGCCCGCCTCCAGCACTTGCTCATAGACGGCTCGCTGCTCCGGGACCAATTCGCAGAAGCTGACCTGCTCGATTCTCTCCGGCAGCTCCTTCGCGACTTCGCCCTTGAGGCGGCGCAAAATGAAAGGCCGCACGCGCCGGGCCAGCCGCGCCTGCGCCGCCGCGTCGCCCTCGCGCGCGATGGGTATTTCGCAGCGCAGGCGGAAATCCTCCGCCTCGCCCAGGTAGCCGGGCATCAGGAAATCGAAGAGAGACCACAAATCCAAAAGGGAATTCTCGATGGGCGTTCCGGTCAATACTATCCTATGCCGCCCCCGCACCGCTTTGACCGCCTGCGCGTTTTGCGTCTCCCGGTTCTTGATGTGCTGCGCCTCGTCCAGCGCCACCGTGTCGAATTCCATTCCCCGATAATGTTCGGCGTCACGCCGCAGCAACGCATAGCTGGTGATGATCAAATCGTGCGCCGGAATTTCCGAAAAGCGGCCGAGCCGCCCGGCCCCGTGCAGCGCCAGCACCCGCAATTCGGGCGTGAATTTCTTCGCCTCCGCCTCCCAGTTGAACACCAGCGAGGATGGGCAGACGACCAGCGCCGGGCCGGTCCGCTCCCCGCTCTGCTTCATGGCGCGCAGGAAAGCCAGCAGTTGAACCGTTTTGCCCAACCCCATCTCATCGGCCAGGATGCCGCCCAGGCCGCCGCGCCGCAGAAAATGCAGCCAGCCGGCGCCCTCTTTCTGGTAGGGCCGCAGCACCGTCTCCAAGTCTCCCAACGGGGGCGGCTGAAGTTGGATTTCTCCCTGCATCCAGCCCGCCGGCGCAAGGATTTCGCACCCGCCCTGCTCGCGCAAAGTCGCTTGCAGGAATCCGGCCTGCGCATTGTCAAGACGATAGCCGCCGGCGTGCTGGCGCGGCGCGCAATCCGCCAGCGTCTCCTGCAATTCTTCGGCCGCCCCGGTGTCCAGCAGCGCCAGCTTCCCGTTCTTGAGGCGCGTGTGGCTTTGGCCCGAACGCAGTAAGCGCTGAATCTCCGCCGGCGACAACGGTTCCCCGCCCGCCGTGGCGTAAGTGACCTGCAAATCAAACCATTGTTCTCCGCTGGGAGTGATTTGAAATCGCGGCTGCACGCGCTCCAACTTTTGCGTGCTCCGCTCCAGCCGTTGTTCCAGCGTCACTTCCCATTCCTTCTCCAGCCGTGGATAGTCGCGCGCGAAAAAACCCAGCACCGCATTCTCGCCATTGAGGTGATAAATCCCCTTTGTATCCGGCCCGATGAAGCCGGCGCGCGACAATCGGCGCGCCGCCGCCTGCTCCGCCGCGACGTCGCGCGTCGAATAGCGCGTGGGCGATTGCGGGTCCGGCAGCCACGGCGCGTCCGGCGGCAGCGAGGCGGCGGATTTCCCGCCGTAGAAACATTCCAGCGTCGCCCGCAAAACGGCCAGCCCTCCTTCCAGGCGCAGCTTGAATCTCGGCGTGGCCGGCTCCAGCACAAAATCTTCCAGCGTGAAGTTCGCCTCCAGGCCGTCCCGACCCGCCAGCGCGGGCCAATCCAGATTCAGAAACGCCGGCACCTGTGCGGGCCCCAGCCGCAACGGGCCACGGACCAATTCCGCCAGATTGGACGGCAATCCGAGTGGCTGCAGCTTGTTGCGGGCGAAAACCCAGGGCGTCGCTCCAGTGATCACGCACTCCGGCGCTTGGCCCGCAAGGGATAGGACAATCTCCCCGTTGGATTCGAGCCGCGCGCGCACCGGCGCCTCCAGCGGCTGGAGCGTGATCTCCACCGGCAGCGCCTTGCCCAGTGTGACGCGCGGATGTCCGGCCAGTTGCGGCAGAATCTCCGTCAAGGTTCGCGATTCCACCAGGACCATCGCCGGCGCGCCCCCGTGATTGATTTTTTCCAGCGCATCCAGCAACGCCGCGTCGCTGGCATCGAGCGAAAATGGCGTGTCCAAAGGCAGAACATCCAGCGGCCCGCGCCCTCCGCGCCATTGACCTTCCACGTAAAGCATGACTTTTCCACGGGCCGCCACGGCGGCGAAATTAGGCGGCAGGATCAGAAAAAGTTCCAGCGGCTCGCCGGCCTGGCCCGGCGGCGCGCGCAGCAGGCCGGGGGCTTTGGGCGGGGACTTCGCGGGCGCCTCCACCGGGGCGGGTCCTTTGAGAAAATGCAGGCCCGCCGCCACCGAATGCGCGCAGATCAGGCCGCGTTGGCGGGCGTCCCGGCACGTGCAGAGATTGTCCGCGTCCGACGCGCTGCGGATGACCAGCCCGGCGCGATAAATGGCCGCGCCTTCCTGGACCCTTCCGCGCAAGGCCGGCGGCTGCCACTCCGACGATAACACCCGCCCCGCGGCCAGCAGCGCGCGTGCCTGCTTGACGGCCTCCCATCCCGCCAGTTTGGCCAGCAACACGTCCGACAACTCTAACTCGCTCATTCCGGCAATCTCAGCGGTTCGATGGCAGTTCAATCCGCCGCCCCGTGCGCGCCGATTCGCGCGCCGCGTCCAGTATCTCCGTCACCACCAGGTTCTCCGCCAGTGACGACGGGCCGGAGGGCTGGATTTCCCGGCGCGTGACCGCGACCAGGTACGAAAGCTCGTCCGCGGCCGGCCCTTGCAGCGGTTTGGCCGGCCTTTGAACCTCATTACCCTGGCCTTGACGGACACGCACCGATCCGCGGTCGCCCGTCTGGACAAAGCCCGACGGGCCAAAGACCTGCATGTCCCCGCGCGAGTAAGGCCAGCACCACGAGGCCTGGATCACGCCCACCGCCTTGGGATACGTCAATACAATAGTGGCGTCGTCGTCCACCTTCGGATAGACCTCCGGTTTGTTATGGAGCGTGACGGCGAAAACCGACAGCGGCGCCTGGCCGTCCATCAGCCACGTCATCAAATTGGCGCCGTAACAGCCAAAATCCACCACCGCGCCGCCGCCGTTGAGTTTGGGGTCCGTCAGCCACTTGAGAAAATCCTCCGAGCACCCGATCTCCTTGGGTCCCCCATGCCCGAAACACCCGATCATGCGCCGCACCGGCCCGACGCCCCCCGCCTGATGCGCCAGGTCATAAACCGCGCCATTGACTGGATCCCAAGTGGAAAAATAATTGACGATCACCGGGACATTATTCTTTTTGGAAGCGTCAGCAATCGCCCGCGCGGCCTCCATGTTCACCGCCAGCGGCTTTTCCATCATGATCGTCAGGCCGCGCGGGGCGCACAGTTCCACCATCCGCCGGTGGTCATAGGCGCTGGTGAACAGCGCCACAGCCTGGACATTCGTGCGGGCCAGCAGATCATCCACCGTGTCGTGAAAAAGGCCGGCGTCCAGATGAAGCCCCGCCGTGTAGCGCGCGGCCAGATCATGGTCCGGCTCGACGATTCCCACCAGTTGGATGTCCGCCCGCCCGGCCAGTTGCGGGATGAAGCCGCCGGCATGATCATGGGACAAGCCGATAATAGCCAGCCGCACGGGCGGTTTGGGTTCCTGGGCGTGCGCCGCGTTGAGAGCGAGCGCCGCCGCACCTGCGATCAGAATTTTTTTCATCCCCGAGCCTACCACCCCTCCCCGCCGGAATAAACGCCGGAATTCCCGCGGCCCATTCGCAATCGAGTCTTGTTGTAAGCTCCGATAACGAAAAAGGCTGGACGTTGAACCATTGCACGGCAGTGCGAGACTTCGTCGCGCCGTCCCCGCACGGTAGGGCGCGCACTCCGTTGCGCGCCGTCCCCGCACGGTAGGGCGATACTCCGTCGAGCCGTAACTCGATTTCGCGGAATAAAGTGAGGCCGGCACGCTTCCCGAATTCCGAACGCCTTTTCCTGCCTCGCGCCGGCGTCGCAAGCCGCACGGCTTTGGAGCGCAAAAGCAACCTGAAACAGGCCGGAGCTTCCCCTGGTGCCGGGCCGCAAAACTTCACTCGCATCTCACGTTTGCAAACCGAACGCCACCCTAAAGGCGGCCTTTTAACGGAAATCAGTCCGACTTTGGCGCGGGCCACGGTCTTGGTGGCTCGACGTGTTCACGCCGTCTAAAAGGTGGTTCCGCTTGAGGCTGTGGCCTTTCCGGTGGCGGCTGTGGCCTTTCCGGTGGCGGCTGTGGCCTTTCCGGTGGCGGCGGCGGCCTTTCCGGTGGCGGCTGCGGCCTTTCCGGTGGCGGCTGCAGCCTTTCCGGTGGCGGCTGCGGCCTTGAGGGCGACGATTGCGGCCTTGAGGGCGGCGATTGCGATGGTCGATCAAGTGGATTGGGTAGAGGCATATTTACCTTTCTTTAGGGATATAGAAGGAATCTTCTGGAAGTTCCTTCAGCACTTTTTCGTAACACTCGTTTAATAGTTTTTCGTTAGGCTCTGGTCCTTTATCCTTTTCGATAAGTTTCTGCTTCATGTCCAAAGCCACCGAAAATTGTTTCTGTACTTCCTTATCATAAGCCTTCTTCTCCCGTATGGTAATAAGTATCCTCTCCAAGAAGAAATCAAGCGTTTTATATCCCGCAAGCCTGTCTTCCGAGTCACGAATCTTTTCGGATAACTTCAACAGTGGTTTCGCGATTGCGAGGAGTGCGGTTACGCCAGTTAATATTTTCCAAACACAGCCCCCAATATCGCCTTGAAAATACCAAGCCTTCGCTGCAACGGACGAGGCCGAAAGTGCAATCAAGAATTCCAGCCAGAAGTTTTTACGCCGCAAACGTCTCAATTTGCTTTCCAAATACCGCACGTTGAGCCTCGCCGTCCGGTATTGGTTGCAAACATCAACCACTGGATTGCCAGAGATCATTGTGCTCATGCGTGGAGACTAAAGTGGGCAGAATACTCGGTCAAGTGAATTCTTCGAGCTGATTTAACAAGGGAAGTTGGGTCACGAACGGCGCAAGCTCTCCCTGGTGGTGACGGGATTGGCACCAGTGTTGCGAGGGCAGCCGGGGCGCAATGCTGGGGACAATGACGACACGACCAGGCACTTGTCGGGGCGGAGCGTTCGCGTGTTGGCATTCGGCTTGACCTTCGTGGTTTCAGCAAGCCGGATGACAAGATGGGAACGCGCAGGGGGGTGCCGAAAAAGGATAGCATTTTCGCGGCTCAAGCCAAATCGGGGGGTCGTTGGCGGAGCGAAAGGCGGAATTCAACCGGCTGGCGGGGGAATCGGAGTCTGGTCAAAACGAACCCCGATTTCAGCCGCAATCGCGTGGGTTCCAGGCGCATTTGGAGGGAGATCAAACTCTTGGTGGAGACAGAAAGCTGCTAAATCAAGTTTTCTGAGATTCAAACCGTAACGATCCGAAACATATAATTCCAGTTCCAAGTCTTCGCAATCCAGTTCCCACCACCAATTGAAAATTATGGCGAGTTTTGCGTCTGAAAGCGGATTCGTGTCTTCAATCTCGAACAGACGAATAAGTCGCTTCTCTTCGTCGATTTCGTAAAGGTCGGGGCGAATAGCGGGTGGAAAGGTTTCTCCATACATTTCCATCAATTTAGCGCGGCGCTCCCGATCTGAAAGCCCCTCTGCCCAGTCGGCGTCTGGATCGTCTTTTGGATCGAACAGTTTGAATAAATAATTACGAACTGCGGAAGCAAATCCTTTGGTTTTCGCCTTGGGATACAGTTTTAGGATGTTACAGACTGCGGCTTGATTGACAGCTTTCATGCTAAAAGCCTATCTCTTTAAAGCGGGGGGTTGGCAAGCAGAATATCGCATTCGTAAATTGGTCGCGCACAATCGAAGATTTTTAGCTCCGAAGATGATGATTTTCTTTCGGGCTAACTGGCAAATCACAAAAACCTTGTTTTCCTCTGGTGGGCATGGCAGTGTTTAAATGTTGGCGGCAGGTGTCCGATTCGAACGGACGGATGGTGGGATTACCACCATCGGCGGTTTTTCAGGCCGCTCCAATAGGCCACTCTGGCAACCTGCCAGAGTTGGCCGCGGAATTTCAGCAGGCTCTTGGAAAAGAGCCTTATTCTTCAAAATCTTGTGGTTGGGGGATCAACGACCCGCTACTTCTCCGGGCGGAGCGTTCGCGTGTTGGCATTCGGCTTGGCCTTCATGTTCATTCCCTTGACAATCATTCCCTTGACTTCCCTCCGGCCTTCTCCACCCTCGTTCTGATTGTTTTTCTGCCGCGCCAACCCGCACAACGGCAGCAACTTGCAGGCTTTGGGGTCAGGACCCTTTGGCCTTTACAGACGCTTCACCGAAAAAATGAATCAGGACAACTCCAGACGCTCCAGCGCTTCGTTGACCGTGATGATTGGAATCCCCTTGAAGGGATTGAGCGCCAGCAAGTCCTTGTCGCCGGTGATGATGAGGTCCACCTGCGCAGCCACCGCGCACGCCAAGACAGGAAGATCATCCGTATCGCGGAGCAAAGCCGGCAAGGGAATGGGTGGAGCGTGGACCACTGTGGCGGCTGCCTGCACCCGGGCCAGGCCAGCTTCCGGGGTCAATCCTTTGAGCGAGAGTCTGGCGGCAAATTTCTCCCGCTGCAAAACTTCGCGCAGTTCGCACAGAAGCGCTTCACTCAAGAAGATTTGGAGGCGTCCAGCCGCCGCCGCGCTGAATAGGCGTCCGGGCTTCTCGCCCCAAAGCAGTCCAGAGACAAACAGGTTGTTGTCAACGACGGCTCTCACGCTGGCGTCGCTCGGCCCTCACCGCGTCAATTTCAACCTGAATTTCCTCGGCCGTCATGGGCTCCCCGGGGAGGGAATGCAGTTCCTTCAGCATCCGGCCCAAGTCCTTCCGGGCGCGCTCGCGGCGAAGCTCTTCGTTGAGCATTTCCCCCAATCGCTGCGATTCAAGCAACCCGTTGTTGCGCGCCTCATTGACGAGGGCCTCGGGCAAATCCAGTTGAATCGTGACACTCATGATGTTCTTTCTTGTTGCAGGTCCCAGGTTCGAGTATCCTACCCGTTCGGGCTGCCACCGTTGCCGGCGACCTTTACAAACCCTGCGCTTGCCTGCGGTTTCAATATCACATAACTCCTTGCCTGATGTCAAATCCTCAATCACAAGAAACCGGCGCCTGACCAAATGAACGAACTGATTTTCCTCGTCGAAGAGGCGCCCGATGGCGGTTTCACCGCCCGCGCCCTTGGCCAGTCCATCTTTGCCGAAGCCGAAACGCCGGAGGAGCTTCGCCGCAATGTGCGGGACGCCGTCCAATGCCATTTTGACCAGGGCAAAGCCCCAAGAGTCATCCGGCTCCATTTTGTGCGCGATGAAGTGCTGGCGGGCTGACCGAAGTTGAATGAACCGCGAAATACCCGGACCACGCGAAAAATCAAATCCTGTTCCCCTGCAAGCTTTCGGAGTTCTTTCTCGACGACAAGACGGAAGGCAGAAAAATGGGGGCAAAAAAATCTCCGGTCTTTATGTTTTTGCCCCCATCTTTTTGCCGTTCCCTTTGCATTGGGCCAGCCGTTCCGGGAGACTTTCTTTATCCGTGGAATCCTGCCATCCGTGGTCGCATTCCTTTGGTTGCTGCTGGCCGCGTTAAGTTCATGTTTATTCCTTTGACAATCATTCCCTTGACTACCCTCCGGCCTTGTTCCCCCTCGTATCGCTTGTTTTTCTGCCGCGCCAACCCGCACAACGGCAGCAACTTGCAAATCATGCGTTTTTTCATGGGCTGTTTTTGCCCTAAAATCAGGGCCGTTTTGCAGAAAAACGGGGGTTTCCGCGAAATTATTTTGCACTTTTTTTTGTGTTTTTCACGTTTTCTGGGATTTTGTTCGCTGCATCCCGTTGCCTTCCAACAACAAGCGCCGCTCCAACCCCTCCAAAAAAAATCGTGCCTAAAACACTACCGTAGGTTTTTTGTCCGCTCCGGGCTGTGCCATGATCGGCGCATGAACGAAAGAAAAGTTCAATGGGCAATGGGCCGGAGGAAACCCGGAGCGCGGAGTTCATCCGTTTTCGTCCTGTCGGATTTCTGGCGCTTTGTCGCGGCTGCTCTTTCGTCGTCTTTTCTGCAGCGCCATGCCGATGAATTTCGTCTTTTTAACAAAACTTTTGCCACGAAAGAACGTAAGGAACACATAGACAGGAGCTTGTATCGTTTGTTCCTTTGTGATCTTTGTGTTCCCTTGCGGCCATTTCGTCTTTGGTTGCGGTCTGTGGCGCTGTGGCCTCCTCTGTTGCCGCGCGCCTGCCGCAATTCAGCCCGCCCAATTGCAGTCAGTACAAGTCAATATAAGTGAATATAAGTGAATATAACCAACTAAAAAAATGTCGCGCATCTGCAATGCAAGAACACCTGTCACTCGCCATGCGCCGAAAAGGCGACAGGCAAAAAAATGTCCTGTTCCCATCTTTTTGCCCCCATCTTTCTGCCTCTACAGTGGAAGAGGCGTCCCGCCTCTTGGCTGGGAAAAAACAGCGGCCCCGATCCATCGGGGCTGCCACCTTTCCGGACTGCAATTCATCGCTGCCGATTGCACTCCATTGCGCTTGATTGCGCTTAATTGCGCTTAATTGAACCGAAAAGTGAAAAACCGGACGTGATATGAAAAAAACCTGCCAACCACGAATGCAGGGTGGTCAGCCTCCTTCGCTCAGGCTGCGGCGCGGCAAGGCGGCCGGCGGCTTGCCGCGCCAGCTTGTCCGCCATTGCCAGGCGAAGGCGGAAGCTGGCCAAAGCCGGGCCAAAAATTGGGATGGCCCCGCTTTGGCTCAAAGTTCAATTCCTGCTTGCTTTGATGCGTCTGTTCGTGGCTTGCTTGAGGATATAGTTCATGAAGAACAAAGATGACCTGCCGGAGTCCAGCCGAAGGGACTTTCTCAAGAACGCTTCGCTGGCCGCTTTGATGGCGATGGCCGGCGAAATGAAGCTGCGCGCCGAACAGGCGGCCCAAACCGCCACCAACGCCGGGACGACCCTCACCGAAATCCCACCACCGCCAACGGTCAACTTCGGGGTTATCGGCTTGAACGAGTGGGGCCGGGAAATCCTCCGGACCCTGGCCTTGATGAAGAGCGCGCCCGTCGTCGCCGTCTGCGACCACTACGGCGCCGCCATGCGCCGCGCCGCCAAGGAGGCACCCGCGGCGAAAACGTACGACGATTACAAAGCCCTTCTGGCGGACCCCAACGTCCAGGCGGTGGTCATCGCCACCCCGACCGGGACGCACCGTGAGATTGCCGTGGCGGCGCTGGCAGCCGGCAAGCACGTCTATTGCGAAGCGCCGCTGGCCGATACGATTGACGACGCCAAGGCGATTGCGCGGGCGGCGCGGGAGGCCGTCAAACTGGTTTTCCAGGCGGGCTTGCAACAGCGGTCGCATCCGGAAGTGGATTTTCTGCTGCCCTTCATTCGCTCCGGCGCGCTGGGCCAGAATGTCATGGCCCGCGCCCAATGGCATAAGAGGGACAGTTGGTCGCGCACGGCGCCCACGCCCGAACGGGAACAGGAGTTGAATCGCCGGCTGCACAAGGCGACGAGCATCGGATTGTTGGGGGAGGAGGGCATCCACCAGATTGACGTTGTTTCCTGCTTTTTGCAGAAGCGGCCCAAGGCCGTGACGGGTTTCAGTTCGCTCATCCTCTGGAATGACGGGCGCGACGTCCCGGACACCGTCCAGACGGTCTTTGAATATCCGGCCGGGGTCAATTTTCTTTACGACATGACGCTGTGCAATTCCTTCGAGCAGGCCTATGAAGTCTATCTGGGCACCGACGCCGCGCTGATGATGCGCGATTTCAAGGCCTGGATGTTCAAGGAGGTCAGCGCGGCGCTGCTGGGATGGGAGCCTTACGCGCGGCACGATGTGTTTTACAACGAAACGGGCATCGGCCTGGTGGCCAACGCCTCCAAGCAAAACACCCTCCTGGGCACCGCCCTTTCCTTCCAGCCCTACGAACACACCCCGCTCTATTACGCGCTGGAGGCCTTTCTGATCAACGCCGGCCAGCAAGCCGGCGCGGTCAAGGATTTTTTCCAAAGCTATCCCGACGGCGAACTCAAAGACCTGGCCGAGACCCTCAAGACCTTGAAAACTAAGCCCGCCGCCAATTGGCAGGACGGGCTGGAGGCGACCGTCATGGCCATCAAAGCCAACGAAGCCGCCCTCACCAAACAAAAAATCACCTTTGAGAAGGAATGGTTTGAATTATGAAATTGCCCCTGATCCACGCACTGAACCGACTTCGCCCATCCACCGCCCTGGCCGCGCTGGCTGCGCTGGCGTTTTGTCTTGGCCCCGTCCAGCGCGCCGGCGCCCAGGGCCGCTACAACAGCCAGCCCCGCGGCAGTTCCGTCCGCGTCAACGGCACGTCCACCACGCACGATTGGGAAATGGAAAGCACCATCATCGGCGGGTACATCGAGTTCGGAGCCGGCGTGACGTTGGACAAGACGCAAGCGGCCCCGGCGGGCCTCAGCGACAACAAGGCGCCCGCCAAGGCCCACGTCATCATTTCCGTCCGCTCCATCCACAGCAAGGTTGCCCACCTGCCGGAGGTCATGGACAATCTCATGTGCAAGGCCATGAAAGAGGACCGATTCCCCACCATTGAATTCACGCTCACCGGCCTGACCTTCAAAGGCCCTCACGCCGCCGGCCAGCCGTTCAACTTCGACACCGCCGGCGAACTGAGCATCGCGGGTGTGACCAACAAAGTGAGTTTTCCCGTCGCCATTGAGTGTCTGGAGGAGGGCAGGATCAAACTCTCCGGCTCCGCGCCTGTCAAGATGACCGCTTACGGCATTGACCCGCCCGCGCCCAACATCGGGCTGGGCCTGATGAAATGCGGGGACGACGTAAAGATCAGTTTTGATTGGACGCTCAAGGAGCGGAAATAAAGGCCGGCGTGTGCGGTTTTACCTTGCACACAAAACCCAAAACTCCCTTGCAGACAGCCGGCGCGGCAGATGCGATGTTTATTCCGGCAATGGAGAGTTCTCTATTGGAGCGCCCTGAGTGGGGCGCTCTTTCTTTTTTCGGCGCAATGCCCCTTCCTCCGTCCGCTTGGCCCCTTGCCGGGAACTTCAGCCGTCTTCAGCGCACGACCCAAATCTTATTGTTGACCATTCGCCATTCGAGAATGGAATATGATTCTTATTGTTGACCATTCGCCATTCGAGAATGGACTATGATTCAGCATAGGTGTCGAAAAGGCTTTGAAGGCGCAGGGATTGGGCGAATCGGGCCTGGGACATCGGGTGTTCGGGAGTGACAAGGATCCGGGCGGGCGCGTCGAGTGCGACATGCACGAAATTGTCGGAGTACTGCGCGTCGCAATCGTCCAGAGTGAGCCAGGCCCAAAGGGCGGGCTTTTCGGCGGCCAGGGTGACACGGAATCCTTTTCCTGCTTTGGCGATGGCGGCTTTAAGGCGCGGATCGGCCAGCTTGAGGTCTTTGGGCAGGACAAAGGTTATGAGATTGTCGGAGACGACCTGGCGGTCAACAATGATTTTGAGCCAGGTTAAAACATTGTCCGAGCCGTGCGCCCGCGTCAGATCGGCGAGGTCCAATGTTTTGACTTTCCGGCTTTGGCGAGGGGGAATGTCCAGCGCGGTGGATTCACCGCGCAAAAGGCGGCCGGCCAGATCAGTCGCCTGCCAGGCCAGCGTGCCACGGCAGGGTGTGAGGCGATCGCTGGTGAGGAAGACGTCAATGGTTGAATTTTCGGGGTCCTCCAGCCCGGAGACCAGGATCGGAGCGTAGAAGCGGCGGGCCATGTAATGAAGGGCCTTCCATCGCCGGAAATAATCAACGGAGGACCAACTGACGACGGGCCAGCAATCGTTGTATTGCCAGAAGACGCAGCCCATGGATTTGGGCATGGTTTGACGCCAGTATTCGGCGCCGAGCTTGATGCCGCAGCCTTGCAGAATTTGGCTCAGCCAGAGGGAACTTTCCCAGTCCTTGGGCGGATTGAACCAGGTGTTGATCATGTCCCGGATTTTCTCGTTGCCCTTGGCGGAGCGTTGGTGCCAGTTGAGGATGGGAGTGACCAGCGAGCGGCGGTCCTCCTCTGCGGTAAAGGACCGGACGGTGCGCGGTTCGGGAAAGGATTGGAAGCCGAATTCGCTCATGAACCCGGTAAGGGTGCGGTAGGCCGAGAAAGGCTTGCCGCCGTGCCAGACTTGCCAATAGTGGGTGTCGCCGCAGTCGGGGCTGCCGGAGACGTAATTGGCTTGGGGAGCGAGTTTCCTTACCTGGGCCGCCAGCAACTCCTTGAAGAGCTTGTCATAATCGGCGCGGCCCATGGACTCGCTGGACCAATCCTGTTTGGTCATGAGGCTGATTTCGTTGTTGCCGCACCAAAGGGCGATGCAGGGGTGATGGCGCAAGCGCCGGAGATTGTCACGGGCCTCCAGACGGACATTTTCCATGAAGGCGCCGTCAAAGGCCGGATAGGAAGAGCAGGCGAATTTGAAATCCAGCCAGACGCAAAGGCCCAATTCATCACACGCATCGAAGAGAGCGTCCTCCTCATAATAACCGCCGCCCCAGAAGCGGAGCGTATTCATATTGACAGCGGCGGCGTCGGCGATGCAGCGCCGGAGAATGGCCGGAGTGACGCGGGTGGCAAAGGCGTCGGCGGGGATCCAATTGGCGCCCTTGGAGAAGAAGGGGACGCCGTTGACCTCAAAACGCAGGGAGTTTTGGGCGTCCGGTTCCAGAAGTTTGAGTGTGCGCAACCCGATGCGCCGGGGGAGGCTGTCGAGGGTCTTGCCGGCGGCATCGCGCAATTCGACGCGGACATCGTAAAGGGCCGCCTGGCCCAAGCCCGCCGGCCACCAGAGACTGGGGTTGTTGAGATCAACGGAAGCGCGGCCCACGGCATCAGGAAGACTCACCGTTGTTTTGGCGACGGTCTTTCCCTTGTGACTGACAACGATGGCGGCCTGGAGCATTTCCGCTGAAAGAACCTCCGCGGCGAGTTGAAAAGTCAAAGTGACGCGATTGGGAACCGAATGGTCCTGGAGAATCAAGACATCCTGGAGGCGGGCGCGGTTGAACGCCTCGAGGCTGATGTCGCGCCAGATTCCACAGGTGATAAGCGCTGGGCCCCAGTCCCATCCGAAGTTGCAAGGCTCCTTGCGCACCCAGGCGCGGCCCTGGGGTTCATGGGAACCGATCCACTCGAAGAGGCTGCGCTTGGCCTGCCGCTCCCGCATGAGGGGCAGAGGTGATTGGAAGGCGATTTCAATCTCGTTCTCACCGGCGCGCAACGCCGCTTTGGCGTCAAATTCCCAGAGCCGGAACATGTTGTCCGCCCGGCCGACTTCCTGGCCGTTGAGCTTGATGGAGGCCAGGGTATCCAGTCCCGCGCAACGAAGGAGCAGCCGGCTGAATTGCAATGTGTCTTCGGGCACGTGGAACGCGCGCCGATAAACCCAGGTTTTCTCGCCCACCCATTGGACCGCTTGTTCATTGTCGCGGAAGAATGGGTCGGGGATTTTGCCCGCCGCCATCAGGTCCGTGTGGATGCAGCCCGGAACGGTTGCTTTGAAAGACTCTGTTGAATCCGCCTGCGCCGCCTGCCACGGGCCATTGAGGTTCAGACGCCACCGGATGGGATTGTCCGCGCGGGCCAGACCGCGGACCGGTTCCCAGACCGAGCCGAGAACGGCTGCGGCCGCCGTGGCGCGAAGGAACTGGCGTTTTGACATTTGGGAGTTCACGTTCGAGAGAGAATTAACATAAACGTGTCAAATGTCCTTCCCGCGTCGCCATTTGCAAGCCAAATACGGCCCTGGAAAGAAAGGAAAGGGATCAAGTTTGCCGATGATTCGCGGAAGCCACAGTTGATACAAAAAGATTGCCCCGCCTTTGCCTGTGGTGTAACGTGGCCTGCAGAGTTCGTTGTCTAATTATGAAACTTGATATGTTGCTTACTGTCATTGTCATGGCCGCCGCCTTCGCAGCCGACGGCGCGACTCCAATCTGGCCGGGGTTTCGCGGGCCTAACAGTTCGGGCGTCGCCATGGACGCCACGCCGCCCATTGACATCAGTCCCACCAACTCGGTCTTGTGGAAGATCCAGGTGCCTTGGTCGCCATCATCCCCGTGCATTTGGGACGACCAAATTTTCCTGACCACGTTCAGCGACGGCGAATTACAAACCCGCTGTTACCGCCGCCAGGACGGCACACTGGCCTGGTCTCGGGGACTGAAGCCGGACAAACTGGAGACTTTTCACAGCACCGAGAGCAGCCCTGCCGTCCCCACCCCTGCCACCGATGGCCGGCGGTTGGTCAGTTATTTCGGCTCTTTCGGGCTGATTTGCTACGACAGCAAGGGCACGGAGTTGTGGCGCCATCCAATGCCGGTTGCCCTCAGCGCCGGCGGATACGGAACCGCATCTTCCCCGGTCATTGCGGGAAACCTAGTTGTCGTCAACCGCGACCAGTACGAAGGCTCCTCCCTGTTCGCGGTGGATCTGGACACGGGCAAGACGGCTTGGGAAACCTCCCGCCCCGACGCCCACGGCAGCTTCGGCACGCCCATCTTCTGGCGGAACAACGGCGTCGAAGAGATCATCATCCCCGGATCCCTGCGCCTGAAAGGCTACGCGCTGGCCACGGGTCAGGAAGACTGGCTGGTCGAGGGCACGGCCTCCTTTGCCTGCACCACGCCGGTGGTGGGCGATGGACGGCTCTTCTTCGCGGCTTGGTCCAACGGCAAAGCCGATGCTCCCTGGCCCTCGTGGGAGAAGTTTCTGGAAACCTATGACAAGAAAAAAGAAGGCGTGGTCAGGCTTGACAACTTCGACGGCGCCATGCGCGACTTCATGCGCGGTCTTGACCTCAACCGCGATGGGAAGATAGACAAATCCGAATGGGACACGATTCAGGCTAATTCAGCAAGAGGCGAGAACCTTCTTGTGGCCGTCAACCCGGGAGGCCATGGGGACATCACTCAGAGCCATGTGGCTTGGAAGTTCACCCGCGGCCTGCCCTACGTGGCTTCGCCGCTCTTTTACGACGGCCGGATCTACTTCATCAAGACCGGCGGCATGCTTTCCTCAGTAGATGCCAAAACCGGCAATCCATATTACATTCAGGAGCGCCTGGACGCCCCGGGCGATTACTATTCCTCACCGGTGGCCGGCGGCGGGCGGATATACCTTGCATCACTGGCCGGCAAACTTACGGTGGTCAAAGCCGGTGGTGAAAAGCCTGAGGTCCTCCACCAGGCGGAGTTCGGCGAGCGCATTTTTGCCTCACCGGCTTTGGCCGGGGACAAGCTCTACCTCCGCACGCAGTCCACACTCTATGCCTTTGGTCCCCAGACCCTTCATTAGCCGCCTGCTAACCCTCGTTTCAAGTCCGTCTGCGGCGCCGTCTGAGAACCAATCCTCCACCCTACAGGCAAGAGCGGTGTTTCGCGCGAGAGAAAATGCTTGTATTGCAACGGCGGTTAGTCCATACATTGTGCGAGTAACGACAGGGAGTGCATGAAACGAATTACTCCGATTGAAATTGGTGTATTGCTTTTCGCCGCTGCTTTATTTGTGATGGGCTTCATTTGGCTCGTCTGGCCACGCGAAATGGCTGTTGGCCATGCCACAAACGATGCTATGGGATGGCCCGGAGGTTTTACGGAGTTTGTGAGCAGGACGGGATCACGAATCTACGGCATTATGGGGATGCTGCTCGGTGCTGGCATGGCTGTGTTTACGCTTTGCCGTGGTAAGACTTGAGTAAGCAATTATGGAGGAAGAAGCCCCTTCCGCAGTTGCATTTCACCAATATGCGACCAGGGCAAGCCCCTCAAGTTTCAAGCCAAAAGCCCGTCGACAAAAAGGCCTTGCCAAAGGCGACTCCTTCATACATTGTGCGGAATGCTCTGCGCTTTCTGCACTCTGGTCGTCCCAAGCCGTTGAATGCCAGGTAAATAAATGACAGGCTTGTTATCTTCATGCGGGGCCGGTATAGTTTTGCTGATGAGCACGAAAGCACAGTCCATTTTGGACGAAATCCGGGAGTTGCCCATTAGCGACCAACGCGCGCTTTTGCGGGAATTGTGGCAGCGCATTGGACAACCGTCGGTTCCTGCTTCCGCCGAGCTTTATGGCGAGCCGTTGACGGACGAAGACATTGAGCAAAGCGCGCGCGTCACTTTCCAGATGCTTGACGAGGAGGAGAAACGTGCCGGGTCGCGGTGAGGTCTGGTTGGTGGACCTCGGCATGGTCGAAAAAGTCCGGCCCGCGCTGGTCATCAGCGGCATCGGCGCGGCAAATGACCGCGACGTCATCACGGTCATACCTCACACGACCACGCTTCGCGGCTCTCGATTCGAGATCAATGTTCCGCTGCCGTTCCTCAAACCCGGCGCTTTCCTGGTGCAGAGTCCGGCCACGGTGCCGAGAGTTCGGGCTTTAAAGCTTCTTGGCCGCATGACCGAGCCGCAAATACGCGGCATCGAGGACGGCCTTCTCGAATGGCTCAAAATATCCCGGCGCGGATGAATGATTTGGTATTCGGAACTGGTAATTCCTCTTGACGTAAAACTGTCCGTCCTCCCCTGCCCTCCCGAATGCACAGCAGCCTTCCCTGCCTTGCACCAGCATCGCAATCCACGCGGCTTTGGAGCGCAAAAGCAACCTGACATCGCCCGACGCGCCGCTTGCTAACCCTCGTTTCAAGTCCGTCTGCGGCTCCGCCTGAGAACCAATCCCCCACCCTAAAGGCAAGAGCCGGGTTTCGCGCGAAAGAAAAGGCTTGTCTTGGAACGGTGATGGGAGCATTCATTGTGCGATTATGAAGCGTTGCGGCTTTCGGATTCGGTCAGAGGGCTGATTTCAATATGAGAATCAGCCGTTGTAAGATAAAGGTTCGCCACTTCCGTGACTGACACCGGTGCCAATATACAGTCCTGGAACGACGCTGATTTTGAAGCAATGTCCTGGCACGATTGCACAATCCATGCGCTCCGCTTCGATCAGGATGGCGAGTATCAAAGTGATCTGGTGCTGGACTTGGACTACATTCTTGAATGGCTTTCAACCCCGTCGGGTCCGTATAAGTTCCGAGTAGCGCCAGCACTCCTGCGGTTTCAAAACGTGGACAACCTTCGGATCCGAGCCGCACGCCGCTTCAAGCAGGCTGCGCAAATTATTGAAATAATCCGAACTGGCTCGCATTGGCAGATTAGGCTTGACGCGTATCCAAGCCAAGAGAGCAGCGAAATTGAGTTCGATGCGACAGGTTTCGTTCAGGAATTGTCACGACCGCCGGTCGTTGTTTCCCGGCAATGGCTAACTTGGAGCGAGCGGCAGCGATGATTTCAAATTGGGACATTATGGAAAAAAGGGCTGTCGAAAGAAGGGCTTGCATCTGAACAGCCAAGAGTCCATACATTGTGCGAAAGACGCCTGTGAACAGGTGTGAATAATTGTTGACGTTGGGACCGTAAACTCAGCAAGACAAACCATCCCCCTCCCCTCAGACTTTGTCCTTCTTCTGGTAGGCGAGGCCTTGGAAGTGCGCGACCAGGTCGCCTTGGTCGTCCTTGATTTCGACGGAGTAGGTGCCGATTTTGAAGTTCCGGGCCAGTTCGCGCGCCTCGGCCCAGAGGGTGCCCGTGCGGGCGGCTTTCATGAAGGTGATGCTGGCATTGACCGCAACGGCCACCGTGCCGTGGGAGTTGGACGCGGCGGCGAAGGCGAAGTCGGCCAGCGTAAAAATGGCGCCGCCCTGCACGGTGCCGATGCCATTGAGATGGTGCGGCTGGAGAGTCATGCGGGCCGAGGCGCGGCCGGGTGAAACAGAGAGCAATTCAATGGCGCAGTGCCCGGCAAACTTGTCGTTGCGAAGCCGTTGTTTGACCTGTTCCATGCGAGTGCTGTTACCGGCGCTTTCAGCCTTCGAGCCGCTTGAACAGTTCGGCGCTGCCGACGACGTTGATCTTGTTCTTTTGCAGCACCGCAATGGCTTTATCCGGGTCGTCGAAGCGGAAGAGCAGGACGCCGGTGCTTTCGAGCTTGAGGGTGAAGGCGTACATGTATTCCAGATTGATGCCGGCTTTTTCGAGGACGCCCAGGATGCGGGCCAAACCACCGGGGCGGTCGGCCACTTCGATGGCGAGCACGTCGGTGACCTTCACGAGCAAACCGTTTTTCTCGAGAAGCTTTTTTGCGGCCTCCCAATCGCGAACGATCAGGCGAAGGATGCCGTATTGCTGGGCCTCGGCAATGGTGAGGGTGAGGATGTTGATTTTGGCGCCGGCCAGAATTTTGACCGGGGCGCTGAGAGCGCCGGGTTTGTTTTCCAGGAAGAGGGACAGTTGCTTGAGTTTCATATCGGGTGGGAATGCTACATTTTGCGCTGGTCAATAACACGTTTGGCTTTGCCCTCGCTGCGCTGAATGGAGCGCGGCTGGATCAGACGCACGCGCGCGCGCAATCCGGTGGCGCTCTCGATGGACCGGGTGAGGCGGGCCTGCAATTGTTCCAGTCCGCCCACGGTGTCGCTGAACACCTCCGGCGTGACTTCAACCTGGACTTCCATTTCATCCAGTCCCTTTTCGCGCGTGAGAATGATCTGGTAATGGGGCAGCGCGCCCTCGACCTTCAAGAGCGCGGTTTCGATTTGCGACGGATAGACGTTGACGCCGCGGATGATGATCATGTCGTCGCTGCGGCGGCTGATGCGTTTGATGCGGCGCAAGGTGCGTCCGCAGGGGCAAGGTTCGGAGGTCAGGGCGGTGATGTCGCGCGTGCGATAGCGGATCATGGGCATGGCCTGCTTGCTCAAGGTGGTCAGAACCAGTTCGCCTTCCACGCCCTCCGGGCAGGGCTTGCCCGTGGCAGAATCTATCACTTCCGGATAGAAGAAATCCTCGAAGACGTGCGGACCGGCCTGGCAAGGGCATTCCATAGCGACGCCGGGGCCGATGATTTCCGAGAGGCCATAGATGTCGTAGGCCTTGATGCCGCTGTCTTGCTGGATGCGCTGGCGCATGGATTCGGTCCACGGCTCGGCGCCAAAGACGCCGGCGCGCAAAGGCAAATCCTTGAGGTTGACACCCAGTTCGGTGGCCTGGTCAATGATGTGGAGGAAATAACTGGGGGTGCAGCAGATGGCGGTGACGTTGAAATCCTTGAGGACCATGATTTGGCGCTGGGTGTTGCCGCCGGAAATGGGAATGACCGTTGCGCCCAGGGCCTCCGCGCCGTAATGCGCGCCCAAGCCGCCGGTGAAAAGGCCGTAGCCGTAAGCATTCTGAATGATGTCCCCGCGATGCAACCCGCAGGCGGCGAAGCTGCGGGACATGACGTTGGTCCAGACATCAACGTCCGGCTGGGTGTAGGCGACGACGATGGGCTTGCCGGTGGTGCCGGTGGAGGCGTGCAGGCGGACGATCTGGCTCATCGGGCTGGCGAACAAACCGAACGGATAGCTGTCGCGCAAGTCGGTCTTGTCGCTGAAGGGCAGGCGCGTGATGTCGTCCAGCGAACGCAGGTCGCCCGGTTCCATGCCGCGCTCGCCCATGCGGCGGCGGAAGAGGGCGACGTGGTGGAAGGCCTGCGCGACCATGTTCTTGAGGCGTTCCAATTGCAAATCGCGCAACTGGCTGGGTGGAAGAAAATCCGGCGCGCTGATGGGATCGAAGGGCGCCGTTGGATGGACGGAGTGTTTGCTCATGGGGATTGGGCCGCCTTGTCAATCATAGCCGCGAACCAATCGGGCGGGCGGATCGGTTTGCGGCCGGCATCGGTGAAGGCATGGATGGTGTAACCGCGGACGACGGGGTTTCCGCCGGACTGGTTGGAGATCTGAACGTCGAAGCGAAGGCGGGCGCGGCCGGAAAGATGGGCGGAAGTGCAAACCGCCAGCAAATCATCGTAGCGCGCTCCGCCGAGAAATTCCAGGTGCGCCTCGACCAGGGGCAGGAACAGGCCTTTGGCCTCCAGCGCGGCGTAGGACAGGCCGAGCCGGTTGCGTGTCCATTCGGTCCGCCCGCACTCGAACCATTCCAGCGCGCGGGAGTTGTAGAAAGTTCCCATCTGGTCGGTTTCGCTGTAGCGGACGCGCAGGTTCAAAACGTCGGCGGGCCTGTTCAATTCGGACTTATGCGGCTGGGGTTGCATGGACGGAATTGTTGTGGCTGGCGCGGCCCAGCAGGAAGGCCTGCCGGTTGGCCTCCAGGAACCTGGGCGCGAAGGCCAAGCCGATGGAATCGAGCCATTGTTGTTGAGCCATGGGCAGGTAGGCGCTCAAGGCGCCGAGGAGCGCCACGTTCAACGTCTTTTTTTGGGGCAGCTTGTCCGCGTCAATGGCCGAGGGGCCAATCGTCACGCCGCCCGAACGCAACAGAGGCCGATTCGGCTCCAGTTCGGCCGCTTCGAGGGCCAGGAGGAAATCGGCTTCGCCGGCCGGCACCATGGGGCTGAAGATTTGAGCGCCAAAACGCACGTCGCAAGTGACCGATCCGCCGCGCTGACTCATGCCTTTGATTTCGCTCTTCTTGACATCGAAGCCGGCGCGCAGGGCGACCTCCGCGATGATGTCCGTGGCAGCCAGGACGCCCTGGCCGCCCAGGCCGGCGACGACGATGTTACACGGCGGCCGGGCAAGGTTCTGCGACTTCATGGCAATTGCAGCGTTGTTCATATTCCTTAAGTTCCCGCGCGACCAGGATGCATGGCCGCCGGGCGATGATGACAGACAGTTGGCGGCTCTTGAGGGCTTCAACCAGAGCGTTCTCAAAGGCGTCGGAGCCGGCGCGAGGTTCGATGACCTGGACGCGGGGAATCCCGCACGCGCGGGCCATGTCCTCGAGGACGACCTTTCCGGTGGGTTCGTGTTTGAGATTGCGGCCGGTGCCGGGGTGTTCCTGGTGGCCGGTCATGGCGGTGGTCCCGTTGTCAAGTATGATGACGACATGGCCGTTGGGCGGGGGATTGTAGGCCATTTCCACCAGCCCGCTGATGCCGCTGTGAATGAAAGTGCTGTCGCCGATGATGCTGACGACACGGCAGGCTTGATCGGGCGGCAGCACGTGGCGCAAACCCAAACCGACCCCCACGCTGGCTCCCATGCAGACGCAGGAATCAATCGCTTCGAATGGCCGCAACACGCCAAGGGTGTAGCAACCAATGTCGCCGGCGACGATACAGTTGTGGCGGTGAAGCGCATCGAAGACGATCCGGTAAGGACAGGCCTCGCAAAGTTGAGGCGGCTTTCCCGCCGGCGCGGCGGCTTCGGCGCTGGTGTCGCCACGAAGGATGCGCCGCACCCGCGGCACGTCCAATTCGCCAAAGCGATACATCTCCGGCTTGCCGGTGACGGGGATTCCCGCCGCGCGGATGGCTTCGAGAAGATAGGGATCGCCTTCCTCGATCACCACGCAACGTTGGACGCCGGCGGCGAACTGGGCGATCTGGCGCATCGGCAGAGGGTGCGTGAAGCCCAGTTTCAAGACGCTCGCCTCCGGCGCCGCTTCGCGCGCGTGCATAAAGGAAATGCCGGAGGCGATGATGCCAAGGGATTTGTCCCCCGGCAGGAGGCGGTTGAGCGCGCAACTCTCGTTCCATTCCGCCATTTCCGAAAGCTTCCGGCGCAACCGCCGGTGCGCGGGGCGCGCGTTGCCGGGAACCATCACGCGCGCTTTCAGATCGCGCACGAAGTTCGCTGCAGCGGGAGTGTCGCGCCCGGCGCGCGGCCGCACCACGGTGTAACTGTGACAAACGCGCGTCGTGGCGCGAAGGAGGACGGGAATCTTCCATCGCTCGGAGATTTCAATCGCGGCGAACAAAAAGTCGTAAGCCTCCTGGGAGTCGGAGGGTTCCAGCATGGGCACCCCGGCGGCGACGGCGTAGCGGCGGTTGTCTTGTTCGTTTTGGCTGGAGTGCATTCCGGGATCGTCGGCGGAAACAATGACCAGGGCGCCGGTGACTCCGGTGTAAGCCACCGTAAAGAGCGGGTCAGAGGCAACATTGAGGCCGACATGTTTCATGGTGGCCATGGCACGCGCTCCGCCAAAGGCGGCGCCGATGGCGACCTCCAGCGCCACTTTTTCGTTGGGGGACCATTGGGCGCGGCCGCCCAGTCTTGAGAAATGCTCCAGAATTTCCGTCGAAGGCGTTCCGGGATAGCCGGCGCCGAGGGCGACGCCCGCCTGCCATGCGGCGAGGGCGATGGCTTCGTCCCCGCTTAACAAGAGCCTGTTTTGATCATCCATAAGGTGCCTTCCGCGAGGTCAAAATAAAAGTTGCGCATCGTAAAATCAAGCCCTATCATTTTCGCTAATTCAATGTTCTGGCAGCAGGAAATGGAAACGCTGGATCGGCCGGCGCTGGATGCACTGCAGCTCAAACGGCTGCGGGAAACCGTCCACAGGTTGGAGCGAGTGCCGTTTTATCAAAGGAAATTCCTGGAAACGGGTCTCAAGCCGGAGGAGATAAAATCGGCGGCCGACATGCCGAGGCTCCCGTTCACCACGGCGGCGGATTTGAGGGAGAATTACCCGGATGGATTGCTGGCCGTTTCGCGGCAGGAGGTGCTCCGGCTCCACACTTCCAGCGGGACAACGGGAAAACCAAAGGCGCTGTTTTTCTCAAGGCGCGACGTGGATACCGCGGCCGAATTGATCGCGCGCGCCTTTTGCATGACGGGTGTGACCCGGCGCGACGTGTTCCAGAACATGATGAGCTACGGACTTTTCACCGGCGGTCTGGTCATGCACTACGGTGCGGAGAAAGTGGGCTGCATGGTCATTCCCTCCGGGCCGGGGACCTCTGAACGCCAATTGCTGCTGATGCAGGACTTTGGAACGACGGTGATCCACGTCACGCCCAGCTATGCGTTTTACTTTGCCGATTTTCTGGAGAAAAAGGGGATCGTGCCGCGAAAGAGCCTGGCCTTGCGGAAGGCCTTCGTGGGCGCCGAGCCTTACACCGAGGAAACCCGGCGCAAGATCGAAGCCGCACTGGGAATTGACGTCTATAACTCCTACGGCTTGACCGAAATGAACGGCCCCGGCGTGGCCTTCGAGTGCGAGGGCAAATGCGGCATGCACGTGTGGGAGGACAATTTCGTATTGGAAATTGTCAACCCCGCCACGGGCGAACCGGTGAGCGAAGGGCAACCCGGCGAAATGGTCCTGACCAGCATCAACCGGGAAGCGATGCCCTTGTTGCGTTATCGAACGCGCGACCTGACTTCGGTCATCCCCGGACCCTGCGCCTGCGGGCGCACGCATCGGCGGATTCAGCGCATCAGCGGGCGATCGGACGACATGTTGATCGTGCGCGGGGTGAATATTTTCCCGCAACAAATCGAGCGGGTGCTGATGTCCATCCCGCAGATTGGGCGCAACTACCTGATCCAACTGGAGGGTCTGGACGAGATGACCGTCAAGGTGGAATTGTCGCCGGAGAGTTTCGACGGGCAGGTGGGGCACCTGACCGAACTGCAAAACCTGGTGGCCGAAAAGCTGCGGGCCGAACTGTGGGTGCGGCCCAAAGTGGACCTTGTGGCCTCCGGCTCGCTGCCCGTGACCGAAGGCAAAGCCAAGCGTGTGATTGACAAGCGATCGCTTTAAACCGGCCCAAATCACCAACTCTATGAACACGGTAAAACTGGTGGCGGTGTTCGCGGAAAACCGGCCCGGCCAGGCCGCCCGCATCACCGGAATTCTCGCCCGCGTGGACATCAACATCCGTTGCATCACCGTGGCCAGCAGCGGCACTTATGGCGTGATGAAATTGCTGGTCAACGACCCTGATCTGGCCTGCCGCGCTCTCAACCAGGAGGGCGTGGCCGCCACGTTAGTTGACGTGATCGCCGTGGAGATGGCCGACAAGGCGGGCGCGCTGCACTCGGTGGCGGAGTGCCTGGCCAGCCATAATATCAATCTCGCCAACACCACGGGTTTCGTCGTCAATGGCCGCGCGATCGTAGTCATAGAAGTCCAGGAACCGGTGCAAGCCGGGGATCTTCTCACCAAACAGGGATTCCACGTTCTGACACAAAAGGAGACGCTGACCGTTTAGGCAAACCTGATTCAGGAGGCGCTCATGAATGAAAAAAACTCGCTTGGCAACAAAGGCTGGACGGTTGTCTTGGCCGGCTTGGCCATCAATCTGATACTGGGCGTGTTGTACGCTTGGGGGGTCATCGCCAAGGAGCTCGGGAGCGATTGGCATTGGACGAAGACCCAAGCCACGCTGCCCTTCACCGTGGCCACCGTTTGTTTTGCCGGGATGATGGTCTTCGCGGGGCGATGCCAGGATAAGCTCGGCCCGCGTCTTGTGGCCACGGCCGGCGGCATAATGCTGGGGTTGGGCCTGGTCGCTTCGGGGCTGGTTCATTCGCCCACCGCCATGGCATTGACCTTTGGCGTCGGCGCCGGCTTGGGAATCGGTCTTGGTTACTCAGCAACGACCCCGCCCGCCATCAAATGGTTCCCGCCTGCGCGCAAGGGCGTCGTCACCGGCATTGTGGTCAGTGGCGTGGGCCTCGCGGCGGTTTATATCTCTCCGCTGGCACAATATCTTCTGGGCAATACCACCATTTCGATGACTTTTGTCTGGCTCGGCCTCGGCACGCTGCTTCTGGTGCCGCTGCTGGCGCAGCTTTTGCGAAACCCGCCCGAGCAGCCGGTTGCGCTGCCATCCGCCACTCAAGCACCCACGGCGAGCCAGCGCGACTGCGATTGGCAGGAAATGCTGCGCACCGGACAGTTCTACCAACTTTGGTTGATGATGGTGCTCTCGGTCTCCGCGGGCCTGATGATCATTACGCAGGTGGCCATGATTGCAAAGGAGCAGGCCAACTGGAAGTGGGGATTTGTGCCCATTGCCACGCTGGCGGTCTTCAACACCCTGGGCCGCCTTCTGAGCGGAGTGCTCTCGGACAGAATCGGGCGGACCCGGACGATGACGCTGGCCTTTCTGTTGCAGGCGGCGAATATGCTGGCCTTCAGCCATTACGACAGTCCGGAGTTGGTGATCTTTGGTTCCGCATTCACCGGGCTTTGCTATGGGACCGTCTTTACGCTGATGCCCGCGGCGACGGCGGATTTCTACGGCGTCCGCAACCTGGGCGTCAACTATGGTTTGGTGTTCACCGCTTTTGGCGTCGCGGGGGTTGTCGGCCCCCTTCTGGGCGCGCAGATTAACGATAACTTCCACTCGTATCTCCATGCCTATCAAATTTCGGCGGGGATGCTGGTGCTGGGCGCCTTGCTGGCGATGTGGACAAAAGCGCCGGGGACGCCAGTGAGGATGGCCGCAGCGCAACCCAACATTTCGCCGGAGAACCCCCGGCAGCGGGGTTGAGTTGGGGCGGGGGTTGATGCCATCCGCCTTTTTAGGGCTTGCCTGGCCGCAGCCGCTTGGGGCAGCATGATCGGGTCTTGAAACTGGCAGGATAGCTCAGTTGGTAGAGCAGAGGACTGAAAATCCTTGTGTCCCCGGTTCGATTCCGGGTCCTGCCACCACCTTGGTTCGGCTCATTTTCCCGCGCCTCAGGGGGCGTCTTTGCGGGGGAACAACGGGAAAACCTCGCCCACCGGGCGGCCGGCCTCCAAAGGCGGCGGGGGCTGGGCCAAATTGGCGTTGACACTTGCCAGCCCAAGCTGCCGCTGAAGCTTCTCCGCCGTGCCGGGCATCACCGGCCACAACAGCACGCCCAAAGCCCGGCAGACTTCGGCCAGCGTGTAAAGTATATTGTCCAATTCCCCGGCGCGGGCCGCGTCCCTGGCCATCTTGAAGGGCGCCCTCTGGTCAATGTACTGGTTGGCGCGTGTGACCAGCGCGCCGCATTGCTGCAGGGCCTGCTGCAATGCGTTGGCGCGATAGGCGGCCACGGCGCGGTCCCACGTTCCGGCTGTCTCGGCGGCCAGTTGGTTGGCGCCTCCCGGCATGCGGCCGCCGCGGTAACGGACGATCATGGAAAGAGAGCGGTTGACCAGGTTGCCCAGGCCGTTGGCCAATTCGGAGTGGTAACGCGCGCTAAAGCCGGCATCGGTCCAATTGCCGTCGGGGCCGATGTCCAGTTCGCGCACCAGGTAAAAGCGCAAGGCGTCCAGGCCCCATTGGTCAATGACGGCCAGCGGGTCCACCACGTTGCCGGTGCTTTTGCTCAACCGGCGGCCCTCTTTCTGCCACCAGCCGTGGGCCAAAACCTGCCGCGGCAAGGGCACCCCCATCGCCTTGAGCATGATCGGCCAATAGACGGCGTGAAACTTGAGGATGTCCTTGCCAATGACGTGCAAATCGGCCGGCCAGGCCTCAAAGGACGAGGCCTCGCCGGAGCCGAGGGGCTGCCGGACGGCCGGGTCGCCGCGGGCGAAGGGGACGCTGATATAGTTGACAAGAGCGTCGAACCAAACGTAGGTGACATAGCCGGCGTCGAACGGAAGGGGGATGCCCCAGTTCAGGCGCGCGGCGGGGCGGCTGATGCAGAGGTCCTCCAAAACCTCGTTTTTCAGGAAGCCCAGCACCTCGTTGCGGCGGTAGTCCGGGGCGATGAAGCCGGGATTGGCTTCGATGTGGCCGATGAGCCAGTCCTGGTGTTCGCGCAGCCGGAAATAGTAATTGTCCTCCTCCAGTTCGACCACTTCGCCCCACGAGGGATCGAAGCTCCCATCGGGCAGCCGGTCCTTGTCTGTCAAGAATGTTTCCGCGCTGGTCGAGTAGAACCCGCGGTGGGTTTTCTTGTAAAACTGGCCCGCCGCCTGCAGCCGGGCCAGGATCAGCCGCACGACTTCCTGGTGGCGCGTCTCGGTGGTGCGCACGAAGTCGTCGTTGGACAGGCCCAGTTTGGCGGCGAACTCCCGCCAGCTTGCGGCCAGGCCGTCGCAGTAAGCCTGGGGATTTTTGCCCTCGGCCTCCGCGGCCTGCTGGACTTTCTGGCCGTGCTCGTCCAGGCCGGTGAGGTAAAAAACCTCCTCGCCCAGGGCGCGGCGGGCGCGGGCGATCACGTCGGCGATGACCTTTTCGTAGGCGTGCCCCAGATGGGGTGCGCCGTTGACATAGTCAATGGCAGTCGTGACGTAAAAACGTTTGCTCATCGGGGCCATCATGGGGGCGGGGCCGGAATATTCCAAGCGCCAATCCAGGGCGCGTGAAATCTTTCGGGTGCGGGACATTCCAAACGGGGCGGGTTGTCCATGGCCTGTCGAACTGTTTTTTTATTGTTTACGTTGACGTTCTGCCCCTGGGAGAAGGAATAGCAGGCGGACATTATTTGGTTTTCCGGATGAGTGTCCGGCAAATCCAGTCGCGCGCATGACCCCAGAGGCGGCCAGGCGGCCGCCCTCATTCCTCCCCGAACAAGGCGCGGGCGAATTGTTGGGCGTCGAAGGGCTGGAGGTCGTCCGGCTTTTCGCCCAGGCCGATGAATTTGACGGGCAGGGCCAACTCGCGCTGGATGGCGACGACCATGCCGGCTTTGCTGGTGCCGTCGAGCTTGGTGACGACCAAACCGGTCAGGGGCACGGCTTTGTGGAATTCGCGCGCCTGGACCAGGGCGTTCATGCCGGTGCCGGCGTCCAGGACCAGCAGCGTTTCGTGGGGCGCGCCGGGGAGCTTTTTGCCGATGACACGATGGACCTTTTGCAGTTCCTGCATGAGGTTGTGCTTGGTGTGCAGGCGCCCGGCAGTGTCAATAAACAAATAATCCGCCTCCCGCGCGAGCGCGGCGGCCAGGGCGTCGTGGGCCACGGCGGCGGGGTCGGCGCCGTGGGCGCCGGCGATCACGGGCGCTTGCACGCGCTCGCCCCAGAGCTTGAGTTGCTCGACGGCGGCGGCGCGAAAGGTGTCGCAGGCGGCCAGGAGGGCGGTTTGGCCGCGGGCGCGCACGAGGTGGGCGAGCTTGGCGGCGGTGGTGGTCTTGCCAGTGCCGTTGACGCCCACGAGGGAAACGACGGTCAGCCCCTTGGGCTGCCGGCGCAATTCGGGCCGGCCGCCGGCAAGACTTTGGGCGACTTGGGCGCGGGCGATGGCAAAGACGTCCAGGCCGGCGCGGCCTTGCGTCTCGAAAGCATGTTTGACGGCGGCCAGAATCTGCGCGGTCGTGGGGGCGCCCAGATCCGCGGCAATCAAGGCGGCCTCCAACTCGTCCAGGCCGGCGGCCGTCAGCTTGGGCGAGGCGGTGACAATGCGTTTGATTTCATGGGCCAGTTTGTGGTGGGTTTTGAGGAGGCCCTCTTTGAACTTTTGAAACAATCCCATGGGTCAGTCAACTACGGAGTGGGAGCCGGCTGGGCGCGGCGGGCTGCCTTGAGGGTGTCCAGATAGACGGCGGGAAGTTTGACGCCGCCGATAAGGGGCTTGCCCTTGCTGAAGCCGTGGCAATCAGAGCCGCCGGTCACGGCCAGGTTCAGACGGAGGGCCAGGGCCAGATAGTAGTCGCTCTGGGTGGCGCTGTGTTTGGAATGAAAACATTCCAAACCGTCCAGGCCCTGCCGGGCCAGTTGAGGAATGATGTGGTCGCAATGGTTGAGGCCCGGATGCGCCAGCACGGCCAGTCCGCCGGCCTGGTGGATGAGGGCCATGGCGTCGGCGGCGGAGATTTTGAATTTGGGCACCCAGGCGGGGCGGCCTTTCTTGAGAAAGCGCTCAAAGGCCTCGTCCTGGGAGGCACAAAAGCCTTCCTGGACCAAAGCGCGGCCCACGTGCGGGCGGCCGGGGGATTGGCAATTGGCCAGGGCGAAAACCGTTTCGGCGCGCAAGGCAACGCCCAGCCTGTTGAGCCTCGAAACCATCTCCCGGATGCGCGCCTGTCGGACCGTTTGGAACTTTTTCATTGTTTCCAGCAGTTTTGGCTGCCGCGTGTCGAGAAAGTACCCCAGCAGGTGCGCCTCGTGCCCGTCAAACTCCGCCGTCAATTCCGCGCCGGCAATGAACTCGATCCCCAAGGCCTGGCAGGCCGCGGCCATGGGCGCGCAGCCTTCGACCGTATCGTGGTCGGTCAAGGCCATCGCCACCAGGCCGAACTGTGCGCCACGGCGGGCCAGTTCCTCCGGGCTGAAGGTGCCGTCGGAGAAAAGGGTGTGGAGGTGAAGATCGGCAAAAGCTTCGCTGGAGACGCTGGCGCTTGGCGCGGTGATGGCAAGGGAGAGGTTCATTTGACAACGCGCGCGGGCCGGGATAATTGGCCTTTGATGTTGTCCAGGATGCCGTTGACGAACTTGCCGCTGTCCTGGGTGGAGTACTTTTTTGCGACATCCACTGCCTCATTTATGGACACAACGGGCGGTATGTCGTCGCGATAGAGCATTTCATAAATGGCCAGACGGAGAACATTGCGGTCCACAACGGCCATGCGGCGGAGGTCCCAGTTGCGGGCCTGTTCCTGAATTCTCCGGTCAAGGTCGGCTCGGTGTTCGAGGACGCCCCGGATGAGTTTGTCGGCGAAGCGGCGTGTGGCCAGTTCCTCGTCCGTGGGAGGGGGCAGGAGGACTTTCTGGCCCCAGGTCGCGCGGGCTTTTTCGCCTGCAATGGCCGGGGCGCTCTGAGAATTCCAGAAATGCTCCAGCGCCTCCTCCAGGTTCTCTGGAGGATTCAGGTCGAACTGAAAGAGAAATTGCACGGCCCGTTCCCGGGCCTCACGGCGTTGTCCCATATCGGAAACAATGGCCCGGAAGCTGCCGATGCAAAAGGAAATAATGGAAGAGCAAAGCAGGTCACTTTGGCCGGGGGCCGCCGGTTGCAGGGAATCCCTCGCAAGAGAAAGGTACTTTCCCCCTGGACAATCCCGACAGGAAAAGCGTTCAGAGCTTGATATTGGCATGGAGGGTGCTAGGATTAGATTCGCGGTCAGCAAAGGGCAATTTGTGAACGACAATGTAATCATATTAACCCGCCTTTTGCCTTGTTCACGCCGCAAAGAGTAGAAAGGCATAAGACAATTATGCAGAAAAAAGCAAACCGCAAGGCAGGTTTTACCCTTGTTGAAATTATGATCGTCGTCGCCATCATCGGTCTTTTGGCCGCGATTGCAATTCCCAACTTCGTCAAAGCCCGCACCACCTCACAACAGAACGCCTGCATCAACAACCTCCGGTTGATTGATTCGTCCAAGCAGCAATGGGCCTTGGAGCAGCGCAAACAAACTACCGATACGCCGCAAGGCACGGACTTGCAGCCCTACCTGGGCCGGGGCGTCAACGGCGAATTGCCGGCATGCCCGGTTGATCCGCAAAACGGATTTACCACGAGCTACACGCCCAACAATGTCGGGACCAAGCCGGCGTGCCAGATTGTTGCGACCTCGCACATTCTGCCCTAAGGGCAATTTGTCGTGACCCTGTGAGATCACGACGCACAAGAGGGCCTGGAGCAATCCAGGCCTTTTTTATTGCTTGTTCGCGAGACGGAAGTACGATGGAGTAGGCGGATGGCGGCTGACCGGGCATCGGCAGTGATAAGAAGCGTCTTCTGCGCCTTTGTTCTCGCGCTGGCATTCTACCAGTTTTCCGAGGACACCGCGGACCCCGACCTGTGGGCGCATACGATGGTCGGGGAGCGTGTTCTTCTCACCGGCCACCTCCAATGGGTCGAGCCTTACTCCTGGACGGCGCGGGGCACGCCCTGGATCAATCACGAACTGCTGGCTGAAATGGCGCTGGGCGGGGCGCATCTGCTGGCGGGGGGAAGGGGGATATTTCTGCTCAAAGTGCTGGTCGGATTCCTCACCTTTGGCATTACCTTGAAAATGGGCGCCGGCGAACTGCCTTGGCCGGGGCGCGCGGTGGCGTGGGCCGTGGGTGCGATTGCCGTGGTGGAAATCTCCTATGGGTTTGCCGCCCGCCCGCAAATCTTCACGGCGTTGGGGTTGGCGGTCGAACTTTGGTTGCTGCGGCAAATTGCGTTGGGCAAGGTCCGCTGGGCGGCGGTGCTTCCGGTTCTGATGGCGTTGTGGGTCAACACGCATGGCGGCGTGCTGGCGGGACTGGCCGTCTTGTTTGTTACGGCAGTGGCGATGTCCGTGCAATTCGCCTGGACCAGGCAGCCGGCGTTGGCGGCCAGGGTGCCTGTGGAACCGGTTTCGGCGCGGGCGGTTCTGGCGCTTTGGATTTCCTGCCCGGTCTGCGCGGCCGCTTTATTGATCAACCCTTATGGGTGGGAGTTGATTCGCTGGACGGTCAGCGGTTTCGTCTGGCTGCAAGAGCGGACGGAACTGGAGGAATGGCATCCGACGACGCCAAGCTGGAACCATACGGCGCTGTTTGTCTTGGCGGCGCTGGCGCTGGTTTCCTTCGTGTTCTCGCGGCGGCGGCGCGCCCTTTGGGAACTGGCCATTTGCGCGGGAATGGCGGTGTCCGCCTTTCGGTCGGTGCGGCACACGCCGTTGTTCGCCATAGCCGCTCTGGCGTTTGTCCCGCCGCACCTGGCCGATGTCATCGAGCGGTTCCGCGACCATCTGGCCGGGTTGGAGGAACTGTTTCGGCGCCGCGGCGTCCAATGGGCGGCCAGCGCGCTCTTGGCGGCGGCGACCCTGGGCGCCGGCGCCGGGGCGTTGACGTTGCACAAAGAACACGCGCTGACGATGGAAGTGCCCAAAAGCCAGTATCCTTTGAGCGCGATGGCTTTCATGCATGCAGACGGGTTGCGGGGAAATTTGCTGGTGTTTTTTGACTGGGGCGAATTGTCTCTTTGGGCCTTGCCCGATTGCGCCGTCTCCCTGGATGGCCGATGGGAAACCTGCTACCCGCGGGCGCTGATTCCGGAACATTGGAAGTTTTACAACGGTGAACCGGTGGACCCGGCGATCCTGGACATTGGGAAGGCAGATTTGGCCCTTTTGCCGGCAAATCTGGCCGGCACGCTCGCCTTGTCGCGCAGCGATGGGTGGAAAGTGGCGTATTATGACGATTTGGCCGTCGTTTTGGTGCGGGAACCGGGTCGTTTTCCCAAGCTCGCCCTGGAAAAGCTGCCCGTTGCCGGCCCGGCCGACGCCACCAAAGGCCGGGAAGCGTTCCCTGCCGGACGCCCAGCGCGGCTGGCTCTCTGAGCGTTCAGCCTTGCTCAGGATTGGGGGCTGAAGGGGAGAAAAGCGGTTTTCCCGATTTTCCCGGTTTTTCCGTTTGCCATGCGGGAGGAGCGGTGATATGGTAGCGGCAATTCGCAAGGATGCGAATCGTCGCCCCAGAGCAGCTTGTTGTCAGGTTGCTGGCATGGCGAATGCTTAATCCACACAGGCGGTTACTGAAGAGCAATGAGTGAACGTAAGTTTTAATAATAACCCGCTCTTTGGTTGCGTTCACGCCGTTCGAGAAGAAAGAGAAATATGAAAAGGACTAGTGCTAAGAAGCAAGGCTTCACGCTGGTGGAAATCATGATCGTTGTCGCCATCATTGGGTTGCTGGCCGCGATCGCCATTCCCAACTTCGTGAAGGCTCGCACCACCTCGCAGCAAAATGCCTGCATCAACAACCTGCGCCTGGTTGATTCATCCAAGCAGCAATGGGCGTTGGAACAGAAAAAGCAAACCACCGATACGCCGCAAGGCACGGACTTGCAGCCCTATTTGGGCCGCGGTTCCAACGGCAATTTGCCAGCGTGCCCGGTTGACCCGCAAAACTCCTTCACCACCAGCTACACCCCAAACAACGTCGGCACTCCGCCCCAATGCCAGATCGTGCCCACGTCGCACGTTCTGCCATAACAGTTTGATCTGTCGCGGCGCTCCAAGCCGCGACCCGCAAAAGGCCCGGGCCAAACCCGGGCCTTCTTTTTTTGCGACAAGGGCTCGGAGCAATCTGCTTGCTCTTTCAAAAGCGGCGCTGCTATTCTTCGGGCCTTGGTGAGGCCGACGTGGCGGAATTGGCAGACGCACCAGACTCAAAATCTGGTGGCCGAAAGGCCGTGTGGGTTCGACCCCCTCCGTCGGTACCACCGCACATTGACCGGCCTGCCGGCCGGTCTGATTTCTGGAAGGACGTGTCCCGTTTTAAGGCAAGAGGGCCGAAACGACAATTCTCCCAATTGCGAAATCCGCGCGGTAATTGTGGAGTCAGACTTTTCTTCTCAGCCAGCTCAAGCCCGCCAAGGCGGCGGTCAGGAATATCGCGGCGCTTCCGCCATCGGGCACGGGATCAAGCGGGGTGAAGGGTTGGTTGTGGATGCCGCCGTTGCCTGGCCCGACGAGTGCAAAGCCCGTGCCGGCATTGAATCGCCAGCCACCGGGCAGGTTAAACGAATTGCCCAAGTCCTGATATGAGTTGCCGCCCGAAAGGCTGCTGCCACCCGGGTTGGAACTGCCGGAGATTGACGCGATGATCGAATAATCTCCCGGTTCCATCACAAAAGGCGTCACCGACTCATAAAACATATTGTCCAGTTGTGTGCCGGAAGTTCCAGGCCCGAAAAGGAGGTTCGGACCGACAAGGTCGCCGGAAAGATCATTGAAGATACCCACTGTTTCGTCACCCGTGAAGCCAACTCCGCCGTCAAAAACGCCGATGGCCGAAATAGTGGTTGGGCTTGAGATTGCGAAGTTCATCCCCAAGACATAATCTGCCTTGGCACTTTGCTGAATGACCAAAGACCCGACGAATAAGACTGTCACGCTTCTTTTTAACATTGTCACCAACTATTTGGCATCAATCTACTCGCGTGTCTCTATCCCCTCCCCGTAATTCAGCAGACCCTATGCCAGTGGGCATAAGGGCCAAATTCTGCTCCGTCACCCATATCATAATATGCTTATTCTGAATAGCTTACGCATCAAATACCTATCGTTTGAAATCCTCGCTAGTCAATCGGATTTTGATGCCAAAGTGTAAAGTGGTTCCTTCAAAACCTGCAGTTTCTTCGCTTTATTGACCATCGAGCATCCGCTTAATAGTTTAAGCTTGAGCAGCTTGTGAAGATTCAAGTGAATCAATCCCCAAGAATGTAAAGTTATCCGACAAAATCCGCCCCAAAATCGCGGAAATTCCTGCCAAAAACGCTTGCCTTTACCCGGCTGGGTGGGCTATCGCAACACCGATGAACTACGACAGCGCCCTCCACCGATACGCCCATCTGGTTTGCTGGTTGGCCGTCTTATTGACCGCCGTCTTCATCTGCCTGAAAATCCTCGGCTACGGTTTCCTGCCGCCCGGTGACGCGCGCCGGCACGTGGCCAAGCCTCTCGCGCAGAAGCCCTATTCGGAAATCGTCGTCATGCGTCCCGAGTACGTCGTGGATCACAGCCCCGGCTGGGAATGGTTCTTGGGTCTGTTGCATCGGACGGTGGAATGGAACGAGGACGCCTTGATCAGTTTCTCGGTCGCCAGCATGGCGCTGTTCGTGTTTTGCTTTCCATTGATCTGGGTGCGCCATCCTGAGGCTTGGCTGGCCGCCATTCTGGCCCAAATGATCGCCATTCCCGACCTGATGAGCCGCTTCGCCCAGGGCCGTCCGTACCTGTTGACGGAGGGCATCCTGATGGGACTGCTCTTTTGGTGGTCCAAAGAGCGGGAAGGAAACCCATCCTGGTTGAAAGTGGCGGCGACCTTTGTTGGGTTCGCTCTCTCGGTCTGGATGCATGGGGCGTGGTATCTTTGGGTTCTGTTGTTCGCCGCCTTTTTCCTGGCTCAACGCTGGCGGGCCGGCCTCTGGCTGGCCGCTTGCTGGATCGCCGGAACGATCGTGGGCGCGCTGCTGACGGGCCGGCCGCTGGCCTTTCTCAAGGGCGCGGTTTTCATGGCCATGAGTGTTTATGGCGAGCACGCCCCCAAGTGGCTTTTGGTCGGGGAGTTTCAACCCAGCACCGGGGAACTCGGCACGCTGGCCCTGCTGGCGATCATCTACCTCTGGCGCCGGCGCCAACGCAATGGCTCTCCGCCGCTGACCAGCCAGCCTGTGGTCTGGTTGATCGTTATCAGTTGGATTCTGGGTCTGATGGCCGACCGCTTCTGGGCCGATTGGGGAGTGGCCGCCGCCATCGTCTGGATGGCCGGGGAGTTTGATCAGGCCATACCCACGTTGTGGAGTGATGCTTCCCTCCAGCGGCTGCTGGCTTGCGGGTGCATTGCGCTGGCTCTGTTCCTGGATTCAACCAACGATCTGGGCCGACGCTACACCGCCTGCCTGGGCGAACCGTTTGTTGACGGAAGCGATCCGCAACTTAAGAGTTGGATGCCCGGCCCGGGCGGCATATTTTATTCGGACAACATGCAGTTCTTTTACAATACATTCTACAAGAACCCGCAAGCCCAGTGGCGCTACATCGTGGGCTTCGAACCCGCCCTGATGCCGCCGGAGGACCTCAAAGTCTATCGCAAAATCCATTCCACCGACGGCGAGGCCGAGGCTTATGAACCGTGGATCAAAAGAATGCGGCCGGAGGACCGCCTGGCCCTCACGCGCCCCACCCAGCCGGACCTGCCCGCCTTGGAATGGAAGCAGGCGGCCCGGGGCCTTTGGGTCGGGCGCCGGCCCGCCGGCCCATCGGCGCCGATCCAGAAATAAGAGTTGACTCACCATGCCCATTTACGAATTCGCCTGTCCTGACTGCCGCAGAATCTTCAGCTTCCTTTCCAAGCGGCTGCGGTCCGCCGACCCGCCCGCCTGCCCCAAATGCGGCCGGCGCAAGATGATCAAACAAGTGAGTTCCTTCGCCATGCCCCGGGGCCTCAAGGAGCCTTCCGCGGCCCCCGGCGATGCGCCCGAGCAAGGCCCGCTGCCCGACGTGGACGATCCGCGCGTGGCCCGCGCCATGTCCGAAATGGAACGCGACATGGAACACCTGGACGAAAACAATCCCCGTCACCTTGCCCACCTGATGCGCAAAATGAAGGAGATAATGCCGGGCGAGGCAGCGCCCAAGGAATTGGACATCGCCATCAAGCGATTGGAAGCCGGGGAGGACCCGGAGAAAATCGAAGCCGACATGGGCGACGTATTGGGCGAGTTCATGGGTGGCGAGGAAGAAGGCGCCCCCGGCGGCGGCGGGTACACCCACGACAGCGGCCTTTACGACTATTGAACCGGCCTGCCGGAATTCCCGATCAAGTCCGCCGCCTCTCCATTTTTGTGACGACTTCTCCAGCAGGGGGATTAAACTCCGGGGCGTCGCGATGGAAAAATATCTGGCCAAAAACAGGTGGTGCTGCGGCCTCATCGGGCTATTTGCTTTGTTGCTGTGGGGACAGACGGTGCGGTTCGATTTCGTGTGGGACGACGAGATTTATATCGCGCAAAACAAGAGCATCCACTCGTTGGCCAACATCCCGAAGATTTTCTGCCGAATGCAGGCGCAATCAGCGGAGCCGTCGCCAACTTCTTACAGGCCGCTGCGCAATACTTTTTACGCGTTGCTTTATGCGCTGAACGGGCAGGAGACTCCGCAACCGTGGATTTTTCATCTGGCTAATGTCCTCTGGCATGGCACGGCGGCCATCTTGTTGTTTTTGGTCGCCTTGTTGATGTGCCAGCGGCTGACAGGCGCGGTCTCGACCTGGGCGCGGATGGTGTCGCTGTTTATCGCGCTGGGCTTTGCCGCGCATCCGGTCAACTCGGAGCCGGTCTGTTGGGCAAAGTGCATGGATGATTTGATGGCGGGTGTTTTTGTGCTGGCGGCGGCAAGGTCGCTCTTGACATGGAATGAAGGTGGGCGCGGGTATGTCGCGGCCCTGCTTTGGTTTCTTTTGGCGGCGTTCGCGAAGGAATCGGCCGTGCCGTTCGCGCTGGCGGTGTTTTTTATCCTGCATGGTTTTCACAAGCTGCCGTGGCGCCGGAGCGCGAAGCTGGCCGTGCCGTTTTTGTTGGTGGCATTCCTTTATGCGGCTTGCCGGCATTGGGTCATGGGGCGCTCCAGCCAATGCCCTCCCTTGTCTGGAACTTACGGGCAGACCTTGATTGATATGTTTCCGGTGGCGTCGGAATACTCGCGGCTTCTTTGGGGCCTCCCGCCGTTTTGCATTGATTACAATTTCATGGTGGGAGCGCCGCCGCATCCGTTTCTATCAGCCGGCGTGCTGGGCGGGGTGTTTCTGGTGTTGTTTTTCGGCGCGCTGGCCGCGTGGCTCTGGCGGCGTCCGGCTTGGCGGATGTCCGCCTTCGGTTTGATTTGGATCGCCCTGTTTCTGCTGCCCGTTTCCAATCTTGTGCCCATGATGCAATACATGGCGGAACGGTTTCTTTATCTGCCGTTGATGGGTTTTCTGTTTGCGCTCGGGGGTGTGTTGTTGAATTGTTCACCCCGCCACTGGCGCCTGGCGGCGTCAGCGGCGGTGGCGCTGCTAACCATCTGGATGGGCACGAGCCTGAATCGGATGGCCATCTGGCGAGACCCCCTCGCCTTGTTTGTGCTCACGGAGTTGGAGCATCCGGGGATCAAGCGCGTCGAAAAAAATGCCGTGGCGGCCATCTTTCGCCTCCCGCAGGTAGCGGCGGGGCGGATGGCCAAGACACTGTCGCCGGAGCAAGCGGCACCGATCATCACGACGCTGCAAAAGGCACGGCAGATTTACCCGGAAAACGATCTGTTGACCACGCAGCTTGGTTTGACGGAAGCCGCAATTCGCCGGTGGACGGAAGCGGTGGCGCTGCTGGAATTGGCGGTGCGGCAGAATCCGGCCTTCTCCGAGCGCTGGTTCAATCTGGCCAGCGTCTATGAGCGGACCGGGCAGCCGGCCAAAGCGCGGGAAGCGTGCGTCCAAGCGCTGAAGCTGGACCCCAATTTCGAGAGGGCGCGCCGCTTGCAAACGGAAATTGAAAGTGAGTTGAAAGCCGCAAATGCCCCGCAGCCCGCGCCACAGTAAACGCCCGGCGAGGACCCGGAGAAAATCGAAGCCGACATGGGCGACGTCCTGGGCGACTTCATGGGCGGCGAGGAAGAAGGCGGTCCCGGCGGCGGCGGGTACACCCACGACAGTGGCCTCTACGACTATTGAACCGGCCGGCTCAAATGTGCCGCCGGCAAATCTGCCGCTCTACGGGGCAACCGCCATGGTTTTTAGTTTTTTGGCTCAATTAAGCGCAATTAAGTGCAATCAGGTTCAATCGGCCTCACCCTTCCCGCCCTGGCAGGCGACCCGGCCCTGGCTCGGAGAGGCAGAAAGACGGGGGCAAAAAGATGGGAGCAGGACATTTTTCTGCCTCCATTTTTCTGCCTGCCGCCTTTTCGGCTCATCGCTAGTGGCAGGTGGGCTTGCATTGAAGATGCGCGAATTTTTTTTGTTGGTTATATTTACTTGTACTGACTTATAATCACTTATATTAACCGCAACCGGGCCGGGCTGAATTGCAGTTTCTGGCGCCAGCGCGCCAGCGCCGATTTCCGGCTGGCGTCCGAAAGCGGAACTGTCGTTCCGCACTCCAAAACGCTTCGCGTGCAAGGCGGGCTGGCGTTTTACCGCTGTCCAACCTTCGCATCCCTTGTTCCGGCCTGTCATTTCGACAGTCATGCGCCGATTATGGCACAGCGCGGAACGGACAAAAAACCTACGGTAGTGTTTTTGGCATGATTTTTTTGGAAGGGTTGGATCGCCGCTTGTGGTTGAAAGGCAACGGCTTGCAAAGGGATAAATCCCAAAAAACAGGAAAAACGCAAAAAAAAGTGCAAAATAATTTCCGTGGAACCCCCGTTTTTCTGCAAAACGGCCCCGATTTTCGGACAAAAACAGCCCTTGAGAAAACGCATCATTTGCAAGCTGCTGCCGTTGTGCGGGTTAGACACCATGAAAAAACAGTCACCACGACGATCCGGCGGGGAATCGCAGGATAACCGCTGACGGGAATGACGACGGAGATTGAATTGACCGCAGAACACGGTATTATCTATTGACAAGTTTAAGGAAATCTGAGAGTCAATCCATCGTTACGGACACGAGACGCTGACTCATTTCAGCCACCGCCCTGCCCGCAGCTTTGGCTCCGCAGCGAATGAACCTGTGCTTGGTTTTTCTTCTTGGGAAGGGAAAGCCGGCAGCCGTTTGGTCCGGTCCATTTAAGGCCAAGACGCAGGGTCATTCAGAGGAGGTGGAGTAGCATTGTATAGGGAGCAGGCGAATGAACCAGGTCATTCGGCTATGAAACCTGCTGACGACAGAGAACAACTCCTCTTCCGAGAGGCCGTCCAACGGGCCAAAGGCCCGGAGCGGGAAGCTCTCCTCAACCAGGCCTGCGCCGGGAATGAGGCGCTTCGCGGCAGGCTGGAAGCCCTCCTCCAGGCTCATGAAAGTCCCGATTCGTTCCTTGAACCTCCGGTGCGACGGGAAGACAAGCTTGGCAAATCTTCGCTGGTTGGCGAGCACCTGGGCCTCTACGAGGTTGAGGAATTGATTGGAGCAGGCGGGATGGGAGAGGTTTACAAGGCCCGGGACCAGAGGCTGCAGCGGGCGGTGGCTTTGAAGGTGCTTCCGGCGGAATCGAGCCTGGACTCCGAGAGGTTGGCGCGGCTGGAGCGGGAAGCACGGATGTTGGCAGCGCTGAACCATCCCAACATCGCCACCATTCATGGCCTGGAAGAATCCACGGGGAAGCGCTTTCTGGTACTGGAACTGGTGGAAGGCCAGACGCTGGCGCAGCGACTAAAGCAAGGACGCATGGCGCTGGAGGAGACGCTGGTTCTCTGCCGGCAGATTGCCGAAGGACTGGAAGCGGCGCATGAGAAGGGGATCGTGCATCGCGACCTGAAGCCTGCCAACATCAAGATCACACCGGACGGCAAGGTGAAAATCCTGGATTTTGGGTTGGCCAAGGAATTCCCCCGGGAAGGGCAGCCGGTCGGTCCCGCTAAAGCTCCGACGCTGACGGAACAGATGAACGCTCCGGGGGCCGTTTTTTTCGGGACTGCCGCCTACATGAGTCCGGAGCAAGCGACGTGCAAAGGGGTGGATAAGCGCGCCGACATCTGGGCCTTCGGTTGCGTTCTCTACGAGTGTCTGACCGGAGAGAAGGCGTTTGCGGGCGAGACCATAACGGAAATCTTTGCCGCGATTCTCACGCGCGATCCGAACTGGCAGGCCTTGCCGGCTGCCACGCCTTGGAAGATTAAGGACCTGCTGCATCGGTGCCTGCAGAAAGTGACCAGGGAACGACTCCATGACATTGCCGACGCACGGATCGAGCTGGAGGAGCAGGAGGCCCTGCCAAGGAAGCCGCTTCCAATGGGGCAACGACTGCGACCCGGTTGGCTGCTCGCCGCCGGCCTGAGCGCGCTGGGTATTGGGCTGCTGATCGGCGCAGCCGTGATGAACTACTTAAAACCCGGGACATCAAAGGTGGCGCAGCCCGCCGTGCGCTCGCTGCTGAGGCTGGAAATGGGACAGTGGCTTGAGGGGCAGCGATTTAATGCCCCTCTCGGAATTGATCGTCCGACTCGGACGGCCATGGCCCTCTCCAGCGATGGTCGCTTCATCGTCTATAGCGCGGTCAAGGAGAATCCCGACGCGCAGAACAGGCCTTGCCTGTACTTGCGGAGATTGGATCAACTCGAAGCTAAGCCCATCGCCGGAACGGAGGGTGGTTCCAGTCCCTTCCTTTCGCCTGATGATCGTTGGGTTGGGTTCTGGGCGGACGGGAAGCTGATGAAGGTGCCGGTGGAGGGCGCAGTTCCGGCGGTCCTGTGCGATATGCCGGAGCCCTTCGGCTTCAGTTGGGGGGCTGATCAAAAGATCGTGTTTTCCCTCCTGCAAGGGCAGCATGGGCTTTCACGGGTTTCCACCGCGGGCGGCAGCGTGGAGAACTTGACCGTACCCGATAGATCAAAGGGGGAATGGGATCATCGTCTGCCGTATTGCCTGCCCGGCGGAAAAGGAATCCTGTTTACGATCATGCATGATCAGTGGGACAGGCATCCCGGCGTAGCCGTGATGGAACTGGCGCCGCGAAAATGGCGTGTGTTGCTCGAAGATGGAGCCGACGCCCGCTATGTCGCCACCGGCCATCTGGCTTTCCTCCGGCAGGGGACACTGATGGTGGTCCCTTTTGATCTGGGCAAACTTGAGGTCACAGGACAACCGGTGCCCGCCGTTGCGAACATCGCGCAGGGCCTCAACAGCGGGACCGGAAGGTTTGACACTGCTGCCGGCCAATTCAGCATTTCCGCATCGGGAACGATGGTCTATGTGGCGGGAGGGATCTTTCCGAACCGAGAGGACTCGCTGGTTTGGGTGGATCGGCAAGGAAAGGCCGAGACGATTGCGCCGTTCAAAGCTCCGTTTTGCTCTCCACGCCTTTCACCCGATGGCCGGCAGATCGCCTACGCTTCCCTGGGAATGGAATGGAGCGCCTGGATTTTTGATCTGAATCGCGGGACGGCCACGAGGCTGACTTCGGAAGGGATCGCTGACTGGGTAGTATGGGCGCCGGATGGCCAGCGAGTGGCCTTTGGCTGGCACAAAACCCTTGTTCGAAATATTTATTGGCAACCTGTTGACGGAAGTTCGCCCATGGAACGGCTCACACAGAGTGAGAACATGCAAATCCCAGGATCGTGGTCGCCGGATGGAGGAACACTGGCATTCGTGGAATACAACCATGAGGATCGTTCTGAGATACACCTGCTGAATGTCCGTGACCGGAGCGTCAGGACGTATCTGAACTCCCGATTCTCTCTGCAATATCCAGAGTTCTCCCCTGATGGGCGGTGGATGGCTTATACTTCTGACGAGTCAGGGCGCATTGAGGTCTATGTTCAGCCCTTCCCTGCGAGTGGGGGCAAGTGGCAGATATCCAGCGAGGGAGGCCGCGAGCCTCTTTGGGCGCGTAACGGCAGAGAGTTGTTTTATCGGTGGGGACCGACAGGAGTTCCACCGAGTCAAGTCTGGTTGGTTGATGTCCAAACCGGCTCCGGTTTTTCCGCCAGCAAGCCGCGCCTTTTGTTTGAGCAGCCGGGATACGGCAGTCGCCATCCTATACGCGGCTGGGACATTTCGCCGGACGGAGAGCGATTCCTGATGGTGAAACGCGGAGAAACAAAGCCCCAGCCCGTGACCGAAATGGTCCTCGTCCAGAACTGGTTCGCGGAGTTGCGGCGTCTGGCACCGACGCATAAGTGGGGCGAGCCATGGCCATGAACCAAAGTGAACTGCCGCCGGCTCAAGAACTGTTGCCGCTGGTCTATCAGGAGTTGCGCAAGCTCGCCGCCCACAAGATGGCCCTCGAGGCCCCCGGCCAGACCCTCCAACCCACCGCCCTGGTCCACGAGGCCTGGCTGCGGCTGGGCGCCGATGCACAGCCGCCGTGGAAGAATCGCGCCCATTTCTTCGCCGCCGCCGCCGAAGCCATGCGCCGCATTCTGGTCGAGCGCGCCCGCCGCCGCACCGCTCTCAAGCGCGGCGGCGGGGCGGACCGCCTCAGACTGGATGAGGCGGAGATTCCCCTGCTGGCGCCCGACGACGAGAGGCTGCTCGCCGTTGACGAGGTCCTGGAGCAGTTTGCCGCCATCAACCCGCGCCAAGCGGAATTGGTGAAGCTGCGTTTCTTCACCGGGATGACCTTCGAGGAGGCTGCCTCGGTCCTGGGCATCGCCGTGCCGACAGCCAAGGAATGGTGGGCCTACAGCCGCGCCTGGCTGGCCGTGGCCATGCACCCGTGCCCTTGAAATCGCTCAACCTCTCGCCCTGCGCCGGTTCAGCCGGGGTCGAGCGGCGAAAAGAGTTTGAAAATTCGTCCATACTTTTTTTCGCTGGAATGCGCATGTATGAATGAAGGCACCAACGCCTTCGCTTATGAAATCGGCTGACGACAGGCAGCAAGTCCTTTTCCGAGAGGCCCTCCAACGGGTCAGGGGTCCGGAGCGCACCTCCTTCGGAGGACCAATTCACGACAAAGGATCACAACTTATGAAATCGATAATTCCTTCGTCTGGGGCCGCTATTCTGCTTGGCTCCTGCCTCTCGGTGGCTGAAGCCCAAACCCCGATAATCACGGCGCAACCGACCAATGAGGTCGTGCTGGTCGAGAACGCCGCTTCTTTTTCGGTGGCCGTCTCCGGCACCGGTCCTTTCACCTATCAATGGCAGTTCAACGGCACGAATCTTTCAGACGGGATTATCACCACGGTGGCGGGCAACGGGACAAACGGCTACTCCGGCGACGGCGGCCCGGCGACCAATGCAGGGTTGAACGATCCTTCTGGTGTTGCCGTCGACGCCTTCGGCAACCTATTCGTAGCGGACGCCAGTACCAAGGTTATCCGCGAGGTGGGAACCAACGGGATTATCACCACGGTGGCGGGCGGCGGAACCAACGGTTTGGGCGACGGCGGCGCGGCGACCAAGGCGGAGTTGAACAATCCCCATGGCGTGGCTGTGGACGCCTCCGGCAACCTCTTCATTGTGGACACGGCTAATCAGCGCATCCGCAAGGTGGGAACCAACGGCATTATCACCACGGTGGCGGGCAACGGGACCCCAGGCTACTCCGGGGATGGCGGCCCGGCGACCAGCGCTGAATTGAACTATCCCCATGGCGTGGCTGTTGACGCCTCCGGCAACCTCTTCATTGCGGATTACGATAACAATGTCATCCGCAAGGTGGGAGCCAATGGAATCATCACCACGGTGGCGGGCAACGGGACAAGCGGCTACTCCGGCGACGGCGGCTTGGCGACCCAGGCTGAATTGGCCTGGCCCAGTGGCGTGGCTGTGGACACCTCCGGCAACCTGTTCATTGCGGATTGGGGCAACAACCGCATGCGCGAGGTGGGAACCAACGGGATTATCACCACGGTGGCGGGCAACGGGACAAACGGCTACTCTGGCGACGGCGGCGCGGCGACCAATGCGGAATTGAGTGGTCCCTCCGGTGTGGCTGTGGACACCTCCGGCAACCTATTCATAGCGGACGCCAGTACCAACGTTATCCGCGAGGTGGGAACCGACGGGATTATCACCACGGTTGCAGGTAATGGGATAGCAGGCTTCTCCGGCGACGGTGGCTTGGCGACCGAGGCGGAATTGGCTTATCCTGCTGGCGTGGCTGTGGACGCCTCCGGCAACCTGTTCATTGCGGATGAGCAAAACCAGCGCATCCGCGTAGTCGTTCCCTCTGGTACGACGCTTGTCTTGAACGTAGTAGTTCCCTCTGGTGCGACCCTTGTATTGAATAATGTCAGTAGCTTAAATGCCGGGTCGTATGACGTGGTCGTGTCAAGCCCGTATGGAAGCGTCACCAGCAGCGTCGTCACTTTGCACGTGCAGAACCTCGTGCGCTACGTCAACGCCAGCAGCGCCAACCCCATGCCGCCCTACACCAACTGGGCCACAGCGGCAACGGACATTCAGGATGCGGTGGATGCGGCAGGGGGGGGTGACGAAATTGTGGTGACCAACGGCTTTTATTACGCCCCCGTCACAGTGAACACACCGCTGACGTTGCAAAGCGTCAACGGACCGAGCGTCACCGTAATCAGTGGCCTTGGTGGCATTGGCGCGTCGCAGTGCGTTTACCTCGCCAATGACGCGGTGCTGGAGGGTTTCACCTTGACCAATGGTAGCGCCGAGTTCGGCGGAGGGGTAAATTGCGAATCCACCAACGCTGTGCTGACCAATTGCGTTCTGACCGGCAACGAGGGTTGGCATGGCGGCGGGGCCTATGGCGGCACGCTCATCAACTGCACGTTGACCGGCAACTGGTCCGAATCTGGCGGCGGGGCCTATGGCGGCACCCTCATCAATTGCACCCTGACCGGCAACTGGGCTACTATGGATTTTATTGACTGCATGTTCAACTGCGTTACCAGCGGAGGGGGGGCTGCGGGTTGCACGCTCATCAACTGCACGCTGAACGGCAACTGGGCACTCACGGGGGGCGGGGCCAATGGCGGCACGCTTACCAACTGCACGTTGACCGGCAACTCGGCCGAGTACGGCGGCGGGGCATCTTCCTGTACCCTGGACAATTGCGTGCTGAGCGGCAACTCGACTGTTTCCGCCTACGGTGTCCCCTGGGGCAGCGGCGGCGGGGCCTGGGGCTGCACGCTCAACAACTGCGCGTTGACGGACAACTCGGCAATCAATTTTGGTGGCGGGGCTGAGGGCTGCACGTTGAACAACTGCACCTTGACTGGAAACTCGGCCAACGGTCCTGACTACTGGGGCTATGGTAGCGGTTATGGCGGCGGGGCCGAGAATTGCACGCTCAACAACTGCACGGTGACCGGCAACTCGGCGCCTAGCGGCGTTGGTGGCGGGGTTTACGATTGCACGAACAACAACTGCATCGTCTATTTCAATTTGGCCCCCAATGGGAGTAACTATGACTCTTCCAGCACCCTTAATTACTCTTGCACGACGCCCATGCCCACCGGCGGTGTCGGCAACATCAGCGCCGACCCGCAACTGGCCAGCGCATGGTATCTGAGCGCCCAATCCCCCTGCATCGGGGCTGGCAGCGCAACCTACGCCAGCGGCACCGACATTGATGGCGAAGCCTGGGCCAGCCCGCCGTCCATCGGCTGTGAAGAAGACCACGTTGGGGCGGTGACGGGACTCTTGACCGTGGCCATTTCGGCCCATTACACGAACGTGGCCACAGGCTTCCCCCTGGGTTTGACGGCGTTGATCGAGGGCCGGACCGACCTGAGCGTGTGGGATTTCGGCGATGGTTTCGTGCAGGTCAACGAGCCTTATACGTCACACACATGGACAGCACCGGGAGATTATCTCGTAGCATTGTGGGCCTACAACGACAGCTACCCGGAAGGGGCAAGCGCGATGATAACGATTCACGTTGACAATGGCGTGCATTATGTCGCGGCCACCAGTAGCAATCCGGTCGCGCCCTACACTTCCTGGGCGACGGCAGCCACGAACATACAGGATGCGGTGAATGTGGCGGGAGCCGGCGGGACCGTTTTCGTGACCAATGGGGTTTACACCCCCGTCACAGTGAACCCACCGCTGATCGTGCAAAGTGTCAACGGCCCGGACGTCACCGTAATCAATGGCGGTGGTGCGCAGGAGTGCCTTTACCTTGCCACCAACGCGGTGATAGTGGGCTTCACCTTGACCAATGGTGTGGCCGAGGGCAACGGCGGCGGGGTGTACTGCGAATCCACCAGCGCCGTGCTGACCAATTGCGTGCTGAGCGGCGACTCGGCTGCGCCATACGATGTTGGCGGTCTTGGCGGCGGGGCCTACGGCGGCACGCTGAACAACTGCACGTTAACCGGCAACTCGGCACCGTGGGGTTCCGGCGGCGGGGCCTATGGCAGCATGCTCAACAATTGCACCCTGACCGTCAACTGGTGCTTCGGCGGCTACGGCGGCGGGGCTGAGAATTGCACGCTCAACAACTGCACCCTGATCAGCAACTCGGCGGTAAACCAATATGGCGGCGGGGCGGATTGGAGCATGCTGAACAACTGCACGTTGAACCGGAACTCGGCTCCTTATGGCGCCGGCGGCGGGGCATCTTCCTGCATGGTAAACAACTGCATCGTCTATTTCAACACCGCCATGAACGGGGCCAACTATGACCCTTCCAGTTGGCTCAATTACTGTTGCACGACGCCTCTGCCCGGCGGTGTCGGCAACATCACCAAGGCGCCGGTGTTTGTGGATTACGCTGGCGGCAACCTGCGCCTGCAATCCAACTCCCCCTGCATCAACTCCGGCAACAACGCCTATGTCGTCGGCAGCACCGACCTGGACGGCAATCCCCGCATCGTCGGCGGCACGGTGGACATCGGCGCTTACGAATATCAAACACCGTTGAGCATGATTTCATACGCGTGGCTCCAGCAATATGGCCTGCCCATTAACACAAACACGGACACCGCCGACCTGGACGGCACCGGAATGAACGTCTATCAGGATTGGATTGCCGGCTTGAATCCCACCAACGCCCTGTCGGTTTTGCAGATGACATCGGCCACTGCGACCAATAATGCGGCGGGGTTGGTGGTGACTTGGGAAAGCGTGAGTGGCATCATGTATTTCCTGCAAAGCAGCACCAATCTGGCGGGGCAACCGGCCTTCTGGACCATCCAAAGCAACATCGTCGGCCAAGCCGGCACGACCAGTTACACGGACACCACCGCCACCAACGCCGGCCCGTACTTCTATCGCGTGGGCGTTGGGAATTGAGGCGGTTCAATGAGCTTTGAACAAACAGAGAGGGCAAAAGGGGACGCCAAGAGAGCCGCGGTCCCAGGACGGCAAGGGCGAGGGTATCCTTCCGGTCGGCGAACCAATTGAAAACGATGGATCACAGACTATGAAAAACAACATTGCTTCATTAAATCGCGCCGGACGCTGGTTCGGCGCAGGGCTCAGGGTTGCCGTTTCCGGCGTCATCCTGCTCCTATTCACAACGCCGGGTTCAGCCGCCGAGCGGCAGGCCTTGCGCGGGCACGTGCCGGAGGCCATCGCCCGGCTTGGCCTGCAGCCAACAGGCCGGCTGCCGGCCACCAACCGGTTGAACCTGGCCATTGGTCTGCCGTTGCGCAACACCAATGTCCTGAGCAAGCTGCTCCAGGACATGTATGATCCGGCCAGTCCTCAGTTCCGCCACTATTTGACACCGGAACAGTTTACCGAGAAATTTGGCCCCAGCCAGCGGGATTATGACGCCGTCGCGCAGTTCGCCAAAAGCCACGGCTTGGAGATCACTGTCAGGCATCCCAGCCGCGTGTTGCTGGATGTCGCCGGACGGGTGGCCGACATAGAGAAAGCGTTCCAAATCACTTTGCGCACGTACCGGCACCCTGTTGAAGCGCGCCAGTTTTATGCGTCCGACGTTGAACCGTCCATTGATTCGGGTTTAGCAGTGCTCGATATCAGTGGGTTGAACAATTATTCCATTCCGCGTCCAGCCTCACAGAGGACATCGGTGCCAAGCACAGGTCGCCCCTGCTCAGGCTCCGGGCCAAGTGGCAGTTATATGGGCAAGGACCTCCGGAATGCATACGTACCCGGAGTCACATTGACGGGCGCAGGCCAGACGGTTGGGCTGGTGGCCTTTGCGGCCTTCTATTCGGGTGACATCACAACCTACGAGACTATGGCGGGCCTGCCGAACGTGCCCATCCAAGTCATTCTATTGGATGGATTTAACGGAGTGCCTGGCGGCAACGGTACGGGCGAAGCATCCCTGGACATAGAAATGGCAATCTCCATGGCCCCGGGCTTAAGCAACGTGGTCGCATTCGACGAAGGCCCAAATGCGGGCTATATCATAAACGATATTCTGGTCTCTATGGCAGCTCATTCGCAGATTAAACAACTGAGTTCCTCCTGGATAGGGTGGGAGAAAAGCGTGACCGGCGATAACATCTTCAAGCAAATGGCGTTGCAAGGGCAATCGTTCTTCGAGGCTTCAGGCGACGGAGACTCATGGGTCAATAACGTGATTTTACCTACTCAGTTTTCGGGTGTCTCATTTTGGCCGGCGGATGACCCGTACCTCACGAGCGTTGGCGGAACAACTCTCACGATGAACGGTTTGGGGGTCTCTTATGTTTCGGAGCGGGTTTGGAACTGGGGGGATGTTCCTCCCGGATGGTATGGGTCTGGGTACGTCGGAAGCGGAGGTGGGATCAGCGCCAGTTACGCAATTCCAAGCTGGCAAAAAGGCCTCGACATCTCTGGCAATCGGGGGTCCACCACCAAGAGGAATTTTCCCGATATCGCGATGGTCGCAGACAATATGGTGTACGTCGCCAACGGTTCGACGGCGGTCGAGGGGTATGGCACCAGTTTTGCCGCGCCGTTATGGGCGGGGTTCACCGCGCTCGTCAATCAAGAGGCAGCGGCCAATGGCCAGCCGCCGGTCGGTTTTCTCAATCCCGCCATTTACGCCCTCGGCAAGAGTGCTGACTACACCAATTATTTTCACGACATCACGGTGGGCAACAACACCACCCCCGTCAGCGGCGGCTTGTACCCCGCCGTCCCCGGCTACGATCTCTGCACGGGTTGGGGAACGCCCAATGGCAGCAACTTGATTTACGCGCTGGCCCTCCCGGAGCGCCTGGGCATCGCGCCGAATTCGAATTTGCTGTTCACCGGTCCGGTGGGCGGGCCGTTCAATCCGGGCGCGCTGAGTTACTCAGTCACGAATGGAAACGGCTTCTCACCCACGAATCAATGGCCCTCGCTAGGCTGGAGCCTGGGCCTGGATGCCGCCTGGCTGACCGTCTCGCCCACCAATGGAACGCTCCTCACCAATGGCCCGGCTGCGGCCATCGCTGTCATGCCGAATGTTCTGGCCAGCAATCTGGCCGCGGGCAGCTACGCGGCCACTTTGTATTTCACCAACCTCAACGATCAGTCGGTTCAGATCCGCCAAGTTGCCCTGGCGATCGTCACGCTTCCGCTTTTGACCTCCCAGCCGACGAATCAAACCGTCCTCGAAGGCATGACGGCGACGTTCAGCGTGGAAACCGCCAGCAACGCATTGCTGTCCTGCCAATGGCAGTTCGACAGCGGGAGCGGCTTCACCAACTTGACGGACGGGGGCGGCATTTCCGGTTCGGCGACCAGCAGCCTGACCATCGACAATGTTTCGCTGGAGGATGTGGGGACCTACTCAGTGATTGTGAGCAACGCCGCTGGATCAACCAATGGCAGCGCTACTCTGACGGTCCTCACGGGCCAGGCTCCGATGATCCTCTCCGCGCCCTCGATCCAAACCCTGCTGCCTGGGGCCACCGCGACGTTCACGGTATCGGCCGCCGGTGATGAGCCGCTCTCCTACTTCTGGCAGATGGACGGAACCAACCTGACCGACACAGGCAACATTTCCGGATCGGCCACCAGCACGTTGACCATCCAAAACACAACGGCATCCAACTCCGGGAGCTATTCGGTGCTGATCACCAACAGCTTTGGGTCCGTCACCAGCACGGTGGCGATGCTGAACCTCACGAGCGTTACGACTTCAGGAGTTGCCCTGGAAACGCTGTATTCCTTCACCACGAACTCCATTGGGTGCATGCCCTTCGGAGGGCTGATTCAGGCCAGCAATGGCAGTTTCTATGGGACTGCCAGTATGGGTGGTACCCAAGGCGTTGGCACAGTTTTTCAAATGAATACCAACGGCGTGGTGAAGCTCCTTTATGCGTTCCCGAACGGCACCGGCGGCAATTATCCGGCCGACGGTTCTTTACCCTGCGCTGCGCTCGTCCAGGGTACAAACGGTTTCCTTTACGGGACAGCGTCATCCGGTGGCGCTAACAGCGACGGCACGGTTTTCCGGATGACTACGAACGGCGTCCTCAGTGCGGCCTGGTCGTTGAATTCCCCCGACAGTGGCTCGGTGCCATACGGTGGGCTGGTGCAGGGCTTGGACGGTAACTTCTACGGGACCACGCTCGAAGGCGGAGCTAATGGCTATAACCACGGGACGGTTTTCAAAGCGACGCCTTCTGGCAGCCTGACGGCCATTCACTCCTTCGACTACGAGGAGGGCGAGTATCCTTGCTCGACTCTGGTGCAAGGCGCTGATGGCAATTTCTATGGCACTGCTCAAACCGGTGGAACCAACGGCGGCTGGGGCACCATCTTCAAAATAACGCCCGCCGGCGTCCTCACCCCTCTGTTCTCGTTCGCCAGTACCAACGGCGCTTTGCCCTTTGCCGGCCTGGTGCAGGATAGCGATGGCGCCTTCTACGGCACGACGAGTGTCGGTGGCAGCAGTGCGAGCGCCTCTGCGGTTCCCGTACCCTCCTATGCTGGACGAGGATACACCTGCGCCGACGGCGCGGGGACGGTCTTCAAGCTCGCTGCTGATGGCACCTTCACCTCCCTTTACTCCTTCACCGGCGGCAACGACGGCAGCAACTGCGCCGGCGGGCTGCTTTTGGCGAGCGATGGCAACTTGTACGGCACCACCGAAAGCGGAGGCGTCTATGGCCTCGGCACGGTCTTCCGAATCACTACCGATGGCACGCTGGCGACACTCGTCAGTTTTGACGGATACCAAGGCGCGAATCCCGAAGGCACGTTGATTCAGGGCACCGACGGCAATTTGTACGGCACCACCCAAAACGGCGGCGCCAACGGATGGGGCGCGATCTTCCGGCTTAGCATTGACTCACCGCTTCAAATCACCCAACAACCGCAGCCGCAACAGGCCTTTGCGGGCGACACTGTTACGTTCACTGTCGCCACCTTCGGCAGCCTGCCTGTTTCCTACCAGTGGCTGAAAAATGGAACGAGTTTGTCTGACGGCGGCAACGTCTTCGGCTCCAGTTCGCGCACGCTGACCCTCACCAACATTGGCTTCACCGATGCGGCCTTGTATTCCGTGGCGGTCAGCAACGTCTATGGTGCGGTACCGAGCACGAACGCACCGCTGGAAGTGATGTTCGCGCCTCCGTCGGTGATCTCCGGACCGGAGGCCCAGACCGTGCTGGCCGGCTCGACCGTCACATTCGGCGTGGAGGCCGGCGGTGACGGCCCCCTTTCTTTCCAGTGGCAAATGAATGGGACCAATTTGGTCAATGGCGGCAATCTCTCTGGCTCGGCTACACCCGCCTTAACCTTGACCGCGGTTAGCGCTACCAACGCCGGCATGTATTCGGTCCTCCTCAGCAACGCCTTGGACGTGGTGTCCAGCCCCGGCGCCATGCTGACCGTGCTTCCCGTCAACCCACCGGGGACCAGCTTGACCTCCCTGCGCGTTTTTGGCACTGGCACCGGTCCATCTAACCCGCACGCCGGCGTGATTCAGGGAGCCGATGGCAATTTCTATGGCACGACTCTTTACGGCGGTGCCGGACTCTATGGCGCCGCTTTCAAGCTCACTCCCAGCGGCGGGTTGACAGTCCTTCACTCCTTCACTAACAGTGTGGACGGCGGCACTCCTTTCGCCGGCCTAACCCAGGCCAGCGACGGAAATTTCTACGGTGCAAGTTTGAAAGGTCTCGGCGCGTCTCTCGGCACACTCTTCAGGATGACCTCATCCGGCACACTGACTCCCCTCTACGCCTTTGGAGGAGGCGCTGATGGGGGCAATCCCCTGGCCTCGCTCATACAGGGCAGCGATGGCAACCTTTATGGCACAGCTTCCACGGGCGGAAGCAACGCCGTTGGCACGGTATTCAGCCTTGGCACCAACGGTCTCTTTACTCCGCTCTGGTCGTTCAATTCCACCAATGGCAGTTATCCATCCGCCCCGCTGCTGCAAGGGAGTGACGGCAATTTTTACGGCACGACCTCAGCCGGCGGCTCGAACGATCTCGGCACTGTTTTCAGCCTGAGCACCAATGGGATTTTTAACTCACTGGTCTCTTTCGATGACACTGAGGGCGCCTATCCCAGCAACGGCCTGGTCCAAGCCAGCGACGGCGCCTTTTATGGAACGGCTTCCAGCGGCGGCACCAATGGCGGCTGGGGCTCGGTCTTCCGCCTGACGACCGATGGCACGCTGACCGCACTGCATTCCTTCAATTACCAGGACGGCGCTTATCCTGTGGGAGGGCTGGTGCGGGCCACCGATGGCAACCTCTACGGCACAACGTCCCAGGGCGGCATTGGCGGCCAGGGAACCGTCTTCCGAATTACGACCAACGGGTTGCTCACCACGCTGGCCTGGTTTAACGGCACCAACGGCGCCGCTCCACAGTCCTCGCTCATTCAGGCGCGCAACGGCACCTTCTATGGCACCGCCGAGTTTGGTGGCACGGGTTACACCGGATTCCCCGGCAGCGGCAACGGGCTTGTCTTCCATCTCGTGCTACCGCTGTTCCTGAGCAACCCGTTCACGCAGGCAAGCGCGACCGCGACGGCGCCCTATTCCGCTTCGCTTTCCTCTAACGCCATCGCTCCAACCGGTGATGTGTTGACGTTCGCCGCGGTCAGCGGGCCGGCCTGGCTGACCGTGGCCACCAATGGAGCGCTTTCCGGCACCCCTGGTTTCTCGGACGTGGGCACAAACCTCTTTATTGTGAGCCTGGCCGACACCAACGGCTGGTCCAGCACCGCCACCATGAGCATCACCGTGGCGCCTTTGCCGTCCATCTCGATCTCGACCCAAGGCACGAACATTGCCCTGATTTGGAGCGGCGGCCAACCGTCCTATTCGGTCCAAATGGCCACCAACCTGGCCAGCCCCGCCTGGCAAACCATCGCGGGTCCTATGACCACCAACACCTGGCTGGTGACACCCACCAACACGGCCGCTTTTTATCGCATCCAGGTTCAGTAAATTGTGGCGACGGAGCCGATCCCGGCCAGCGGCCAGACGCTGGCCGGGTCGGCAGCCGCCACAGAACCGTTCCTGCGCCATCGGGCGGTGTCGGTGCCCTGAAAAGGGGTCATCCATATCAGACTTGCCTTCCCATCGGAAAGCGTTGAATACTCCGCGCCAATTATGATCTCGTCCGCGCGACCAATGACCGTTCGACGAATCCATCGCAGGTTCCCTGGGCCGAAAGTCCGCCCGAGGCAGGCCCCTGCCGGCCGGGTGCCGTTCAGGGAAAGAATCCGCCGGCTTCTTGTTGCCAACACGGGCCTGTTGGCCGCGGCTCTCGCGCCGGCCCTGCTGCTCGCGCCGGCGGGCCGCGCGCAGGACCTGCCGGCGCCCCAACCCAGTCCCTTGCCCGGCTTGGCCTACGAAGAGCCGTTTTTCCCCAATGCAAAAAACGATCCCGGCGTGCCCACCCCAGAGAGCCTGCTGGGTTTTCCGGTGGGATCCCGGCCCGCCACACATGCGCAAATCGAGACGGTCTTCAAGGCCCTTGGGGCCAAAAGCCCGCGCTGCAAGCTCGTTGAATACGGCAAGACACACGAAGGGCGCGCCCTTTACTATATGGTCATCGCCTCCCCGGCCAACCTCAATCGCCTGGACGCTCTCAAGGCCGACCTGGCCAAGCTGGCCGACCCGCGGAAAGTTTCCAAAGAAGAGGGCGACCGGCTGGCCGCGACGCTCCCGGCCGTGGCCTGGATGGCCTACGTCATCCACGGCGATGAGATGTCCGGCTCCGATGCCGCGCTGGCCGTGGCCTATCACCTGGCGGCAGGCATGGACGCCGAGGTGACGAACCTTCTGGCCGACCTGGTCGTCATCATTGACCCGTTGATGAATCCGGACGGACGGGATCGGTTCCTGGCGATGCAGGCGCAGAACCGGACGGTCCAACCCAGCGTGGACGACCAATCGCTGCTGCACACCGGGGTGTGGCCCGAAGGGCGGATGAACCATTATCTGTTCGACATGAACCGGGACTGGATCTTCGCGACCCAGCCGGAGACCCGCGGCCGGCTCCGGGCGGTCGGCGAGTGGAATCCCCATTATTTCATGGAAAGCCACGAGATGGAGTCCCAGAGCACGTTCCTGTTCCTGCCGGCCCGCGAAGCCATCAACCTCAATCAACCCGACAACGTTCGGAAGTGGGAGGTGGAGTTTGCCAAGGACCAGGCGGCGGCTTTCGACGCCCGGGGCTGGCGCTATTACAACGGCGAATGGAACGATGATTGGTATCCGGGTTACTCCTCGTCCTGGTCCGCGTTGCGCGGCTCCGTCGCCAACCTCTATGAGCAGGCGGGCATTGGCACCGACGCCGTGCGCCGGGAAGAAGGGACGCTCGAAACCTACCGTGAGGCCGTTCACAAGCAACTGGTCAGCTCGATGGCCAACCTGGCCTTCCTGGCCAAAAACCGCCAAGCTGTCCTGGCGGACTTCCTGGCCGAAAAGCGCAAATGCGTCGGACCCGATGCGAACATCCCGGCCCATACGTTTGCCGTCCTGCCGTCGGCTAATGCCACGCGTCAGCGGCGCTTTCTGGACCTGATGGCTCTTGAGGGGTTCGAGGTTTATGCGGCTGGAGAATCCTTCACTGCCCAAGGCAAGGACCGGCTTGGCCGCGAGATCAAGGAGATGAGATTCCCGGCCGGCACACTGTTGATCCCCGCCCGTCAACCCCTGGCCCGGCTGCTCAACGCCATGCTGGAGTTCGACCCGCACACGATCCCGCAGTTCCTCACCGACGAGCGCCGCGATTTGCTGCGGTTCGGCCGGAGCCGCATCTACGACATTACCGGCTGGAGTTTGCCGATGCTATTCGACGTGCCGGCCTTCGACATCCCGACGGGATTGCCGGCTGAAGCACAGCCCAAACCCGTTTCGGTCCCCGTGCCGGCTGAGGCGCCGATAACCAATTCCGACACGAGCGTGGCCTTCGTCATTGACGGCGCGGACGATGCCTCCGTAGCCGCCGCCGGCCGCCTCCAGGAACGCGGCGCCTGGGTGCGCGTGGCGGACAAGCCATTCCAGTTCGACAATCGCGAGTTCGCCCGCGGCAGCGTGATCGTCGCGCGCAAGGACAATGCGAATTTTGCGGGAAACCTGACGGGAGCCGTGAGCAACGTATGCGCCGAGTTGAGCTTGACAGCCATTGGCGTGCGCACGGGCTACGGCCCCGGCGATCTGCCCGATCTTGGAGGGGAACATTTTATACTTTTGAAGCCGCCGCGCATCGCCATCTTTGGCCGTGAGCCTATTGAGCCGTACAGTTATGGAGCAGCGTGGTACCTGATTGACCACGTCCTTGGCCTGCGGGCTTCCTATCTCGACGCCCACAACCTGTCGCACACCGACCTGCGCCGTTACAACGTGCTGGTCTTGCCGGATGGGGCCAATGCCGATTCCCTCAAGAATGACATGGAACCGCTCAAGGATTGGGTCACCGCCGGCGGCACGCTGGTGGCCATCGGGTCCTCTGCCGCCGTGTTCGCCCGCGAAACCAACGGCCTTGGCGCTACGCGCCAACTGCCCGACGTGCTCGGAAAAATGGACGACTACCGGCAGGCCGTCGTGCGCGAATGGGAAGCCCGCCAGACCACCCCCGATCCCGCAAAGGTCTGGGCCTTTTCACCCCCCACGGAGGTGATCTACCCCTGGCTGATCGGCGAAGGCGACGACAAAGCCAAGGAAGAGGACCTCAAACGCCGCGATTCCTGGCGGGCAATCTTCATGCCGGCCGGCGCGCTGCTGGCGGGCCGGGTGGATGATCGAAGCTGGCTGACGGCCGGGTGCGGCGAGTACGTGCCGCTGATTTACTCGGGGAGGACTGTTTTGCTGGCGCCTCCGACGGTGCTGGCGCCGGTGCGCCTTGGCTTCTTCACCCCGGCTCCATCGAAGCCGCCGGAGGCGGCCGCATCCGCTGCCAGCGCCGGGAGCAAGGACAAGAAGAAAGACGACACAAAGCCCGCCCCGGGTTGGACGCTCGCGCCGCCAGGCTTTGAAATGCGGCTCCGCATGAGCGGCTTGCTTTGGCCCGAGGCCGCGGATCGCCTGGCCAACGCCGCCTATGTGACCCGTGAGTCGGTGGGGGCGGGACAACTGATTCTCTTCACATCGGACCCGACGTTCCGCGGCGCGGCGCTGGGCACCTCGCGCATTTTCGCCAACGCCATCACCTTGGGACCCGGCATGGGCGCCAGCGAGCCAATCAAGCCCTGAACAGGTCCAAACAGAATGTTGACATGCCAGGAACTGATCCCTTTTGACCCCTTTCTCCGGCATGCAAAGAATCGCGCATGAAATGTCTAAGATCGCGCAAGCGATATACCGCGCCCGCCTTCCCATATTGACGATCGCAGGTGTTTACGCGGTGGCCATCTTCGTTGGCCTTCTGATGGTTCACGGCGGAAACTCACTTGCGCTTGACTACCGTGACAAATTGGTCGGCGACGCTGCAAAGCGCGATCCCGCCGCCATAGAAAGGAGTCGTGGCAATAATCTCAGCGCGGCAGTCAAGGATTTTGCAGGGAATTTAATCATCGGCTCCGTTCCCAAGGCGATTATGGGTATGGCCGTCATTCTCCCATACCCCTGGGTTGCCTATCAAGGTTGGATCGGAGGCATTGTCTCTGTTCGAGGGGATCACTCCAGCCGATTGAACAACCCCCGGTCCGCGGCGTACTATCTGTTGACTCTTGTGCTGCAGATAGTGCCGTATTCTTTGGCGGTTGGCGGGGGCGTCAATGTTGGGATTTCCCTCTTTCGGCCCGCCAAGCCCTACCAGGGCGAGAAGTTTGCCCGCATTTTCCCGAAAGAGGCGCTCAGGGATTTGCTGAGAATCTACGCGGCAGCCACGCCTCTTTTCTTTCTCGCATCGCTTTGGGAGTTCTTAAGTCCTTGGAACATCTGAAGACCTCGCGAACGACTTTTTACCCACTATCGGCGCGCGCCCAGGGCGGCGAGGAGTTTCTCGTGGATGCCGCCAAAGCCGCCATTGCTGAAGACGCATACCACGTCCCCGCCCGCCGCCTCGCGGCGCAAGTGGGCGACAATGGCGTCGGCGTCGGGGAGGTAGGCGGCGGTTTTGCCGCGGGCCTGGAGGTCCAGAATAAGCCGTTGGGGGTCGAGGCGTTCCTCCGGCTTGAGCAATTCCAACCGGGCGATTTGCGCAACGAGCACAGCGTCGGCGTCCTGGAAGCAGCCGGCCAATTCGGTCTGGAAGATATTGCGGCGTGTGGTGTTGGTGCGCGGCTCGAAGACGGCCCAGATGCGTTGGTGCGCGTAGTGCAGGCGCAACGCCCGCAAGGTCTCGCGGATGGCGGTGGGATGATGGCCGAAATCGTCCAGCACCGTGACGCCGCCGGCGATGCCGCGGACTTCCATGCGGCGCTTGACGCCCTTGAAGGTGTCGAAGGCGGATTGAATGTGTTTGTTGGACAAACCGCAATGCTTGGCGCAGGCGACCACGGCCAGGGCGTTGCGCACGTTGATCTCGCCCACCAGGTTGAGATGGAACTTGAAGCTGGGTATCTCAAACTCGCTGGCGGTGGGGCCGTAACGGGCATTGAAGGCCAGGATGGCGTTGTCAGCGCCCAGGCCGAAGCGTTTGACGGGGCAATGGGTGACGTTGAGCAGCGGCGCCAGGTTGGGATCGTCGCCGTTGGCCAGGAGCTGGCCGTTGCGCGGGATCAAGTTGATTAGCCGTTTGAACGCCGTTTGGATCGCCCCCAGGTTCTCGAAGATGTCGGCGTGGTCGAATTCCAAGTTGTTGACGATGACGACCTCCGGGAGGTAATGGACAAATTTGCTACGCTTGTCAAAAAACGCGGTGTCATATTCGTCGCCCTCGATGATGAACCAAGGGCTGTCGGTGAAACGGGCGCCCTGGCCGAAATTGTTGGGGATGCCGCCTATGAGGAAGCCGGGTTGGAGGCCGTTATGATCGAAGACCCAGGCGAGCAGGGAGGCGGTCGTTGTCTTGCCGTGAGTGCCTGTGACCACGAGCGAGCGTTTGCCGCGCAGGAAAAATTCCTTGAGCAGTTCCGGCAGCGAGCAATAGCGCAGCTTGTGTTCCAGCACCGCCTCGGCCTCCGGGTTGCCGCGGGAAATGGCGTTGCCGATGACGACCAGGTCCGGTTTGGCGGCCAGATTGGACTCGGCGTAAGCGGGCATGACTTCGACCCCCTTGGCCGCCAGGAAAGTGGACATGGGCGGATAGACATTGTGGTCGGAACCGGTGACGGTAAAGCCCTTCTCACGCATCGCCGCGGCGACCGCCGCCATGGCCGTGCCGGCAATGCCAACGAAATGAACGGATTTGATTTCCGCGAACATGTCCCCATGATGGCGCAAACCTGCGGCTGGAAAAGAAGGAAATGCCGGAAGGGATTCAGGGCTGGCCTGGAATTCAGCGGCTCAGCGGCGGGACGCCGCTGCCACTTTATGGGAATCGAACCGGAATTCGGCTGATGAGTTGGGCCCGGCGGGTGGATCAGCCAAGGACCAATGGGTGAAGCAAACGATTCACCGTGGTCATAAAACGACAGCGATTGCGATGGCAGTCGGTCTGGTCAAATATAACTAAGTCATTGGTGAACAATATCTTATGATTTTGATGCGGCGGCGGCATAAAGTGTGCTGCCAGCAATTCAGTGTCGCGTCCGTCACAGTGATCTTTACGGTCTCTTAACGGTTGTGTCGTGTCTTGTTGTTGCCAGGAACCTGACCGCAATGGTCAGGTTTTTTGGGCGCTCGCCCAAGGCACGTATTGCCGGGCAAACCCAAGATTATGCCGCCAACACCTCCCAGAACTGACGAGGCGAAAGGATTCTTATGCCGTGATGGCTTTTAAGCGCGAGCAGGTCGTCATCGCCGGTGACAATGTAATCGGCCCGGCCTGCGAGCGCGGTCGCCAGCACGATATCGTCATCCGGGTCGCGACAAACGCGGGTCGGCAGCGCGACGGGTTGGACGAATTCGCACAATTGGGAGTAGGCGGCCAGAGCGGCCAGGGAACCGGGGCCAAGTTTATTCTTGCGCTTGAGGGATCCTTCGATTTCTTCGCGCAGAGGAAGCGACCAAATCAGCGGGCAGGCGCCCGCCGCCTCGTCCACCACATCCTCGCAAAAGCCCTTGGCGGTGAAGGCGGCGAAGAGCACATTGGTGTCGAAGAGGACTCTCACGAAATAATTTTGAAAACATCCTCATCGGTGTAGATGCCCTGGGCACGGGCCTGTGGCACCAGTTCGCGGCGGGCGGCGCGAAGCGCGCGGCGAAAGATATCGGCTTTGACCGCCCGGCGGACATATTCGCTCCCGCTGACCCCTTCGGCTTTGGCCATCTTGTCAAGGTCCCGGCGCAGGTCTTTGGGCAGGCTGATGGTCAGTGTCGCTCTCATGGTGTAAGACAATATAAGACATTGGAGCAGGCGTCAAGGGGCGGGGTTGAAATTTGTGAAAAATGGCCATAGTGTGAGAAATGAACGTTGAGTGACGATCGGCGTCAAACGGACGGAATCAAAAACGAATTGAGCTATGAAGTTCTGGCAAGTAACAAAACGAATCACGCTGTTCCTGCTGGTGAACATCCTGGTGATGCTCACCTTGGGCATCATCGCCGGTTTGCTCTTTAAGGGGCCGTTGCGCCAGATCGGCGGGTATCAGCATCTGTTTCTATTCTGCTTTGTCTGGGGCATGGGCGGCGCCTTCATCTCCCTGGCGCTCTCGCGCTTCATGGCCAAGATGATGATGGGCGTCCGGGTGGTGGACCCCAACACGGCGGACCCGGATTTGCAACGGCTGCTGCAAACGGTCCAGCATCTGGCCCGCGCGGCGGGGTTGCCGGATATGCCGGAGGTGGGCATTTATGATTCGCCGGAAATCAACGCCTTCGCCACCGGGCCGAGCCGGTCGCGGGCGCTTGTGGCGGTGTCGTCCGGATTGCTGGGGCGGATGAGGCAATACGATGTGGAGGGCGTGCTGGGCCATGAGATCGCGCACGTCGCCAACGGCGACATGGTGACGATGACGCTCATCCAAGGAGTGGTCAACGCGTTCGCCATGTTCCTGGCGTGGGTGCTGGCCATCGCGCTCTCTCGCGGGTCGGATCGGGACGATCGGCGGGGCGGCAATCCCTTCATGGAATGGATGTTGATGCAGTTGTTCCAGGGTGTGTTCCTGTTTTTGGGCATGATTGTCGTGAACTGCTTTTCCCGCTGGCGGGAATTCCGGGCGGACGCCGGCGGCGCGCGTTACGCGGGGCGCGACCACATGATTTCGGCGCTCAAGACGCTGCTGGCGGTTCACGAAGGCGGCGCGGACGTGGCGGGGCCGCAGAAGCCGGCCTTTCAGGCCTTGAAGATTTCCGGCCGCTCGGGCGGCTTGATGGCGCTCATGGCGTCGCATCCGCCGCTGGAGGATCGGATCGCGCGGCTGGAAAACCCGACGCTGAACTGATTCAGTTCACTCCGCCTGCAAAAGGGTCGCCGTCTTTTGACTTGACTCTAAGCCCCGCCGGCTCAGGGGCGCGGGCGAAGGAGACGACTCCCTGCTCCGCCGTTGCGCCGGCGAAGGGATCGTTGGAGATGAGCAGATTACCGTCAATATCCAGGTGATCGGCCAACTCGGCCAAGTGGGCCGCGGCGCTGATGAGCACGCTGGTTTCAATCATGCACCCGATCATCGTTTTCAATCCCGCCTGGCGCGCCGCCTGGAGCGTGTCGCGGGCAGGGGTGATGCCGCCGGCTTTGATGAGCTTGACGTTGACGCCGTGGAACGTATCGGCGCAGGCGGCGACATCCCCGGCATTCTGGCAGGATTCATCGGCGAACAACGGCAAGGGAGACCGGCTTTTGAGCCAGGCCAGGTCGCGCGCCGGCGTGGAGGCGGGCATGGGTTGCTCGACGAACTCGACGTGGGGGTCCTTGGCCAGCCATTCCAGATTGCGCAAGGCCTGCTCTTTGGTCGTCCAGCCCTCGTTGGCGTCCACGCGGACGGTTTTTTGCGAATCCACCGCGCGCAGGGCGGCCAGGTTCTCTTTTTCGCCGGGGGCGCCGATCTTGAGTTTGAGGATGGGAAAAGGCGCGGCCTCGGCGACTTTGCGGCGGATCATCTCCGGGGAGTCAATGCCGATGCTCAAGGAGGTGAGGTGTTTTTTTTCGCGGAAACCCAGGCCGAAAAAATCATAGACGGCCTGGCCGGCCTTGCGCGCCGCGCCGTCCACCAGCGCGATGTTAAGGGCGCATTTGGCCGAGTAGTGGTTGGGCGCGAGTTTCTCCAGGTAATCGATGCTGGCGGGGATGTCGTCGAAGGACAGCTTTTCGGGATTGACCAGGCGCAGGAAACTCTGGATGGAATCCACGGATTGGGCATAGCGTTTGGAGCAGGCGGCCTCGCCCAGGCCGGTGGTGGACCCCTGGCTCAGTCGCACCAGGACAGTGCTGGTCAAATCCGTTCCGCCGCCGGCCTTGAGGCTGCGGGAGATGGTCCAAGTGTGAATGAGTTTCAAGCCGAAAGGGACGAACTCCAGTTTCATAGACTGGAAAGCAAACCCGAAAAATGCCGGCTTGGCAAGAAATTAAACAACCGGGGGGGGCGACCAAGTCTTCCTGTTTGAGGTGGACCTCGTCGCGAGTGCGAAGTAGTCATGCTACTTCAACCCCAGGCCCAGGGTCTGCTTGCAATAGGCCAGGCTGCGCTCCAGTCCGCTCTTTTGGTATTCCTGCTCGGCCCGCAGGTCGGGCGGATTATACGCCGGGATCATTTTCCCCAGGCGCGTCAAGCGTTCGAACTTGGCGAAATCGCGGGCGCGCGCCTTGGGCCACACGTTCCAGAAATCCGGGCGAAAGTACGGCAGATCGAGCGTGGTGCCCGAAATGATCTCCACGTTGACGGGAAGGCGCGGGCACAATTCGACAAAGCGTTTGACAAAGGCCTTGAAGTCAATGACGCCTTCCCCGATGGCTGTCCATTGCAGCGCCGCGCCTTGGGGCGTCTGCCAGAGCATGGAATCGCGCATGGCCAAGGCGGCGACGTAGGGGGCCAGGATTTCCAGGCTCTCCAAGGGGTCTTCCATCGTCCAGGTGGCGTTGCCGGTGTCCAGGGTGACGCCGACGAATTCCTTGCCAGCCTCCTCGCACAAGCCGGCCAGTTCCCAGGCCTGCATGTCGCCGGCGTGGTTTTCAATGGCGATCTTGACTCCGCCATCCAGCGCCTGGCTGCGGGCGGAGCGGCAGACCTTGATCGTGTCGGCCATGCGCGCCTCGATGCCGCCGGGGGTGGCGCGGTCCTCGCCCATGCCCAGGATGCAGCGGAAGACGGGGGACCCCAACGCCCCGGCCACGCGCAGGCCCAGGGCCAGATGTTCCTCCGCCGTGCCCCACTTGTTATTGAAGAACTTGGAGGTCGGGCAGATGCTCCAGGAGCCGGCGTAAAGGAGCAGGCCGTTGTCGGCGGCCTTCTTCTTCAAGTCGCGCAGGTAGCCCTCGGCGGAACTTTCATAGACGTCCAGGTCTGTCAAAAATAATGAATCCAGCCGCAGCGAGGCGGCGTAATCAATCAACTGGCTGGCGTTCCACTTCATGGCCCGCACCGAGAAATTATCGAAACCCAACTGTGTCCTGTGTCCGGGCTTGTTTTCCGCCGCGGCGGGCGCGGCCGTGGGAGAAGTTCGACGATTGCTTTTGGTGCTCATTTCCGACGACTATTAACTCAATGCCGGCTTGCTGGCCAGAGTTTATTTGGCCTGCCATTTCCAGTTTTGCACTTCGGGCAGATCCTCGCCGTGTTGCTGGATGTAGTTCTTGTGGTCAATGAGCTTGTCGCGGATGAATTGCTTGGCGTAAGCGGCGCGGGCGCCCAGGTTGGGCACGCGGTCAATGACATCGCCGACGAGATGAAAACGGTCCAGATCGTTGAGCACCACCATGTCGAAGGGGGTGGTGGTCGTGCCTTCTTCTTTGTAGCCGCGGACGTGCAGATTGCTGTGATTGGTCCGGCGATAAGTCAAACGATGGATGAGCCAGGGGTAACCGTGAAAGGCGAAGATGACCGGTTTGTCCTTGGTGAACAGCGCGTCGAAATCCTTGTCGCTCAAACCGTGCGGATGTTCGCTTTGAGGTTGAAGGGTCATCAAATCCACGACGTTGATGACGCGGACTTTCAAGGCGGGAAAATGTTCGCGGAGAATTTGCACGGCGGCCAGCGTTTCCAGCGTCGGCACGTCGCCCGCACAGGCCATGACGATGTCCGGTTCGCAGCCCTTGTCATTGCTGGCCCATTGCCAGATGCCCAGGCCGGCCGTGCAGTGTTTGATGGCGGAATCCATGTCCAGCCACTGGAGTTCGGGCTGCTTGCCGCTGACGATGACGTTGACGTAATTGCGGCTTCGCAGGCAGTGGTCGGTGACGGAGAGCAGCGAGTTGGCGTCGGGCGGGAGGTAGATGCGGATGACTTCTGATTTTTTATTGACAACGTGGTCAATGAAACCGGGGTCCTGGTGGCTGAAGCCGTTGTGGTCCTGGCGCCAGACCAGCGAACTGAGGAGGTAATTCAACGAGGCAATGGGCCGCCGCCAGGGGATGTGGCGGGTGACCTTGAGCCATTTGGCGTGCTGGTTGAACATCGAATCCACAATGTGGATGAAGGCCTCGTAGCAGGAGAAGAATCCGTGCCGGCCGGTCAGCAGATAGCCCTCAAGCCAGCCCTCGCATTGGTGTTCGCTTAACATCTCCATCACGCGGCCGTCGGGCGCAACGTTCTCGTCGGACGGGAGGATTTCCGCGGTCGAGCAACGGTTGGTCAGCTCGAACAGCGCGCTCCAGCGGTTGGAGGCGGTCTCGTCCGGGCTGAAGACGCGGAAGTTCTCCGGATTGAGTTTCATCACGTCGCGGATGAAGTCGCCTTGGATGCGGGTCGCCTCGGCCACGACGGCGCCCGGCTTGGGAACATTGAGCGAGTAGTCGCGGAAGTCGGGCATCTTGAGGTCGCGGAGGAGAATGCCGCCGTTGGCATGGGGGTTGGCGCTCATGCGGCGGGCGCCTTTGGGGGCAAGGTCCGCCAATTCGGGCCGCAAGCGGCCGGATGGGTCGAAGAGTTCCTCCGGCTTGTAGCTTTTCATCCAGTGTTGGAGGATCTTGATGTGCGCCGGCTTGTCCATGTCGCCCATGGGCACCTGGTGGGCGCGGAAAGTCCCTTCAATTTTTTTTCCATCCACGACCTTGGGGCCGGTCCAGCCCTTGGGAGTGCGCAGGATGATCATCGGCCATTGGGGCCGCTGGCGGAAACCGTTGGTCCGCGCGTCGCGCTGGATGGATTTGATTTCAGCAATGACGGAGTCAAGCGTTGCGGCCATGAGTTGGTGGACCTTTTCGGGAACGTCGCCCTCGACGAAGAAGGGTTTGTAGCCGTAGCCGCGGAAGAGCGATTGGAGTTCGTCGTGCGGCAGACGGGCCAGGACGGTCGGGCCGGCAATCTTGTAGCCGTTGAGATGAAGGATGGGGAGCACGGCGCCGTCGCGAACCGGGTTGAGAAACTTGTTGGAGTGCCAGCTCGTGGCCAGCGGGCCGGTCTCGGCTTCGCCGTCGCCGACGACGCAGGCGACCAGGAGGCCGGGATTATCGAAGGCGGCGCCGAAGGCGTGCGAGAGGGCGTAACCCAACTCGCCCCCTTCGTGAATGGAGCCGGGCGTTTCGGGGGCGACGTGGCTGGGGATGCCGCCCGGGAAGGAGAATTGTTTGAAGAGCTTTTTCATCCCATCCTCGTCCTGCGACACGTTGGGATAAATCTCGCTGTAGGTGCCCTCCAGGTAAGTATTGGCAACCAAGCCCGGTCCGCCGTGGCCCGGGCCTGTCACGTAGATGACGTTGAGGTCGTGCTCCTTGATGAGGCGGTTGAGGTGGACGTAAATGAGATTCAAGCCGGGAGTGGTGCCCCAGTGGCCCAGGAGCCGGGGCTTGATGTGCCCGCGTTGGAGGGGGCGCTTAAGGAGCGGATTGTCAAACAAATAAATCTGGCCGACGGACAGATAATTGGCGGCGCGCCAATAGGCGTCCATTTTGCGAAGCAGTTCCGGAGTGAGTGTGTTGGCCTTTGCTTTCATGGTCGGTTCCTTTCGTTGATTCTAATTCTTTTTGTCACCCGCGCGACCGGCTTGGAAAAGTCCTCTTCGGGTTTCTTTTTGCAACTGCGCGATCTTCGCGCCAAATTCCCGCCGCCCTTCATGCTCCAGCCGCTCGAAGTGGGCGTAATCAAAAATCGGCGACTCGACCGAGAATCCGCTGGCGGAATCGGCGGCTGCATCTTTGAGCATCCCGCTCACGGCCGCGATCAACCCGTCGTATTGCCGGAGCTTGTTTCTTAATTTCTCTTGCGAGCGGGTTTGCCAGTATTCCCCTTCATCGGTCACTTCCACCGTCACACCAAGCTGCCGCCAAAAATCCAGCAGACTGATGATTTGCCGATGGCACTTGAGAAAATGTTCCCAGCCGTGCTCGTTGGCATATTGGGTTTTGCAGAAACCTGAGAGCTGCCAGCCGCCCGCATAACCGGTGGGAACCGACCCGGCTCGAAAGCGCACCTGCCGCGGGTACTGGCACAGTCCAAAAAGCGCGCTTTCGCAGCCTTTACCCGGCCAGACTTCCACCGCCCACCCGCGCTGGGCGGGAACCGTGTCGAAGCGGCCGTCCTCCTCGCGGCCGACCGAGACAAAAAGAGATGTAGATGGCATGTCCGGCGTGACGCGCTTGACTTCACCAACTTCCGCGCAGCCGATTTTCCGGGCATAAAGCGCCGTGCGGGCGGCCAGTTCGCGCACCACCGCGGAAGAAAGATTCCGCGGCACAGACAACTTGTAATGAATGGTCAGTCCCATAATCGTTTCAATTCGTTCGTATATCCCGCTCTGCCATGACCAAAGCGTAAGGATTGGACCGGGATTTGACGAACAAAATCAGAACGCTACGTTTTTTTGGTCGCGTCGGGTCTGAGGAGGCGGCAGACCGAGCGCGCAATCATAAGCTCTTCGTCCGTGCGAATGACGCGCACGGTCGCGGGGCTGCCCTCGGCGGAGATTATGGATGCGCCGGCCTCATTTCTCGCTTCGTCCAGTTTGAGGCCGATGAACTCCAGGCCGCCGCAGATTCGGGTGCGAATCGGCGGGGCGTTTTCGCCGATTCCGCCGGCGAAAACCAGGGTGTCCAAACCTCCCAACGCGCCGGCGAACGCGCAAATCCATTTTTTTGCTTGATAGCAAAACAGGGCCACGGCTTCGGCGGCGCGGACGTCCTCTTTTTCCCGCAAAAGCAACTCGCGCATGTCGGAACTGGTTTCCGAAACGCCGAGCAGGCCCGACTGGTGATTGATCATCTGGTGAAATTGCTTTGCCGTCACCTGCTCCGCGCGCGAGAGGTACCAGGCAAGACCGGGGTCCACATCGCCCGAACGGGTGCTCATGGGCAAGCCGGCGGCCGGAGTAAAGCTCATGCTGGTATCCACGCTTTTGCCCGCGCGCACGGCGGTGACGCTGGCGCCGTTGCCCAGATGGGCCAGAATCACCCGGCCTTGGGCGGCTTTGGCGCCGGCCAGTCGGGTGAGCTCTTCGATGAGATAGGCGCAGGAGAGGCCGTGAAAGCCGTAACGGCGGACTCCCCTGGCGTCGTAACGCCGGGGAATGGGCAGCAACTGGGCCACGCGCGGCATGTCGTGATGAAAAGCGGTGTCGAAGCAGGCGATCTGGGGCAAGCCGGGGAATCGCCGGTGAAAAGCCTCGGTCAACAGGATTTCCTCCGGCAGATGATCGGGATCGAAGGGACTGAGTTGGTGGAGTTCATCCACCATGGCCGGGGTAACGCGCTGCGGTTTCCAGTATTTGGGGCCGCCATGCACCACGCGATGCCCGACGGCAGCCAGCGCGCCGCGTTGGATTTTTTCTTCAATCCAGTCCATCAGGGCGTTCACCGCGGCGGTATGATCGGGCACATTAATCCGTCGCGAGAGGTTGTCGCTTTTTTTCAGACCCTTGACCCGGAAGACGCCTTTTGGCAGGCCCACGCCCTCAATCCGGCCCGCCAGCATCCGCCGCATCGTCTCAGTCGCCTCGAACAACGCGAACTTGATGCTGGAGGAGCCGCCGTTGACGGTGAGGATGCTGCGATGGACGGCCGCACCTTTCATCACGCGAGCGTGCCGGGAAGACGGCGGTTGAATTGGATGGCAACCATTTGCACGAGTTGAATTTTCGCATAGGCCCGCGAAAATGCCAGCAGCGATTCGGGCAACCGCGCGCATTTCCCCCTGACGGAGTAATGAGCAGAAGCCGCGGGAACCGGAAAAGCAATGCGGTGATCAGAAAGCCGCCGGCGGGGGGCAGCGGCGGGGACTGGGTGCCGTTGTTACTCGTTGAGACCCCAATGGGATGACTGGAATTGGGGATTGGGAGACTCCTCCAGGCCAGCGACCTCGGGGAGAACCACGTCCTCCCGCAGTCTGTCAATATCGCGGGGAGCGGAGGGCGCAACCGACAGCGGCAAGTAATCCAGATTGGCCCGCCGGGCCGCCAGGCGAAAATAGGCGTCGTCAGGGAGGATTGGCTTTCCGACCACGGGTGAGACGCGGATTACGGCCAGCGCCCCTTCCACCGGCGGACGCTTCCGAAGCCAAGTCTCGAACCAGCCTTTGACCGCCAAGCTGACCTCCGCCGACTGATGGAGAGAAACCAGCACCAAGTCGGCGTTCAGAGCGCATGATGCCGCCTCGATCGCGATTTGCGGGTCGGCAAGGTAGTCAAAGCGCCACCAGTTGAACTCAAATTCGATGTCGCCCTTAAAGCGCGGGATCAACCTGTCATGGAGTTCAATGGCCAATGCGCGAGCGGGGAGATCCTCGTAGAGGACCATCACTGTGCAAACCTCCCGCCTCTCCCGCGGGAGCGGCCCGGCTTCCAGTCGAAAATCCTTGGAACGGCTCATAAGTCAATTAAAATCAACCGCGTTTAATCCACGTCGCTTGGACCCTGCTATTACTGAGACAACACGCCCATCCGATAACCTGCCCAAAACTGAGTATAAACGTCCCAAAAGTGACAAGCAACAAAAAGTTGTTCACAATCTATTCCCAACCGTCGCAACCGCTGGAAGGGCATTGTCCCCCCCGGCAGGTCTTGAAATTTGAACATTGGCCCTTGTATTCTGAACACCGGACTTTGAACTTTGATCTTGAAACCGTCCGCAAGGCCCTGGCCGAGGACGTCGGCACAGGGGACGTGACCACACTGGCGACCGTGCCGGCAAGCACGAGGGCCGGCGCGGTGATGGTGGCGCGGGAACCGTTGGTGATTTGCGGGCTGCCGCTGGCCGAAGCGGTGTTCAAGGAGGTTTCGGCAGAGATCGAAATCGAGCGCCAGGCCGAGGACGGGCAGCAGGCGCACAAGGGCCAGTGTCTGCTGCGGCTGCGCGGGCCGGCCGGGGCGATGCTCACGGGGGAACGGGTGGCGTTGAATTTCGTCCAGCGCCTTTCGGGCGTGGCGACGTTGACGGCGCGATTTGTCGAGGCGGTGGCGGGCACGCGCGCGCGCATCCTGGACACGCGCAAAACCACGCCGGGCCTGCGCGCGCTTGAAAAATACGCGGTGCGTTGCGGCGGGGGAACCAATCACCGTTTCGGTCTGTTCGACCGGGTGTTGATCAAGGACAACCATCTGGCGGCCCTGCGGCTGGAGCCGCCCAACGCCATCGAGGCAGCGGTGCGGCGCGCGCGGGCGCAATATCCGGGCCTGGAGGTGGAGGTGGAGGCCGACACGCTGGAGCAGGTCGAGGAGGCGCTGATGGGGAAGGCGGACATTATTCTGCTTGACAATATGTCGAATGAGCAATTGCGGGCCGCCGTCTGGCTGGTCAACGGCCGCGCCCGCACCGAGGCCAGCGGGGGCGTCAATCTGGCCACTGTGCGCGCCATTGCGGAAACGGGAGTGGATTATATCTCGGTGGGGGCGTTGACGCATTCGGCGCGGGCGTCGGATGTGGCGCTGGATTTTGAGGCGGTGGGTTGAGTGGCCATGAGCGTTGACGCAAAAATCCTGTCCGCGCTGCGAGGGGCGCCTTTGGGCGTATCGGGAGCGGAGCTTTCGCGCCAATTGGGCATGAGCCGGGCGGGCGTCTGGGGGCATATCGAAGAGTTGCGCGCGCTGGGGTACGACATCGAAGCCAGCCCGCACGTGGGCTACCGGCTCATTGGGACGCCGGACGCGCTGCACGCCGACGATCTGGAGGCGCGCCTGGGAAGGACGCGGGTGGTGGGGCGGGAGATACACGTTTTTCAGGAAACCACTTCGACCAACGACGTTGCCGCGCTGCTGGCCCGAGGCGGAGCGCGGGAGGGAGCGGTGGTGTTCGCGGAGACGCAAAGCAAGGGCCGCGGGCGGATGGGCCGCCCGTGGGTGTCCCCGGCGGGCAAAGGGCTTTGGTTCACGGTGCTGCTGCGGCCGGACATGGCGCCCCGCGGAGCCACGCAATTGACCATCGCCGGCGCGACCGCGCTTTCCCGCGCCATCACGCTGCAGACGGGCCTGGCGACGGAAATCAAATGGCCCAACGACATATTGATCGGGGGCAAAAAGGTTGCGGGCATCCTGACGGAGATGCGGGCTGAACTGGACCACTTGCAGGAGGTGCTGCTGGGCATCGGGATAAATGTCAACCTGGAGCGGGCGGATTTTCCGGCCAGCCTCCACCGCAGCGCCACCTCGCTGAGGATTGAGAAGGAGCAAATGATCAATCGGGCCGAACTGGCGGTGGCGGTCTTGCGGGAATTGGACCGCGACTACCACTTGATCGTCCAGGGCCAGTTCGACCGGCTGGCCGAGCAATGGCAGGATCGCTGCAGCACGCTGGGCCGGCAGGTGGCGATTCGTTGCGGCAACCGCGTTTTTGAGGGGCGGGCGGAATCACTGGACGATGACGGCGCGCTGCTGGTGCGGGGCGCGCACGGGCATCTGGAACGGATCGTCGGGGGCGACGTGACGTTGGAATAAGAGAAGCCGGGGCGCCATGGCGGCGCTCCCGGCTCCCTGAATGATGGGTCAACCGACGGTGATGCGGCGGGGCTTGACTTTCTCGGCCTTGGGCAGAGCGAGGGTCAAAATGCCCTGTTCGATGCGCGCGGAGATTTTGGACGAGTCAATGGACGGGTCCAATTCAAAGGCGCGCCGGAAGTCGGCGGTTGGCGATTCGCGGTAAAGCAGGCTGGCGGCCGGTTCGGCAGAGCGCCGGCCCGTGATGGTCAATACGTTGGCCTCCAGGCTGATTTCCAATCCGTCCTTGGCCACGCCGGGCATTTCGGCTTCCAGGACGTAGGCGTCCTTGGACTCGACAATGTTGACACGGGGCGAGACAAATTGGCGGTCTTGTTCCACCGGCTGCGGGCAAGCGGATTCTTCCTCTTGTTGAGCGACTGCGTTCATAAGTTCCTTTCGTGGTCCGGGCGGGGAGCGCCCGCCCGGCACATATTATTGTTGTCAGTTGACCGTAATGGGGATTTGTTTGGCTTTGGCTTCCTCCGCCTTGGGCAGAGTGACCGTCAGGACACCTTCGTTGTAGGCGGCCTTGATTTTCTCGGCGTCAACGCGGCAAGGCAGGCTGATGGTGCGATGGAAGCGGCCCAGCCACCGTTCGGAGCGATAGGTCTCGGCGTCCTGGTGTTTCTGCTCCTGCTTGCGTTCGCCGGAGAGGCTCAGGTAGCCGTTGTGGAAGGAGATCTCAACGTCCTCCTTGCGCATGCCCGGCAGTTCGGCCTTGACCAGCACGTTGTCATTGTCCTCGTACACGTCCACCGGCGGAAACCAGCCTTCCAGAAGCTGCGATTCCGATCCGGCGTCCGGGTTCAGGTTGGCCAGACGCCCGAAGGCCAGATTGAAGAGGTTATCCACCTCGTCCCGGAAGGTGTTCATCCGACGCCAGGGCGAGACGTTCCAAATCTCAGGGTTTTGCCATCTTGTCAGTTTCATAGGTTATCCTTTCTCTGTTTCAAATCGTTATTCGGCTCATTATGTTATGAACTCACAGTTTGGTAAGTAGCGTATCCCGTGCCATATTACGGCAATTACGTAAAAGATTGGAACGCAGTGAGTTAAGAAACTAAACTCACTCAAAGAAGTGGCAAAGCTGTGACTTTTTGTCCCTACTTTGCCAATTGTAACAGGGACATTATGTCCCTGTGCGCGCTAATCGAAGGCGTGCCCGGCGCAGCAGAGAACGTCGCGCACTTTGTGGCGGACCAGCTCCTTGACACGCGCACGGGCGGCGCCGAGGTATTTACGGGGATCGAACTCTTTTGGATTTTCAGCCAAGAACTTGCGGATGGCGGCCGTCACCGCCAGGCGCAAGTCGGTATCAATGTTCACCTTGGTGCAGCCGGTGCGCCGGGCGATCTCTATGTCGGCTTCCGGCACGCCGGCGGCGTCGTCGCCGAGTTTGCCGCCGAATTTGTTGATTTCCTGGACGAGGTCCTCCGGGACGCTGGAAGCGCCATGCAGGACCAGGGGATAATCGCCCAGGTTGGCGTCCATGAGCGCCTTTTTGATGGCGCTCAAGCGGTCGAGGTCGAGCCGTTGTTGTCCCTTGAACTTGTAGGCGCCGTGGGAGTTGCCGATGGCGACGGCCAGGGAGTCCACGCCCGTCTGGCGGACGAAGAGAACGGCCTCCTCCGGGTGCGTATAGACGCCGCCCTTGGAATAGCCGCCGCTCTCCTCGCCTTCGTCGTGTTGCGCGCCGACGAGCATGCCCAGCTCGCCCTCGACCACACAGTTATGTTTGTGGGCGTAATCCACGACGCGTTTGCACAATTCGACATTTTTCTCGAATGGCTCGTGGCTGCCGTCAATCATGACGCTGGTGAAGCCTTCGTCAATGCACTCCTTGCACAACTCAAAGGAATCGCCGTGGTCCAGGTGGACGGCGATGGGGATGTTGGAAGTGCTGATGGCGGCCTCGATGAGCTTTTTGAGATAGACGGGGCTGGCGTACTGGCGTGCGCCCTTGGAGATTTGGAGCATGACGGGGGCTTTCTCCTCCTCGCAGGCTTCGACGATGGCCTGGAGCAGTTCCATGTTGTTGACGTTGAAGGCGCCCAGGGCGTATTTGCCCTTGAGGGCCTTGGCGAACAGATCGGTTGTATGTGTTAACGGCATATAAACGGCGCGTATTTGGCCCGGGCCAACGTGCGGGATTGGACGTTTCCCCGGAAGTGCATATTAGGAAAGGCCCCGGCCAAGGGGAAGCAAAAAGTTCATCCCCCCCGCCTTCGCCTGGCGGCTACGGCGGGCAAGCCCGCCTTTCGCTGGCGGCTACGGCGGGCAAGCCCGCCTTTCGTTGGCGGTTACGGCGTGGCAAGCCCGCCTTCGTGTGCGCATTCATTTTTTCATTTTTTGGTTCAATTAAGCGCAATTAAGTGCAATTAAACGGAACTGAGCGCAATCGCCCCGGTTTCCCTTCGATCACATCCGGCCCTGCGGGAATGGGCAAAGACCGCTGGTTCGGCCCGCTCACCGGCCTGATATGGGCGGTCAATGCGACCCGTTGGGGGGTGTCCCACCGTAACTGACCGTAACTGACCGTAACATGGCGCCTCAGCAGCCTCAAAGGAATACAATGAAATGGCCGGGAGAAGGCACAAAAAGCGGTAATGCTTAGTGACGGCGGGAAAGGAGGGTAGGGCGGGCACTCCGTTGCCCGCCGCGGCGCGCACGGAGTGCGCGCCCTGCCAACCTTCACTGACGGATTACAAAAAGCGCGGAAGGTCCTTGGTTTTCGCGCCACCAGGCCGGGTGAGGGTCATTGCCGGCCGGGGCCGCCCTTGCCTGCAAAATGTCAAAGAACAGGCGCGCGAGCGCCTCACAAATTCCATAATACCACGTTTTGATGGGAATGCAAATAACAAAGTCAGTTTTTCCGATCCGGCCCGGCTTTTTCCGCCGAAAGCGGCGGGTTTTGAGCGGCGCGACTGGCAAGATGCTGATAGCCAGCTTGTTCCGCCGTCCTGGCGTTACCCGACCGTCACCGGCACGAGGGTCATCGTGTCGTTGCCGAAGATATTTGGGTTCGACAGAGTCTCACCTACCGGCGCTTAAGCGGGCGGATTCCGGAGCCGGGCGGCTTCGGCCAGCTTGTTTTTTTGTTCCGCTTCCATGGCGGCAGCCAGCTTGCGGCCGACGGTGAAGTAGTAAATGAGGTAAGCCACCCCGATGCCAGCGGGAATGAGGGCAAAAAGCCCCGCGTCGCCGCCCTCGTCTGTGCGCACCCCGGCGAAATGCAACGCGAGGTACAAGGTCAGCCCGATAAACACCAGGACCAGCCCGTTGAGAAGCGTCCGGTGCGGGGAGCGTTGAAAGGGCCTGCTGTCTTCGCGGAAGAAGTCCTCCGGCAAAGGGGGCAGATCAACCCCCTTTTCAATGGCCGCCATTCGTTCCTGGTGGTAGAGGGCGAACATGTCCTTGCGCCGCTGGTAGCTCAAATAGATGGCGAGCATTGCGATTCCGATACCCATCACGATGGCGATGATGGGGATAAAAAAAGGGAAGATTTCTCTCATAAAGATTCAGGTTGTAGATTGCATTTTGTTTCTTTGGCGCGACCGGCGTGTTCATCACGCCCGGCATCGTTCCATCCTTCCGACTGCGCGCGTGGCCGGATTGTTTCAACGATGTGATAAATGGCGCGTTGATTGTTTTTGAAACTTGAGGCCCCGCGGCGCAGTCTAAAGGACGCGACCCTGGCTGGCGCGCCCAAAGCCCGGAGCCTTGCGGGCGGCGGGTGCAGGACAAAAATCTTCACCTCGTCGGTAGGGCGGCGCTGCTCCGCCGCCCAAGAGTTCAGGGCAGAGCGGCAGCTCTGCCCTACCAGGAAAGTGAAGTATTTTGTCATGCGCTTGCGGGCGGCAGTATTGCCGGGGCGACGCAACGATTCATGGACGAGAGCGACATTCTGCGGCAGCTTGAAGCGCGGCAATACGGCGCGGCTTTTGCCCTGCTGCTCGAAGGGTTCAAGGAAAAAGCGTTCCGGCTCGCCTTCAGCATCTTGCGCAACGAAACGCACGCGGAGGACGCCACGCAGGATGTTTTCCTGAAGATCTGGAAGGGACTTCCCGCCTTCCATGGCGGCGCTTCCCTCTCCACCTGGGTCTATGCCATCACCCGCAACACGTGCCTGACCGAAGTGACCCGGCGCGGCAGACATCCCACCGTCTCGCTGCAAGAACCGGAAATGGAGGGGGCCTGTATCCCGGCGCTGCAATCGGCGGATCCTGAACCGGGACGGGAGATGGACGTGGAATTCCTCCTGGGGCAATTGCCGGAAAAGCACCGTCAGGTGATCACGCTGTTTTATCTGGAGCAGAAATCTTACGAGGAAGCGGCGCGTATGCTCGGCCTGCCGTTGGGGACGGTCAAAACACTGCTCTTCCGCGCGAAGAAAGAGCTGCTGCGAATCCATGGCCGGGAGGCGCGAACGGTTCCGGCCGCAGGGAGGACGCATCAATCAAACGCAAAGCCAGACCCGGCGGCGGCACCATCACGGC
>Ga0326727_10001492_pt1 | contig 86122 bp, 81 predicted proteins | sample MB2enrmetagenome_FD_207643 | JGI IMG/M metagenome (GOLD analysis project Ga0326727, IMG submission 207643) | Lab enriched peat soil microbial communities from McLean, Ithaca, NY, United States - MB29MY | ecosystem: Environmental > Terrestrial > Soil > Wetlands > Peat | place: USA: New York...
TCAGCCACTGCCGAACTTGCTGGTGCTGGCTGGAATTCAAAGTCAATGGGGGAAGTTTTCGTGGCATGCCTAAGCATAAACCGAACTCCGCCTATTGTCCATCTATTTGTTGGACACTACACTAGGTCACTTCCCCAGCGTAAATCTTTATGATGGTGTCGAGGAACTTCAGGGCGTGTTCCTTCGGACGCTGGAAGGAGTTGCGGCCAATGATGGAGCCGAAGCCGCCGCCGTCGCGGATGGCGCGAACCTCATCGAACACCGCTTCGTCGTCATCTTTCTTGGCGCCGCCGGAGAAGATCACGATGCGGCGGCCATCAAAGGCGCTTTGCACAACGTGACGGACACGCTCGGCGAGCGTTCCGATGGGGATGCCCACCTTCTCGTAAACCTTCTTGGCTTCCGGTTGCTCGAGGTGGGCGCTGGGCAGCTTCACCTTGATGACGTGGGCGCCCAATTGTGCCGCAATCTGCGCCGCGTAAGCTGCCACGTCAATGGCCGTCTCGCCCTCCTTGCTCAAACTCGAACCGCGCGGATAAGACCAAACCACCACGGCCAGCCCGTTGTCCTTCGCCTCCGCCGCAGCTTCGCGGAGTTGCTGGTACATGGTCTGAGCGTGCGCCGAGCCTGGATAAATCGTGAAGCCGATGGCCACGCAACCCAGGCGCAGAGCATCCTTCACACCCGCGGTCACGGCAGGCAGAGGGTCTTTTTCGTCGTACAGCAGGTCATGGTTGTTAATCTTCAGGATGAGCGGGATTTCGCCCGCATGCCGGTCTACGGCAGTCTCGATTGCCCCCAGCGGGGCCGCGTGCGCATTGCAGCCTGCCGCCAGAGCCAGCTCGAAGTGATAGTTGGGATCGTAGCCTCCCGGGTTGACCGCAAAACTCCGGGCCGGACCATGCTCGAACCCCTGGTCAACGGGCAGAATCACGAACTTGCCGGTTCCTGCCAGCCGGCCGGAGTTCAACAAGCGCGCAAGATTCGTCTTGACCCCGGGGTTTTCACCATCGTACCAGCTTAGAATTTCCTTTACCCGCGCCGTGTTTCCAAACTTCTCACCCATAGTTACTACTGTCTTCGCTACCGCCATTTTATCGCCTCCTGCTTAACAGAGAACATTTGCGCGTCTATTAGATTATAAGGGGAGTGAAAAAGGAGACAAGCAAAACTTTGATTTCCATCACGGAGCGTTTTGGAGTGCGGCAGCTTGCTGCCGCTTTTGCGTCTCGAGCTTGCTCGAGCCGCCGCCGGAAGCGAGCTCCCGGCGAAGGAAAGTGGCAGCCCGCCGCGGCGGGCCGCACTCCAAAACGCCGCCACGTTCGCAGTAGTCTGACGGAAAAGCTGGGCGAATTGAAAGAAGCGTTATAATGGGTGCTCGCTTTAGAAACCCTTTGGAGGAGCCATCATGCCGGATGAGATTAATCGTCGTGAATTCTTGAAGACCAGCGCCCGCAGAGGAGCGGGAATGGCCGCCCTGGGCGGCATCACTTTCCTCGCGCACCCGGAGCGGGTGTTTGGCGCGAATGACCGTGTGCGTGTGGCCGTGGTTGGCTTGCACGGGCAAGGTTGGTCGCATGTGGGTGAGTACAGCAGAATGGCGGACGTCGAACTCGCCGCCTTCTGCGACGTGGATGAGAAGAACGTCCTCGACCCACGACTGGCCGAGGCCGAGAAGATGGGAATTAAAAGGCCGGCGCGATTCGTCGACCTGCGCAAGCTGCTGGAGGACAAATCCATTGACGCCATTTCCATCGCCACGCCCAACCACTGGCATTCGCTGCAAGCCATTTGGGGATGCCAGGCAGGCAAGGACGTTTACGTCGAAAAGCCTCTCTCCCACAACTGGTGGGAAGGTCGCCAACTCCTGCGCGCCGCGCAGAAGTACGACCGCATCGTCCAGCACGGGACGAACAGCCGCTCCGGCAAGGCCATACTGGAGGGAATGCAGAAGATGCGTGAGGGCTTGATTGGGGAGGTCTATCTCTCCCGCGGGCTTTGCTACAAGTGGCGGGACACCATCGGGCACGCCTCAGAAGAGCCCGTGCCGGCGGGCGTTCACTACGACCTTTGGACCGGCCCGGCGCCCATGAAGCCCTTCACCAAAAACCGCTTCCACTACAACTGGCATTGGATCTGGGACACGGGCAACGGGGACATCGGCAACCAGGGCATCCACGAGCTCGATGTGGCGCGCTGGGGGCTGGGGGTCAAGTTCCCCAACAAGGTCACGGCTCTGGGCGGGCATTTTATGTTCGACGATGACCAGCAGACACCCAATACGCTCAACGTCGCCTGCCAGTTCGATATGCCGGACGGCAAGCGCCGCTTGCTGGAGTTTGAAGTCCGCCACTGGATATCGAATCACGAGGCGGAAATCGGCTCGCCGGCATTTGGCGGAGGTGAGGTGCCTGCCGCCTTGGGCAACGCCGCCGAGACACCGCGCAAGCACAAGGGGCCACTAAACAGCATCGGCAACATTTTCTACGGCTCCAAGGGCTACCTGGCGATGAACGGATACAATTCCTACAAGTCCTGGCTGGGCGAGGAGCAGGAAATCGGACCCCACGCTCGGGCCGAAGGCAACAACTGGCGGAACTTCATCGACTGCGTCCGCAGCCGCAAGAAAGAAGACCTGAACGCGCCGGTTGAAGAAGGCTATATTTCATGCACCCTGTTGCACCTGGCCAACGCCTCCTATCGCCTGGGCCGCACGCTGAGCTTCGATCCTGAAAAGCAGGCGGTGATCGGCGACGACGAAGCTGCCCGGCTTCTGCGCGATGGCGACCGCGGCTACCGCGACTCCTACGTGGTGCCCCAGGAAGTGTAACCCGCGCGGGTAAGAGCGATCTTAGACTGCGCTGCCCGCCTCGGCGGGCTTTGATGCGGCAGTTCGCTGCCGCTTCGAAGCGCCCTTGTAGCGCCGACCTTTAGGTCGGCATTTTCTTGCTTTCCCATCCTGCTGACCTAAAGGTCAGCGCTACTTCACCTTCGTCGCCGTCACTTCAATCTCATAGCGCCGGTTGGTCACGACATCGTCCATGCTGGCGACAAGTGTGGGCTTGCCGGGTGTCACGATGGAATCAACTTCGGTCCTCTCTGTCCGAACCACGGGGTTGAAGGTCGGGGGCGTCTCTGTCTGTGGTGCAAGACTGGAGAAATCCACATGGATAGCAAGTGCTACGCTATCCTCTCGTTCATGAGGGCGGCAGTCGATGTTCATGCCAACGTCTTGGTACTGAAATTGGCTTTCGGTGGATTTGTAAGGCACCCTGTTTCCAAGTCGAATTTTGCCCCAATTGCCATCTTCAACCACCATCATGTAGTTTCGGGAATTCAATCGTTTCCCGTCCTCGATCTCTCGCACGTTAAATTCGATGCGGTATGCCGCGACGGGTTTCTGCCCTGTCGCGGCCGCCTCTTTGCCTTTTTCTTGCTGAGCAGACGCTGGGTTCGGAATCAGCGGCAGGCAGAAAGCCATAACCGCGATTGCCCATCGAATTGATATACCTCTTTTCATAAGTTCATCCTCACTTTTCCTGTTCAGGTTGAGAGTCATCGAGCGGCTTTATTTCCAGGCCGGCAATTTTGATTCTTGGAATTTCCAAGTCACTAACTGGCGCCTCATTTGTCTCATTAGTTCCTGCAATTAAATCAGGCTTGGTTGCTTTGTCGAGGTACGCCAACAAGAGCTTCTCCTGCTCCGTGAGTGGCGACGGAGTGGGAAACTGCTCTGGACGCTTGGTAGCGCGGACCCCCGGTTTTGGGGTCCGCGGTTTTTCCTTGAGCCCGGGTACGAGCCCGCCAGACCCGCGCAGGCGCAATCCGGGTTGCAGATGAGAGACCCTCGCTGGCGGCGTTACACCCTGTAGCGGCGCTCTATGAGCGCCGGATTCCGGGAGCCGCAGCGCGGCGCGGGGTGTCGGTTGGCGAAGCGGAGTACGGACGAAATGCAGCGTCAGAACGAGAGCAGCCAGTATTCCCGCGCATGCCGCCAACACCCAACCTAACCCGCGAAACCGCGCCGCGCGCTCCCGAGTCCGAAGACCGGCCAGGATTCGCATCTCCAGCCCTGAGCGTGGCTCTTCGCCGCGATATCGTCCGAGCGAGGCCTCGAGCAATTCATCCACGAATTGATCGCGCTTGTCATCGTGCATGTTTAGGCTCCAACAGGGCCGCGAGCTTCTCGCGCAAGATTTCGCGCCCCCGCAACAATCGGGTCCGGACTGACCCTTCCGGGATTCCCAGCACCTGCGAGATTTCCACAGACGTGAGCTCTTCTGTGACCGAGAGAATCAACGCCTCGCGGAGGTCACGGGGAAGTGAAGTGACCAGCCGCTCCACCAGCGACATCATCTGACGGCTCGCGGCAATTTCATCCACCCCCGCGCCGTCCGCCCGGAGTTTGCCCACCACCTCCGCCGCGTCCTCGAGGGTGATCTCCACCGGACTTCTCCTTCGATCAAGCGCCACTCGCCACGCCACGCTCGCCAGCCATGCTCGCCGGTCGCGTATCTCCGCCCAGCGTTTGCGCTGTCGCAGGAAACGCAGAAAGGTCTCTTGCGCCACGTCCTCCGCGTCGTGGTGGTTCCGCAGCACCGAGTAGGCAACCTTGTAGACCAGCCGGGCCTGTTCCCGAACTGTGGCCTCGAACTCGTTCCTTCCGGCCTCCGTTGTCGAAACGGACTCGCTCAGAATCACCTGCCCGGCATCGATCATTCCGGCCCTCATAAGGAAAGACGGGCTTGCCCACCAAAGCGTTCAGATAAATTATTGAGCTTCCCGGTAGGCTTTCAAGATATCCTTCAGTGACACGATCCCTTCCAACTGGGTAAAGTCAGCCCGGTGCACCACGGGCAGGAAGGGCGCATCCCCGATCCGGCTCAGCGCCACATCCAGGGCATGGTCGGGATGTACGTGGGGTAAGTACACGGTTCCAGAAGCTCACGCACGCATTGCGAGCGACACATGCTGAGCCCGGGCTCTCCCCTGCAGTGGCGCTGCGAGTAGTTTCCGAGTGCGCGTGACTCGACCGGAATAATCGATACGCGCGATACGATTGGCAAACCCTTCGCGACTTATGAGGAGTGATAACGAAACCCGACTTGATCCGGCCTACGGGCCTAGATCGGCCGATTTGCGACGCTCAACCCCATACGAATCCAGAACATCGGAGCGGACGACAATGCCCTCCAGGTGCCGAGTGTTCGCCCGGCTAACAACCGGCAGGACATCTAGCTTTGCTGCACCCATGCGCTCGAGCGCCAGATGCAGCGGTTGGTCCGCGTGGACGTGCGGAAAAACTCGCGCGTCGATGAGATCCCTTAGGTAATTGGCTTCTACTCCGATAACCAGGGCTTGCTCGAGCTGGGCCAGGCTGACCACGCCCACGACGCCTCGCTGATCGGTCACCGGCCAAGCGTGGAATTCACTGGAGTGCACTCGTTCAAAGGCCTCGCGGACCGTCATCTGCGCGGGCAGGACCTCCGTCGCGGCACGCATCGCCTCGCCTATCTGGCGTTGGACATGCCGATGGCTCGTCTCCGCTGACGGTAGGTGGATGCCATCCTGACGCGCCAGAGCGTCGTAGATGGGTTGCCGCTGCAGCCGAGAAGAAATGAAGAAGCTCACCATATTCGAAATCATCAGCGGGACGATGACCGCATAGTCGTGGGTTGTCTCAAAGATCATCACCACCGAGGTCATGGGCGCGCGCACGATGCCAGCGAAGGCTGCCCCCATGCCGACCAGGGCGTAGGCCCCCGCCGGCGCGGTATAGCCCGGCAACAACCGGTGCGCAATGCTGCCGACGGTCCCCCCGAGCATAGCCCCGATAAACAGGCTGGGTCCAAAAATGCCCCCAGCGTTGCCCGAAGCGTAGCTCGTGGTCGCCGCTAGAAGTTTCAGGACCGCCAGGACTGCCATCAGTTGGAGCGCCATGCCCCCGTTCAGGGCGTCGCCGACATACCCATAGCCCACTCCCAGGACCTGCGGCACGAACCAGCCCAGCAGGCCGGCCAGCAAGCCCCCCGCTACAGGCTGAAACCAGCAGGTCCACGCTGGCAGCCGCAGGAAGCGCCGGCGCATGCCAAGCAGAAGTTTCGTGAACACCACCGACACCACACCGCCGGCCACGCCGAGTACCGCATAGATTACGAATTCCACCGGATGGATCAGGTGGTACTGCGGCACCTTGAAGAGAGGGTTATCGCCGAGGAGCATGCGCAGGACCATCCAGGAAGTTGCCGAGGCCAGCACGACGGAGCCCAACACGGGCGCGTTGAGGTCACCCATGACTTCCTCGAGCGAAAACAGCACCGCCGCTAGAGGTGTATTAAATGCAGCGGCGATTGCTGCCGCCGCTCCCGCCGGTATGAGCGCTTTCACTTTCTCGGGGGATAGACCCAGGCGACGGCCCAGCACGGAAGCAATGCCACCGCCGACTTGGACTGAGGGACCCTCACGCCCCAGCGGGATTCCGCTGGCGAGCGTGGCAGCAGTGCAAAAGAACTTCCCGAATATTGTGCGCGCGGTGATCACGCCCTTGCGGGCGAACAGCGCAGCTTTCGTCTGCGGCACGCCGCTGCCCCGCGCGTTTGGAAAATAGCGGAACAGCAGATAGCCCATGCCCAGGGAGCCCAATACCGGAATTAAAACGCGTCGCCAAGCAGCACTACCCACGGGATAGAGCCGCATTCCTAGCCGTTCAGTCAGCAGAATAAAAGCGACGACCACCGCGCCCGTCAAGGCACCGATCACCAGCGCTAGGACCAACAATAGCTGGTCCTCGCGTTGCCCGAAGCGAGCTATCCGCTGTAAGAGCGAGGCTTCCCACCAGCTCCCATTTTTCTTCTTGTGGCTTTCACTCATCGCTGCCGGTTTTCCTTGTAAGAGCTTATCCTATAACAACCCCACTTCCAGCGCGTGTGCCAACTGTAATTCAATGAGCGAGTCACTGGGCGAGTACACCAGCGCGTACCGGAAATCCTCCAGGGCTGCTTCAGCATGGCCCGCCGTAAGTTCCCGCTCGCCGGAGGCATACCACTGCCGGGCCAAGGTGCGTTCCTTTGCATGATAGGCCTTCACCGCGAAACCTGTAATCACAAATAGGATGATCAAAACCAGAAAACTAAGTAAGAGAAGTGTGTTGCGCGGCAGCGACCAGAGAAATCTACCGTTCTCCCCGCAGGCGGGGCACTTTTGCTCTCCCCACGGAATCATTTGCCCGCATTGTTCGCAGCGTCGCTCGGCTTGCATTGGACCCCTAGCTTCAACATGACCATCGACTTCGAATCATGCCAACTTAATAAACATAACAAGATAGCGCCGCTGAGTCACCCCTCCCAGTTGTAGGGGCGGCCCTTGTGGCCGCCCTGGAGCAACCATAAGGGCGGCCGTAGCGGCGCAACCACAAGGGCGGCCACAAGGGCCACCCCTACAACTGGACTCGATACAACGCGTGGTTTTTCACCGTAAATGTGGCGGCCCGGGCAGCCCATTGCACGGGCACCTCACGCCCGGCTTCGTCGCTGACTCGAAACCCTCGAGCCTTCTCCGCCATGGTCAAACTTGCGCGAAACTCTCCTTCGGCTGCCTGGTCATATCGCAGGTCAAACCGCCGGCCGCGGAAATGCAGATTAAGGATCAGGAACGATTTGCCTTCACCGGTAAGGTTTGCAGGAATATTCGGACCTAGCTCGAACTGGTCCCCCTCGGTCCACTCCAGCTCGCGAAAGCCAAAGAGACTGCGAATGATGTGCGCAGGCAGAGTGGCGCCCCAGCCATAACCCTCTCCGCCCGCCGCTCCTTTTTGGCCCCAGTATTCACAACTCACTCCCGGCCAACCGAGTTTGTGTTCCGGCTCGAGTTTGCGCCGATCCATCGAGCGATAGGCGCGGTCCACGATTTCCCAGAGGACGTTCGCGAGCGGCCGGCGCTGGCCCGCTCGCCACATCGACTCCGCATAAGGCAGGACAAGAGAAGCCCATTCCAGCCAGTAGTCCTGCCGGGGACTGTACTCGAGCATCGCCGGCGTCATGGCTTGGATTTGCTCGGGAGTGGCAACGCCACACATGATGGGCGCCATCTGCGTCACTTCCCGATGATCGGGAATCACGATCGGCTTTTTCGAACGGCCATCCATGTCATAAAACCAACCCTGGTAGAAGAGTTCGCGGGTCTTGTCCGCATACCGGGAGGATAGCGCCTGCCAACGGGGAATGTCGCCCGCGCGGCCTAAGAGCTTCACGTATTCCCGCATGGCACGCGCGGCATGCGCCATCGCGGCCTGGAGTTCGGCGACGCGAATGAAGTCGATCAACTCTCCCCCGGTGGGCTGCTGGATCAGAAAACGGCTCGACGCGTCCATTCCCGACTCCCAACTGCACTTCGCGACAATCCAGCCTTCCGAGTCCGTACGGTTCTCGAGCGTCCATTCAAGATAGGCGGCGAGGTAGGGATAGAGTTTGGCGAGCCAAGTCTGGTCACCCGTCCGGTGAAAAACGGACTCCGTACAATAGAACGGGTAACACCATTGCAGGGAAGTTCCACACTCGCTGCCGTCGGCCGCTACCATATTCATGGTCCCGTCCTCGCGCATGCAAGGGACGTTCGCTTCCACCGCATCTTGGAACTGGCCCGCCAACACCGCTTGAGCCGTCTCGGGGTCCGCGTAGCTCAGGGCCCACATGTCGATGGAGGTCTCGGCGAGAACATTGCGCGGCGCGTGGATTTGCATCGCGTCCCAAAGATGGTTGTAAACCCCTATGGGCCGTCTAACCATCATCCGCAACGTTTCGAAGTCATAAACCCAGGAATGCTTCCAGTGTTCAGGGAAATCGCCGTCCAGGCGGGGAGCCTGGCTCCAGAAGCGATCGTCCTCGGCGATTTTTCCCGCGTATACAGGCTCGGCGCGAGGCGCGGACACGCTAATTTCCCTTTTGGCGAAACGCTCATTCACAGCGCGACTGAGCAAGACCTTGGCCGTCCATTTCGCGCCGGGGGGGATGCTTGCCTGGAGGCCCAGGGCGGAGTTCAACGCCTCCGGGTAATACGCCGTGGCAGCGGGCGCGGAGGCTCCGTTCCCTGCCATCCATGCCTTCAGGGCAGCGTCGTCCGTGGAGACAAAATGCGAGTCCGTGCGATGATCCATCTTGAGAATGAAAACCGGCCCGGCTGCAAATGATCGGAGAATGGAGAGTTGCTCATGCTCGTCGAAGGAGCCGGCGATCCCGTCCCGTCCCCACCACGAAGATTCGCCAAGCTCCAGGCGCTGCACAGCAAAGGCGTGAACGTCCCGCGCGGACTTGCTGCCGTTCTGTAGGGACAGGTCACAAGCGAGACTGTTCTCACCCACCAGGAAGAAACTCACGGAGATCGACAGGTCTGAGAAAGCGCAATCCAGCCTCAGAAGGTTCTTGGAATGGTGCGACGCGCTGACCTCGAGGCCGGCGGCGCGGAAGTCGCCCTCCTCGAACAAAACCCTCTCCCCGATCCGAAAGCCCAGACGAAGTGTGGAGCGATAAACGGAATTCTTCTTGTAGGCGAAATAACCGCCAGGCCCCGCAGGGAAATATAAACCCATCCCGAGGGGAGGCACCGAGCGCAGAATGCCGCTGGGATGCAGATCCCAAGTGTGGTAGGGATTATCCAGATAACCAAACGGCGTGTAGGCGCCGGGTGGAAATTGCGAGGCATCGGAGATGGAGGTTTGCGTTTGTAGGGCCGAACGGCGTTCGGCCTGTTCGGCCTGGGGGCGAGCGCCGCTTGACCCTGACTCAGGTTCCCCCGCAGTCGCCGCCTGGTTGGCGTCCGGTTGGTGCAATAGAGTACGGCCTATAACCCCGGCCACCGTCATCTTCTTCGAGAATTCACGTCGATTCATGGCGATTTGTCCCGTTTTAATAACACAGAAGTCATTGAGATGCTCAGTGTACTCCGTGTCAAGGCTTTTGGGACACACATGAAGCGTTGACGCCATCCCGCAGCGTTGCTAAGATGAGTTGATTTAGCTGTATTGAGGAGACTCCGCTATGGACCGGCTGACCCGCCACGAACTGAAGCAGGACGACTTTCGTGTAACTCTGGACCAAATCGAGGAATACCTGAAGACACACCTCAAGGAGATCCTAACGGTCATTATCCTGGCCGTTTTGGTGGTGGGCTTGGCGGGAGGACTGAGGTATTACGTCGGCCAGCAGGAGGGCAGCGCCAATATCGAGCTCGCTGCCGCCTTGAGGACTTTCCAAGCCTATGTGGGACCTGCCACGCCCGAAACACTGGGCGCTGAGTCACAAACTTTTCCGAGTGCAAAGGATAAGTACGAAAAAGCGCGGGAACAGTTCAACGCCATTGTGCTCAAGTACCGGATGTTCCCCCGGCCGAAAGCCGTGGGTATTGCGCGCTACCACGTGGGGATCTGCGAATCACTGCTGGGAAACTCGCCCGCGGCCATTAATACCCTGCAAGAGGCCAGTCGTGATAGCGACCAGCAGATTGCTACACTGGCTCAGTTCTCCCTGGCAGGCGAACTCCTCAAGACTGGAAAGCAACAGGAAGCCGTCAAAATCTATCAGAACCTCGCCGATCATCCCAGCCTGACCGTGCCCAGGGCAAGCGCACTGTTAGCGATGGCGGACGCTTTGAAAGCCTCTCAGCCGGCGCGGGCGCGGAAGCTTTACGATCAGATTCAGAACGAATTCGGCGCGGACTCCACTGTTGCCGAAGCTGTGAGGCAGGAGATGGCTGAGCTCCCCCAATAATGGGCTGGAAAACGCTCAGGAAAGGGTGGAGCCGGAACTTTGCTCGTCCTCGTTGACACCTCGCTGTGGATTGATTATTTGCCTAGCCGCTATGCCTGAGCCGCTTCTCAAGACTCCAGCCGTCCCCGCGGAAAATGAGGCCGCCCCCGCGTCAAAGCAGGAAGTCCGGCTGCGTGAGAACCCGCGTGTCTTCCGCCTGGGGGAGCGGGTTCAGATATGGCTTGCCAGTTGGGCAGGTTACCTGGCCGTGCTGCTGGTGGGGCGCAGCCTGCGCTGGGAAGTTCACGGTTGGGAGAACTGGGAAGCCGCCACGCAAAGGGGCCAAGGGCTCATTTACACCTTCTGGCATCGCGAAATCTTTTCGGCCTGCTGGTTCTGGCGCCAACGCGGAATCGTGGTGATGACCAGCCGGAATTTTGACGGCGAGTATATCGCCAGGATTATCCAGATGCACGGCTACGGTGCGGCGCGCGGTTCAAGCACCCACGGAGCATCGCACGCCCTGACGGAGATGATCGAGTGCCTGAGAAAGGGAAGAGATGCGGCTTTCACCATCGACGGCCCGCGCGGCCCGCGCCACGTTGCCAAACGCGGGTCAGTGATGCTTTCGAGAGCCACCGGGGCCGCCATCCTTTGCTTCCACATCGCCTTGCGCCGCGCCTACGTCTTTCGCCGCACCTGGGACTTAACCCAGTTCCCTCACCCCTTCTCGCGCGCCGCGGTGTTCATCGCGCCGCCCATCGTGGTCACGCCGCAGGCCGGCGCGGAGGAACAAGCCCGCAAGCTTCAGGAAGTGCAGAACGCTTTGGATGAACTGCGACGGCAAGGCGAGGAGTGGGCGGCGCGAGCAACGAAAAGCGAAAATCGAAAATAGAAACTGGAAAATGGAAACTGGAAAATGGAAACTGGAAATTGGAAAATCGAAACTGGGAAAACCGTAAACAGGAAACTAGTGTCCTGAGTCGGAAGCTCGTCGATGATCGCAGAACCCCCTCACCCCCGTCCCCCATAGGCGCTAGATTAACGGTTTGACTGCTCAGTGCGAAGCCGGGTTTCTTCTTTACAGGCCCGGAGGGCCGACAGGATTTAGCCCACGGCGTCAGCCGTGGGACCGAGAGACAGCCGGAGAATCCCCCCAGCCCCGGCAGGGGCGGCAGAACTGGTACCCCACACGGTAAAGCCCGGGCGCCGGTCTGTCGCCCCTACCGGGGCTTGGCATGTTTGATCGTACCCTTCCCCCACGGCTTACGCCGTGGGCTAAAACCTGCCGCCGCTCCGCGGCTCTCAGAATCTCGCGGCTGCTTAATCTAGCGCCTATGCCCCCGTCCCCTCTCCCCCTTAGGGGAGAGGGTGGCCCGCCCCGGCGCTTTCATCAGCCGGAGCGGGACGGGTGAGGGGGTCGCCCTGGAACAAGTTGAAGGGGGAGACTTCGTTAACCAACTTATGACTCAGGGACATAGTGTAGTGCGTCATGAATGTCTATACTCTCTCAGGCCCCCGTAACCCGCCCCCGATCCCTTCTACCTGCCTTTTTCTCCCCTGCACTTTTCAGGAGTTTCCTCAGAATTTCACGCTGATTTCACGTAACTAGTGAGAGTAAAGAAGATATCGTTTTCAAAATGTGAGATGTTCCTGACACATGAATTTCACCTCTGAAAGCCCGCTGTAGCCAGCTCTGGAAAGGCCGGGAGCGGGATCGCAAGTCCGGGAGGCTACGCACAAGGGGCTTGTTTTCAATAAAAATGGCTTTCCGCCGGGGTCAGTCCTAAACACCCGAAAAGGAGTGCGGCACTCAAAATGGGGGGCAGAATCAAGTGGACCGAACCCAACGGCCAAAAAAATGAGGAAACTCCTCTGCACTTTTCTCTTGACACGCCTACCGACTTATGCTAGCCTATAATCGTTGTCGCAAGAGAGGGCCGGCAAGCGACAGCGGCAGGGGATGGCAAAAGGGACCCGGCAGTGGGGGGAAATGGATCGAAAAGCGAAAAAAGATACTAAATAGTGGGAACGAACTGAAGAATGTATTGGAAACAAAGGAGGTAGCGTTTTTAGAGGCTAAAAACGAACTGGTTTTTGAGTCCAAACGAACCCAAATCAAACCCAAAAAAGGGGCCAAAAAACCGCCTTTTGTCGGGGCTACACGAGCCTCGAATTTGAGCTCACCAGGCATTAGAAATCCGCCGGCCGCAGAGGCTCGCCCTGGGGCAGCCGACCGGGCTCGCCAAATGTAAAGAAGCGTTAGGCGCGCTACACTAAAGGGCTACAGCGCCAGTTTCCAGTTTCGAGTTTCGAGTTTCGAATTTCAACCTTCTATTCTCCAGTTTCTGTTTTCGATTTTCGATTTTCGCACTCCACCAGGCGCCGGATTTCCGGGTAGAGGGCCTCTACCTGCGCCCGTGTCTCCTCCAGGCTTCCTGAGCAATCAATCACGTAATCAGCGCGACGGCGTTTCTCATCAGGCGGAATCTGGGATGCCATGCGCCGGAGCGCGTCTTGACGGGAGAGCCCGCTTTTCGCCATCAGGCGCTCGATTTGTTGTTCGGGCCTGCACCATGCCACCAGGATCTTGGCGAAGCGGTCCGCGACGCCGGCCTCATAGATCAGCGCTGCATCCACAACGATCACCGCGCGAGGGTGCGGGGAGCTCCACTCCGTGGCGAGTTCCTCGACGCGCGCGATCAGGCTGGGATGCAGGATCGAGGTAAGTTCGCTGAGCTTCTGCGGGTCGGCAAAGACCATGGAGCCCAGCCGCCCACGATCGATTTCGCCGCCGGGCTTCAGAATCTCCTGCCCAAAGTGCGAGACGACTTTGTTGTAGGTCGCGTTGGACGGCTGGAGTAATTCGTGGCCCACGGCGTCAGCATCAATCACCTTGGCGCCCAGCGCCTCCAGGAAGCGCGCCACGGTGCTCTTGCCGGATGCGATCCCGCCTGTCAATCCGAAGCTTCGATGCATAAGAACAGTGACGAGTGACGAGCAACGAGCAAAAGGCTTCGTCGGGTTTTTGCTTTTCGAGCAGTCAGTTTAGCACAGGCAGGGCTCAAGAACAGTGACGAGTGACGAGCAGAAAAGCAGGTGTCAGGTGTCGAGTGCCAGGTGTCAGGTGCCAGTTAGGAGTCGGAAGCCAGGAGCCAGAAGTCAGGAGTCAGAATCCAGAAGTCGGTCCTAGCAAACTTCCCGCGTGCTCCCCCTGACACCTGACACCCGACACCTGCTTTTCTGCTCGTCACTTGTCACTCGTCAGTGCCGCTGGGTTTCGTTTATAATGATGGAACGGCCGTTTACAGCCGGTGTCAAGTGTTGCGCAGGCTGGAAAGAGAGGCTTGCGGCGTGCCGGCAAGGGCCGAAATCGAATTGGATGGTGAAGTGTGGCTGATCTTGCGCCAGTCCCCAATACGGAGAAGGGCTTCGTCTACAGCATTATGGATATCATGAACTTTCTTCCCCATCGTTATCCGTTTTTGCTGGTTGACCGCATACTGGAAATCGAGGGCGACAAACGCATTGTCGGGCTCAAGAACGTGACCATCAATGAGCCCTTTTTCCAAGGCCATTTTCCGGGTGCGCCGGTCATGCCTGGAGTGTTGATCATTGAATCCATGGCCCAGGTGGCGGGCGTGATGATCTACCGTGACATGCCGGACAAGGAGAGAAAGCTAATCTATTTTACCGGCATCGAAAACGCCAAATTCCGCCGCCCTGTGCTGCCGGGCGATCAACTTCGAATCGAGATGCAAATCCTGAACCGGCGCAGCAATTTTGGAAAGATGAGCGGTGAAGCCACCGTGGAGGGGAAGTTGGCGGCGGAAGCGATTGTGACGTTTGCCATTGCGGACCGCCCGGGTCAATCAGGCCAATGAAAGCTCATCCCACAGCCATCGTTCATCCCAACGCCCAGCTCGCCTCGAGCGTGACGGTGGGCCCTTATTCCCTGATCGGGGAGAACGTCGAGCTGGGAGAGGACTGTGAGGTGATGTCGCACTGTGTGCTGGAGGGGCGCACGCGAATGGGCAAGGGAAACCGCATCTTCCCCTACGCGTCGATCGGACTTGCTCCGCAAGATCTGAAATACCGCGGCGAACCGACGCGCGTGGAGGTCGGCGACGGCAATACCATCCGCGAGTTCATCACCATTCACCGCGGCACGGTGGAGGGTGATGGAATGACGCGAATCGGCAGCCATAACCTCCTGATGGCCTACGTTCACATCGCGCACAATTGCCGCTTGGGAAGCCACATCATCATGGCGAACGGGGCCTCGCTGGCCGGCCACGTCGAAATTCAGGATCACGCCACGGTGGGTGCGTTTTGCGGCATCCACCAGTTCTGTCGCATCGGGGCTTACAGTTTTCTGGGAAGCTACAGCATCGTGAACCAGGACATCCTCCCTTACTCGAAGACTTCCGCCCCCCGCCCGCTGAGCGTCCTGGGAGCCAACCGCCTGGGGCTGGAGCGCCGCGGCTTGAGCACCGATGACTTGAAGGAGTTGGAGCGCGCCTTCCGCTTGCTGACCCGATCCAAGCTCAACACCACCCAGGCACTGGAAGCTATCGAGTCTGCCGCCTTCCAGTCCGAGCACGTCCGGGCCTTGGTGGAATTCATCCGGACATCGGAACGCGGCGTGGCCAAGTGAGCGAAATTCGAAAATCGAAAATAGAAAATGGAAACTGGAAACTCGAAACTGGAAACTCGAAATTGGAAACTGGAAACTGGAGATTCCAGGCTCGAAGGCGACTGTTAAGGTGCTGAACGGGAGTTTTCGGTTTTCGAGTTTCGGCTCATTTGAATTTGGTTTTCGGATTTCGATTTTCGAGTTTCGATTTTCGGTTTTCGAGTTTCTGATTTCTGCTTTCTGATTTCAAGTGCCCCATGACTGAGCCGATTGACCTCCCCGAGCGCTATGCGATCATTGCGGGAAATGGACACTTCCCCTTCCTGGTGCTGGAAGCAGCGCGGGACCAAGGCATCGACCCCCTGGTAGTGGGCATCAAGGAAGAAGCATCACCGGAACTTGCAATTCTGGCCAGCGCAATTCACTGGCTGAGCTTGGGTGAAGTGTCGAAGCTCCTGGATCTCCTGGTCGCGGAGGGGGTGAGCAAAGTGGTGCTGGCCGGCCAGGTGAAGCACGTGCAACTATTCAGCTCCATCAAACCGGATGGGCTGGTGAGCCGCGCCTTGCAGAGCCTGCCGCGGAAGAACACGGATTCGCTTATTGGGATGTTCGTCGGCATGGTCGAAAGCCGGGGAATCGAGGTGGTGGATTCGACGCTTTTCCTGAAGCCGCTGCTTCCGGAGGCGGGTACGCTCACACGCCGTGCGCCCGACGCCGAGGACCAGTCGGATATCGCCTATGGCCGCGAGATCGCCAGGAAGCTTGCGGGCCTCGATATCGGCCAAACGATCGTAGTGTCCGGCCGGGCTTGCGTGGCCGTGGAGGCCATGGAAGGCACAGACGCCACGATCGAACGCGCCGCGAGCCTGAGTAACGGACGTAGACTGGTGGTCGTCAAAGTAAGTAAGCCCCGCCAGGACATGCGCTTTGACGTTCCCGTGGTGGGACTGAAGACGATTCAGGTGATGCGACGTTCCAATGCCTACGTGCTGGCCGTGGACGCGGGCAAGACCCTGCTGTTTGAACGCCAAGCCATGCTGAAGGAAGCGGACGAGGCGGGCATCACCATCGTGGGAATGTAGGAGAAAACGAAAATCGAAAATGGAAACTGGAAAATGGAAACTGGAAAATGGAAAATCGAAATTGGAAAATCGAAACTCTGAGAACCGCAGCCAGGAAACTAGAAGGCAACCCTGCCAGTTTCCAGTTTCTAGTTTCCATTTTCTAGTTTCCATTTTCGGTTTTCGATTTTCGCTTTTCGGTTTTCGAGTTGAGGGTGCAGTTGAGCGAAAGAGTTGCCGTAGCCGTGCTGGGGGTTGGTGAGCACGGTAAGAAGCACGCCCGGGGCTTGCAGCAGGTCGTGGGAGCGGACCTGGTGGGAGTCTACGACCTTCGCCCCGAAAGAGCCCGGGAAGTGGCGGCTGAACTGGGAGTGCGCGCCTTTGCGAATCTGGAGGAAGTGTGGGGTGCAGTTCGCGCCGTAAGCGTGGTTATACCCACCACCAGCCACGCCGAAGTCGCGCGCCTGGCCTTCGCCCACGGCGTCGATGTTCTTCTCGAGAAGCCTATCACGCGCACCCTGGAGGAAGCGGAGGAGGTGACGACGCTCGCCAAAAACCGGGGTCGTATCCTGCAAGTCGGACACCTGGAGCGGTTCAACCCCGGGGTGGTGGCCGCCAAGGCCATAGCCCGCCAGCCGCTGTTTTTTGAAGTCCACCGCATGGGGGTTTTCAGCCCGCGCAGCTTGGATGTTGACGTGGTGTTCGACCTGATGATCCACGACCTCGATCTGGTGCTGTGGATGGTCAATTCAGCGGTCTCGGAAGTGCGCGCGGTGGGGTTGCCGGTGCTCTCCGACAAAGTCGACATTGCCAATGCTCGCGTGGAGTTTGAATGCGGCGCGGTGGCGAACTTCACCGCCAGCCGCGCCAGCACGGAACGCATACGAAAGTTCCGTTTTTTCCAACCCTACGAGTATGTTTCCATTGACTTTACGCGACGCGATGCAGTGCTTTTGAGAGTGGATAACGGCGGCCCTGCGCCCCGCATCACTTTTCAGAAGCTCGAAACCAAGCCCGTAGACCCCCTTCAGGCGGAACTCGAAGCTTTTGTCGAATCGGTGCGAACCCGGCGACCACCTCAGGTGGGCGGGCTCGAGGGCCAGCGGGCGCTCGCTTTGGCCGAGCGCGTGATGAATTGCATCGAACTACATGCGGGCAAGGTGAACGTTCGCTTGGGCCGGCCGGTAGGCCAAAGCGGGGAAATGTAGCTTTTTTCGATTTTCGCTTTTCGCTTTTCGATTTTCGGTTTTCGATTTTCTGATTTCTACTTTTATGCCAACCAGTGATACTAAGGCCGAGATCAGCGTGGACGCTACGCCGTCCGGAAGTCCTCCTATATCCGAGCCTGAGTACCACCTCACCTTTGTGGATTCCACCCTTGCACCCGTTTCCATTTTCCGGCAGATTTTGGAAAGGCTCCGCGAACCGAAGATCACCGTTCCGGAGAAGTACTACCGGGAAAAGGTCACTGCGGACGCTACGCCGGCCGGAAGTCCCCCTACAACCGAGCCTGGGTTCCATTTCACCTTTGTGGATTCCACTCTTGCACCCGTTTCCCTTTTCCAGCAGATTTCGGAAAGGCTGCACGAGCCGAAGGTCACCGCCCCGAAAAAGTATTACCGGGCAAAGGTCACGGCGGACGCAACGCCGACCGGAAGTCCCCCTAATGCCGACGCTGAGTTCCACGCCACCTTCGTGGATTCCACCCTTGCACCCGTTTCCCTCTTCCGGCAGATTTGGGAAAGGCTTCGCGAGCCGAAAATCAACGTTCCGAAGAAGTATTACCGGGGAAAGGCCACTCCGCGCGCCACGGACACGCATCCCGAGTTTCTGGATTTTTCCAACCAGCTCCATCTGCCCTTTGAGAAGCCGCAGGGCCCCTCGATTCCTATTGCTTCAGAGGCCATCGAGATCCCGATGACTGAGCAGGATTATCAGTTGCTGGTGGAGCTGGATCCGGAGGCCCTAAAGTGGCGGCGCCGGACGATGTACCTGCTTTCGGTGATCCTGCACGGAATCCTGGTGCTGATTCTTGTCTTCTCACCGGACTTGCTGCGCCGCGGAAAGCAGATGATGGGGTTTCCCGTCGAAGTGGCGCCCAAGAAGCAGTTCTCCTATCTCTTGCTGCCGCCGGAGGTCTTGCGCCGGTTGACCGAGCCGCCGCCGGAGAACGCTCCCCTTTCGGACCAAAACCGTCGGGCCCAAGGCCGCTCGCCAATCATCGTCCCGAACGGCCTGCATATGCCCTACTCTCTCGGCAACACGAAATTGCCGGAATTGGCCGGGGGCGGCAAACCTCCTGCTGCTGCTCCCGCTCCGCCGCCGGCTGGGGGTAGTGCCGCGCCCGCTGCCGGCCCACCCTCCCCTCCGTCGCCGAACTCGACCGCCCCAGAGCCTCAGAACGATCGCGGCCTGCGCTTGGAAGACGTCAAACCTAATGCGGGAGGGGGAGGCGGTGGTTCGGGCTTGAACCTCCCCAACCTCACCCCTGGCCAAGCTATTCAGGAGTCGTTGCACTCCGCAGCACGCGCCGGGCGCTATCCGGGCGGCGGTGGCAGCGGCAGCGGCGGCTATGGAGATGGCAATGCGGAGTTTCAGAACCTCCAGCCGAACTTCTCCACGGAAGGGCCGATTATCCTCTCCGATACACTCGGCGTGGATTTCGGTCCCTACCTGTCGCGCATCGTCTTCGTAGTTAAACGGAATTGGTTGTCGATGATTCCTGAATCGGCGCGGCTGGGCGAGAAAGGCCGGGTGGCCATTGTCTTCGAGATCCTCAAAGACGGTACCGTGCCACAACTGCGACTGGTTGCCACGTCAGGCTCCGATCCGCTCGATCGCGCGGCCCTGGCAGGCATCCGCGCTTCAATTCCCTTCCCGCCCTTGCCCGACGAGTTCACCGGCAAGCATCTGGTTCTCCAGTTTATCTTCCTCTACAACATGACCTTGGGGCAGTAGGGCCTTCATTGCCGATTGCTGATTGACGATTGACGATTGAAAGAGCCGGGGGTGGCGGCGACATCGCTTTCCCATGTCGCCGCCTCGGGGGGTATCCCGCTGCCGGCGCCGAAGAGGTGGTGCATACATGAAAAGTCCGCCGCGGCGGATATGCGCCACCCGCGGCAATTCGATATGTTAGAATCACAATTTGAGGAGTGGCTCCCGGGCAAGTGAACGCGTACTTTTCACATCCCAATTTGCCGAGCTTCGGCCCTGGCTTGAAGCCCCCGACAGAGGAACCCGACCATGCTTCGTCTTTCTCGAATTCAACTCCTGGGCTGTTTTCTGCTGCTGACGCTGGTTCTGGGCATCCTGCTGTGGCGCGCGCTGCGTCTGGTATGGTGGTCCCGATAGAAAAGGGCGCTCCCCTGGTCGCCATTGTCGGTCCCACGGCGGCGGGGAAATCGGCACTGGCGCTGGCCGTGGCTGAGTCTCTGGACGGTGAAATCGTTAACTACGACTCGGTCCAGCTTTACCGGGGATTCGACATCGGGTCAGGGAAACTAGCGCCGGAAGAGCGCCGCGGGGTTCCGCATCACCTTTTGGATTGCCTGGCAGCCGAGGAGCCGTTTACGGCGGGAGATTACCGCCGGGAAGCGCTGGGCGTATTGGCGGAAATCAGAGATCGCGCGAGATTGCCTGTTTTCGTCGGCGGCACGGGGCTCTATCTGCGCGCCGTTTTCATGGGACTGTTCGACGGCCCGCCCCGTTCGGAGGAGTTGAGGGGCCGGTTGCGTGCCTTGGCGGAACGGAGAGGCCGCGAGTTCCTGCACCGGCTTCTCGAGCGGCTTGATCCCGACGCAGCCGCCCGGATTCAGCCCCGCGATACGCAGAAAACTATGCGCGCGCTGGAAGTGTGCCTTCTGGCCCGAACTCCTATCTCCAAGATGCAGGCGCGCGGCCGGAGTGGCCTGGAAGGATATCGAGTGGTCAAAGTGGGATTGCATCCCGAAAGAAGTGAGCTCTGCCAGCGGATTGACAGTCGTGTCGAGTTGATGTTCGCCCGCGGCCTGCTGGAGGAAACGCGCGCCCTGCTGGCGCGTCAGGACTCGAGCCGCATCAAAGCCCTCGGGGCGCTGGGCTACCGCCAGGCCGCGGCGCTGGCCCGAGGGCAATTGAGCTTGCCGGAAGCCATTCTTCAAACTCAGGTGGCCACCCGGCGATACGCCAAACGGCAGATGACTTGGTTTCGGCACGAAGCGGGAATCATCTGGTTTGGCGGGTTTGGCGACGACCCGCGGGTCCAGGGCCAAGTCATCAACCTTCTGCACGAGAGAGGGATCGCCGCACCGGGGAGAGGACCCCAATGACAGGATCCGGCGCTCTACGTCCCAATCCCAGATCAGGACAAGGGATGAACGCGCCTGTGCCGGAAAAGAGAGAAAAAATGGAGAAGCCGCCGCAGAATATCCAAGATGGATTTTTGAATACCGTGCGCAAGGAAAAGCTTGTGGTCACGGTCTATCTTTTGAGTGGTGTCAAACTCACCGGCCGCATCCGCAGTTTTGATAAGTATTCTTTGATCCTGGAGAGCAACAGCCAGGAACAGTTGGTTTTCAAGCACGCCGTCGCTACCGTGGTGCTGCCGCGCGCCGGAAGTGTTCCCGGGTCCGCGCCATCGGAGGGGTAAGAGGATTCGCCACGACCGAACATCCGAGAAGGTTTTTCTGGCAGGTTGGGAACCCTCGCTGCATTCGGGGCGGATTCCCGGCAGACCGGAGGCCGAGGATTCTCTTCGGGAACTTCGCGAATTGGCGGTGGGAGCCGGGGCGCGTATCGTGGGCTCTCTGCTCCAGCGGTCTCCTCAACCTGAGCCGGCAACCCTGTTGGGCAGGGGCAAAGTGAGCGAGGTGCGGAGTTGCGCGCGCGCCGCCGGCGCCGACCTGGTCATCTTCGACCATGACCTCACGCCCTCTCAGCTCCGCAACCTGGAGCGCGAACTCGACCTGAGGGTGATCGACCGGACTCAACTGATCCTCGATATTTTTGCCGGCCGCGCGCGGAGTCGGGAGGGGCAGTTGCAAGTGGAACTGGCCCAGTTGAACTATCTGCTGCCGCGACTGGGGGGACGCGGCTCGGAACTCTCCCGGCTGGGCGGCGGCATCGGCACGCGCGGGCCTGGTGAGCAGCAGTTGGAGTATGACCGCCGGCGCATTCGCACGCGCATTCGCGCCCTGCGCGCGGCTATCGAAAAGGTTCGCTCGCAACGTGCTTTGCACCGGCAGCAGCGACGGGATCAGCAATTCCTTACGGTGGCCCTGGTTGGCTATACCAACGCGGGGAAATCCACCCTCTTCAACGCCTTGACCTCCTCCAGTGTGCTCACCTCTTCGCGCCTCTTCGCCACTCTTGACCCCACCGTGCGCGCTCTCCCTGTGCAATCCCGAAGGCCCGTTTTGCTTTCCGATACGGTAGGATTTATCCAAAAGCTGCCCCCCCACCTGGTCGCCGCTTTCCGCGCCACCCTGGAGGAACTGGAGGACGCCAGCCTTTTGCTTCATGTCACCGATGCCTCCGATTCGCGACATGAATCCCAGGACGGCGCCGTGGAGGCCTTGCTGGAAACCCTGAGTGTGGGGGGTACTCCCCGGCTTCACCTCTGGAACAAAATCGATCTTGTGGACGCCGCCAGCAGGAAGCGTCTTCCCGCAACTCCCCAAGATGTCTGGGTCTCCGCCCGGACGGGTGAAGGCCTCGACGTGCTGCTGGGCCGAATCGATCAAGCGCTGACCCAGGATCCCGTGCTCGAGGCTGACATCGAACTCTCGCCCGCGGACGGCGAGAGCCTGGCCCTGCTTCATCGCTCCGGCATTGTGCTCTCAACCCAGTACGAAGACGACCGGGTCAGAGTCCGGGCCCGCCTGCGCGAATCACTGTGGGAACGGCTGAAAAACACAGAAGAAAAGACGGCTCTGGACCCATGAATTCCAGCGTTTTCGGGCCAAAAGAGCTTGTGGAAAACTTTGTGGAAAAAACCAACGGGACGCGCCCGACCGCCAGCCTGCTCGCACCCGCCAAAAATGCGGCTCCCATCGAGATGCTGCCGATTAATATCTTGTTTTCAATTACTTACGAACAGCGCCCAAGGCGATTTGAATTGAAACAGTCATCCCTTGTCAGGGGCCTAAAAGCCGCGCAAATAGCGCGAGTTTTGCACAAAGATTAGGCAATCGGGAGGAGCGGCACGTAGCCTTGAAGTTTCTCTCTATCCGCATGAAATCAGGCTGATTTCAACCTAGGCTCGGATTATTGTCGATTGACGATTGTCGATTGACGATTGTCGGTTGACGATTGCGCAGGCGGAAAACCGAAATTCGAAAATCGAAAATCGGCTTCAAGGGGTGGCCGCGGCGTCTCTTGCGAGTTTCGAATTTCCAGTTTCGAGTTTCGAGTTTCGAGTTTCGATTTTCGAGTGTCGACAATCGGCAATTCGTTGACACCCCGTTGGAGGTCCGTTATAGTTAGGTGGGACTGCGTGGTTGGTTCTGGCGTTGCATCGCGGCATGGGTGGTGACTGTCCCTCCCGATCACTCCTCTGCCAAGGGCAGATCTCAAAGGCTCATGAATCTCCCCATTTCACTCACCTTGCTCCGCATCTTCTTCGTGCCCCTCGTGGTGGTGCTGTTACTAACCTCAGGTCACAACACGGACCTCTGGGCGGTGGGGGTTTTTCTGCTCGCCGCGACCACTGACCTCCTGGATGGCTATCTGGCGCGCAAACGCGCCCAGGTGACGACGCTGGGAATTCTGCTTGACCCCATCGCTGACAAGTTGCTCACCTCCGCCGCCTTCATTTCCCTGGTCTACCTTCAGTTGGTCACGGCATGGATGGCGGTGATTATTATTGGAAGGGAATTCGCCGTGTCCGGCCTTCGCGCCATAGCCTCTGCGCAAGGATTCGCCCTGGAAGTGTCCGAGTTGGGAAAGACGAAGATGGTGTCCCAGGTGGTGGCGATCACGGTCATCGTGCTGGAAAGGCGGGAACCCCTACTCCACCCCCTGGGCGAAGTCCTCTTGTGGATGGTGGTCCTGTTCGCGCTGGCGTCTGCGGCACAGTACTTCTTTTCCTTTTGGAAGAGATTGGATGTGGGCATCAAGCGGCGCGCGGCGACCCACCGGGTGGTTCTCAGGACAGGCGAAAAGGAACGGCAAGAGAAAGATGTTGCAGCTCACTGACGCGGAAAAACGTCGGCTGCTCGAGCTGGCGAGAACAGCTCTCGAGGAGGCCGTGCGCTCTGGGAGATTGTCGGAGGTGGCCGAACCCGCAGAGGCTCTGCGGACCCCCTGCGGTGCCTTCGTCACGCTCTACAAAGGGAGGCACTTGCGTGGATGCATCGGCCATATTGAAGCACTCAGGCCACTCTACGTCACGGTGCGCGATTGCGCCCGAGCCGCCGCTCTTGACGACCCGCGCTTTGAACCCGTGACACCGGCGGAACTGCCCGCCCTGCAACTCGATATTTCCGTGTTATCTCCCCTGGTGGAGGTTGCTCCCCAGCAGGTCGAAGTGGGCCGGCACGGATTGCTGATTTCGCGCGGCGCACAACGCGGGCTCCTCCTCCCTCAGGTTGCTGTGGAATGGAATTGGGATCGCGAGCGATTTCTTGAAGAAACCTGCCTGAAAGCCGGCTTGCCCCCCGATGCTTGGCAGCACGGCGCAAGAGTCCAGGCCTTCACGGCGCAGGTCTTGAAAGAGCCCTCCAAAAAGAAGACTTACTCGAGCTGCACTCCGTAGCCGATGTTGATGTCGCGCGTGCAGTTCACGATGATCGCCGCCGCAGACTTTTCCTGCGTGGAGAGAACCACAATCTCTCCTATGGTCTCGCGGGGCTGCGTGGGGTAGACGAACCACCTCCCGACTCCGCGGGAAGGCACGGAGAAGTAGACCCGATACCGTTGGCCAACCTCCGCTCCCTGCTTTCCTCCAAAGTTAAGGTAGACGATGTCCCCTTTGCCGAGGGAAGCGAAGTTGTTGCGGGCCGCCACAATGGTCCCCTGTATATTGCCGTTGGGGAGGGCGAAGCGGTCCCACTCTGTGGGTACGTAGTTGGGGATGGGCCGGGGTTGATAGGGTACCGCAAGATCGCCGGGATAAATAGGCCCGCAGGCGAAGCTCACCTCGGCCACTGCCCCCTCTGGACTTACATGAGTCACCTGGACTCTTCCCACATCCTCATAGGGCTCGCCGAGGCCGCGGATGGTCCAGTGTTCGCCGCTGTAGCGCGTTGTGCGGAAGAGTTCTTTTGCCGGCCGGACGATTGAGAATAGGTCACCGACTGAGAATCTGCCATTGCCGCGGTTGTTGAGATAGATTGATTCCTTGGTCTTGAATTGGCGGATCGACGATTCCAAATCATTATCTGCGCCATCGACGACGATGATATCCTTGGGCACGTTACTTGTCGTAATAAACCCGGTGCAATCCACCTGGGATTGGGTGGCGGCAGGGATGGGAGACGCCGGAGGTGTTTGCTGGCCCAGCGCAAGCGCCACCGGAAAGATGAGCCATACGACAGCGACCCTTAGAGTTCTTGTGCTCAAAGGTTTCCTCCCCTTCAAATCCCGGCGCGCGCGGGTCGTCCCTGACAACACCGCCGGCGGGCGAATCCCCGTTTACGGGGCAAGTGTAAGCAGATAGGTTATGAAAAGTCAAGCAAGGGTTGGTGTACCAAGGTACTAGTGGCAGGTCACGCTCGGCTATTTACAAGGCGACGACCCCCTCACCCCCGGCCCCCTCCCCCAAGGGGGAGAGGGGAGCGTTGTGCAAGACGACAAAGTGCTCGAATGCCTCGAAGGCATCCCGTAGCGCTTCCTGGTATTTCTTCACGTCATAGCCGTGCCATCCTTCCCAGAGCGTCCAGGCGCGGACGCGGTCATCCGGCCACTCGGCTGCCGCGTCCGTGATGATGTATTGCAGAGTTTCTCCGGGACGCAACTTGACGCCCGCCCGCTCGAGCTGTTTCGCCGCGATGGCCGTCGCGCTCGCCTGCTTGTAATCGTGCGGCGCGCGCGTCAGGCGCCGGTTGATGACGAGTTCCTCCAGGTTGACGCTTCCTGCCTCCAGCCGCGCCAGATATCGCGCCAGCACTTCGCGGGCTTCTTCGAGCTTGCGGCCATAACTCTGGAAGTCGTGCGCCTCCCCCAAGATGGCCAGCGCTTCACGCTGCATGCGCGCCACCAGGGGCGGAGTATCGTGCTTACGGCATTCCAGGCCGCGCACCTTCAATTCGCCCCCCTCCGGCACGCAGAAGAAACGGTTGGGCACGGGAATCTCCGGCGACTGTTTGGAGGGCAGGAAAACGACGTAGCGATATACCGCCTCGAGCGCCATGGGCAGGCCCGTGCGCTGTTCGATCTCCCGCGAGAGGTTCTCGTAGTCCTCCCGCGTCGCGTCTTCTTTCTGGGCGTAGAGTGAATCCACCAGAGCGTGCAGGACGCGGTAGCCACGGGCCTCGGCCGTCTCCTTCGCCACCAGCAGCTTCTCCCGCGCCAGGGCGTTGATGGCTTCGTGGGCCTCGATCTTGCCGAACCGGGCATTCTTATAGCCGGTGTAGCCGAAGCAACACACCAGCAGCCACTTCAACGCGGCGCGGCGCTGTTTCGCACCGTCCGCCATCTGGCGCTTGTATTCCTGCCGCTTCTGGATCAGCCGCTCGACCACGCGGCTGGTGATGCCACGCCGTCGCTGGCAGATGCGATAGCCGAGTTCCGGGATGCGGGGCGCCTCCGGGCAACAGCCGCAATTGACGGTTTCCGGCGAAATATTGAACCGCGCCATGATACTGGGGAACTCACTGATGAAGTCGAGTTCGCCCACGTTGATAAAAAATCCCAGCCGCGGCAGGAAGACCAATCCCCCGCGATCCGCCCTGAGGAGTTCATCCGGATGCTTGGGGCTTTCGGGTTCGGCTTTCTGCTCGGGAATCAGCACGCCGTCGCCGTAAGCCAACTCCATCTGCATGTAGGAGATGCCGGTGCCCGTGGTGGTGCGGGCGCAATACTGCACGGGCAGCTTGGTCACGCGCACCAGTTCCCACAAACCCTCCAGATCGCACTGATCGGCAATGAAGGAGTTCTGCGTGTCCACGTGCAGGCGTCCGAACAGCGTGGTGGCGCTCCCCTTGAAGAGGATGCGCCCGTAGCTCATGTAGCTGCGCGCGCGGCGGCGCTCCACGGGATGCGCGTCACGGTTGAGCGAGAGCGTCAGGCCCAGCTTCCGGGCCTGCCGGAGCAGCGCCGGAAACAGCGTCGAATCACCCCACTCGCTCAAAATCATGTCTGGGTCGTGGGCACGCAGCAGGCGCTCGAAACCCACCGCGACCGGCTCCTCGGAATCGTCCAGCACCCGCCACTCGCCGTCAATTTCTACTTCCAGCGCGCCCCGCCGGCCGTGCTGCGGGTCAACACTGGAGAGACCTTCCAACCGCACCCGCATGATCCGGAGCGGCGGCAGCGCATAGTCGGTCGCCCATTCGTCATCACAATTCTTGAGGGCGCGAACTTCCCCTGGCGGGGCTGCAGAGCCAGGTGCCGTTCCCTCCCTAGCCCCTAGCCCCAAGTCCCTAGCCCCTATGTGAAGCCCCCAGCCCCCAGCCTCCGGTTCTTCGTCCACTTCCACCTTGGCCAGCGGAAACACGCCCTTCTCCCAGCAATACATGGGGGCCAGCATCAGGTCGGAGTTGTAAAGCCGCAAGCTGGAATCGTACTGGTGCACGAAGTGCGCCAGGGGTGCAAACTGCGTGGGGTGGCGCACCGCGACCTCGAGCACTCGCAGTTCGCCGCCGTCCCAGATATTGGTCTTCTGGGTCAAGCTACACCTCACCGCGGCGCGCGCCGCCAGGGCCTGCGCCAGAGGGGTGAGCCGCGACTCCGGGCCGTGCACGTAAAAACGCGGCGTGAAGGAGGGGTCAATCAGCCGGCGGCGTTTCCCCTCCGGCCCGGCCAGCCACAGCACCATTCCCTCGGGGCAGGGGTAGAGGTCGAGAATCCATCCACTGAGCATCGAGGTTAATCCCCAAACGCGCCTCGAGGGCGCGCAAACGAATCTCGTGGTCAAGCCCTACGGCCACGTTGATTGCATCCATAGCGTGCACGGGAAACTCGTAGGTGCAGGCCTGGATGTAAAGGCGCACGCGGTTGAACATCGCCTCGAAGCACACCCGCTCCTCCTGCCGCAGCGCCCGGCCAAACACCCGCTCCCAGTTCTGGAGTTCCTGCTCGATCAAATCCCGAAACGTTGAAACTGTCCGACCCATAAATCACCTGATTGACGATTGTCGATTGCCGATTGTCGATTGACAGCGAGGAAATTCGCCACACCGCTTTTTCCCATCGACAATCGTGTTGTGACGTTTCCAGCCCTCTCCCCCTTGGGGGAGAGACGCACTCGCAACGGCGGGCTTCACCACTTGTGCTGCCGTTGCCCTTCAGATTCCTGCCCTCTCCCAAGGGGGAAGGGTGGACCGCGACGGCGCTTTCACCAGCCGTCGCGGGCCGGGTGAGGGGTCACTTCCTCAGGATGACAGCGAATTCCGAGGGACTATGCATTTGCTGCACACAAGCCTAAGTTTTCCCTCGGCGTTGGAATTGAACTGCCAGACCTCCGATCCTGCCGCGCAGACCTTTTCAAAAAACCGTCTACGTGCCGGAGAGGGCATGAATGTGGTGGCGGAGGAAAACACCGCCACAGTGAGCGCCGACCCCGGCTCCTGCGCTACGCTGACCTTCAGGCCGGCAGCCCCACCCCTACATGGCGATGTGAAATCGCCGCTACTCTCAACGATGACCTGCGGCTCCGCCGCCTGACTTGCGGAAAGGCTTTGCCTTTCCGAAGGACGGGCGTTTTGAGTAATTTCTTCCACGCAGGCTGGAAGGCTGAGCCTTCCAGCCTGCGCGGAAGAGGAGCACGGCTGCGGCATTGGCCGGAAAGCCGGAGGCTTTCCGCAAGTCGGGGCGGCAGAGCCGCCCTGCGCACTGGTGTGAGACGCTAATTTGGACACACCTGCCGCAGCCCATCCCTTATATGGCGATGTGAAATCGCCGCCATGTGCCAAACACCTTAGATTCGCGAGCGCCTGTTCGAACGCTACCTGCGCGTTCCAATCGCGCACATCTTCGTCATAGTAGAGTTCGGGAAAAGCCGTGACGATCAGCACCTCAGCGGGAAAGTCTGTTAAAAGCCGCGGCAGGCGCGCAATCAGTTCGGTAAGTTGGAAACAGGTGAAGGCGCGGGCAATCCGGATCTGCCGGCTGAACTGCTCGAAGGGCACGCGGCGCTGGCGAGCCAGGCGCTCCAGCAGGCGCGGATCGGCACAGTTAGCGCCGTCCAGCATCAGCACGCGCTTCCCCTGAAGCAGCAGGCGCGGTAGAAAATAGTGGCTGAGCCGTGCCGCGTCTTTATCGCCATGGAAGACCGCCAGACCCTGCGGCGGCAGCGTCCACGGCCGATGTAGCGGCGATTTCACATCGCTAGGTAGCGGCGGATTTACTCCGCCAACCGGCACGGTTTGCGCCGCCCTCATATCCGCAGCCGGCTGCAAAGCGAACCCGCTTTCTTCTGTCATCGGCAAACTCCAGGTCCGATCCCCTCCCCGATCTCCGCAGGCCACGCAGGGCCACACAGGAGCGGGGCGGGTCTGTTCGACGCCCTCAAGCATAGGCGAACAAAAAGCGAAAGTCAAGGGTAATTTTCCGCTCGCGCTGTGCACTCCAGCGGCAGGAAAATTACTCCGCCATAGGTGTTGGTGTCATTTGCCGCACTCCGAAGACCCTTCCACCGGCGGGCATCCTGATGTAAATTGTTCAGACAGGTCAACGCGGGTCTGCCAGGGAGCGGAAGGAGACGCCGAGATGAAGATTGCAATTTCTGTTTCCGACAAGGAAAAAGCCAAAGGCGCCGACTCCCCCTACTACAAGGCGCTCCTGGCCGTTGGAGTAAAGGCGGAGGAGCTCGAGGTGGTCTCGCCCTCGCCCCCTTCCATCCCCAACATTGAATTCTACGATGGGGTGCTCTTTGGCGGCGGCAAGGACATCAACCCCAAGTATTATCAGGAAGCGGTCAAATACCCAGGCCTCGCTCAGATCGACGAGAGACGGGATGCCTTTGAGTTTGAGCTATTCGAGCGGGCGCACCGTCGCGGGCTGCCGATTCTGGGCATCTGCCGCGGCCTCCAGATGATCAACGTGAAGTTCGGCGGAACGCTCTACCAGGACTTGAACTCGGAAGCCCGGGTCGAGTGCGAACACATGCAGCCCGCGCCACGCCCGGAGCCAAGCCACGCCGTCACACTGACTGACCCTGAATCGCGGCTGGGGGAGACGTTCAAGGGTAGTTGCCGCGTGAACAGCCTGCACCGCCAAGCCATCAAGCGTGTGGGGCGGGGACTCAAAGTGACCGCTCATTCCGAGGATGGACTGGTGGAGGCGGTGGAATCCGCCGATGCCTACTCGTTCCTGATGGCCGTTCAGTGGCATCCGGAAGAGATGGTCGAACAACCCGAGTCGCGCAAGCTCTTTGAAAAGTTCGTGGCCAAGTGCCACGAGCTGGCCGCGCAACGCAGGTAGCCCGCATTTCTCGCCACGGGTCTGGAAGGGTGGGGCTTCAGCCGGGGCTCCACGTGCCGCATTTGCCGCTGGCCAAGCGCCCGGCCGTCAGCTATCCTTACGCTTGATGTCACGCCGCGCCAGACGGTGCGATATCTTCGGCCCGGAGTCCTGGCAGGACGCTGAAAAACGTGCAGCGGCAACTTTACGTCGCCATGGCATGTGGAAACCATCGGGGCTATGGCGATGTAAAATCGCCGCTACATCACCGGCATTGGGTTTTTCACCATCCTGCCAGGGAATTGAGGATCCAAAATGCCAACGAAAATCTACCTCTCGAAAGGCGACATCACGGACATGGCGGTGGAGGCGATCGTCAATCCCGCCAACACAGATCTGCTCATGGAATCCGGGGTCGCGGCAGCCATACGCCGCAAGGGCGGTGAGCGGATCCAGGAAGAGTGCGAACGCCTTGGCCCCATCCGGCTGGGCGCCGCCGCAGTTACCACGGCCGGCGCCCTCAAGGCGCTTTTCGTGATTCACGCCGCAACCATGCGGCCCGGTGAGAAAGCGACTGCGGAATCCATACGGCTTGCGACGAAGCAGACTCTGTCTCGCGCCGAAGAGAAAGCGATCAAGAGTCTGGCACTGCCGGCGATCGGAACCGGCGCCGCAGGGTTCCCCGCCCAGGAGTGCGCGCAGATCATGCTGAAGGTGGCCCTGGAACACATTAAGGAGCGCACCAGTCTGGAAAAAATCTACTTTGTCCTTTACGACGACGCGGCGCTTAAGATGTTCGAAGATGCTCTCCACAAGCTAACCTCGCGCCCCCAGGCCGGCGCGGCGTAGCATGATGCCCGCAACCACCCCCTACCCCTTATAAAGGAGGGGAGCCAGCCCACCGACTCCCCTCCCGCCGCGGCGGGAGGGGCCAGGGGTGGTGAGCGCGCGTCAATTGTGACGGCGGCTCCGCGGAGCCCCAATGTCTCTGGCGTGGATCAAACACCCCTCAAGACGCTTCTTCTGGACGCCATAAAGGAGTCGGGGCCCGTCACCTTTGAGCGCTACATGGCGTTGTGCCTTTATCATCCCGAGTATGGCTATTACACCCAAGGGCGGGACCGTACCGGGGTTGAGGGCGATTACTTCACCAGCCCGGACCTCCACCCCATTTTCGCCCGCTTGCTGGCGCGCCAAGCCGCCGAGATGTGGGATATGCTAGGTCGGCCCTCGCCATTCTCCTGGGTTGAGATGGGCGCAGGGCGGGGCCTCTTCGCGCAGGATTTCCTCTCCTGGGTGCAGAGCGCCCTGCCGGATTTCGCTCCGGCGCTCGACTACGTGGCCATCGAGCCCGGCCCCAGGCAATGTGCTCGCCTCAGGGAGCGGCTGGCGGAAAAGGGTCTTGCAGGAGCCGTTCGCCTGCTCGAGAACCTCGAGCAGCTCACGCCCATCACCGGCTGCTTTTTCTCAAACGAGTTGGTTGATGCTTTTCCGGTGGCCGTGGTCACCAGAGCAGGCGGGCATCTGAGGGAAGTTTACGTTGCCGCCCAAGGCGACGAACTCTGCGAAAAGCTCGGCCCTATCCGCAACCCGGCTGTTGCCGCGGCGGTGGCCCGTTACGCCAACCAACTCGAAGAAGGCTGCCGCGTGGAAGCGAACCTGATGGCCACCCAATGGATGCGGTCGGTTGCCGAGAAACTCATCCGGGGCTTTGTTATCACGGTTGATTACGGCGACCTGGCCAAATACCTCTACACCGAAGACCGTCCGCAGGGGACCTTGCTGGCCTATCGGCGTCACTTGGAATCCGAGGACACCCTCAGCGCCCCCGGCCAGGTCGACTTGACCTCGCATGTGAACTTCAGCGCTTTGATCGACGCTGGAAACGATGCAGGGCTCGAACTCACGGGCTTCACCAGCCAACAGAGATTCCTCCTGGCGCTGGGCGAAGCCAACCAGTTCGCGGACCTTTACGACCCGGACGCCAGCGAGGTGGAGAATCTCAAGGCCAGGCTGAAATTAAAGCGACTGATTCATCCTGAAGGGATGGGGAACATCTTCAAGTTTCTTGTCCAACATCGGGAGATCGCCTCACCCCGGCTCACCGGACTGAAGTACGGGAATATTCGGCTTTAGCCCTCAGGTTCTTGAAGGCCAAACAAGCAAATCAGGATGACAGACTACTTAATTGGCCGGTCGCGGTTCCGGTGTGTACGGCTTTTTGACGTACTCGTTAGCCTTGTCCAGAGCGCCCTGCGTGTTGTCGTTGGTCTGCAAGGCGCGCTGGTACTCATTAAGCGCCCGGTCGCGCTGCCCCGATACATCGAAGATCATTCCCAGCATCAGGTGGCTCCACACATCGGTCCACTTCGGGTCCATATCTCCATCCAGGGCGCGCCGAAACTCCTCCGTCGCCGCCGTGTAGTTCCGCAACTTGAAGAAGATTTCACCCATTCGGTAGTGAGCGAGCGAGCTGTTTTTGTTGAGTTCAAGGACCGCCTGGTACTGCTTGACAGCCTCCAGGTAAGCTTGCTCCTGGGAGAGTTGGTCACCGCGCGCCATTTCCACCCGGAACTTGATCTTGTCGTCATACTTGAGTATGCGGCTGGCGGGATCGACCATCACGTGCAGCGGCTTGGCGCGCGTGTTCACCGTGAAATCCGCCGTGGTGCCTACCATATCCACGCGGTCGTTCACCGGCCTCGTACCTTCGGTAAAGACACGAACCTCCACCGGCATGCGGAAGAGGTCCAGGTCCTGCGTGATCTTGCCCACCACCTGATAGCCTTTGGCAGTTTTGTAAACAGCCCAGGTGCGCTTGAATTGGGGGACGCCGGTCGAGCTCACCCATTGCGCGAAAAAGTAGGTCAATTCCTGCTTGGAAGCGGTCTCCGCCAGTTTTTGAAACTCGTCCGTGGAAACAGACTTCCAGGCATACTCCCGGCACAAGGCCTGCAACGTCTTGAAAAACGCCTCGTCACCCACGATCCAGCGCAACATGTGGAACACCATCGCGCCTTTCTGGAAAACAATCGACTGGTATTCCGGGGTGAACTCGTGCAACTGCGCGGATTGAGCGATGGGCACAACCTCCTCGTGGGTGAGCGCGCCAACCTCCACTTCCTCCATGAGGTCCTCAAAAGCCGATTCACCGGCGGCCTCCTGCACGTAAAGAGCAGCGGAGTAGGTGGCCAGCCCTTCGTCTAGAAACATGTCGTTGCGGGAGGCAGGACTGATCAGGCACCGCCACCATTGGTGAGAAATCTCGTGCCCCAGCAGCTTGTAATTGACCTGAGTGGAAAAGCCTCGAGAAGCAATGGCCACCAAACCCGGCGCCGTATATCCCCCCACGGTCCCGTCTTCGATTTCTACAATGGCCAGGTGGCCGTTGGGCAAAGGCCCGAACTTGTCGGAATAAAAAGCCATGATCTTGGCCGCGGTCTGTCCGTAGGCGGCGGCGAAATTCTCATGGCCGGGCTTCATGTAAAGGCTGATGTCGGCGCCCACGGCCGTCGCCGGCTGGACCACGTAGCGCCCTGCAATCACCGTCCCCGGAAACGAGGGCTGCTCATATTGGAAGGTGTAGGTCACCTTGCCCGCCTCGCGCGCGGGCGTGGAAGGCCTGCCGGAGGCAATCACCGTTTCATCCGAAGGCACTGTGATGCTCATGCTGGCAGCAAAGCGGCCTACCCCGTAATCACTTACGGGGAACCACCGTCCCGTATAAAGAAGGAAACTACCCTCCGGCCCGACGTAAGCCAATTTCAGATTCTCCGCCGGACTGCCTTCAGCCGAAGCCAGCAGACCACCGTACTTGACCTTGATCGAAGCAGGCTTCCCTTGGGGAACAGGATTCATGAAATTGACGAAGAGGTTGAGGCCTTCTTGCCGAAAAGTGCAATCCTTATCGGAGGCATCCTTCACGCTTTCAACCCGCAAGCCACCGTGCAGCTCGAAGCTCATAGTGGTGAGGTCGGCTCGAGGAACGAAATCTATCCGGACGTTTGCCGAGAGAAGGTGTGTGGACGGGAAGAGTTCCGCCTCGATGGCGTAATTCGTCACCTCGAATCGAGGCGCCGTGGACTGGGCAAAAGTGGCGAGCGGAATCAGCTCGAGCGCCAAAAGCCAGGGCACTGCACTCACCAATAGTTTCCTAAGATAGTGCATAGATGCTCCCCTCGACAGGATTCAGGATTCGGGATTCAGGATTCAGCGCAATTAACTTGGATTATCCGCGAAGCCTACAAGTTGCACGTCGTGAAATACTTATCCGGCGGGTGGGGTGGTCACTCTGACTCCTGACTTCTGACTCCTGAATCCTGAATCCTGAATCCTTATGCCGCCCTGCCGGACTGAAACACCCCTACCACCTCATCGGCGGCCCGCCCGATAGCTCCTCCGGGCCCTAAGTGGTCCCTGAGGGCTCGAAGCTCCTGCGCCATCTCCTCGCGCGCTTGGGGATGATCAAGTAAGTATTCTACCCCACCGGCAACCTTCGCCGCCGTGAAATCACCCTGAATGAGTTCGGGAACCACCCGCTTTCCCGCAAGTATATTGACCATACTGTAAAAGGGAACGTTGACAATAGCCCTCCCGAGCAGCCAGGTGAGCGGAGAAACGCGGTAAACCACCAGCATCGGCCGCTCGCTGAGTGCCGCTTCGAGCGTGGCGGTGCCGCTGGCCACTATAGCTACTTCGCAGTGCTCGAGGGCGTCATAGGTGGCGTGGCTGGCGGTGCGCACCTTTGCCCTGCCGGCGTAGCGTTGGAGCAGAGCCTTTTCCAACCATCGGGCGTCCAGCGTCGGCGCCAAGGCGACCACAAACTGCACCTTGTGGGTCAGGGAAAGGCGATGAGCGGCCGCGAGCATGGTCGGCAAGATGTGGCGCACTTCCTTCTCACGGCTGCCCGGCAACAATGCCACCGTCGCCGCCGCCGGGTCCAGCCCTATCTCGCCCAAGAACTGTTCCCGGGTCAAGCGCGGCCGCACCAAATCGACCAGAGGATGCCCAACATACTTGACGGGAATCCCGGCTTCACGATAGATGGCCTCCTCAAAGTCAAAAATACAAAGCATCTTGTCGATTCGCGCTTTGAGCTGCCTCAGCCGGCTCTTCCGCCACGCCCACACCTGCGGACTCACGAAGGAGACGACACGGATTCCTCGTTTCTTGAGCCGTTTGGCCAGGCGCAGGTTGAAGTCGGGAAAATCAATCAACACGGCAAGCTGCGGCCGGCGTTGATCCACTTCCGCGAGCAAAGCATGGAAGGCGCGGTAGGCTCGCGGCAGCCCGCCGATGACTTCCGTGATGCCCATCATGGTGATCCGGTGGGCGTCCACGACAGTGTCCACCCCCGCCCGGCGCATCGCTTCGCCGCCGCAGCCGAATAGTTCGGGGACGTGCAGCCGCTCCCGTAAGGCAAGGGCGAGGTCCGCTCCAAAAATGTCCCCGGACCGTTCGCCGGCTACCATCATCAGGCAAGGTTTGGACATGGGTGGGCTCTCAAAGTCGGCTGTCCGTAGTCCGTCGTCTGTTGGCCCTGTCATTCTGATCCGTCAGCCGACGGAGAGGAATCTCGGCAGTTGCTTCGGGGTGGTGCATGGACCGTTTCCCATGTTGCGCGCCGCCCGCGAGGCTACTGGTTCACAGTAATGGATTCGGGCTCGATGCCTCACAAAAGTCGGGTTTTTGGCCACTTTTTCGAGTCTGTTTGGGCTTTTTTGCACTCAAAAACCAGTTTGTTTTGAGTTTGTTTTTTGACACTTTTATTGATTCTACAGGACTTATTGAGTTCGTTCCCTCTGTTTTAACATCTTTTTCGCATTTTCCCGACTTCTTCCCTTTTTGCTGGCCGCACGCGAGTCTCCTTCCCACCATGAAAACGATACCCCTCCTCGGCAGAGGAGGGGGTAAGGGCTGGCGGGCGCCAGCGCCAGCCTCCCGATCAACCAACCCTGACCTCTCATTAAGAACGAGGGAAGCTGCCCGAGCATCTTCATGCACCGTCCTGAGCCGAATGATCACGGATCCCCCACTCTCTTTCCGCCGCCAGCTTCAGCCGACTCTGATAGGCTATCATGAATCGCTCGCTGTGTCAAGCGGAAAGTGCAGGAAAGTGCAGGAGGAGTTTCCCTGTTTTTTGTCCATGCAGCGCGACCCGCCGGATTCTGCGCTCTAGGCGGGCTGGCGCAGACCCCGTTGTGTGGGGTCTGCGATCTCCCGAAGGGACAGGACGCGGGTCATCCCATCGGAAGCGAACGTGCCTTCGGCAGATCGCAGACGTTAAAAAGCGAACGTCTGCGCCAGCCCGCCGACGTTCGCTGATCTCGAGCTTGCACCAGTTCGTCGGATTGCGCAACGTGGTTTCCTGGATCGCAGAGCTTCACTCTTCGCCAGCCCGCGGATCTCCCAGCGTTCCTTTTAAAAAGCAATAAATTACTTGTCCCATCCGTAAACTCGGAGCAGACTGGGGGTGCGCTGTGATCGTGTTCGCGCCGATCTGCTCCCTGATGCCTTGGAGACAAGATGCACATCGTGTATCTCGACGATTCGAAACAAGAGAAAGCCAGGGACCGTTTTCAGGTAATGGGCGCCGTTCTTGTTAATGATGCCATATTTGATAGCCTGGAACAGGATTTGGCCTATTATTTATATGAATTGGTAGAGCCGGATGCTGGGGGGAAGATCGAAGAGTTCCATGCATGCGACCTTCTTGCGCGCAACAAGCAATTTGCCAAGATCGAGAGAGCACGAGCCATTGAGATTCTCTCAACCGCAGTTTCGGCCGTAGATAGAATGCATATCCCTGTGGTTTATGGCGCGGTCGATTTGGCTAAGCTATATGCCACCAATTACGCGACGGCCAACCCGGTCGATATAAGCTTTAGAATCTGCGTCAAACTGGTTGAGGAATGGTTCAAAGAAACCTCGCCCGATGGTTTAGGCTTGCTGATTTGTGATGACAGCGATAAACCAGTCAGAAATGCCATGTTGAATGCCTTTCCTTTGTTCCGCAACCGAGCCATAAGCAGCCCTATGGTTAGAGGCGAATTGGAGCACCTCCACGACGATATGTATTTTGGCGATTCTAAGTTTTCTAAAGGCATACAATTGGCCGATATTTGCACCTTCCTAATAGGGCGACATCTTGCTGGCTATTCCGATACAGAAGACCTATATCAGAAGTTAAGTAAGAGCATTGCAAAATTCTCGATTGAGCCGTCATAGAGGTCTGCTATTGGATACACGCCCTTTGGGCCGTTGGAAAGGCTGCGGATTTCGATAGCACGAGGTCCGCGTTCCCGGCCTTCAAATAAAGGAGAGGAGCTGTGCTCTATTCAACACCTACGGTACATGGCGCGGGGATTATCCTCTTCGGCGACGAAGCTGATTTCGCAAGCCTGCTCCACCCCATACGTAATCTCTACTACGGTCCCCCCTTCGAAGGAAACCTAGAGGAATTCCTCTACGACTTTGCCTATGACATTGATTCGGCGCGTAGCGGCAGTCGCACACCGCTGCCGGCGGGACATTGCAAGCCGCGCGATGAGCGGTACAATTGGGTGCTCCGTTTGTGGCCCAGGTTTTTGATGAATGTCGGCATGCTGAGGGTAGCTGCTGGCTTTCATCCCACAAGTAAAGGGGATCAGTCCAGTCTGTATGCCTTGGAGCAGTGCGCGGAGGATGCCCTTCTGTCCTACAACCCGGCTGCCGGTCGTGAGGCGTTGGACTGGCTGAACTACTTCATGGACCCACCATCCTCCTATCTCGTGCAGTTTGTTACCGAAATTGAGGCAAGATATGTTAGGGTGAGCGGCAAAACACGGTTCGCCCGGCTCCCAGGATTCTTGCAAATGCTTAGCACCTTCTCCAAAGAGTATCAGGATTTCGAACAACAGATGCCCACCAGGGCGAGAAACAGAGGATCTGAGCGCGACCACCTGGGGTGGAAAGACTTCCCCGAGTTCGAATGGTGACGTAACTGCGCTTAACGTTTTTGGCCCCGCCGCTCGCTCTGGACGGATACGCATCGCGCTCGCTTAGTGACGGCATTTCCATTGCGAACGAGTGCAGATCGTTACTCACTCGTTCATCTTGAGCTTGCACCAGCTCATCGGATTGCGCAACGTGCTTTCCTGAATCGCAGAGCTTCGCTCTGCGCCAGCCCGATGGCTAACGATGGATTAGTTTGGGCGGAGGTGTCCCTCCCTGTATAATATCAGCGGATGCGTTTTGAATGAGGTTGATCGTCCAATGAGGAATCGAAAACATGGCCAAAGCCATCGGGCGTTTCATTGTAGTAGATCCAAAGGTATGCCACGGTCAGCCTACCTTCCGAGGGACACGCATTTTGGTTGCGGATATCCTCGACCAGGTGGCCAACGGCATGGCTTGGGAAGCCATCATCGAAAACTGGCGAGGAGCTCTCAGCCACGAGGCCATCGCGGAGTCTGTGCGCCTGGCACGAGAGATCCTGCTGAATCATAAGCAAGAACTTGCGCCCGCCGGCAAATGAATATCCTTGGTGAGAATAGAAGGATCTCTGCAGTTCGCTCAGGGTAGACTCCGCGAAGAATCTCCGTAGTTCCAGAACAAAGCAACTGCGGAGATTCTTCGCTTCGCTCAGAATGACACGGACTACGGACTACGGGCTACGGACTACGGGCCAACCACCGACACTTCCTGGTCCTTATACTGAAGCTGATAAAGCTTGAAGTAGATCCCTTGTTTCTGAAGCAGCTCTTGGTGAGTCCCCACTTCACGGACGTGTCCCTTGTGCATGACCACGATCTTGCTGGCGTTTTGAATGGTGGACAATCGGTGCGCGATGACCAGCGAAGTGCGGTTTTGGATCAGACAGCGCAGACCTTCCCGCAGCCAATGCTCCGTCTCCGGATCGACGCTCGAGGTGGCTTCGTCCAGGATCAGGATTCTCGGGTTATGAGCGAGGGCTCGAGCGAAGGAGAGCAGTTGCTTCTGCCCCACGGATAGCGTAGCGCCGCGCTCCTTGACGGGCTCCTGAAAACCTCCCGGCAGCCCCTCGATGAAATCCAAGAGGCTCACTTGGCGCGCCGCTTCGAGGATTTGCCCCTCGGTGATCCACTCGCTGCCCAAACGAATATTGGAGGCGATAGTTCCCGAAAACAGGAAGGGGTCCTGGAGAACGATGCCGAAGTTCCTGCGCAAATCGCGCAGCCGCAAATCGCGGATGTCCACGCCGTCAAACAGCACCTGCCCTTCTTGCACGTCGTAGAAACGGAGCAACAAATTGGTAAGCGTGGTCTTCCCCGCCCCGGTGTGGCCCACCACCGCCACCGTCTCCCCGGGTTCGATCGAGAATGAGACATTTTCCAGCACGCGGTGGTCACCCGTGTAAGCGAAGCCTACGTGACGAAATTCCACGAGTGGGTTTAGCAGTGGGGGACTCTGCGTTTCCGCTCCGTCCGTTGCCCGTTGTCCGTTGTCCGTTGTTGTTGTCAGTATGGGCTGATCGTGATCCACTGGGGAAGTGACCACGGACGGACGACGGACGACGGACGGAGCCGGATCAGTAATGGTCACCGGCGTGTCGAGCAGCTTGAAAATGCGCTCCGAACTCGCCATGGCCGCCTGGAGGAGGTTGTACTTATCGCTCAAGTCCTGGATGGGCCGGAAAAAGCGCTGCGAGTATTGGATGAAGGCGATGGCCGTCCCCACCGTCACCAGGCCGCGCAACGCCATGCCACCGCCCAGGTAAAGGATGATGGCCACCGCTATCATCCCCAAGAGCTCGACCGCCGGATAAAACAGCCCGTAAGCCAGAATCGAGTCCTTGAAGGCTTCCATGTGGGCGCGATTGATCTTCTCGAATTCCTGGAAACTGCGCTCTTCGCGGTTGAAGAGCTGCAACACCGCCATCCCGGTGATGTGCTCCTGCAAGTAAGCATTGATGCGCGCAATGGCCACACGAATGCGCCGGTAGGATTCGCGCACGGCCTTGCGGAAAGCTGCCGTGACCAGCACGATGACGGGAAGCACCGAAAAGGTCAGGAGCGCGAGTTTCCAATCCAACTCCAGCATCATCACCACAATGCTGAAAAGCGAGAAGACGTCGCCGAAGATTGCCACCACCCCGGAAGCAAAAAGGTCGTTCAACACATCCACGTCGGTGGTCACCCGCGTCACCAGGCGGCCCACCGGATTGCGGTCAAAGAAGCTCATCTGCAAGCGTTGGAGGTGAGCGAAGAGTTGCTTGCGCATGTCGTACATGACGCGTTGCCCCACCAGTTGCATCGCGAAAGACTGGGCAAACTCCAGGCCGAAGGTCAGGACAACAGTGGGGAGAAAAAGGACCAGCGCGATTTGAGCGATGCCCAGCAGCGGGTTGGGACTGAGGTAGCTGGAAAGGAATTTCGGAAGCTGCGCGCGCGCCGTCGGATCCAGATAGCGGTCCACCTCCACCTTCAGCAGATAGGGCGGGACAGCCTGCAAGATCCCGAACAGGAGGATCGCCACCAGGGCAAACAGCGTCATGCGCCAGTACGGACGCAAGTACGCGAGCAGGCGCCGCATCAAGCGCGCGTCGTACGCCTTGCCGAGGATTTCTTCGTCGTGGAAGGAATCAGCCATAGGAGTCAGAAGTCAGGAGTCAGAAGTCAGAATGGCCTTCGAATAAGCGTTCAGTAAGCGACTAACTTCCTCAAGCGCTGCCATTAAATTCTTCGTCTCCCCGTAACCCAAATCTTCGGCCAAAATCAAGTAGTACCGGCATTCTTCGACAGACCCTTCCGCTGTGTTCATGAATCGCACTTTATCCGCTCTGCCACGCTTGCGGAAACCTTCCGCGATATTGGCCGCAATGGACACGGCAGACCTGCGCAATTGGCTGCACAACCCATAGGTTTCCTGCCTGGGAAAACCTGCACTGAATCGATATGTGGCCAACACAAATCCGTGGGCCTTCCGCCAGACTACCAAATCGCGGAAGGTCCTCGCCGGAGCTCTTGGCTGGCCATTCTGACTCCTGACTTCTGACTCCTGACTCCTTGTGTTCATGTTTCCCTCTCCAATTCTTCCTCAATCAACTGCTTGTTATAGAGGTCCGTGTAGTGGCCGTTGAGGGCCAACAACTGTTCGTGCGTGCCGCGCTCGACGATCTCGCCCTCGTGCAGTACCACGATCTCGTCCGCGTTCTGGATGGTCGAAACCCGGTGCGAGATCAGGATGGTGGTCCGTCCGGCCATCACGCCGGTGAGATGGCGCAGGATTTTCTCCTCCGTGTAGGTATCGACGCTGGAAAGCGCGTCGTCGAGAATCAGGATGCGCGGATCGCGGATGACCGCACGCGAAATCGCGGTGCGTTGTTTCTGGCCCCCCGAAAGTGTCAGCCCGCGCTCGCCCACCAGGGTTTCAAAGCCCTTTGGGAAACTCTGAATTTCCGGCAGAATATTGGAAATCTCCGCCGCCCGCTCCACCTCGGCGTCCGAGGCCTCCGGCGCGCCAAACCTGACGTTTTCCCGGATGCTCTCGCTGAAAAGGAAAGTCTCCTGCGGGACATACCCGATGTGCCGGCGCAGCGTCGGAAGTGGAATCTGCCGGATGGGAACACCATCAACGAGCAGCGAACCCTCCGGCGCATCGTAAAGCCGGGGAATCAGCCCCACCAGCGTAGACTTACCCGAACCCGTCGCGCCCACGATGGCCACCGTCTTTCCGGCGGGTATTTGCAGGTTCAGGTTCTTCAATACCGGCGCGCCGTTGTAACTGAAGGTGAGGTTTCGAAATTCGATTTCCCCCCGAAGCGAGGTAACAGGGCGCGCGGGAACGGCGCGGTCATCAATGTCAGGCTTCGAATCGAAGATGAGCATCAGGCGCCCGAGCGAGGCCAGGCCGCGCTGCACGAGGTTGGTCACCCAGCCCAGCGCAATCATGGGCCAGATCAGGTAAGTGAGGTAAACATTGAAAGCCGCGAAAGTCCCCACCGTGATCCTGCCCTCGAGCACGTGATGGCCGCCCACCACCATCACCAGGAGGAAAGCCACGGCAAAGAGCAGTTCCATGCCGGGCCAGAGAAAACTGGTAATCCAGATCAATCCCTTGTTTTTGGCCACGAAGTCCAGGTTCATCCCGTCGAAAGCCGCCATCTCCGCTTCTTCCTGGCAGAAGGCACGGACCACGCGCACCCCGGAAAGATTCTCCCGCACGCGTTCCGTGAGGTCCGAATAGAGGGCCTGGATCTTCTCGAAGCGTTCGTGAATCTGCTGGCCGAAGAACTTGACTCCAAGGGACACCAAAGGCATGGGAATCAGGGAGTACAGGGTGAGACGCCAGTCAAGATGGACCATCAGCGCAACGGTGGCCACGCCCACCACCACGGTGTTGGCGGAATACATGATGCCCGGCCCCACCATGTTGCGCACCGCGTTCAGGTCGTTGGTGAGCTTCGACATCAGGTCGCCGGTGCGGTTCTCCGTGTAGTAACGCGGGGAGAGGCGCATGAGGTGCGCGAAAAGATCATTGCGCAAGTCGAATTCGACATCTCGCGAGATGCCGATGAGAATCCAGCGCATCCAGAATTGCAGCACGGCTTTGCACGCGCCCACGGCCAGAAGCAGCAACCCCACGCCCAGCAGCTTTCGGGCCGTGCCTCCGTGCATCAAATCGTCAATACCTGCTTTAATGATGAGAGGAACGACTACGCCCACCAACTGGGAGACCAGCAGGCAGAGAAAGCCCGCCACATAACGGGCTTTGTAGCGAGCCAGATAAGGCCGAAGTGGGCGGAAACGACGCAGCATCACATGTCTCCCGCGCCGCGGACGAACCTGCCGGGCCGCCAGCGCGGAGAATCCCTCACCTAATAAAAAACCGCAGAGTTCGTCAGCAACCCTGCGCTCATCGCTTCATGGGGAAACGACTGAAGCCCAATGTTCTATTATAGAGGACGCAGAAAGATCGCGGCAAGAGCAGGATTCGGAAGTGCAGGAGTCAGAAGTCAGAAGTCAGGAGTCAGAACCGGGCCTTATCCAGATTGCTCACGTTCATAGCTTCGGCTCCGGGCGGGTTGATATCAGGCGACCCGCGTAAATGTTCCGAATGAGCGCTTCAGCATCAATCGTACCTTTCCACCTTCCGAAGGCGCGCCGGAAAGGGTCGCGATTGCCCTGTGCAGGGATCCGCATGATCGTGACTAGGACTTCCTTCCCTTCGGGCAGATCCACTTTTTCCAGCGGCTCCAGAACACCCCCTCTGACGCGGGCGCGTATCGTTTCACCCATTACAATCCTCCTTTGCTCCCTTGCTCAAAGAGTTCCTTCTTATTGTACCCTTCCACCCGCCAGAATCCCAATTCTGTGAACTGCGCAAAAGGGACTTCCGGTTGAAACCCCCCTTAAAGGTACTGATTGCGATCTGACAGTTTGAGTTCCCTCGCGGGTCACTACCATTGGACGGCGCGCGCTGTATCGGGTATGGCCCACGCTCCATCGGGCTGTTTGCGAAACATTGCCCGGCCGGCGCGCTTTTCGGTGGCGATACCCTTTATGACCTGGCCTAGGTCGTTGTAGTCAACGTGATACGTGTACCGAGCCTCTGCAGCAGTATCGCCGACCTCACCTAAGAATAGCTGGTCAACTGCATCGATGTGCTTTTGGCCTATCTTTAAGCACTGCCCGCCGTTGGGGCCGTTGATGAGGGCTCCCGTAAGCTTCGGCGAGGGCGTGTACTTATATATCGGCCCTTTCCCCCATCCAAACTTGTACCCGGAGTCGAGCTTGGTTTGCGTCAGCAAGCCCGCCTTCAGTAAGCGGTACACGGGATCGTTCACAAACCGGCCCTCTTGGTAGTTCTTGGGATCTTCCAGATGCCAGCTCGCCTGGAATTGTGAATCATACACGACTAGCCCGTTCGAGCGGCACAGCGTGTCCTCTTTCCCGAGTCGCGCCTCCAACAACTGTTTGGCGCTGGAAGGGGTCAGATTCTTCGTAGTGGTAGAACTACACCCTCCCGTTAGCAGAGCCGCAACCATCGCGGCAACTACAACAGTGAAAGTAAACAACTTCAGCTTCATGATACGCCTCCATATTCAATTGTGAATGATGGTTCAAACGAACCATCCTGTCGGGACGGCTATCTCCACCTCCCAGAATCGCAATACTAAGGCCCCGAAAAAGGTCTGGCAGTGAGCGCCGAGCCTGGGAATTGGGGCGTTATGCGAGTATCATCCGCATCGGTTGCAACTGCCGTGTGAATGGGTTCAGGACCAGGCGGAGCTCTTCGAGCGTTACGGCGCCTAGGAGCGCCTCATCACCCTTTTCGCCCAGGAGCACGGGGGTGGACCGTTCTCCTTGGGGAATCACAATGCGGCACTCGGACACCTTCCGCTCTACCGTCGTGCCATCGGCCAAGCTACATTTGATCGAGTCCATCGGCTTCAACCCGATGGCGCGCCAAACCTTCCTGGGCAGCAGCGTGTACATCGCGCCGCTGTCTACCAGGAATTCCAGCGTGGCTTGCTTTCCTGTCGGGCCGGTCACTGTCCCTTCGATTTTGATCAATCCCATACGGCTCCCTTCCCACCACGGCCGTGGAGGCCAGCAGCGACTCCCCATGCGGCCTGGGCCGCTCCGCGCGGTTGCGGACTTCGGCGGGTGAAATATCTTCCATCGATTGTAGATAGTCGAATCATGCCACCAAGTCACCACGCTTACAACTCCAATTCCAAGCCGAGCTTGGAAGTTGGAACTGCGCAGACACCCCGCACGCCCCAGTCACGTCATCCTGAGGAGTCCCGCTCTTTGGGACGACGAAGGATCTCCGCAGTTTGCAGGGAACATGCATCCGTCGGCAGACAGACTGGTCGTTTAAAGAAACTGCAGGGATTCTTCGTCCGCCAATAAGAATGGCGGACTCAGAATGACACGGGGGCCGGTTTTTTCAATCTTCGGCTCTGAGATAGAGTTTGACCCATTGGCCCCGCCTCTCAAAGCTCGCGAGCAGCTTCAAATGATACCTGGCCGCCAGCTCCTGCTCGGGGATCTGGGGTTGATAGTCGAAATAGCGCATTTGAAGCCGTTGCAGTGAAGGGAAGCGCCTGAGCCAGTTGTTCGGAGGTTCCCAACGGCGCGAGTAAAGGTACAAGCAGTCGACCGACTCCGCAGAAACGCCATCGAAGTCCTTGCGACCGAAACCCTCCACAGCCACCACGTTGAGGCCCTGGCGAACGTAGCCCAGATACAGATGCCCTAGTTCATCAGTGGCCGGCCAGGCGGTCAGGATTCGCCGGTTGCCGGCCCGAGCCTCGAGAAGCTGCGCCGCCTGCTCATGAAGGCAAATGAAGTCCGCATAGGCCAGGTTATCCTCAAAGGGAAACGGGTAAGGGGGATTCAGAAGCCACGCCCACACAAAGCAGCCTGCGGTGAACACCATGATAGACCGGGCCACCGCCCGCGGCAGCCGCCATATCAGGATCACGGCGATCAAAACAAGCGGCGGAAAGGCCGGCAACAGGTAGCGCGGTAAGACGGCGCCCCCAACCAAGCTGAGCATCACCAGATAAGCCGCAGTGAGCCAGCCTCCTAGAAAAAGAAAGTTGACACTGCATTTCCCAAGGCTTGCGGATTGGATTCCCGCTCCCCCGCTTTCGCGGAGGACAAGCTTCGCGGGAATGACTGGCGTTTCGAGAGCGGCGTCAATCTTGTTCCTCCGAGCCCAGCGAATTCCCGCGAGGGCGCCGGCCGTCAGGAGCCAATGGAATCCGCCGAGGAAGGTTTGATAAAGACGGCGGAGCAAAGCCAATAACACCCGAACCGGGTTGAGCGTGGAGTAAAGGTTGTACTGAAGATATTCGCGGTTGCCCGTCCAGAATCCCGCGGCATGGTGATAGAAAGCCGCCCAGACGAGCAGCGCGGCGAGGGGAGCGAGATAGGCGACCCACCAGGCGCGGGCCCGGGAGCCGGTCCCTCTCCTGCGCTGCCACCAGGCGAAGAGCCAGGCCAGTGGCACCAGGACCACAGCAGTTTCTTTGCTCAGCACGGCACACGTGGCGGCGAGCGCGAATCTCCAAGGATGCCCGTCCAGAAGCGCCCAGAGCGCCAGCAAGGTAAACAATCCCGCCGCAAGATCGAGATGAGCCAGCGTGCTCTGGGCGAAAAACAGGGGCGAAAGCGCCAAGAGCAGTACGCTCCAGCATGCGATCTCGCGATGGGCGACGCGGCGTCCGAGCGCGTAAACGCCCGCCAGTGTGCACGCGGCAATAACGAGCATCGCCGCGCGTGTAACCAAAGGCGAAAACCCAAAGGCGCGCCATGCCAGAGCCAGATAGATGATGACCAGGGGAGTGTGTCCCGTGGGAAGGGTGATGCGGGGAACCAACTGCCCGTAGCGGAAGAAGTCCAGCGCGGCAGGTATGTAGTACCCAGCCTCGTCCCAATAATAGGGCAGGCGAAGCAGTGGGTAGTGAAGAAGCCCAAAGGAAACTAGAAAGCAGAAAGCAGAAAGTAAAAACCGGAGGTCTTGTTCTCCGCCTTCTGCTTTCTGCTTTCTAGTTTCTAGTTTCAACTTCGACTTCCTCGCCGGGTTGACTCTCATTGCCTGAAAGATCCGCCGCTGTCACCTCGTAGAAATAGAGGTGGCCCGGCTGGACGCTGGCATCGCGGAGGATGGGAGTTCGGAGCAGCTCCTTATTCAGCCTCTTGGGTTGCTCGCCGCTCTCGCGCCGGTAAACATAATAGCCGGCCAGGTCTTTCTCCGAATTAGCCGTCCAAACCAATTCCACTGCGCCCGCGGTGTACAAAGCGGTCAGCCCCGTAGGGCGCGCCGGCGGAAATGTATCGCGGGGGATCACTTCATACGGTTGCGAGCCTTCGCTTTCGGCGAGCGTTCCGCCCTCCTTGAACAACGCCCGAACCTCGTAAGAGTAGGCGCGCCCGAATTCAAAATCACTGTCCTGGTACAGTGGCTCTTTACTCTCCCCCAGCAACTGGAACGATCCCGGTTTTCCGCTCAGGCTCCTGTAGACGCGATACCCCGCAAGATGCTTCACCTCGAGACCGTCCAGCGTTTTGGGCGCCGGATGCCAACCAAGTTCAATGGCTTTCTCCGTCGTCTTGCTCTCCACATGCTCGACGGGGCCTGACACGTCCAGCAGTCTCAGCCGCACGAGATTGGAGATTTCGCTTTCCACGGCGCGGTGACGAAACCCGCGGGTGAGCGTGCGGATGGCAATGATCGAGTCTTCTCCCTGCCAGTTCTTGAATTCTTCCTCGGAAAGGCGCGCGGGGTAGAAGATTCTTTGGTCGTTGGCGTAATGCGCCCACTGGTCGGGTTGAAGCCTGGTCCAAAGAGCCAGGGACGGGGATTTGGGCGGTGGCGAGCCCGTGGGGAGGTGGGCGCGTAGAATCTCGATCTCCAAAGGTCGAGTCAAGCGTTCTCCATCGCGGGCCTGTTGGGGAAGCGCAAAGCGGATCTGGAGCGTGCGTCCCACTTGAAAAACGGTGAGGTCGGTAATGCGTTCCGGCACCTCGAGGCGTGGCGGTTGGGGTGGGCCTTGCACGCCGCACGCCAACAGAAAGACAATGCCCACTGCCACAGCCAGAGGAACCACTCGGGCGATTGGGCAGAACCCAGGAAACGACGCTCTCGCTTGGGGAGAGCCGGCTGGTGAAAACGCCGGTCGCGGTCCACCCCCTCCCCAGGGGAGAGGGCGACGGCCCAATTCCCACCGCCGCGCCCGGGAAAGGTGACTCACAGGATATACCGGCTGAGGTCCTGATTCTTGACGATATCCGTCAATTGCTTCTGAACGTAAGCCGCGTCGATGCGGACGGTTTTCTTCTTCAGGTCCGGGCCTTCGAAGGAGATTTCGTCGAGCAGTTTTTCCATAATCGTGTGCAAGCGCCGCGCCCCGATGTTCTCCGTCTGCTCGTTGACCGCGGCGGCAAACTTGGCGATTTCTTCCAGCGCCTCGTCCGCGAAGGAGAGCTTGATGCCTTCCGTTTCCAGCAGGGCTGCATACTGCTTTACCAAGGCGCTTTTGGGCTCCTTCAAAATGCGGATGAAGTCTTCCGTGGTGAGCGAGTGCAGCTCCACCCGGATGGGGAATCGCCCCTGGAGCTCGGGGATCAGGTCAGAGGGTTTACTCACGTGGAAAGCTCCGGCCGCGATGAAGAGAATATGATCGGTGCGCACCATGCCGTAACGCGAGTTGACCGTGGTGCCTTCCACGATGGGCAAGATATCGCGCTGCACGCCTTCGCGGCTCACGTCCGGTCCGTGACCCCGTTCCCGCCCGGCGATCTTGTCGATTTCGTCGAGAAAGATGATGCCGGATTGCTCGGCGCGCTCCACCGCCACGCGGGTGACCTGATCCATGTCAATCAGCCTGTTTTCTTCCTCCTGGGTCAGGTAATCCATGGCCTCCACCACGCGCATGCGGCGCTTCTTGGTTCTGGAGCCAAAAAGCCCTGGGAGAATGTCTTTGATGTTGATATCCATCTCTTCGATGCCTTGCGAAGAGATCACCTCGAAAGCCGGGAAGCTCCGGTCCCGCACTTCGATATCGACCTGGCGTTCGTCGAGTTTCCCCTCCCGGAGCTGGGCGCGCAATTTCTCGCGCGTGCGGCGGAACTGCTCCTGGGCCGCGGCGGCGTGTTCTTCGTCACTCTCGCCGTTGCTCTTTTCGTGGCGCTTCAAAGTTGGTGGCGGAGGCAGAAGGAGATCCAGCAGGCGCTCCTCGGCGTTCTGCTCGGCCTTTTCCGCCACTTCATCCACTCGTTCTTCCCGCACCATGTCGATGGAGATTTCCACCAGGTCGCGCACCATCGACTCCACATCCCGGCCAACGTAGCCGACTTCGGTGAAGCGCGAGGCTTCAACTTTGAGGAAAGGCGAATTCGTCAGCCGCGCCAGGCGCCGGGCAATCTCCGTTTTCCCCACCCCGGTGGGGCCAATCATGATGATATTCTTGGGAAGGATTTCATCCGCCTGCTCCGGGGGCAGCTTTTGCCGCCGCATGCGGTTGCGCAGGGCGGTGGCCACAGAGCGCTTGGCCTCACTTTGGCCGATCACGTACTTATCCAGTTCCACTACGATCTGGCGCGGGGTCAGCTCATCGAGCGAGGTAGCGGTCTCGAGACTTTCAGGCAAATAGAAAACCATAGGATTGACGCTCGCAACACCCGAGGAGCACGCCCTTGCATGCCCCTCGAGCTTCTATCTTCTATCAACCGGGTAGCGCGGGCCCCCGGTTTTGGGGTCCGCGGCTCGTCCCCGGGCGTAAGAAAAGGCCGCGGACCCCAAAACCGGGGGTCCGCGCTACCCCTCCTCCGTGAGGACGGGAAGAGGTAGCGGCAGGGCTCAAAGCTCTTCGATCGTCACCTGATCGTTGGTGAAGATGCAGATCTGCCCGGCCAGGCGCATGGACTCCTCGACAATCTCCTTGGCGGTCATCGCGGTGTGCTTGGCCAGGGCGCGCGCCGCGGCCAGGGCGAAAGGTCCGCCGGAGCCGATGGCCACAATCCCGTCATCGGGCTCAATCACATCTCCGTTGCCACTCACCAGGTAGGTATTCTTCTCATCCGCGACCAGGAGCAGGGCCTCGAGGTGGCGGAGGGCGCGGTCCGTGCGCCAGTCTTTGGCCAGTTCCACCACGGCACGGCTCAGGTTTCCGTGGTATTCCTCGAGCTTCTGCTCAAACCTCGCGAAAAGGGAAAGGGCATCAGCGGTGCTCCCGGCAAAACCCGCCAGGACTTTCTCATTGAAGAGACGGCGGATTTTCCGGGCTTTCTGCTTGACGATATTCTCGCCCATGGTCACCTGGCCGTCCCCTCCCATGGCCAGCCGCCCCTCTCGCCGCACGCAGAGGATCGTCGTGCTCCGCATTCCGGGATGATTCTTCACGTTTGCTCCCTCAAGCCATTATAACAGATGGAACTCTTACTGGACGGGTTGGAAATAGGTAGAGGGGTATTCGTCATCATAGTGGGCGAAGGTGCGGAAGACTTCAGAAACTCGCTCATCATCCAGAAACCGGGCAATGTGCATCGGGGTCATGACTCCCTGGACGTCCTTGTAGTCGCTGTAGACGTCCGCGAACTCGCTCCAGTCGCCGGTCTTGGGGTCCCGCACGCGGTAGGTGATGCGAACCGGAAGAAGCGTCTGACGATTCAAATCCAGTTTCACCTGAGTTCCTTGCGCGTCCACCATCTCCAGAGCGCGGGTCGCGATGTTATCCACAAAATCAACGCCGCCCGGCTGGATGAGCATTCCGGGTTCGTGGATGCGCAGACGGAGGAGATTTTCCAGTGAATAGTGATTGGAAGCCTGCCAGCGCCGGACCTGCTCCGGCATCTGGCTGGTTTGTCCCATCCGGTCCAGTTCCCAGGCCTGGTCGCCATTGTTGACGAGGATGACAGGGGGGTTCTTCCCATAGGTGAACCGGCGCTTGTCCGGATATTCGACCGCGCTCTCAAAAGGGGCGAGGGCGGAAGTGGCCTCGTCGTGGATGGAGTAGATGTGGCCTTTGGTGGTCAGCCGTTTTACTTTCAAGAAAGCGGGTCCTCCCAAGACCTGAATCACCCGGTCCAGGACTTGTTGAGCTTTGGGGTCGATGCGCGAAGCAACCGCGGCAGGATTCTGCCCGGCGCGCAGCCTCGCCCCGCTGGCTGCCCCAAACAAGAAAGCCAGCACAGCCGCCCCCGTGATTATCAGTCCTATCCTGCACCTTCGCCTAGGCATAAGAAGGTCCTTTCCACAGCCCAAGAACCAAACCATCTGTTGATGCAGCGCGGGAAAGGGCCGCAGGCGCTTTGGAGTGCGGCAGCTTGCTGCCGCTTTTCTCCTGCGAGCTTGCTCGCGCTTACCCAGTCCAGGTAACGTGCTACTGTCCACGGCCAGCAAGCTGACCTGTGCGAAAGCGGCAGCCCGCCGCGGCGGGCCGCACTCCAAACAGAACCTGCTAACCGCACAAAACGCTCCCGCCGTTTACATTCAGGATTTCCCCTGTGATGAACGTTGCCATTGTCGAGGCCAGGAAGAGTATGGGCAGGGCAATTTCCTCCGGCCGAGCGAAGCGGCCAAGCGGAATGTCGGAAATCTCGTTCTTATAGGCGCGCTTGTTGTTTAACACCTGTGTACTCATATCCGTTTCCACCCAGCCGGGGGCGACGCAGTTTACCAGGATGCCCTGCCCTGCCAGTTCGGTCGAGAGCCCTTTGACAAAGCTAATCAGCCCGCCCTTGCTGGCGCCGTAAGGAGTGTGAAAAGCCTCCCCGCGTTGCCCGGCAGTGGAGGAAACCACAATGATTCGGCCGCCTTTCTGGCGGATCATTTGGGGAACGACGTGGTGCACCACCGAATACACGCCTTTGAGGTTTACAGTCATCATTTCATCCCACTGCTTCTCCGTCACTTTCTCGATGGGCAGGGGATGGGAGTTCCAAATCCCGGCATTCGCCACCAGTATATCCAGCCGGCCGAAACGGCGAACCGCCGCCTCAGTCAGCTTCCTGGCGTCGGCCATGCTCGAGACATCGGCCCGCACGGCAACGGCCTGGCCCTCCAGGCCCCTACAGCTTTCGATGAGTTGCCGGGCGGCGCGGTTTGCTCGATAATAGTTGAAAACAACTTTCGCGCCCGCTTCCACAAGCACTTTCACCGTCGCGGCGCCGATACCGCGCGACCCGCCCGTAACCACGGCAACTTCATCTTTGAGAGTGATGCGCATGTTCCCTATTCCCTGTTCCCTATCCCCTACTCCCTCTTCTCGAACCGGGCCTGGAAGAAGCGCAGGTATTTGGGTTCATAAACCATCTTCAAGCCGCGAGCCTGGTCGCGCTGCTCGTAAACCTCCAGGACCGACTCCGCCACCACATCCATATGCGCCTGAGTATAAACTCGGCGCGGCAGGGCGAGGCGCACGAGCTCCAATCGTGGGTGGCGCTCCTGGCCCGTCTTAGGGTCGCGTCCGGCGGAGACGATGCCACGCTCCATGGTGCGCACCCCGGAATCAACGTAGATGTTGGCAGCCAGTGCCTGGGCCGGGTATTGCTCCTGAGGGATGTGTGGATAGAAGGTCCTGGCCTCCAGGAAAACGGCGTGGCCGCCAATCGGCTTAACCACGGGGACGCCCCAGTCCAGCAGGTGGCGGCCGAGGTACTCGACCTGGCCGACGCGGGCGCGGATGTGGTCGTCCTCGACGCTTTCCGCAATGCCCCGCGCTATGGCTTCCATGTCGCGCCCCGCCAGCCCGCCGTAGGTGTGCAGCCCTTCGTAAACCACCACCATGTTGCGCGCTTCCTCGTAGAGTCCTTCATCATTGCTGGCCAGCCAGCCGCCGATGTTCACCAGCGCATCTTTCTTGGCGCTCATGGTGCAGCTCCGGGTGTAGGAGCAGTACTCTTTCAGGATCTCCGCCACTTTCTTTGAGCTGTAGCCCGCTTCCCGCTGCTGTATGAAGTAGGCGTTTTCCACCGCCCGCGTGGCGTCGAGCACGATGGGGATGCCATGGCGGTCGCAGAGTTCTCGGAGGGCGCGCATGTTGGCCATGGATTGCGGCTGGCCCCCTGCCATGTTCACTGTTCCGGCAACCGAAACGTAGGGAATCTTCCCCGCCCCCACCTCGCGGATGAACTTCTCGAGTTTCTCCAGGTCCACATTGCCCTTGAAGGGGTGCTCGCTGGCCGGGTCGTGCGCCGCGTCAAGGATGACGTCCACGAAGGTTCCACCCGCCAGTTCCTGGTGGAGACGAGTGGTAGTAAAATACATATTGCCGGGGATAAAGTCGCCCGGCTTGATCATGATCTTCGAAAGGATGTGCTCGGCCCCGCGCCCCTGGTGCGTGGGGACCAGGTACTTATAACCGTAATACTGGCTGACGGCCTCCCACAGGTGGTAGAAATTGCGGCTGCCCGCGTAGGCTTCGTCGCCGAGCATCAAGCCCGCCCATTGGATGTCACTCATGGCATTGGTGCCGCTGTCTGTGAGCAGGTCGATGTAAACGTCCTCCGAGCGGAGCAGAAAGGTGTTGTAGCCGGCCTCGACGATGAACTTCTCCCGCTCCTGCCGGGCCGTCATGCGGATGGGCTCGACCATCTTGATCTTCCAGGGCTCAGCCCAGGAGCGCCGGGAAGGCTTTGCGTAGGGCATGCGGTGACTCCTTGGAGAACAGTGGTTAGTGGCTAGTGGCTAGTGCCTGGTGGCCGGTTGTTCATGGCTGGTGGCGAGTGACCGCTAGCCACTAAGCACTAGCCACTAGCCACTGTTCTTTTCCATCTGTGCAATCTGCGAAATCTGTGGATTGAGGGCTCTCTCCATCAGGCGGGGGAAGTCGAAGCTCAGAACGCGCTGGCAATTGCGGCAGCGCCACACGGGGTCCTGCGGATCGAGGTAGTTGAAGTTGACGCAACCGCAGTCGCAGACGACCTGCAACCCTTTGCTGCGCCCTTGAATCAGCTTTACATCTTCAGGCCCAACCGGAAATCTCATGTCAATCCCTCGCTCAAAAGCAGTGGTTAGTGATTAGTGCCTAGTGGCTAGCGAACACGCACTAGCCACCGAGCACTAACCACTAGGCGCTAGCCACTGTTCTTCTACAACTTGCTCCAGCCACTAGCCACTGTTCTCCTACAGCTCACTCTAGCCACTAGCCACTAGGCACTAGCCACTGTTCTTCTCTACGCACTCGCAAAGCATCACACGGTCCTGGCCGTCCACCTCGCGGAGACGGACGGCAATCGCTTCGGTGTCCGAGGTCTGAAGGACTCGGCCCACGTAGTTCGCTTGGATGGGCAACTCCCTGTGGCCGCGGTCGATCAAAACGCAAAGCTCCACCCGCCGGGGCCGTCCGTGGTCGACCAGGGCATCCAGCGCAGCGCGCGTGGTTCGGCCCGTGTAAAGGACGTCGTCCACAAGGATCACCGTCTTGCCTTCCACGAAAAACCCTGGCTGGACAACGGGCTTATGATCGACACGCGCGAGGTCATCACGGTGCAGAGTGATGTCCAGCGTTTCCACAGGTGGCGCGGTCTTCTCGATCTCCGCCATCTTCCGGGCCAGACGCTCAGCCAGCGGGACTCCACGCCGCCGGATTCCCACCAATACCAGCCCTTCCAGGCCGTTGTTGCGCTCCAGGATTTCGTGCGCCAGGCGCACCACCGTCCGGTCAATTTCCGAGGCCGACATCAATTGGGACTTTTCGCGAACTACCGCACTCTTGGAGTGAACGCTTACAGCATGTTCCATGACAGGCTCCAAAGTGTCTGATTATAGCATTCCGTCCTTCTGATAAGTCGAGAAGTCGAAAGTCGAGAAGTTCTTAACTCCTCGACTTTCGACTCTCGACTTCTCGACTGGTTTGATACGCTCGGCGCAAATCGCGGACGTAGTGGTCGGCTTCCCGCGTGGGCCTGGGGATGCGGAATCCATCCATGCACTGCTTCACCAACCGGACCGCGGAATCGAGTGAAACCCGATGTCCCGTAGTGACGTAAATGGGCCTCACGTGGTCCCGCGTCCGCAACACCACCCCAAGGCGCTCGCCTTCCAGCATCAGAGGGGTTGTCGAACCGGCCTTCGCACCCGGTTCTTGATGCTCACCCACCAGCCGTGACTTGGCGCAACCGATCGTGGGCTTGTCAAACAAGAGGCCAATGTGGCAGGCGATGCCGAAGCGTCGCGGGTGTGCGCGCCCGTGCCCGTCAATCAGGATAAGGTCCGGCTCGGTGCGCAGCCGGGCAAAGGCCGCCAGCAGCACGGGGCACTCGCGGAACGAAAGCAGGCCAGGGACGTAGGGAAAACGGAGCTTGCGCCGCGCCCTTCGCCGCTCCACTTCCTCCAGACCCGGAAAGCGAAAAACAATGACGCCCGCAAAAGCCACCTCAGTTTCGGGATCGAACGCCACGTCCGCGCCTGCCACATACCGGATCTCTCCAAACCGGTCCTGCGATTCCACCCGCTCGCGCAAACTTTCCTGAAGACGCATGGCTTCGCGGGGTGTCAGGTTCCAACGAGTCTCGAACCGCGGTTGCATTGCCATTCGCATATTGTAGCGCGGGAAACGCCCAGTCAGTGCGTCTGGGTATCGGTGTCATTGGGATAGTTATCCCTTTCGAGACGTCCGTCATTCCCGCGAAAGCGGGAATCCATTCCGTCAACAGCGCAATTCCCAAGGCTTGCGGAGTGGATTCCCGCTTTCGCGGGAATGACGGAGGTCGGGAATGACAGGCGCTCCGAAAGGGACCTATCCCGAACGACGCCAAGACCCGCCCTGGTGAAGGCGCCCTGAAGCGGGTATTTCGTGCTACACTCACTCTCCTAGTCACCGGTCGGAGGTTGCCCTCGAGGGGCCAAAGACTATCCGCAGTCCCAAGATTTATGACGTCATCATCGGGGATTTTGGAGCAGGGGCTTGCGGTCGACGGGAGTGGTCACAATCATGAAAGAAAAACCGGGGCGGGTCCTGAACAAAGCCATTATGGAAGTTGTGGAGAACCAACTCCGTGGTGGTAATCCACCCGAAACCAAGCAGACCTTGGACCGTCTTTTGAATGATGGAATCGAAGAGCCAGAGGCAAAGCGATTGATTGCTTGCGTGGTGGCGTCGGAAATCTACGACGTCCTGAAATTCAAGCAGCCTTACAATCGCGAACGATTCGTCAACGCACTCCACCGGTTGCCGGAATTGCCATGGGAATAGCTCGAATTCCGTAATGACTTTCCCAACATGAAATGCGTCAACTTCGAGTTTAAGGCACGATTGAACGACGAGAAGCGCATTCGCGAGGCGCTCAAAAGACTGGACGCGCGCTTTATTGGAACCGACCACCAGATCGACACCTATTTCCGTGTCCCTTCGGGGCGGCTGAAGGTTCGGCAAGGCCTCCTGGAGAACGCCCTGATTTTCTACCGGCGCAGCAACGTGCGGCGCGCGCGCCAGGCTGCGGTTGAAATGATGCCTCTTCCGCGGCGGAACCCCCTCCGGACGATCCTTGCGGGCGCCCTCGGGACGCTGGTCGTGGTGGACAAGCGCCGGGAGATTTACTTTGTCAAGAATGTGAAGATTCACCTGGACCGCGTGCGGCAGTTGGGCAAGTTCCTCGAGGTTGAGGCCATTTCACGCACAGGTGATGTGGACAAGATACGCTCCCAGGCGCGCCGGTTTCAAGAACTGTTCGGCATCACCGCAAAGGACATCATCGCGGAATCGTATTCCGATTTGATCCTGGCGAAGAGAGCCTCACTGGAGGGTTCGTAATGTTCAAACCAGAAAGCACTGTGCAGCGAGTTGTTGAGGAAATCGCCAACTGCGAGACGGCTTCAATCGCCCGGCTCGCCCGGGGAGTTGGCATTCAACCCCAGTCGTTGCTGGGCAAGCTGCGGCCGCTGTTCAAGCAAGGTCTGCTGGTCTCGAGCGGGGGACGCGCGAAGGTCGGCATCAATCCCAGCTTCGGCCAGGTAGTCGGGATCGACCTGGGCGGCAGCCACCTCCACTTCGCCCTGGCGGATTTCCGAGGAAAGATTCTCCAGGACTCCAACATAAAGATCCGGCCTGAGGATGGCCCGCGCAAGTTGATAGGCGAGATCGTCGAGGGCGCGCGCGCGCTGGCCGCACAGGCCGGCGGTCGCCTGCGCGCGGTCGCCATCGGCGTCCCCAGCCCCGTAGACGCGGAGCGCGGCGTGGTGGCTTTTGCCTACAACTTGCCGGGATGGAAGAACATCCACTTGGGGCGCGAGCTCGAAGCAAAACTGCGCGTGCCGGTTTTCCTCGAAAATGACGCGAACATGGCGGCCATCGGCGAGCATTGGCGCGGGGTCGCTCGGGGCGTCGACAATTTCGTGTTCATCGCCATCGGAACCGGAACCGGCTCCGGCGTGTTTGTGAACGGCAAGCTTTATCGCGGCCGCACCGGTTCCGCCGGCGAAGTCTACCATATGAACATCGATTGGCCCCGCTGGGCCGATGATTTCGGCGATTCGGGCCACTTTGAGAGCTATGTGTCGGGGATGGGGATTGCCGCCGAGGGCCGAAAGGTTCTCCCGCCGCCGCCCGCTTCCGCCGCTTCCGACCTCGCCGCGGAACGCGATGCATACTTCGTTTTTGAGGCTTTCCGGCAGGGCGATCCCACTGCCCGCGCAGTTTTGGAGAAAATCTTTACCATGCTGGGCGTCGGCATTTCGAATATTATTTCCATCCTCGATCCCGACTTGATTGTCCTGGGAGGAGGGATCGTGAAGGGCGCGCCGGAGTTCATGCTTTCCACCGTGGGCAAGGTCGTCCAGCACATTTACAAAGAGAACGCCCCGCCCATCAAGCTGAGTGCCCTGGAAGACAAGGCCCAGACCTTCGGCGCCATCCGCTCGGCGCTCACTGTCGCCCAAGCGGCCGTCGTGCGCCGATTGTAGTGCGCGAACGAGCGGGCACTCTCCCCCTCGGCTGGGCATGTCCCACACCTTTGGCTGGATACAGGGGTAAAAGTCGGAATCACAGCCCTCTCCCGAGGGGAGAGGGTGGCCCGCGACGGCGCTTTCACCAGCCGTCGCGGGCCGGGTGAGGGGTCACTTCCCACGCGATGCAGCATTGTTGCACGCTTCGAATTTCCGGCGCGGTCCGGGAGGGACAAGATGAGAGGTTGGGCGTGCGCACTCAGCAAGGGCGTATTTGTCGCACTCCTTTTGTTGGCTGCTTTGAGACTTTCCCGCGGCGCAGACACTCAAGGATTGAAGGCGATTGGAATCGTTGACTTCTACGGGCTGCGTACCCTGTCGGAGGCGCAATTGCGGCAGGCCTTGCAGCTCAAAGAAGGCGACTCACTATCTGCCTCCGACGAGCAAGCGCACCGCAGAGTGGAGGAGGCAAAGCAGCGATTGCAAGCTCTGCCGGGAGTGATCCAAGCGCGCGTCAACATCGTATGCTGCGACGCGGACAAGATTATTCTATATGTGGGGATCGAAGAGGAGGGGTCGCAATCTTTGCACTTCGGCTCAGCCCCGCAGGGGAAAGTTCGCCTGCCTGAAGATGCCGTGGAGGCGGGGAAATCATTCGATAAGGCCTTCATGGAGGCGATTGAAAAACGTGATTTTGCTGAGGACGATTCCCAAGGGTACGCGTTAATGCACTATCCTGCTGCCCGGTCCGTGCAGGAACGTTTCGTCACGATCGCGGCAGCACACCTGAGGCAGCTTCGTGACGTCCTCCACAATTCCGCCGACTCTGGGCAGCGTGCGCTCGCGGCCCAGGTCATTGCCTACGCTCCGCAGAAGCAGGCGGTAGTGCAGGACCTTGTCGATGCGATGAAAGATCCGGACAGCGAAGTACGGAATAATGCGATGCGTGCGCTCTGGGTCATGGCCGAATATGCGCAGCAGCACTCGCAGCTGCACATCGAAATCCCCACGCAACCTTTCATCGCGATGCTGAATTCGATTGAGTGGACGGATCGCAATAAATCTTTGTTTGTGTTGGCCCAGCTTACGGAAAAGCGCGACCCGGCAATTCTTGCTGACCTTCGAAAACAAGCACTCCCTTCGCTCGTCGAGATGGCGCACTGGAAAGCGCGGGGCCATGCGCAACCCGCGTTTTTCATACTGGGGCGTCTGGGCGGTTTGTCCGAGGAGGAAATTAAGAGCGCCTGGGATCGCGACCCCGAAGCGGTCTTTTCCGCTGCGCGAAGAGCTGCCAAAGCAAGCTGAACGACGCGCGAAGCTGTCTGTGAAGGTAGGGAAAGAACCAGAGCGAGATTCCTCACGGAGTTTACTCTGAGCGAACTGCGGAGATTCTTCGCTCCGCTCAGAATGACAAGCGAAGGGCTCGGAATGACATAGGAGCGTGCGCTCGTTTGAACTCGCCGCGGGGGCGCCAAACTGACCCGTAGGCACCCGCCCTCTGCCGGTAATGGAAAGAAAGCGGGTGCCTAATATAGAAAAAAGCCCTATTCGTGCGGCAGAGCGATTGAAACCTCCCGGCAACATTCGCTAGTCTGTAGCCTGCGTCGGGTCTTGGGCAGAGTCAGGGCAAGACCAAAAGAGAATGGAAAACAAAAGTCCTAGCCGCTCACGGGGAGGCTGGCTCCTCCCCGCCTCTGCGGCTGTCCTCGTTCTCAACAGCGCCTACGTCGCGGCCTTTAACGCTCCCACACTCTTTTATGTTGGGAATGCCCTGCTGCATCCGCTCCTTGGATTGGGCGTGGGCGTTCTTTTCGTTGTCTTTATCCTCCGCCATCGAAGATGCTTCGCCGGGGTTTGGAGGGCCGCCGCGCTCTGGTTGTTCGGGCTGGCAGCGGCTTTCGGGGTCTACCTGGTTTTCGTGGGCATGACGCGGCCCCACAGCATGGCGCTTTATGCGCATGTGGGGTTGGCGATCGCAGGTCTGTTTTTCCTGCTGCTGCGCTTCCGCGGCCAGGCAGGGACGGGCGGCGGCCGCCCACTTGGATTGGCCAATCTCCAGGAGGTGGGCGGCGACCCTCCGGCCGACAAGGGCTTCCAAACCGCGTGGCGCTGGGGCCTCGCAGTGGCCGTGGCTGCGGGCGTATTCTACGCCATCGTGGCCACTTATCACAATGTCCACCCCAACCCTCGCTACAGAATTCAGAACCCTTCCACCGCTCCCCTCAGCATGGACGGTGAAGGCGGCGGCCCATCCAGCCTGCTCTTCCCCAGTTCCGCGACCACCAGCGACGGCAAGACCATCACCTCGCAGTTCTTCATGGATTCCGAGTCCTGCCGGCCTTGTCACACGGACATTTACAATCAGTGGCAAAGTTCCATGCACCACATGGCGTCCTTCAATAACCAGTGGTATCGCAAATCCATTGAGTACATGCAGGACACGGCCGGCATCAAGCCCTCGCTCTGGTGCGGTGGTTGCCACGACCATGCCCTGGTTTTCGCCAACAAAATGCAGACGCGTCCCATCCGCGAGGTCGAGGATACGCGGGAGGGCCAAAACGGCCTGGGGTGCATGTCGTGCCACTCGATCGCGCAGGTGAAAGACACCATGGGCCAGGGCGGTTTCGTCATGGATTATCCGCCGCTCGACCGGCTGGCCTCGAGCAAGAATCCTCTGCTCCATTTCCTGCATGACTACGCGGTGAAGCTCGATCCCAAGCCGCATCGCGCTGCTTTCCTCAAGCCTTTCCACAAGGACCCTCAACTCGTCCCGGAGTTCTGCTCCTCTTGCCACAAGGTTCACCTGGATGTGCCCGTCAATAGCTACCGATGGATTCGCGGCTTCAACGATTACGATAACTGGCAGGCCAGCGGCGTTTCGGGTCAAGGCGCGAGGTCGTTCTATTACCCGCCCCAGCCGTCGCAGTGCGCGGATTGCCACATGCCGCTCGTTCCCTCGAAGGATTTTGGCAACCTCAACGGTTTCGTGCATTCGCACCGCTTTGCGGCTGCGAACACGGCAGTCCCCACCTCTTACGGTGACCAGGAACAAGTTCAACAGGTCGAGAGCTTCCTGAAGGGCGCCCTGAGCGTCGATATCTTTGCTCTGGCGGAAGAACCTGCCGAAGCGGCCGGGCCGGCGAAGGCAATGGGCGCAAGAGGAGAGGCGCCACAACTCGCCAGCACGTTCGCCGTGGGCGAAGAATCCTCGGCGGGCTTGGCGGCCACGGGGGTTAGCGCCGCCGCTCCACTCAAGCTGATGGCGCCACTGGGACGCGCCCCGACACAGGTGCGGCGCGGGGATGCCGTGCGCGTGGAAGTGGTGGTCCGCACCCGCAAGCTTGGCCACTTCTTTCCGGGCGGCACGGTGGACGCCTTTGACTGCTGGCTGGAGCTTCAGGCCCGTGACAGTAATGGGAAGATCGTTTTCTGGAGCGGGGAAGCGGCCGATAACGGCCACGGTCCGGTGGAGCCCGGCGCGCACTTCTACCGCTCGCTCCAGCTTGATGCGCACGCCAATCCCATCAACAAGCGCAACGCATGGTCAACGCGCGCCACCATGTACGCCCACTTGATACCTCCGGGGGCGGCCGACACCGCCCACTTCCGCATGAAAGTTCCCCAGGATGCCGGAGATTCGATCACGCTGACCGCAAAGCTTAACTACCGGAAATTCTCCTGGTGGAATACCCAGTGGGCCTTTGCCGGTGTCCGCGACCCCTCCCAAGTCCACCCCGATGTGAGCAAGGATTACGATGATGGCCGTTGGGTTTTTCAGGGCGACCTTACCCAGGTTTCGGCAAAGTTCAAGGCGATTCCCGATGTGCCCACCGTGGTGATTGCAGAAGACACGGCAACCGTTCCGGTGGTCGCCAAAAACTCTCCTCCCTTCACGGAGACTTTGAGCCTGGATCCCAGGGACCGCGAGCGCTGGAACGATTACGGCATCGGGCTGTTGCTGCAAGGTGATTTGAAAGGAGCGGAGCGGGCCTTTGAAACGGTGACGAAGCTCGACCCGAAGTACGCCGACGGCTGGGTCAACGTGGCGCGGGCTCGAGTCCAGGAAGGCAACACCGAGGCGGCGAAGCCCGTGCTCGAAAAGGCTGTCGAACTCAATCCACGACTCGGCAGCGCGCATTACTTCAGCGGACTTGTGCTCAAGGCCGATGGCAACTATCCCGCCGCCTTCGCCGAGTTTTCCAAAGCTTCGGCACTGTACCCACGCGACCGCGTAGTGAGGAACCAGATGGGCCGCATGCTTTTCCTCGAGCGCAAATACAAAGAAGCCGTCGGGGAATTTGGCAAGACCCTAGCTGTCGACCCGGAAGACCTGGAAGCGCATTACAACCTGATGCTCTGTTATCGCGGCTTGCGAGACGATGCGCAGGCCGCGCGGGAAGAGAAACTCTACCTGCGCTTCAAGGCGGACGAATCCTCGCGCGCCATCACCGGGCCCTACAAACTCACACACTCCGAGGACAACAACGAAGCGCAGCCCATTCACGAACACGTGTCGGTGGCGCTGGGGCAGGTGTCGGGTGCCAGGTATCAGGTGTCAGGGGCGAGGCATCAGGTGTCGAGTTCCGGATATCGGGTGTCAGGTGCCACCACCCATTGGGACGCAGCCTTCTCCCCAAGGAGAGAGAGCGGGAAATAATGCCTGGGCAGGCGCAAGGTTTCACGCAAAGACGGCTGGTACCCAATCTAAAATTCAAACTCTAAGATCCAAAACTGTGCGATCAAAAATCCAGAATCTAATATGCAAGATTGTGCAATCCAAAATCGCCGGCCTATTTTTCGTTTTTGCGATCGTGCTGGCCAGCAAGGCTGTAAACACTTCGGTAAAACTCGCCGTGCCCCCCGCAGTTGGTGCGGAGGCCTCGGCGAATGACAGCCGCGGGACGGTTCACTTCGAAGACATCACCCAAAAGGCCGGAATCAATTTCACCCACTACACCGGGGCGTTTGGCAAGAAATACCTGCCGGAAACCATGGGACCGGGTTGCGCGTTCATCGACTACGATAACGATGGCTATCCCGACATCCTGCTGCTCAACGGAAAAGACTTTCCCGGCCACAAGACGCGGCACGCGACCCTAAAGCTTTACCATAACAATGGCAACGGCACCTTCACCGACGTAACGGCCAAGGCGGGATTGGATCTCGAGATTTACGGCATGGGCGTGGCGGTGGGCGACTACGACAACGACGGCTGGGACGACATCTACATCACCGGCCTCGGCGAGGCGCACCTTTTCCACAACGAGCACAACGGAACGTTCAAGGATGTCACCAAGACCGCAGGGGTGAATAACACCGGGTTTGGCGCCAGCGCCGCTTGGGTAGACTACGATAAGGACGGCAAGCTCGATCTGTTCGTGACCAACTACGTAAAGTGGTCCGAGAAGGACGACCTTTATTGCACGCTCGATGGCCAACACAAATCCTATTGCACTCCGGAAGCTTATCAGGGCGATACTCCCCGGCTTTTCCATAACCTTGGCAACGGTCGCTTCGAAGACGTGACCCGGAAGTCAGGCATCTACGATCCCACGAGCAAATCACTCGGCGTAGCGGTGATTGATTACGACATGGATGGCTGGCCGGACCTCGCTGTCTCCAACGACACCGAGCGCAACAAGCTCTACCGCAACAACCACGATGGCACTTTCACCGAACAAGCCGTGCAGGCCGGCATCGCCTTCAGCGAGGATGGAGTGGCGCGCGGGGCCATGGGCATCGACGAGGATGACTTCGATCGCTCGGGCTACCCCAGCCTGGCCATCGGCAACTTCTCCAACCAGATGCTCGGCCTCTATCACAACGAGGGCAACCGCTTTTTCATCGACATCGCGCCATCGTCGTCGGTGGGCCGCGCCAGCTTGCTCTCGCTTTCGTTCGGTCTGTTCTTTTTCGATTACGATCTGGACGGCCTGGAAGATATGTTCGTCGCCAACGGCCACATTGAGCCGGACATCGGGCGCATCCAGCCGCAGGTGACCTATGCCCAACTCCCCCTGGTGTTTCACAACGAAGGGAACGACAAGTTTCAGGAAGCCGGAAAGCAACTCGGGTTCACGCGCCGCTGGGTGGCGCGGGGCGCCGCCTACGCCGATATCGACAACGACGGCGCGCCGGATATCCTGATTGCGAGCAACGGCGGGCCCGCTTACCTCTTCCGCAATGTGGGCGGCAGCCGCAATAACGCTATCCGAATCAGGACCGTAGGCACGCGCTCGAATCGCGACGGCATCGGCGCGCAGGTCCGCGTCGCCTCCGGCGGCAGCACCAACTGGCAGACTGTACACTCCGGCTCGAGCTACTGCTCGCAGAGTGAACTCACTTTGACTTTTGGCTTGGGACAAGCCACTCAGGCTGACAGCGTGGAAATCACCTGGCCCAGCGGCCAGCGCGACACCCTCCACAACCTCAAAGCCAACGCGACTTACACCATCGAAGAAGGTGGAAGGTTCGTCAGCGTGAAACCGTTCAAGAGGTAGCTTGAATTTGGCACTATGCTGAAAAACGCTTGGACATTGTCATTCCGACCGAGAATGGAGAAGCCGCGAGATAATTCCTGGAAAAACAAAAGCATTTCACGCAAAGGCACAAGGTATTGGAAGGCGCTGCGACACAAGCCGGTCGTGGCAATTGACAGACCGTCCAGTCCCGTTCCGGACGCGAGGGCACCCCAGTTACTTTATGGACTCTGCTTTCACATCCACTGTTCGATAACCATGTGGCCCCGCCTGTTCACGCGCGGCAACAACCAATCCCGCGAAAACGTCGGAGTACTCCGGATAAGCTTCCTTGAACCCCGCGATTAGATTGCGGTTCTTGCGGTCTGCATCGTTATCATCGGTCCATTGGGCAATTTCCTGTTCGATATTCAAATAGATATTTCCACCGATACCCAGCGGCCCCACAACCAAGATCTTAAAGGAGGAATTGCCGAACTTCCAGGTAAATGGTGGTTGCCCTTGGATGTCCCGAGGAACCTCTAGCTGCGTCATGTCCTTTTGAATCTCAGGTCGAATTCCGAGTTGAAGATTTGGACCACGCTCAGCCAACTGAAGCGCGGTCGCGTAAAGTACGCAGGCGTTGAAATCGTGATGCCGTTGTTGCTCCACACGCGCCATCGCCAAGAAATCCTGAGAGGATTTGCCCACCATGGCCACCGGCACCGCTTGAAAAAACTGCACATGCCAATTTCCTTGGTTCTGAAGCAGCCAAATTACGAACGCCCAAGTATTGTTGACGGCCTGACCTTCCACGACAACATGTGCTTGTTGGCGGCCCGGTTTCGCGGTCACGGCAACCCATGTATTTGGCGACGATAAATCCCCGCACACTACGCGTTGCTCTTCTGCTCCTCCGCTCACCTTGGGAAGGTAAGTATGCGCGACGTGCAGGTCCTTAAACGGCCGCCACGGGTAAATTCCCCGCTGGACCATTGCAGTGAAATCCTCAGCACTCAGGTTCTGCTTGGCGTCCGCCATAAAGCTCGAATACGCCTCAGTGGGGTTGGAGCTCAGGACGGTTTGGACGAACTGCATAGCGGCTTGAGCGACGCTAGCCCGGTCTCCTGCGGATATTTCGCTGTCGGTGGCGCAACTCGCCACGAATGGCTGGATTGCCTGGGCCGGATGCGCAAGTGCTCGGGTGCAGTGAAGAGTAGCTGTTGGGACACAGGCTAGCAGCGTTATAAGCGACCTTGCGGCAAATAACCTGAAGTCGTCCATCCTGTTAAGCCTTGTGGAGGAGGAGTCAGGCGCGTTCACGCGAGTGTCGCATGGAAGACGCGCCCCTCACGGGCGACCTCGCAGTATATCGTATTGGGGGTGTCCGCCCAATACTCGAAAGTCTCCTTGCTCGCGACTAACACGTCCGCGGGAATCCGTAGCGGGCGCAATACATCGCTTAGCCGAACGATTTCGTCGTGTGGCGAGGCAACCGTGGGTTCGACGACCAGCAAGTCGAGGTCGCTGTCCTCGGTAATCTCGCCCCGAGCGCAAGAGCCGAAGACGATGATGGTCGAGCCTGGCGCCGCTTGCCGCAGCAACTCCACCGCTCGGTTGATTGTGGCTTCGTCGATCATGAAGAGCCGCAGACCTCAAAAGCGGAGGTCTGCGCTACCCTCGCGTAAGAAGTCAGTCCGCGAACCGGAAACTGCCGGGCTCGAGGCCAGCGCGCAGAGCGAGCTCGTGCACCAGCAACTGGATATAGACGGAATCAATCAACGTTCCCAGCCCCATCCGAATCGAATCAACCGGGACGAGCCAGAGGTTGGTAACATCCGCCAAGGGCAGATCGGCGTAGAGCAGGACGCGCCCTCCGTGCTTGCGGATATCCTCCGCCAGCTTGAGCAGGCTGTTGTCGGCTTTGCGCTTCGGCTTGGTTTCGCTTTGCCGGGCGAAGATAATGTAGCGATGGGCGGGGTCGATGATCTCCATAGGACCATGGCGGAACTGAGCTGCGCTCATCGGCTCCGCGCCCATTTTCGCCACCTCTTTGAACAAGAGCGCTCCCTGGTAGACCGTGGCCAGTTCCGCTCCGCGGGACAGCAAGGCAATGTAGTGCGGCTTGTCAAAGAACTCCACGGTGGGCGGAGTCAGTTCGTCGTGCCGGTCGATAATTCTCTCCTGGGCCTCGATGGCCTGCATCAGGGCCTGGGTAAGGGGGTGCGGCGGCTTTCGGGCAATCGCTACTGCCAGGTACATCAGAACAGCCACGGCGCAGGTGTAAGTCTTGGTGCCCACCGGGGCCGGGCGGCCGGCCATCATGGGCAGCAGCAGGCTGGCTCGCCGGGCCAGGGAGCTTGACTCCATATTGCAGACGGCGACCAAACCCTCCTTCCTCGGCAGGGCGTCGAGCAAGCGGAGGACTTCCGTCGTTTCACCCGATTGCGAGACCACCACCAGGAGAGTGTCTGGCCCCAGGATCTTCCTGTGATGGTCCACCAGTTCGGCCGTCTCCCAGATCAGGGCGCGGATACCGTGGGAAGTCAAGAAAGTCTGGGCTGGGTAGGCGGCGTACATGGATGATCCCATTCCAGTGAACAGCACGGTGGGCGGCCAGTGCCTCACCGTCGCGCGAAGCCCCTTGGAGGGAATCGCTCCGGGGCTTGTGTAGAACTTCCGCAAGCCCGAAAGGACCGCTGGTTGCTGAGCAATCTCTGCCATCAAGGTGGTCATTGGCATCTCTCGGGACGTGGTCAGTGGCCACTTTTTAGTGCCTAGTGCCTAGTGCTTAGTGGCTAGAAAGAACCCGCTAGCCACTAGCCACTGCAATTATACCACTTGCGCTCAAGGGGTGGAGCGAGGTTTCATAGGAGCATGAAAACCATATCAGGCTTCGCTCTCGTTCTTGCGGCGCTGTCGGCGCCGTTCCTATTGACTCTTGACGCTCGAGGCGCTGAAAAGGCTAAAGCCAAGAGCAACTATCTTGTCTACGTCGGCACTTACACCGAAAAGCAGAGCAAAGGCATTTATGCTTACCGCTTTGATTCCGCCGCAGACCGGTTGACCTCGCTGGGACTGGCCGCCGAAAGTGTCAACGCCTCGTTCCTGGCGGTGGACCCTAGCCGGCGATTCCTTTACGCCGTGAATGAGATAGCGCAGTACGAGGGGCACACTAGCGGCGGAGTCAGCGCCTTCGCCATCGCCCCTGCGACGGGCAAGCTCACCTTTCTGAACGAGGTGCCATCAGGCGGTGCAGGGCCTTGCCATCTGGCGGTGGATAAGACCGGGAAGTACGTGCTGGTTGCCAACTACGGCGGCGGAAGCTTGGCGGTGTTCCCGATTCTGGAGGACGGCCGTCTGGGAGAGGCCACGGCGTTGGTGCAGCACAGCGGCGCCAGCGTCAACCCGCAACGCCAGGAAGGGCCACACGTGCACTCGATTTATTTGTCACCGGACAACGTTTTCGCCATCAGCGCAGACTTGGGCCTTGATGAGGTGTTTATTTACCGTTTCGATGCGAAGAGAGGAACGCTCGCGCCTAACAATCCCGCCTTCGCCATCGTCACTTCCGGCGCAGGGCCGCGGCACTTCGCCTTTCATCCGAGCCTGAGATTTGGATATGTGATCGACGAACTCCAGTCCACCATCACCGTGTTTTCCTACGACTCGTCCAACGGCGCTTTGGATGTGATCGGGGCCGTTTCTACCCTGCCTCAGGGTTTCAAGGGTGAGAGTGCCGCCGCCGAAATAGAAGCGCATCCCTCAGGGAAGTTTCTGTATGGGTCCAACCGCGGGCACGACTCTATTGTTGTCTTCGCGATCAACGCTCGAAAAGGAACTCTCACGCCCGTGGGGGACGTTAATACGCTCGGGAAGACGCCGCGCAACTTTGTTATCGACCCAACGGGCTCGTACCTGTTCGTAGCCAACCAGGACTCCGACAACATCGTACAGTTCCGCATCGACCGAAGCACGGGCCTCTTGACCCCGACCGGCCAAGTGCTCGAGGTGCCCTCGCCCGTTTGTGTGACCTTCGTGGCGATCGAATGACCGCTTGGCAAGTCCATATCCTATGGGCCTTTTCTATTTGGTACGTCACGGGGAGACGGAGTGGAATGCTGAGGGCAGGTTTTGCGGGCGCACCGATGTCCGGCTGTCGGAAGCCGGTCGCCGGCAGGCTAGGAGCTTGGCCGAGCGCCTGAAGCCCATCCCTTTTGAAGCGCTTTACTCCAGCCCGCTCGAACGCGCCCTGGAGACGGCCCGCTTGATCTCCCAGCCTTTTGGCCTCGAACCCATCCTGGATGAAAGACTCGTCGAGTTGAACTACGGCCAGTGGGAAGGGAAGACCCTGGCGGAAATAGTGAAGAACGCCCCCAAAACCTTCCAAGCCTGGGATGCCGACCCCGCCCAGGTCGCGCCGCCGGGCGGCGAAAGCGGCCTGGAAGCCCAGCAACGCGTCGTGTCCTTCCTGGATTTTCTGGCGGCCAAGCACCCGCAGGGCCATGTGCTGGTGGTTCTCCACAAAACCGTTTGTCGGCTGGCGATCTGCCACGCCCTGGGAATGTCCCCCTCCGAGTATAGGAGGCGGCTCATCCTGAACAATGCCGCCCTGAGTATTATCCAGCCCCAGTCATACGGTTGGCAGCTAATTACCTTCAACGATACATCGCACTTGGGGACTAGGGGCTAGGGACTGGGGACTAGGGGCCAGGGACTAGCACGCTGATGAAAAGGTCGCCCGGCACAGGGTAGCGGCGGGTTTACCCCGCCATAACTCCAACGATTTCAGGACTCGATGGCGGCGTAAAGCCGCCGCTACGCCCTTTTTCATCGATCTGCTAGGCATTCGGCAGACAGTCCCTAGCCCCCAGCCCCTAGCCCCCAGCCCCTAGGCAGGCCTCTTCCACGAGGATGGCGTGGACTTCGCCCGGGCCGTGGACGCCGCGGATGAGGATCTGTTCGATATCGGCGGTCCGGCTGGTCCCCGTGATGAAAACCACCGAACGGCCCGGCAGAACTTGCTCAGGCGCGCCTGCCAGGGAAAGCCCTTCCAGGACTTCGTCGAGTGACGCCACTAACTGGCTCCGCCGGTACAAAGCCACAAGCACGGGCGGGGCTAGCGATGCCAGTTGGGCCCCCTCGGTCCGACTGCTGACCACCAGGCTGCCGGTTTCCGCCAACGCAAAATCCACGCCTGTGATCCCCACCGTCGCCGCGAAGCTCGCCTCGGCAAAGGCCCTCGAAGAAGCATCCCCGGCAACAGAAGCGTCGCCGGCCCCAAAGGCCTGCCAAACCGAGATTGTCTTGCCCCACTTTCGCAGCAGCACCTCGAGGTTGAACTCAGCCAGAAGTGGATTGCGGGAAAGGACCACGCTAGTGGCGTTAGCCCGGGAGAGGATGGTCTCGAGAATTCCTTCCAACCCTTGGCGATTAGTTGCGCGGTGGGCCACGCCGGCCACCTTGGTCAATTCTGCCTCGAACTTGGGTAGCAGTTCCTCGGGGGGGACGGTAGGCAGTATCCCGACCAGCGGCGAGGCTGGCGCCGTAAACCTTTCACTAATAACCGAGGGGCCATACAGGGGGCGGCCCAAAGCTTTCCGAATCCGTTGTATTATCTCTTCGCGTCTTGCCAACCGCAACACCTCCCGTAACCAAGTGGCCGGAACGCAAGCCGAGGGATTGTACCACGGCTCTCAAATGTCTGGTAAGTTGAAGATATGGATACAATAAATAAAATAATCCCAAAAAGTGTGCAACCTTGGGGCTACTTGAATCATCAGTTATCGCGGGCTTTTGGTAAAGAGGTTTTTTCAGCAGAGGCCAGAAGGTGGTTACGGATGCGAACAGCAGTTAAGACTACAAGAAACCAGTATCGAACGTTGTTGTTGAAGAAGCGGGGCGAATTATTGGCATCGGCGAAGGGCGCGCCCGCAGCCTTAGCCACAAGTGTTCAGTCCCCGGATGTTGTTGAATTTGCTGTCAAAACTGCTGAGCAGGACGTGACAGCGATGACTGCAAGTCTGCGAAGCCAGCTATTGAGGGAAGTTGACAACGCTCTTGGTCGTTACACGCGGGGGACTTTTGGTGCATGTGAAGGGTGCCACGAGGAAATTGCCCCCCCTCGCCTCAGAGCTATCCCCTGGGCTCGCTACTGCCTCACCTGCCAGGAACTGCGCTCAGGAAACTCAAGGAATTAGACGTCTCCTCATCCCCACAGTAGTCGTCTGATCGAGTCAATTTCCGAGCAAAAGTGTCGATTGCCTCGGTGGACAGGTAGTGTTGTCATTTGCGAGACCTGGGCGCTGGAAAACCCAGTCATTCCCGCGAAAGCGGGAATCTACCCTGCAAGCCTCTGGAGATGCGCTGTCTACAGACTGGATTCCCGCTTTCGCGGGAATGACTGGTGTTTCGAAATGGACCTCACGCCAAATGACACCGCCACAGGCGGACACAAAGACCTTCCCCAAAGGGCGCCCCGTAGCTGCTACCAGTTCGAACTTAAGCTGTTTATTATCATATAATTCCGATCAGAAAAGGCTCTGGTATGTTATCGTTACCAGATGCGTGAAGATCAGACCATGTCCAAGGTTCGAGTTCGTTTTGCACCCAGTCCTACGGGTTACGTCCATGTGGGGAATGCGCGTACGGCCCTCTTCAATTGGCTTTTTGCGCGGCACTACGGCGGCGCTTTGGTTTTGCGCATCGAAGACACCGACCTCGAGCGTTCCAAGGAGGAGTACGAGCTCAAGTTGCTCGAGGACTTGCGCTGGTTCGGAATCGACTGGGACGAAGGGCCGGACAAAGGCGGCGCCTTTGCCCCCTATCGCCAATCCGAGCGCAAGCAGACCTACTCCAGGTTGGCCACCCAGTTGATTGAACAGGGCCACGCCTATTTCTGCTTCTGCACCGCTGCCCAACTCGAGCAAGAGCGCCAGGAGGCTCTGAAGGCTGGACTTCAGCCCCGCTATTCCGGCCGCTGCCGCAAGCGTCCGCGCGAAGAGGCGGCGCGCAAGGTTGCCGCGGGCGAGCCTGCCGCGATCCGGTTGAAAATCGTGGATAGCGCGTTTTCCTGGCTCGACCTGGTTCACGGGCCGACCAGTTTTTCGGCTGAAGTCATTGGCGACCCCATCCTGGTGCGCTCCGACGGGAACCCAGCCTACAACTATGCGGTGGTGATTGACGATCACCTGATGGACATCACTCACGTCATTCGCGGCGACGATCACATTTCCAACACCCCGCGCCAACTCGCCGTCTACCGGGCTCTGGGCTGGGAGCCGCCGCAGTTCGCGCACCTCTCCACCATCCTGGGTTCCGACCGGACGCGTCTTTCCAAGCGCCACGGCGCGACCTCACTCGAGAGTTTTCGCGAGATGGGAGTCCTCCCCGAAGCGCTGCGGAATTATCTGGCGTTGCTGGGTTGGTCGCCAGCCGATGGGAAGACGGAAATCCTGAGCCCGCAGGAACTGGTCGAGCAGTTTTCGCTCGAGCACATCACCAAAAGTCCCGCAGTATTTGACCAGGAGAAGCTCTATTGGTTGAATCGGCACTATATGAAAGAATGCCCCCCGCGGCGCCTGGCCGAGCTTGCAGTCCCTTTCCTGGAGAAGATGGGCTACATAGATGCGCAGCCAAGTCCGGACGTCCTGGCTTGGCTCGAGCGGGTGCTCGATGCTGTCCTCAAGAACGTCAATTCGTTGCAGCAACTGCCCGGCGCGGTGCAAATCATTTTCGAATACGATGCCGGGAAAGCAAGCCAAGAGCTCGAACTCTCGGAGGAGGCGAGCGCCCACGCGGTCCTGAACGCGTTTATCCCCAAGGTCCTGGCCCAAAGCGAATTGACCTACGAGCGCTTCCGCGCGCTCACCAAGGAAGTGCAGAACGAGACTGGAAAGAAGGGGAAGGACCTTTTCCATCCCATTCGCGTCGCTATAACGGGCGCAGTCTCCGGCCCAGAGCTGGAAAAGCTGATCCCCATTTTCGAAACCGGTTCGAAGCTGCCGCTGCCCCGGCACGTGAAGAGCGTCGCCGAGCGCTTGCGGGAATTCGCGGAGGCAGCAAAGTTGTAAAAGGGTTCTGACTTGGTTTTAAATTCCCATTCCCCTTCTTCCCATGTTCTTCTACAATCAAATTGATGGCTATGCGAGACAAACTAATCGTGGCGCTGGATCTGCCGAGCGGCAATGCGGCGACTCAAATGGCGGAAAGGCTGAAGGGCCACGTCGGAATTTTCAAAGTGGGCTCGGAGCTCTTCACCGCCGAAGGCCCCGTGCCGGTGCGTTATCTGGTAACCACGGGCCACAGGGTTTTCCTCGACCTTAAATTCCACGACATCCCAAACACGGTGCGGGCGGCGGCGCGAGAAGCTGCGCAACTTGGGGTGAGCATGGTGAACATCCACGCCTCCGGCGGGCGGAAGATGATGGACGCGGCACTGGAAGGGGCGTGCTCGGTCGGGACGCCGGCGGGGAACGAGGCGCGCCCAAAGGTGCTGGCGGTGACCATCCTCACCAGCCTTGAAAGCCAGGATCTGGAAGAGCTGGGCATTACGCGAACGCCCCTCGAGGCTGTGATACGGCTGGCTCGCTTGGCGCAAAGTGCAGGACTGGCTGGCGTGGTGGCTTCGCCGCGAGAAATCTCTGCCCTCCGACAGGCGTGCGGTCCCGACTTTCTGATTGTCACGCCAGGGATTCGGCCCGCCTCCGCCGCCACCAACGACCAGGCTCGAATTGCGACGCCTGCGACCGCCACCGCTGCGGGAGCAGATTATCTGGTTGTGGGACGACCCATCACCGCCGCGCCCGATCCCGTCGCTGCCGCGGATGCGATTGTGGCCGAGATGGACGGGACAGCGCATTGACGATTGCTGATTGACGATTGTCGATTGTTAGGGCGGAAAGTCGAAATTCGAAACTCGGCTCCAATGGGCGGTGGCGGGCAACGCATTGACGATTGTCGATTGCCGATTGTCGATTGTTGGAGCGGAAAATCGGAATTCGAAATTCGGCTCCAATCGTTCGCGGGCGGCGACTTTTCCGAATTCCGATTTTCGAATTTCGATTTTCGAAGGAATCCATGACTGATAACGAAATCCTGAAAATCTTTCGCGAGAACTCGGCTCTGCTCGAGGGCCACTTCATCCTTTCCTCGGGCTTGCACAGCGACCGCTACATCCAATGTGCGCTGGTGTTGCAACACCCCGAAGTCGCCGAACAACTGTGCGAGGCACTCGCTATGAAGTTGCGGCATGTGGGCGCAACGGTGGTGGCTGCGCCTGCGCTGGGCGGAATTCTGGTGGCTCACGAGGTCGCCCGCGCGTTGGGCATCCGGGCACTCTTTACAGAGCGGCAGGAAGGCAACATGACCCTGCGCCGGGGATTCAGCCTGGCTCCCGACGAGCCAACACTGGTGGTGGAAGACGTGATGACCACGGGCCTCTCGACGCGCGAAACGATGCGATGTATTGAGGAAGCGGGAGGAAAGGTGGTAGGGGCCGGGGCGCTGATTGACCGCAGCGGCGGCACGACCGACCTGGGCGTGCCCAAGGCGGCGCTGCTGACCCTGGCAATTCAGAACTATAATCCTACCGAATGTCCTCTCTGCAAGTCCGGCATTCCCGCTGTCAAACCCGGCAGCCGCAGTAAAGCAGTAGGCAGTAGGCAGTAGGCAAAACCACAGGGATTGCCCATTGTCGATTGCCGATTGCCGATTGAAAAGGCGGTGTGGCGAATTGCCGGCCGTCAATCGGCAATCGGCAATCGAAAATCGACAATGATTACGCGCGGCGGTAAACGACCTTTCCAGCGACGACGGTCGCAACGACAGCGCCCTTAAACTTCCACCCATCGAAGGGTGAATTGCGGCTCTTGGAGCGGCCAGCGGTGGCGTGGTAAGTCCACTCGAGCTCGGGATCGAAGATGGTGATGTCGGCCGGCCCGCCCATACTAAGGCGGCCATAGGGCTGGTTGACGATGCGCGCCGGGTTGGTGCTCATCAACGAGACGAGATGCCACATCGAGATCTTGCCGGTGTGAACCAATTGAGTAAGCGCCAGACCCAGCGCCGTCTCGAGACCGATGAGGCCGAAGGGGGCGTCGCTCGAAAGAGGCTTGGCCTTGAGTTCGGGGGCGTGGGGAGCGTGGTCGCTGGCGATGGCGTCTACCGTTCCATCCCTAAGTCCTTCCACCACGGCTTCGACGTCCTGAGCGCTGCGCAGCGGAGGATTGACTTTGGCGTTCGTACCGTGCTCGAGCACGGCTTGATCGGTGAGTGTGAAATGGTGCGGCGTGGCCTCGCAAGTCACGCGGATGCCTCGGCGTTTGCCCAGGCGCACCATCTCGACCGAGCGTGCGGTGGACACGTGACAAACGTGCAGGCGCGCCCCGACGGACTCCGCGACGAGCAGATCGCGGGCCACGCCAACGTCTTCGGAGACGCTGGCGATGCCCCTGACCTTAAGCTGCCTGGAGACCGGGCCATCGTTGATCACCCCGGAGGCGCTCAAGCTGGGGTCTTCGCAGTGGTCCATCAAAAGGGCATTGACATCACGAGCCACTTCCAAAGCGCGCTTCAATAGGCCGGCGGTTTTCACCGGCCGCCCATCGTCGGAAAAGGCCACCGCACCGGCCGCCGCCAACGCCCGAAAATCTGTCAGCGACTCCCCCTGGCTTCCCATTGAAACGGCGGCCACGGGAAGAAGGCGGGCCAGGCCGATTCGCTGCGCTTTCTCGATCATGGCGCGCACCAACTCCGGGCGGTCGGTCACCGGCTTGGTGTTGGGCATGGGACAGACGGCGGTAAAGCCTCCCGCCACCGCAGCAGCCAATCCCGTCTCGAGCGTCTCAGAGATTTCGCCGCCGGGCTCGCGCAAGTGAACATGGATGTCGACCAGGCCCGGTGAGACGACTTTGCCGGCAGCCTCCATGATTTCGTCGGCCGCCAGGTTGATTTGGGGGGCGATCTGGCGAATAACGCCATCTTCAACGAGCACGTCGAGCTCGCCGTCCAGTTGGTCTTCGGGAGATATTACGTGACCACTTTTAATGAGTAACGATGACATCGGGGTCCTCCCTGGTGTGCGGAAGTTCGCTTAGAAGCGAAACCGCAACGCACTTGGATTGTCTGCCAGAGCCCGGCCGTCTTGAGATTGAGGTTTGAAGAACTGGTAGTGCTCAACATCGCGGCGACCGCGCGAACGGGGAGGTAAGCTTTCGATCACGTTTCGGATTCGTGCGACGGTTTCGCCGTCTACGTGAGCAAGGATTGTATTTGGGCTGAACCACGCACCAGGTCCTCCACGTTTTCGAAGTAGCGTCCGTGGGTGCGGCGGAGCGCCTCCTCGCTTGGAGCATCCAGCAGCACGACTTCGTGTTTGATACCTTGGCGGTTCAGATCCAGCTCGAGATTAAGCCGCGCGTCCTCGGCGACCGCTCGAGAAGCATAGTCAAATTCGCGCAACTGAACGACTGATCCTCGAGGGCGATCATATTCGATTAGGAATAGCATCTCACTTATCCCCCTCTGACTCTGAACTGCCACCGCACATTGTGATTGCCTCTTCCAGGGATTGGCGAAGGTCCCGCCCTACCTGCGGGTCACGATCGAGTGTTCGCGCGAAAACCACTTCCCCGCCCATCCCAGAATTGCCCCGAATAGGATAACAACGAGAGCGTCTCCGATTACCCCTCTCCACACATAACCCTCACCTCCAGCGAACCCTCCCTCATGGTAAAACGTGAAAGGAATACCGTGCGGCCAGAAGCAGTCACAACACGTGACCGGGCGCCAAGAGTGCACGTTGTTTGCGATGCCCCATAGACACGCGGAGAGCAGCAAAGCAACACAATACCCTTCGGTTGGTACCCTTCTGCGATGCTCCAATGCGTTGCGTGTCGTCCACTGGAAGGCCCACCATGCGGTTGCGGCAAAGCCACAATGTATCACACCTTCCGCGATCGCACCTAGCGACCCAACGACCCAGTATGCAATTGAAAGGGGTTCTGTGCGAATATGAAGTGCGTAGAGCACACTCCAGACGGCCCCCCCTGACCAACCCAGAGGTTCGATGCCGGCATTAGGAAAATCGGCCCACCCAAGCACCGCTCTCGCAACTACCCTGACCAAGCCTAACCCGCCCCATATCAGAATCCAACGTTTCCTGCTGCGCGTAAGCCAACGCAATCCTCCCCAACGGGCTCCGCCCCAACGCACGAGGACCATGATTGGCACAAGGAGAGAGCCGGACAAGAACAGATGAAACAGCAGGGATAAGGCCAACATCGTATTCTCGTTCACTATCTTAGATGTCCTGTGTTGTGGTTTCAAGTCTTGCGGCGTCCGACGAGAGTGTTAAATGGGAGGTAGCAAGCAGCAGGGACCTCCGTTGCTGAGGTCCGCGTTTCGTTCTCAGCGGGTCTGCGAGAGTAACCCCTCACCTGACCCGCTCCCCTTGGGAGAGGGCTGGCTTTTGACTTCTGGCCCCGGTGTCCGGCCAAAGATGTGGGACAAGCTCGGCCCCACTGGAAAGGGAAAGGACGTCGTATCGACGTCTCCCCAAGGGAGAAGGCTCTGTTTCCGACTTTTGCTAGAGCGCCCCCGAAAACGGGAAAAGCGGAAGCAGGAAATCCTTCACAGGCTGATAGGATTTCCGGTGTTCGGGACAAGGACCGTAGGCGGCGAGAGCTTCGAGGTGATGTCGCGTCCCATAGCCCTTATTTTTTGCCAGGCCATACTGTGGGTACAAACGATCAAGCTCACACAGATGCGCATCGCGGGCCACTTTGGCCAGGATAGAGGCGGCGGCAATGGACACCGAGAGCGCGTCGCCGTGGACAACCGCGCGGTGCGGAATCCCAAACCCGGTGGGCATATGCGACCCCTCGAGACGCATAGCGTCTGTAAGGATGAATTCGGGCGCGGGGTCGAGCGCCAGCACGGCGCGGATCATCCCCTGCCTTGACGCCTCGTACACGTTCAGGGCATCAACCTCGGCCGCCGAAAGGGAGACAACCTGGAACGCAATGGCTTTTTTAGTGATTTTTTGGGCAAGCGATTCGCGCTCAGGGGCAGTGAGCTTTTTCGAGTCATCCAGGCCCAGGATGCGCTTGGCGGGATCGAGAATGACGGCAGCGACATAGAGGGGGCCGAGGAGGGCGCCTCGCCCCACCTCGTCGCATCCCGCGACCAGATGCCACCCCGCGCGGTAGGCCTGCATCTCCAGCCTCCGCGTACACTTGAATTCGACGAGGCTTCGCAAGACCCGCATGGCGTGAACCGTGGCAGTTGAGGCTGTGCGCTGTCAACCACCCCCTCGATGTTGTAGGGGCAACCCTTGTGGTTGCCCCAGGGCGGCCACAAGGGCCGCCCCTACAACGTAGCCAGGGGGTGGTGCTTCCGTCAGGCTTCCTGTTCTGTTCGCACTTCGCGCAGACGCGCCGCCTTGCCGCGCAGTTTGCGCAGGTAGTAAAGCTTGGCGCGGCGCACCCGGCCGGAGCGAACCACTTCGATCTTGTCGATAACGGGTGAGTGAAGGGGGAAAATACGCTCCACCCCCTGGCCGAAGGAGGTCTTGCGAACCGTGAAGGTGGAGTGATTCCGAGCCCGCCGCTGGCCGATGACCGTGCCTTCGAAGACCTGAATCCGTTCCTTGTCGCCTTCCTTGATTTTGACGTGCACGCGCACGGTGTCTCCGGACTGGAAGGAGGGCAAGTCTTTTCTCATCTGTGATTGTTCAACCTTTTCGAGCGCGTTCATAATTTCTGTTCTCCCAAACCTGAAATAGCGACCGGTTCGCACCCCTCGCGCTGGAGGGTATCCAGCCGTTGCCGGTCTTCTTCGCTTAATGGAAAGCCGGCGAGTAAATCGGGGCGCTTCCGCCATGTTTTCTCGAGCGCTCGCTGCCGGCGCCAGCGGCGAATCTCCTCGTGATTCCCGGAAAGCAGGATTTCCGGGACTCTCCAACCCTGGAATTCTGCCGGCCGCGTGTAATGGGGAAAATCGAGCAGGCCGTGCCGGAATTCGCCGGGGCCTGCTTGCGGAGTCGAGAAAGAATCCTGCCGCGCGGATTCCTCATTCCCGAGAACTCCCGGCAGGAGTCGGACCACGGATTCCATAATTAACGCCGCAGGAAGTTCCCCACCACTCAGGACAAAGTCCCCAATCGAGATCTCGTCAGTGGCCACGTGCTCCGCGATGCGTTCGTCCACACCTTCGTACCTGCCACAAATCAGCGCCAAGCGATCCTGGCGCATCAGCTCCTCCGCCACCGCTTGGGTAAAGAGCGTTCCCTGTGGCGAGAGCAGGATCACCGGAAAGCGCCGGTCCGGCGTTTCAGCTTGCAGCGCGGCGATGGCTTTGAAAACAGGCTCGGGTTTGAAAACCATTCCGGGCCCGCCCCCAAACGGCCGGTCGTCCACGGTTCGGTGGCGGTCATCGGTAAAGTCGCGCAAGTCGTGCAAGCGGATGCTGGCCTGGCCGCCGGCGATGGCGCGCTTGAGCACCCCGTACTCGAGCATGCTCTTGAAGAAACCCGGAAAGATAGTGACAAGGTCAAACGTCATGCGGCTCCCGTAGCGCGGGCGTCTCGCCTGCCGGGGCATCGGAGGCCCGACCGCTGCTTCATGCGGGCGAGTCGCCGGCGCTACGCTCATGTATTCAAGTCCAGCAAATCCTCGGGCGGGTCAATCAAGATCGTCCTGGCTTGCGTGTCGATCTTCGTGCAGATGGCCTGAGCCAGGGGAATCAGTACCTCTCCCCTCGATGTCGCCACGTGAAGAACATCAACACCGCCCGTGGGCTCGACCTCGGTTACCGTACCCACCTCCACTTGCCTTCCCTGGCGTTCCGTAACCACCCGGCAGCCTTCGAGTTCCCAGAGGTAATAGTGAAACGGAGGAAGCGGTGTTCTCTCTTCCGCCGGGATCAGCACATGCCAGCCTTTCAACTGAGAAGCGCTCTCGATAGAATCGACACCCAAGAACTTGATAACCACCCGGCCCTTGTGGGGCCAGACATTCTCGACCTTGATGGATTGAGGAGCCTTTCCAGGATTCTCCAGGAACACTTGGCGGAGTCCCTGGAGGCGTGAGGGAGAATCCGTCAGCGGTTCGGCCAGGACTTCCCCGCGGCGCCCTTGCGGACGAATGACGCGGGCGACGGCAAGGAAGCGATGTGGCACATCCGGGGCCAAGTTTGCCCAATCCCTCCGCGCCGCCCGGAGCGCGGGCGTCTCGCCCGCTGCGGTGCGGGCATCCTCCGCTGCTACATGCGGGCGAGACGCCCGCGCTCCGGCCGCGATTCCGAGGGAACTCCTACTCGAGAATCTCCAGGGTGAATCGCTTCTTCAGCTTCATCCCCGCGGCATTGAGAATCGTACGGATGGAGCGCGCGGTTCGGCCTTGCTTGCCGATGACCTTTCCCAGGTCAGAAGGGTGAACGCGAAGTTCCAACACCGTCACCTGCTCGCCCTCTACCGACCGCACCGACACTTGGTCAGGATTGTCGACCAGCGCTTTTGCGATTGCTTCGATCAGTTCCTTCATGTGGCCCTCCCTCGCACGCAGTTCGTACTTGAAACCCGATATAGAAAGGGTGTGTTAGAACAAATGATTGCAACTCGCACCGGCCTGAACCCTGCTGCCGCCCGAGTGTCGTCAACTCTGGCTCGGGACTTCCGGCGCCTTCTTGAGCAGGCTCTGAATCGTCTCGGAAGGCTGGGCACCCCGGCTAATCCAATAGTTTGCACGTTCTTTATCGAAAACCAAGTCCGCAGGATGCCGGCGCGGATTGTAGTGACCAAGTATCTCCAAGAAGCGCCCATTGCGCGCCTTCTCGCCATCAATGACCACAATTCTGTAGCTGACCTTCTTCTTGGCTCCTGTTCGGGCCAAACGTATCCTTAACAATCGTCCCCCTTTCAAACCTTCACAGCGCCTTCCCCTGCCGGCACCTTCAGCCGGTTGAGCTGCCGGCCCAAAAAGTTCTGGCTGAAGGATTTCATCATTTTGCGCATTTGGAAGTACTGTTTCAAGACCTGGTTTACTTGCTGGACCCCCGTGCCGCTACCCTTTGCAATCCTCTTGCGGCGCCGCCCGTTGATAATTTCGTGATTGCGGCGCTCCTGAGGAGTCATGGAGTTGATGATCGCCTCGATGTGGGTCAACTCCTTCTCGTCCACACTCGCCTTACCGGCATCCTTGAAAATGCCAACTTTGGGGAGCATGCTGAGCATCTGGTCCATCGGCCCCAGGCTTCGCACCTGGCGAAGTTGATCGCGAAAATCCTCCAGGGTGAAAGTATCCGTCTGTAGTTTGCGATGAACTTCCAGCGCCTTCTGCTTATCGATCTTCTCTTCCGCCCTTTCGATCAGGGAAAGAATATCACCCATGCCCAGGATGCGCGAGACAATCCGGTCCGGGTAAAAGACTTCCAGCGCATCGTATTTCTCGCCCACTCCGATAAACTTGATGGCCTGGCCGGTGACGTGATGGATGGAAAGCGCCGCGCCGCCGCGCGCGTCCCCGTCCAGCTTGGTCAGGATCACGCCGGTGGTTCCCAGCCGCTCGTGGAAGTCCTGGGCGCTGCGCACAGCGTCCTGGCCGACCATGGCATCCGCCACCAGCAGCACTTCGCTGGGGCGAAGGCGGGTGCGCAGATCGCTGACTTCCTGCATCATCTCCTCATCGATGTGCAGGCGCCCGGCCGTGTCCACGATCAGGACATCATGCCCGCGGTCCGCCGCGTCCTTACGCGCCGCCAGCGCCAAAGCGATGGGCGAGTCAACTCCCTGGGCCTCAAAGCAGGGAAGCTGGATCGCCTTGGCAATCACGGCGAGTTGTTCGCGCGCGGCGGGACGGTAAACGTCCGTGGAGACCAGCATAGGCCGTCGCTTGCGGGTGGAAAGCCAAAGCGCCAATTTGCCTGCCGTGGTCGTCTTGCCGGAACCTTGCAACCCGACCAGGAGGAAAACCGTGGGGTATTCCTTCGAAAACGTAAGCAGCGAGGCCTCGCGCCCAAGAATCTCGATAAGCTCATCGCGAACGATCCGAACCACTTCCTGGCCAGGCGATAGGCTGGAGCGAATCTCCTCGCCCAGGGCTTTAACGCGTACGCGGTCGAGCAAGGCTTTGACCACGTTCAGGTTGACATCGGCCTCGAGCAGGGCCAGCCGCACCTCGCGCAGGGTTTCGTCCACGACCTCCTCGCTCAGGATTCCCTGAACGCGCAAGGACTTGAAAACCTTCTGGAAACGACCTTGTAAAGCCTCAAACATGCGTGAATTCAGAACAAGGCTGGGCTGAGGTGACGCCCTTCGACCCCCAACCCAAGCAAACCCCTCCAAGCAACGTTAGACTCCTATTCTACCCCCGTAACCATGTTAAGGAAAGCCCGTTCTCGTGTTGGTGTCATTTGGGATGAGATCCGTGTCGAGAGGCTGGCCATTCCCGCGAAAGCGAATCCATTGACACCCCCCTCTCGCAACACGTCATTCCCGCGAAGGCGGGAATCCAGTCCGTCGATGGCCCACTTCCGAGGGTTTGCGAGTGGATTCCCGCCTCCGCGGGAATGACAGCGATTTGCGGCGGGGTGGATTCCCGCCCTTCGGCAAGCTCAGGGCAGGCAGGGTCACTTGCCGGCCATCCGCTTCTCAATTTCTTCCACCGTGCGTGGCAGGCGGCGGGTCAAGAGTTCATTACCATCTTGGGTGATAAGAATGTCGTCCTCGATGCGCACCCCGATTTTCTCCTCGGGGATGTAGATGCCCGGCTCCATGGTAACCACCATGTTCGGCTCGAGAGCCTGGTTGTAATCCATGGGGTCGTGAACGTTCAGGCCGATGGAGTGGCCGAGCCCGTGGATGAAATACTGGCCGAGGGGATTTCCATGCAGGTCTTTCCCGTGGGTGTTGATGTAGGCGTAGGCAAGGTCGTGGAGGCTGTTCTTGCCACGCCGCAGGGTCATGCCGGGTTTGGCGGCGGACATGGCGGCGTTCTGCGCGCCCAGGACGATCTCATAGATTTCGCGCTGGCGCGGGGTAAAGTGCCCATTGACCGGCAGGGTGCGCGTGATGTCGGCAGCGTAGCCGCTATAGGAACCCGCCACGTCCATTACCACCACGTCGCCATCCTGCATTTGGTGATCGTCCGCATCGTAATGCAAGACGGTTGAAAAGAAACCCGAGCCGACGATGGGCGGGTAGGCGGGCCATTCGCATCCCCTCCGCCGGAACTCGAACTCCATGCGCGCCGCCGTCTCATACTCCCAGACGCCTGGCCGGACAGTTTGCATCGCCGCAAAGTGCCCTTCGATGGAAGCGTCCACGGCTTTCCGGATCAAGGCGATTTCGACCGGCGACTTCACGGCGCGCTGCCGCTCGACGTGCGGGCGCACATCGGCAAGGCTCGCCAGCGGGGCCATTTTGCGCAAATTGGACACGGCCTCAGCCTGGAAATAATCCTCGCCGCTTTCAGGCTGCGGAGTCAGTTCCGTATAGATTTTGGGAAAAGTCTTGAGCGCTTCCAGAAGTTCTGATTGGAACAGGGAGGTTGCCTCGACGCTGGCGAAGCCGGTGCGCGCGCTCGCCTCGGCATCGTCCGGCCCGAGCTTCGGCCCTGTCCATCTCTCCTGCCGCAGGTCGTGCGCCGGAATGAAGAGAGTTTCCTTCGCGAGCTCGGAGGGGGCGCCGGCCTTGGGAGCCTTTGGAACCAGCAGCAGCATGGCTTCCGGTTCGTTCCAGCCGGAAAGGTAGTAGAAGTTCTCGTTTTGATGGAACGTCGTCACGCTGGCGGCTATGTCCGCGTCGCGGTAACCGAAAAGCACGATGACGCCGTCACCGCCGGTCTCGCGCGCCAGGCGCGCGCGCCGTTCGTGATAAACCGAAACTGGCTCGTGCTCCCAGGCCAGACCAGGAAGCACGGAACACAGCAGAAAGAGCGTCAGCACCAACCAAAAGAAACTACGCGACCGCCTTGTTTGCACGCACACCTCCCTGAAGGCACGAGTCTAGCACGATCCGCCTTCGGACACCCAATGCGCCAGCCTTGGAGTGCGGCAGCGGAGCTTGCGGAGCTGCCGCCTTAAACCGTGTGGGCTGAGGGTAAAGCGTAAAGGGCAAGGGCACCCTTCATCCTTTAACCTTTACCCCTTAACCTTTAAGGCGGCAGCTCCGCTGCCGCACTCCAATGCCTATGTCTCTTGTGAGGCCGGACGCGATCGGCCGAAGGTCGGCAGCGAATTCCAAAGCCGCCGCAGGGGTGTCTGGAAAAGGGACATCATCCCCATGTAGGAATAGCCTATGAAGAAGAGCAGCAGGAAGGGGACGGTGAGATAGTTCTCCACGCGGAATGAATAGGCTGTCGTGAACACGAAATAGGCCGCCAGGCCCAACTCGACATAGGGTTTCCAGCCGGAGCCGTGGCGGACGTACTTCTTGTGTTCCCAGTCTTCTTCTTTCAATTCCACGCGGTACTTGGGAGTGCGGACAAATTCCGACTGCATCCCCAACAGCGCTTCAATCACCGCTATGGAATTGGTGACACTCAGGCCGATGCCGGTAGCCATGAGGAAGGGCACGAATCTTATGCGCTTCCACCAATCCTGCGGATAGAGCTCGCGTTGGGCCACCATGTAGAAACTCGATACCGAGCAGGTGGAGGCCAGGAACAAGGGCAGGTCCAAATACAACATCTGGAACCAACCCTGGTAAAAGCGCACGATCATGGCGGGCAGCAGGATAACGGAAAACACCACCATGAAGGGATAAGCCAGGTTCGCCGTGAGGTGGAATGAAGCCTCGAGCTTGATGTACAACGGCTGGTCGCTCCGCCAGATGACCGGGAGCAGTTTCTTGGCCACCTGGATCAGGCCCTTGGCCCAGCGAGACTGCTGCGTCTTGAACGAGTTCATCTCCACGGGCAATTCGGAGGGGCACTCAACGTTCGGGGCGTAGATGAATTTCCAACCCTTCAGTTGCGCGCGGTAGCTCAAGTCCGTGTCTTCCGTGAGCGTGTCGTGTTGCCACCCGCCGGCCGCTTCGATGGCCGCGCGCCGCCACATGCCTGCGGTGCCGTTGAAGTTGAAGAAGCGTCCGGAGAAGTTCCGCGCGCCATGCTCGATAACGAAGTGGCCGTCCAGCAGGATGGCCTCGACTTCCGAGAGGGTGGAGGAATGGCGGTTCACCCACGTCCAACGGCCCTGCACCACCCCCACCTGGGGATCGGTGAAGTAATCAACCATCTGGCGGATGATGAGCGGGGGAGGAACAAAGTCCGCATCGAAAATGGCGATCAACTCCCCGCTCGAGTGCTTCATGCCTTCGGCCAGGGCGCCCGCCTTGTAGCCCTCCCGGTGGTCGCGATGGTAGTAGGATATGGGGTGGCCGGCCCGCGCGTACTCGCTGACTAGGCGCGAGGCCACAAAACGGGTCTCGTCGGTGGAATCGTCGAGGAGCTGGATTTCCAGCAGGGCGCGGGGATATTCAATGCGCGTGACGGCTTCGAGCAAGCGCTCCACCACATAGCGCTCGTTAAAAACCGGGAGTTGAATGGTGACCCGCGGCAACGGGTCGAATGGCCTTTGCGGCTTCGGCGCCTTCTGCTTGTTCTTGAGGTAAAGATAGGTAAGGAAATAGCGATGAATCCCGTAAATCGACAGGATGCCAAGAATGGTAAAGTAAGGGATCAGGATGGAGAGGTCGAAAGCGTTGGCGCGGTAAATGCCGCGAAACGGGTCCTTGTGGAAAATCAAGTACACATATCGCGCCAGCGGGTTTGAGTGAAGGGGCAACAACGAGAGAAGCAAAAGGTCCATAAGACTTCAGCTTCGTGCGCGAAACGTTAGGTCTTGTGGCTCAGGCGCCAGCTTGGCGCTCGGAGCCTCGCAGGATCAGAAGGCGACACTTACTTTGATGCCGAAAAAGCCGTCCACGTCGCCACTGCTTCCGACTCTCGGCTTGCTGGTCTTGTCCGGCGGCCTGGGAGTGATTTTCGGCTTTATCGGGCGCTGGCGGAACCTCTCGGGCGCAGTCCCCGAGTTTATCGCGCTGTCTCTGACCGCGGGGGCATTATACGTGATTGGCGTTTATGTTGTCGAGCGCTTTATCTTGGGCCCCTCCGCCTTGCTGGTGATTGTGCTGGGTGCGCTCTTCTTTCGGCTCTGTCTTCTGCCCCGCGAGCCCGCGCTTTCCAGCGACGTCTACCGCTACCAGTGGGAGGGCCGAGTGGAGCGCCTTCACATCAACCCCTACCTCGTCTACCCGGCAATGCCCGCTCTGAGTGCTCTCGAGGATCCCAGGCGCCCGATTGAAACGGGAAGGACCGTCTCGACGCTTTACCCGCCCCTTAGCGAATGGTCGTTTTCCTGGGTCAGCACAATTGCCGGATACAAATCGCTCTATACCGGCTTCGACCTTGCCGCCCTGGGACTCTTGGCGGCCTTGCTGGTAGTCTCGAAGCAGCCTCTACACCGCCTTCTGACCTACGCCTGGAACCCGTGCGTACTCATCTCCTTCGCGCTGTGCGGCCATCACGATTCGCTGGCAATCTTCACACTCTTGGCGGCGATCCTGTTCATTATTCTCCGCAAGCCTGCGCTATCCCTCTCATTTCTGGCGCTGTCGGTGATTTCGAAATTCTTCTCCGTGCTGTTGCTGCCGATCATCGCGAGACGTGCCCGCCCGGCCTATGCCGCCCTCTTCGTGGCCGTGGTGGGCCTTAGCTATCTGCCTTTTCTCAGCGCGGGCAGGCGCCTTTTTAAGGGGCTTTCCGACTTCGCGGCAGGCTGGGAAGGCAACGACAGCTTGTTCCGCCTCATCCGCCTTGCCGGAAACTCGAAAGGACAGGGTGAACTCGTGGCCGGAGCGCTCGTTATGATCCTGGTCGCATACGCTTTGAGACGCCGCCTCGAGCCGCTCTCGGCAAGCCTTCTTTTGATTTCCGGCCTGCTCTTCCTCTCGCCCAACGCCTTCCCCTGGTACTTCACCTGGATCATCCCTTTCCTGTGCTTCTACCCCCGAGCTCCCTTGTTGCTGATGAGCATATCCAGTGTCCTTGGCTACGCGCCAGTGGTGGCTTACGCCGCGGGGCGACCTTACCGCGATTCCCCGTTCATCTTGCTGCTCGAGTACGCGCCAGTGCTGGCATGGCTGGCTTACCAGGGCTGCCGACCCCTAGTTTCAAGTGACACTCTATTGTTGACAACACCGGTGTAGGGCCGGGGCTTGCCCCAATACTGTTCACTTAGTGTTTCTGATGTGTACAACCGCCTCAATGCGCTCATTGCTCAATTCCTGGTGCCTCCGTAGCGGAAATTTGTTTGCTAGCCGCCGCACTC